>OFFN01000018.1_pt1 | contig 168212 bp, 174 predicted proteins | sample 1521381 | NCBI WGS metagenome assembly OFFN01 (sample SAMEA3504112, study PRJEB24116) | mouse gut metagenome | biome: mouse gut; feature: mouse-associated habitat; material: faeces | place: Denmark | collected 2011 | reverse complement strand
ACAAGCTCAGCATTGACTTCAACACGAGCTTCGGCTGGAGCAACAACGCCATCATCTCGGTTCAGACCTCGCGCGACGACCACCTTTATTCGACCTACGCTAACGCCGGGCGCAACCGCTATTTCAGCAACTTCCTCTACATTATGTGGAACATCTCGCCCAAAACACGCGTGATGGTCAATGGTGGAGTGGATTACAACTACTACAAGAATCCCTCGGCAGGAATCAAATTCGACGGATGGAGCCAGAACTGCTATATGCGAATCCAGCAGCGCCTCCCATGGAAATTATATCTGACAGGTTACGGCAGTTACTACGGAGGCAGCAAGTCGCTCTATCAGGTGTTCACGCCGGTAGGCATGTCGAAGATAAACTATGGTTTCGGTCTGCGCCGCACCTTCCTCAAGGAGGACCGTCTGACCGTAAACCTGCAGTTCAACAATCCTTTCGGACCGCCACATCGCGAATACCGCAGCTATCAGGTGAACGTTCCCTATCAGAGCGTATCGCGCTCGGAAATGTGGAACAACACCAGAGTCAACATAGGTATAGCCTATCGTTTCGGCAAGCTCAACGCACAGGTCAAGAAGGTCCGCGGAATCTCGAACAACGACGTTGTCGGCGGTAACAACCGATAAGTATTCTGAAAACAGAGTTTCCAATCACACATATTTTCACTTCGGACGCGCCCGGCTCAGACGGACGCGTCTGTTTTTTTGATTTGTTATTTACCGGAAAATCATGTAACTTCGCGTTCATCAAACAAAAACACTATCATGAAACGCATTGCAAGTTATATTTCACTGGCCGCAGTAGCATTGTCGGCATTATCTCTTTCGGCAAAATCTCCGAAAACACCACAGATAACGCCAAAACAGAAAGGTTACGAGACGATCAACCGCATCACCGCTGAGGGCCATATCGGATTCCTTGCCGCTGACGAACTTGCCGGACGTGAGGCCGGTTATCCCTCCGGAAGAATAGCAACCGCTTACATCGAGGCTTATTTCCGCACACTCGGGCTCGCACCATGGAACGGAGAATCATACCGCCAGCCCTTCGAGGCCTACCGGAAGGAGCGACAGAAGAAAGGGCGCTACACGGTTCATCCCGATTCGATCGCCGTGCTGAAAAAAGAGGTTCATCAGCGCCTTCCGCTGACAAACGTCATGGCCCGTATCGAAGGGAAGAATCCCAATGAGATAGTTGTCATGGGCGCGCACTATGATCATCTCGGAGTTGATCCGCTGCTTGACGGCGACAAAATCTATAACGGAGCCGACGATAACGCATCGGGCGTGTCGGCCGTTCTTCAGATTGCCCGCGCTTTTCTCGAGAGCGGCGTCAAACCTGAGCGCACGATCATCTTCGCCCTATGGGACGGCGAGGAGAAAGGTCTGCTCGGATCGGAACATTTCGTGCTGACCTATCCCGACCTTTCAAAAATAAAAGGCTACATCAACTTCGACATGATCGGCCGCAACAACAACGAGGCGAAACCGAAACATGTGGTCTATTTCTACACCGAGGCCCATCCCGCTTTCGGCGAATGGCTCAAAAACGATGTGGAGAATTACGGGTTGCAGCTCGAGCCGAATTATCGTCCCTGGGACCGTCCGATAGGCGGCGGCGACAACGGATCTTTCGCGAAACGTGACATCCCCATCATCTGGTATCATACCGACGGCCATCCCGACTATCACCAGCCTTCGGATCACGCAGACCGAATCAATTACGAAAAAGTTGTCGAGATCACCCGCGCGGCCTATCTGAATCTCTGGAACATGGCCAACCTCCCAACCTTCTGAAGAGTTCTTCATTCTCCTCTCTTCTCCTCTCTTCACCATAAACCTCAAAATCCCTCCCTGCCATGAAAAAAATACTCAATATCCTATTGAGCGCCTCGGTTTCGTTAGGCGCGTGGGCACTCCCCGGTGAAATTGAAAAAATAGCATCCTTGCGAGAAACCGCCGACAGTCTTCACGGCATAGGCCGCACCGATTCCGCCGAACTCGTCATAGAGGAGGCTATCTCGCTTGCGGAAAAAATCGGCGACAAGACGCAGATCGTAGGGACACATTCCTCGCAGGGAGTTTTTCTCCGTTCTCTCGGCCGCATAGATGAAGCGCTTGCAAGCTACGGGAAAGCGCTCGAAATTGTGACCTCCGGCCGGTTCCGCGAGAATCCCGATCAGGAAGCCGTCGAAGAGATTGCAGCGCTATACATAAATCTCGCCACTCTTAACCTCGATATGCAGCAGAAAGAGAAAGCAGCGATGAGTGCGGAGCTTTCGGGCGAATGGGCGGCGAGAAGCAACGACGCCGGTTTCAGGAGCATGGTTTTCGGCGCTGCAGGCTCGGTGCTCACCGGATGCGGGATGTATGAGAAGGCTCTCCATTATCAGGAACTGGCTTACAAAAACGCTACGGAAGCCGGAAACAGCGACAGCGCTTTCCGCGCGGCCGTCTATACGATGCTTGCGGCCGACCGCCTCGGCGACAAGGCGAAATCCGCGGCATGGCGCCGGAAATGTCAAGAAATCCTTCCGCAGATCGAATCGGCCATGTCGATGCTGACCTATTATCAGGCGGAATGCTCCATCTCTCTTAAAGATAACCGTCCGAAAGAAGCGCTTGAGTATTTCGACAAAATTCTCGGTCTGGAAGGAATCGAAAATCTTCCTTTCGTTGTCTTTGACTGCTACAACAACATGCACATAGCCTACGCTTCTCTGGGCGATTACCGCAACGCCTATCAGACACTGCTGAAAGGAAACGAACTGCGCGACACGCTCTGGGCCCGCGAAAAGGCCGAGAGTCTCCGTGAGCTGACAGTCAAATATGAGACGAAGGAGACCGAGCTCGCTCTTGCCCGAAGCGAGGCGCGGAGCGCAAACAGGCTGATGTGGCTTTTCGCCGCACTGGGCCTTCTGCTTGTCATTGTCGCCGGTTTTGTCATATATGCCTCGCGTCAGCGCCGTCGCCGCCTGGCACGCGAGATAGAATTCGCCAATCTGCGTGCCGACATAGGCCGCAGACTGACGCAGCAATATGTCGAAGGGCTCGAAAACGAGCGTGAACGCATGGCCCGGGAGCTTCATGACGGAGTGTGCAATGATCTGCTGGCCATAAGGATGAACATGGCGGAGGGAGTTCCGGCCTCTGAAACGGCTGCCCTTATCGACACTTGCCGCGAATCGGTGCGCCGTATATCCCACGAGCTGATGCCGCCTGAATTCGCCTATGCCAATCTCGATGAGGTCGTGCGTTATTATCTGATGAAACAGCAGGAAGCCTGCGGCGACGGTGTGTCGATAGTCTATTCGGCCCCGGCAGGAGACTGGAGTTCGGTGCCCGACGGAGTGGCGCTGGAGATATACAGAATAGTTCAGGAAGCCGTAGGGAACTCGATCAAACATTCAGGGGCTACGAAGATAGATGTCGTCATGTCAGTGACTGACGGAAGTCTGACACTCGAAGTGGCCGACAACGGCACCTACTCACCTTCGGGAAAGCGTGGCATCGGACTGAATTCAATGAAGCGCCGGGCTGCCGCTGTCGGGGGCACGCTCACTGTTGAAACAGATGCCGAAAATGCCATGAGGGTGGTTTTGAATGTAAATATTGGCAAATAACTCTGAAATATATTGAAAAACTACGGAAAACCGTAATTGATGTGCTTTGTAAGAGACGGTAAATTTGCATATCGTATTAAATGAATGCAAAAATCGTCTTAAATGGCAAATGAATCAAGATTATCACAGATGAACATCGCTATCGTTGATGACCATGATCTGATAAGGGAAGGGCTGCATGCCGTTCTCGCTATCAGAGGGGTCAACAGCGTGGAGAAGTTCAGCACTGCCACTGATCTTGTGTCGCGGCTTGACAAGGGGGAATGCTTTGATTTCTATGTCATAGATCTTGAACTGCCCGACATGGACGGCTTCGTCCTGATCGAAAACATAAGGGCCCGTTATTCGGAGGCCCGGATTATCGTCAGTACGGTTCACGACGAGATTTGGACGCTTCGCAAGCTTCTGGCACGCGACGTGAACGCCATAATCTACAAATCGGGAAGCGGCAACGAGATTATCGCGGCTATGAACGAGATTCTCGATGGCAATAAATATTATTGCGAGGCCGTCCACAGGGTGATCGACACGGCCGCCGACAGTTCGTCGCACCCCACTTCGCGTGAGCTGGAGGTTCTGAACCAGATGGCGCAGGGCAAGACCTCGCGGGAGATCGCCGCAGCTCTGTTTGTGTCGGACAATACGATTGAAGCCCACCGGAAAGCTCTTTTTCACAAGCTCGGGGCTATAAATGCCGTTGACCTTATAGTCAAGGCTGTGGAAAAAGGATATATCAAGAAGAACGGCTCAATACGTTGATCCGGTCTTTTGTAATTGAATCATTTTTGTCTTTTATCATCATACAAGCAATAATTATGAACAGATTGACCCTATCCCTGTGTATTTTTTTGATGGTACTCTTCTCTGTCACGGTGTCGGCGCAGAAGAAAAAGGCCGCTTCTAAAATCCCTGTGGCCGTAATGATAAATTTTCCCGGAGGAAATGATGTTAAAAACATGGCGGCTGACAGCAGAAATGTCTATGTCTCGCTGAAATGGTGCAAGTTCCTCGCGGTTATCGACAAAGCCACAGGCGCCGTTTCTAAAATAGACTCGCCCAAGGAAATCACCTCAGTTGCCGTGGCAAACGGAAAGTGTTACTATCACATGGTTTCAAAAGGAATTTTCAGCTACGATCCGGTCACAAAGAAGTCAGCCGGGCCGCTCTTCGGAATAGAGTCGCCGGATGATTCCATGTATTCTCCCGACATGTCAGTGTCGCCTGACGGTCACTATCTGCTGTGTGACCGTTACGTGATCGATCTGATTGCCGGAGCTGTCGTCGGCAAAGTATTTGAGGGCAGTTCGGTGAAAGTTGTCAACAACCTCGGGTGCGTATATGTGGGGAATCCTGAAGCCCGTTATTTTCCTTTGGGAGCGGACGGATATTTGCTGACGGACAAGGTTGTGGTCCACAATATTTTTGCCGATCCCGTCACGGGCAACGCTTATTTCGCCTGCGAGCAGGGAGTAGGGTGGACGCCCGAGGTGCCTGTCGCAGACGCCGGACTGAAACGGATCAAGGAATTGCAGGAGTATCAGGTGGATTGCGTGGGCCGCGATGACAAAGACCGATTCGTTTTCGGCCTTAGAAACGGCATGGCGATAGGAGGCGTGACGCCCGAAGCTCCCCTGAAAGTCTATACTCCCTTGAAAACCGGCATCATCCAGTATGGAATGGACCTCAAACTGGATCACGTTGACCGAGTGGGCCGCGACGGTCAGGGAAATATCCTGGCAGCTTCGATGAATATTCTTGTCATTTTCAATCCTGAAGGTGTCAAGGGATATTCGACCATTCGCGGCAAAGCCATTCAGATTGACTGACCATGAAAAATATTATCCATTTTTAATCATTTAAAACAACAGATGAACCAATGAAAACATTCACTAAACTTGCAGCGCTATGCTCTCTTTCTCTTTTCCTCGGCTCTTGCGGCGGATCTTCTTCATCGACAGGCTGTTTCGGCGACATCCCGGAAGCCGTGGCCAAATATGAACAGGAATCGGAGGAGATGACGTCTAAAATGACTCAAGGCAACTATTCGGAAATTCAGGAGAAAATCGACGGTCTCAAGGCCGAAACCAAAACAAAGGTCGAAGAGGAGGCCAAAGCTCTCAATGGAAAGGAGATCAACGCCACGACCGATGAGGCGGTGCTGAAGATAGAACAGCCTCTGACTCTCGTATTCCGTAATCTCAACGGAATCCGCGCAATGTTCGGGCTTGAGGGAAAGGTCGTGGCCGCAAAAGACCTCACGCTCAACGCTACTCCCTCCGATCTGCAGGCCGAGACATTGCTCTCGGGCAGCAAAATCACGGTTTCAGTTAAAAAGCTCATAGATATCGAACTCCTTGACAAGGATGGCAACGTCGTTGATACGCGCAAGGGTTTCGGCTATCTCGCTGCCGAGAATCTCGGCACTTCGGCCGTAGTGAAAGCCGGCACACCCGTTGTGTTTCAGGATGACGTGTTTGTCGCCGGCGAGGATCAGGTAGGCGTAGAGTCGATCCGCCTTGTATGCGACCTCAGCAAAGCGCCTTATTTTTCCCGCAATCTCGACTAATCTCCACGAATATCATAAAAAAAGATATGGAAGTCATTTTTCTTTCGTCCATTATTCCATATATCCTCGTTTTTGGGGCGATGGTGGTTGCTATGGTGCTCTGTTTCCGCTATCGCGCGCCCTTGACAGCGGATCCCGACGGCAACGGAACAGAAATGCCCGGACGCACAGTAACGAAACAGCTGATGTATGCCGTTTCAGGTCTTTGCATTTTTATCGCTCTGTTTGAAATCGTTGCCTATCTGAGCGTGGGGACCGAATGTATCTGGTGGTGTACGGGCAAGGAACTCGGTTTCTTTGCCAAACTGCTGAGGGCCGTGCCGCTCATTCTGTTCCTTGCATGTCAGTTGCTGCAGATTCTGTTCTACAAGCAGTTTATGGAGAATTACCTGAAGAAAGATCTGTCGGTCAAGCCGACAGCCATAGGCTTTCTCTGCGTTTTGCCTCTTTGCATAATACTTTATATCGTGCTTTCCTGCATAGACGTGACGCCGCCTGTGCGTGACATGATATTTTATGTGGCTCTCGGCGTTCTCATGGTGGTGGCGATCGGAATCTCCCTGTTCAGAAACATCAAAATGTGTGGTCCACGCACGGGGCTGATTTTCACATCGGTGACTTCGATTCTGCTCTGGGCCGCTCTTATCTCGCTGCTTCTGTTTGTCGCAGCCATTATTCAATTGCTTTTCCAGACCTTGATAATCGTCGTGGGGCTCTATTTCGCCAAGTCCGTGTTCAAAGGATTCAATAACGAGATGATTTATACCAGCAGTCAGAAAACAGTCTATCGCGACATGAACGGCGACCTTCACTACACCCGCTTTGGCGCGGAGCAGGCTAATGAAAAAATATCCCGTAAATGAGTATATCCAACGAATTGAAAACTGTATGAAAAAGATTCTTATCCTGATTTTGCTGGGGGTGGTCGGTCTTTCGGCACATGCCATACCCCTGTTCCCGTTCTTTGTGGATGTGGCCGGGGACTATGATGAAAAGACTCCGCCCGAACTGGCCGTTCTGCAGATTCCCTTCATGTATTCCAAGAAACCGGCTTCTTTTTCCACTCTTGCCTCTGCCGACGAATTTCTCAAAGATGTCCTTCCGTTCTCATCCGAGAAAATCGACCGCAAGGAAGAGGTCATGAAAAATAAGGTGAAGAGAGTCACATACTCCTCGCCTATGACTGACGGACGGATTTCCATCCTTTATCTTGTCGAAATACCGGGAAAAGGCTTCTTCGCAGCTTACAACGAAATTCCCGGGAAGCAGGAATGACGTCCTAACGGTTGATGCGCTCATAGAGGGCGCGGTAACCTTCGGCGGTACCTTCACAGATGAGCATGTCGGACGATTCGACATGCTCGTCTTCATAATTGTCAAGAAGTTCCTCGTGTGACCGCTCTATTCCCATCACGTTACGTGACTTTTTGGGCCGCGTCACTCCGAGGAGTTTGAGGTGAAAATCTTTATCGAGGTCGAGACTGCCGTAGGTCATTCCCGTAAAATGGTCAGGCACGCGAAACTTCATTATATAGACTTTGTCGTCGATTCTGAGAGAGGATATGTGGGAGTCAACCCCCATTTCGTTGACAAGATCGAAGGCGGCGCGCTGCTCCGGAGTCAGTATGCGGTCGATTTCGAACGATTCCAGAATCGATTCATGAAGTTTGTCTATGGCACGGGCATATATATGTTCGACTCCCAATTTTTTGAGCAGCGCGACGATCCGTATCGATGCTCCGAAATTCTCTCCTATAGCCACTATGACGAGATCGACGTTTTTAAGAGGAAGCGCGGTGAGAGCCGTCTCGTCGGTGGCATCGACGATATAGGCTGTTGATATGTAGTCTTTGATCGCATCCACAAGCGACGGATTCGAGTCGGCTCCGATCACTTCATGTCCCATGTCGGTCAGATCGATCGCGAGATTCGATCCATAGATTCCGAGTCCTATTATCAGATAGCGCATATTGACGGGTGTTTTGTCAGTTTATGATTATGTTGTTTGAAGGATATTCCACGTTGGTGTTCTTTGAGCGTTTGACAACTCCGATGAGAAGCGAGATGATGCCTACGCGTCCCAGAAACATGGCCACGCACAGAAGAAGTTTTGAACTGTCGGCCAGCTCTCCGGTGATCCCGAGGGAGGAACCGACGGTGAAGAGAGCCGAACAGGCTTCGAACAGAACGGAACGCGCCGGCAGTTCCGGCTCGATTCCGAGCAGAAGGAAAGAGAGCAGGAAATAACTGAGAATCGATATGGCGACCACGGCGTTGGCACGGCGTATGGAGTCGGTGGCTATGGTGCGCTGGAAGGCAGTCACGCGTGGCGAACCGGTGACAATGGCGCGGAGATTGAGCCATATTGCTGCCAGAGTATTGACCTTTATTCCGCCTCCCGTTGACTGCGAGCCTCCTCCGGCCCACATGAGGAAGAGTATCATGACAAGCGTCACATTGAGAAAACCATCGGGGTTGACCGAACTGAACCCGGCGCTTCGGGGAACGGCCGAATTGAACACTGACTGGGTTATTTTTTCCATCAGGGTCATGCCCCGCAGGGAATTGGAGTATTCCAGCACGAAAAACAGCACTGTCCCGGCCACAAACAGAAGCATGAAAGTGAAAAGCACAATCTTCGTGTTCATGTTGAACTGATGTACGGCTCTCATTTTCATGCGCTTTCCGTGAAGCCGGTTCAGGAAGCCGCGTATGTAGCTGACAAATGCGTCTTTTGTATTGACAAGAATTGGAAACCCGATGCTCCCCGCGATTATAAGCATTGTCATGATCCAGTAGATGGAGATGTTGTGGTGGAGAAGAAGCGGATTCGACATCCCTCCCGGAAGATTGGAGAAGCCGGCATTGCAGAAAGCTGACAGGGAATGGAACGCAGCGAAGACTATTTCCTGTTCGATATCCATGTCGAGGGTGCCGTGGACCGAGGCGAATATCAGCAGTGCTCCGAAGATCTCTATTCCTATGGTGAAAGCCATGATATAGAGCAGGGTGGGGATAAGCGAATTCATGCTGCGCGAGTAGATGACGTCGCGAAGTATGAGCTGGCTGTAGATCGAGGCGCTACCGCTGAAAAACAGTGCGAAAAAGGATGTGAAAGTCATGACGCCGAGAGCGCCGAACTGGATCAGCATGGCCAGTATGGCGAGCCCGAGAGGAGTGAATGTCGTGGGGACATCGACTGTGGTCAGCCCGGTGACGCATACAGCCGATGTGCTGACGAAAAAAGCATCCATGAAATCTATCCCTCCGACGGTCGATTTAGGGAGCATCAGCAGGAATGTTCCGAGAATGATGAAAACAAGGAAGCTCATCGAGAGAAGGAGCGAGGGATTGGTGCGCCGGTCCACCATCCGGAAGACGGCGTAGCTCAATGTCACTATGGAATAAGCGACGAGTACGGTGTTGAGGAAAACCGGCGAGTAAAGCACCGATTCAAGCCACGGAATCCATGGATGTATCGGCCGCGGATAGATTACCGGCAGCAGAGAGACCAGAAGCGCTATATCGACTGTCCATTTGAGCCAGCGGTTTTTTTTCAGCGTCTCCGCCAGATTGAATGTCAGTCCGAAAATGACATTTGCCCCGAAAATCCACTGCATGGCCCTCAGAATCCTGCTGATAGTCTCGAACCCTTGAGGCGAATGCTCGTATCCGACGTGGATGACGAGACAGACAATGCACGTGAGCGCCGCGATTCCCGAGATCACCATCAGAAACTCAGCTATGTTGTGGATGACGTCCGAGCCCCGGTGAAGCATGCCTCTGACTGCGAAGCGGATATTTCTGCATCGTGTCTTTATAGTCTGTATGAAGCCTGTTTTTTTCCGGGGCATGACATGAATGGATTCTCTCTTCCCTATAGAATGCTTTAGGGGGTCTGTTTGTTCCGAAGATGGTTTTTCGCCATGTTTTCATGGGAGAAAATCGTATCTTTGCAAAAAAGAATCATTCCTGCACATTTCGTTCGTAATGAAAAGGTCACCACAGATAATTTTGCTTCTGATTATTATAATGTATATAATTCCCGTGTCGGCGAAGCGGACTCCCGTCATGGGCTGGAGTTCATGGAACACTTACCGGGTAAACATCAGCGATTCGCTGATATTGCGTCAGGCCGAGGCGTTGGTCGGGCTCGGTCTGGATACGGTCGGCTATCGTTATGTCAATATCGATGACGGATATTTCGGAGGTCGTGATCTCGCTTCCGGAAAACTCAAGTTTCATCCGGTTCGTTTTCCCGCAGGCCTTAAACCGGTTGTTGACGGCATACATGCGCTCGGGCTCAAAGCCGGAATTTACAGCGATGCGGGCCGAAGCACATGCGGAAGTTTCTGGGACAATGACACTATAGCCCTGAATGTGGGGCTCTACGGCCATGAAAGCCGCGACTGCAGGCTGTTTTTCAAGGAGCTGGGATTCGATTTCATAAAGATTGATTTCTGTGGAGGGGATGCGAAGCAGAACGGCGAGCACCTCTCGCTCGACCCCCGGAAACAATATGGCATTATCCGCGACGCAGTGCGCGCCGCCGGCCGCAATGATGTGACGGTCAATGCCTGTCGGTGGGATTATCCCGGAACATGGGTGGGAGATGTGGCCGATTCGTGGCGCATATCCCATGATATCAGTCCCTCGTGGGCATCCGTCAGAAATATCATAGCCCAGAATCTTTATCTGTCGGCCTATTGTGACGAACGGGGCTACAATGACATGGACATGCTTGAAGTGGGACGTGGAATGAGCGCGGAGGAGGACTGGACACACTTCGGAATGTGGTGCATGATGTCGTCGCCGCTGCTCATAGGGTGTGATTTGACTACATTGAAACCGGAGACATTGCAATTGCTTAAAAACCGCGAGCTGATTGCCCTGAATCAGGACACGCTCGGATTGCAAGCCTACGTGGCCGTGCGCGACGGCGATTCCTACATACTTGTGAAAGATGTCGTGACGCTTGAGGGGAATAAACGGGCCGTGGCTTTCTACAACCCTTCGGACAAGGCAAGAATCATGACTCTCTCTTTCCGAGATGTCCAGCTCGGAGGCAAGGTCAGAATGAGGGATCTTTTCGCGCAGAAACCCGTGGGGAGCGAAAAGGATCCGTTTTTCCTCGATTCTTTCACGGTTGCCGTTCCCCCTCACGGTCTCCGGATCTATCTCGCGGAAGCTGACCGTCGGCTTGAACGTGAGGTATATGAAGCCGAGACTGCTTTCCTGACAGATTATCAGGAAATCTACAACGCACTGGCCACCGGGACTCCTCTCCTCCTGCAGGATTCGGCGTGCAGCGGAGGAATTAAGGTCGCCAACCTCGGATACAGGCCGACCAACGACATTGTCTGGCGCAATGTCCGTTCGGAAAAAGGAGGGGAGTATAACGTGTCCATGCGCCTGAAGTCAACTGCGGGCGGCAAAATGTATCTGAAGGTTAACGACGGCCCCGGAGTGACGGTGGAATATCCCGGCTCCGCGGAATGGCAGTCGGTGTCCGTGCCGGTTGTTCTGCGCTCCGGAGGCAACACTGTGCGGCTCTACGACGATCATTCGGCAATGCCTGAGATTGATTTCATGGAAGTCGGGCGGCGCGTCAGCCAGTAACGGCGTTCATCTTCCGGAAGTTTCTCTATGGCGTAACGGAGAGCCGTTCGGGCCATTTTCCCGTGATTCGCTTCCAGAAAGTCGCGAAGCAGGTCGGTGTCACGCTTGCCGACCTCGCGCAGCATCCATCCCGTTGCCTTGTGGATCAGATCATGGGGATGCGACAGAAGTTTTGTCGCTATTCTCAGAGTGTCGTCAAACTCTCCCGCGCGTATGAGCGTGAATGTCGAGACGATCGCGATCCGTTGCTCCCAGAGATTCTCGCTCTCTGCCAGCCGGTCCAGAATTTCGCGCGAAGGCATCGACCCGTCGGGGAGGGGATAGAGGAGCCACGTCCCGAGAATGTATTCACATGACAGATCGACGAGGTCCCAGTTGTTGGCCCTTGCGGCATGCTTCAGAAAAAACTCCGCTATGGCCAGGCGTTTCTCGGCGTGGGTTGTCGGAGCTTCTTTTTTGCGCGGTATGCTGAGTTTCATTTCTTCGACGAGGAGCAGCAGGCCACAGAGCTTTGCTTCGTGCCAGGGCGAATGCAGGAGTTTTTCTATCTCTGTTTCCGGAACATCCCTGCGCGCGGCCTTTACGATTGATCGCGTCTGCGGGACCTTCAGGCCCAGAAAACAGTCACCTTCTCCATATTCTCCTTTGCCCGTTTTGAAAAATCGGCTCAGAATTGCTCTCTGTTTTTCATCGGCCAGCGCCTGCAGTTCGTCAAGAATTTCTTCAGCGGTTGTCATATTTAGAGGTTGTTTAATAACAAATGTGAAGCCGGAGTGGATGGATTTTTTGAGCTAACCTGTTCATAATCTGAAGGAGCAGTGCAGTGGCACTGTGACTGAAAATTAGGGACAGGTTAGCCAAAAATCCATCCATGCGACTTATGGTAACACAATTTTTCTTTTTTTATATATTTAAATTTCGGTTTTGCGGTTGTTTAAAATGCTTCTTCGCATCCATTCTCCCGGGCGTCTTTCGTACTGAATTTTAGTCATAATGCTACAGCATTACTCCTTCAATTCATTCCGAAATCCACCTCCGGTGAATGGACTCCGGCTTTCACATTTGTTTTTAAACAACCTCTTAATTTTAATACAAAAGTATAAAATATTGTCTGTTTTTGCACATATCCACATCTTTTGATTTAAATTTTTGTTTCTTTCTTAAAAGATGTTTCAAACAGAAAATATAGCCGTTTCAATATTAGGTATCACTATATGCTGTAACATTGAGGTTGACTATAACCAAATCATTCAAGTTTAATAATATTTATTTAAATGCTTTATTCTAAAACCTATGAAACTGTCTAACCATTTCCTCGTCGCAGCCCTTCTCGCGACTGTGGCAGTGCCGTCGGCCACCGCGGCCCTCGACAGTATCCCCTCTCTGAAAATCGATAAACTAACCGTTACGCCGGCCGGACGCATCCTGCTTGACGGCGCTTGTTATTCACCAGAAGGCGACGGCCTGAATGCCGGAGTGGCTCTGCCCGACATCCGTTTCGGAGCAAAGGTCAGCTATGGAAAATGGGCGGCCAAGATCGACGTGGGATTCGGTTACGGCAAAGTCGGAATGAAGGATGTCTATATACAGTATAGTTTCAATGAATCCAATCTTCTGCGAGGAGGATATTTCGTTCATCAGTTCGGCCTCAATGCCGCAACGTCGAGCTCGATGAAACCCGCCATGGAAGCGCCGACGACCGATGACTTTTTCCATGCCACGGGTCGTAACCTCGGACTTATGTATGTCTATGACCGAGGCAAATTCTTCGCCGGAGTCAGCGCGATTATAGCCGGCACGTCACTCACAACTCCGGCCAACGAGCAGGGAAAGACCAGCTACGGAGGCGCGACCCGTCTCGTCTTCCGTCCCTTCCATTCTACCGGTCTCATTGCTCAGGCAGGCATTTCGGGATGGGTTCAAAGCGCGCTTCACAAGGCTGTCACCGAGGATGACCAATACAGCGTAGGAGACGGATATTTCGATTTCGGCGCGAATTTCCCCACGCGTGTCTGCAAGACAAAGATGCTTGGCGCTGACGTGACTGATGCCCGTTCCGTTGTCAAATTCACTCCCGAGCTGCTGGTCGCAAAAGGTCGTGTGGCTCTTGAGGGACAGTACTACTATATGAATGTGAGCCGTAAAGGAGACCTCAAGTCCTATAAGGCCAGCGGAGCCTACGGTCTTCTGCGAGGAATCCTGATCGGCGGCGATTATGGATATTCCCATGCCGATGCCGGCCTTGCTACCCCCGGACCCAAGACTCTCGAATTGGTTGCCGGATACAACTACACGGACGGTTCATGTCATGAGGCCGGAATTTATGGCGGCCGCTCGAACGACGCCTCCGTCACGCTCAACTATTATATAAACAAATACATGATAGCCCGTCTGCGCTACTGCTATACCAACGTATTTGACAGCGACGTCACGCCCAACCGCCACGTCAACATAATCCAGGCCCGCATCCAGATAAAATTCTGAACCACGACATAAATATCAAATCAGGGGGAGAAACCTATTTCGACGGTTTCTCCCCTCTTTTATTGACTGATCGATAAGTCGAATAAGACAAATAAGTCGAATTGGACGAATCAATGCGGTTGAGTTAAGAAATCTATGTCACACTTTCCCATCGGAGCCCGTCAGGGCGTGCTGAAAGTAACCGGCCATGGAGCGCAGCGGAGTGGTCGGATAGGCATGATACATAATAATTGAGTCGCGGAGGGACGATTCTTTGGTACAGGACATTGCATCAACCACTGAGGCATCCCTCCGGGACGCCGAGGATATGGCGCATCTCCTTCCGGGCACTCTGCTACGCTTCATGCCCGGTTAGGACACAGCGCGCCTTTCAGGCTTATACATGAAGTCTTTCACCTTAACTCAATAGATTTGATTGGACTAATTGGGAACTTTGAGAGATAACTGAGGGGAGCGAGGAGAAATTGGTCTTTTAGCGCAATTAACTGGTTTATTTTAGGGCATGATTTTATTTTTTAGTAAATTCGCGAAAAATAATACAGACATGAGAAAAACATTATCCTGCTTAGCACTTATCACATATATCAGCGGCTTATGCGTCAGCCCTGCAGAGGTCCGGTTCAACAATGAGGAAGCGGACACGACACGGATCACGGATATCCTGATCGCACTTGACAAGATGAATCTGTCCAATCCCCAGATGCTTGTTTCAGAAGCCGGGAGCAAATTGCTCGGGACGCCATACGTAGCGGGTACCCTTGAATGCAACCCGGAACAGCTGACCGTTAATACGGACGGACTGGACTGCACTACTTTCGTGGAGACTGCCATAGCGCTCGCCATGACAGTTGACGCCAACCGCACCTCCTGGCATGATTTCATCAACAATCTGGAACAGATCAGATATCGCGGAGGAAGAGTGAACGGCTATCCTTCGAGGCTTCATTATATCAGCGAATGGATCATTGACAACAGTCATCGCGGACTAATGACAGAAGTCACCAACCGCATCGCCAACACCAACACACAGATAAAAACCATAGAATACATGTCGCGCCACCGCGACGCCTACCCTGCTCTTGCTGACTCAGCGAATTTCGAAGGGATAAAAAATATGGAAATGGGCTACCGGTCTCACAAATATTATTATATAAAGCCTACCAATCTGCCCTCGGCCGACCTTAAAGAGGGTGACGTCGTGGCGCTGACGACCAACATCAAGGATCTTGACGTCACCCACGTGGGAATAATAAAAATGGTTGACGGGGTGCCGCATCTGATGCACGCTTCATCAAAACAGGGCAAAGTGATTGTCGATGATCTCTCATTGTCGGATTACCTGAAGCGCAACCGGACCCAGGGAATACGAGTGTTCCGTCTGGCCCAATAACCGATTCTTATTTTTCACAATAAAAAAACGAGGACGTGTTCTAAAACACGTCCTCGCATATTTTCGGGTCTATATCAGACAGGGATGATTATGCCTGGGGCATTTTGGTTTTCTTGCCATAGCCATACTGTGCGGCAGAGCCAAGCTGTTCCTGGATGCGGAGAAGCTGGTTGTATTTAGCCATGCGGTCAGAACGGCTTGCAGAACCGGTCTTGATCTGTCCGGCGTTTGTAGCGACAGCGATGTCAGCGATAGTGGCATCTTCGGTTTCACCGGAACGGTGAGAGATCACAGCGGTGTAGCCGTTACGCTGAGCGAGCTCGACAGCGCGAAGAGTCTCTGTAAGAGAACCGATCTGGTTAACCTTTACAAGGATCGAGTTAGCGCAACCTTCGTTGATGCCGCGTTCGAGATATTTTACATTGGTAACGAAGAGGTCATCACCTACGAGCTGGCAACGGTTGCCGATGAGATCGGTGAGGATCTTCCAACCTGCCCAGTCGTTCTCTGCCATACCGTCTTCAATGGAATCGATAGGATATTTTTCCACGAGTTCCTTGAGGTACTGAGCCTGCTGTTCAGAGGTGAGCTTGGGAGCGCCTTCGCCCTGTTTCCAGGTGTAGTCATATACGCCGTCATGATAGAATTCGGAAGAAGCGCAGTCAAGACCGATGGTAACGTCCTTTCCGGGAACGTAGCCTGCGAGTTCGATAGCCTTGATGATAACGTTGAGAGCGTCTTCAGTTCCATCGAGAGTGGGAGCGAAACCGCCTTCATCGCCGACAGCAGTTGAAAGGCCGCGTTCGTGAAGAACTTTCTTGAGGTTGTGGAACACTTCAGTACCCATGCGGATGCCTTCTTTGAAGCAGCATGCGCCGATGGGACGGATCATGAATTCCTGGAAGCAGATGGGAGCGTCAGAGTGAGCGCCGCCATTGATGATATTCATCATGGGCACGGGAAGCACGTAAGAGTTGCAGCCGCCGATGTATTTGTAAAGCGGGAGTCCGAGATAGTCGGCAGCAGCTTTAGCAACAGCGAGTGAAACACCGAGGATGGCGTTAGCGCCGAGGTTGCTCTTGGTGTCTGTTCCGTCGAGGGCGATCATAGTCTCATCGATCTTGATCTGATCGAGAGCGCTCATGCCAACGAGAGCTTCGGCGATGGGGCCGTTTACGTTAGCGACAGCCTTGGTCACGCCTTTGCCCATGTAACGGTTCTTGTCACCGTCACGAAGTTCGAGAGCTTCGTTCACACCTGTAGAAGCGCCGGAGGGAACGGAAGCACGGCCGAAAGCGCCGGATTCAAGAATTACATCTACTTCAACGGTGGGGTTTCCGCGTGAGTCAAGGACTTCACGACCAATGATTTTTTCAATTTTCATAATCAGGTTAAACTTAAAAAGTTGGTTATAATGTTATACTTGTTTTCTTTCAACCGGATGGTCTATCCGCTGAATGCAAAGTTACTAAATTTTATCGACCCACAAAATGTTTTTATATAGTTTAATGTTAAGTTCATAAACTTTACATCCAGCAAGTTCCGGCAGAGGCTCCGCTGAATCGCGCTATCAATTTCCGGCGGAGTCGGAATGATGCTCACGCAGCATGATCCTCGATGAACCCATCGACAAGATACCATTTCCCGGCGATGCGGCGAAAGAGATAGACGGCATTGATTCCTCGGTCTGAGTTGTCGCCGGGTGGCATATATCCCCCCACCATCCAGACGGAATCGGCTTCAACTTTTGTCCAGGTCATGAGTGTGTAATCATTGGATCGGGCCGGTTTTTCGGGTATCAGCTTATACATGCGACCGGTCTTCCACCACGGAGTCAGGAGAAAATCCTGCAAGCGGCTGTCGCATTTCATTCTGATTGCCCGGAATTTCAGGGAAGAATTGAACTGCGCTATGAATTTAGAAAACGCTTCAGCTCCCTGATTGCACGCGGAGGAAGACTGCATGACGGCCTCACATGCCTCAGAGTCGAAAGAATCAGGCAAAGAATCGGTCATGACAACAGGGACGGAAGCGTATAAAGCGACCGAAGTACAGAAAAGCAGAAGATTCGATAAAAGGCGTAATTTCATAAACGGGTCATTTAAACAATCGAAGCGGTACCGGACAAAAATCCGGCATCGCTTCGACATATACTGATATTTTTCGCGGCTTATTCAGCGGCGGGAGTTTCAGTTGCGGGAGCAGTCTCGGCAGCGGGAGCCTCAGCTGCGGCAGGGGCAGCGGCTGACTTCGAACGACGGCTGCGGCGTGTGCGGCCTTCTTTCTTGGCACCTTTTTCCTTGAGCATGTTCTCATTGTAGTCCACAAGTTCGATGAAACACATCTTGGCATTGTCGCCGAGACGGTTTCCGGTCTTGAGGATACGTGTATATCCACCGTTGCGGTCAGCGATCTTTGTTGCGATTTCGCGGAAAAGCTCATTGACGGCATACTTGTTCTGCAGATAGCTGAACACGAGGCGGCGGTTGGTCATCGAGTCATTTTTGGCTCGGTTGATTAAAGGCTCGGCGTAGATACGGAGCGCTTTAGCCTTGGCCAGGGTTGTGAAGATACGCTTATGCATGATAAGCGAAATGGTCATGTTGGCCAAAAGGGCGTCGCGATGGGCTTTTTTACGACCGAGGTGGTTGAATTTCTTATTATGTCTCATCGTTAATTGTTTACTCTATGTCTAATTTGTACTTTGAAATATCCATCCCGAACGAAAGGTTGAGATTGGCCAGCAGTTCATCAAGCTCCGTGAGCGACTTCTTACCGAAGTTGCGGAACTTAAGGAGATCGTTGCGGTTGAAGACAACGAGTTCACCGAGAGTCTCGACTTCAGCGCTCTTGAGGCAGTTGAGTGCACGGACAGAGAGGTCCATGTCAACGAGCTTCGACTTGAGAAGCTGACGCATGTGGAGAACTTCTTCGTCAAATTCCTCGTTTTCTTCCTGCTCCGAGGTTTCGAGAGTGATTTTCTCGTCGGAGAAGAGCATGAAATGATAAATGAGGATTTTGGCCGCTTCCTTGAGGGCATCCTTAGGAAGGATCGAACCGTTGGTCGTGATTTCGAGAGTCAGTTTGTCGTAGTCGGTTTTTTGGTCAACGCGGAAATTCTCCACGGTGTATTTCACGTTCTTGATAGGAGTGTAGATTGAGTCAATCGCAATGACGTTTACATCGTCCGTCGGGACATTGTTCTCGTCAGCGGGGACCCATCCGCGACCTTTGTTGACAGTGAATTCGAGTGTGAAGCTTGCGCCGGGATCCAAATGACAGATGACGAGGTCAGGGTTGAGAACCTGGAATCCGGAGAGCACCTTGTTGAGGTCGCCGGCCTTGAATTCCTCCTGTCCCGAAACGGTGACGGTGGCTTTCTCGAACTCTGCGTCCTCCACAGTGTGCTTGAGGTCGATTTTCTTGAGGTTAAGGATTATGTTGGTGACATCTTCCTTAACACCGGGTATGGTATCGAATTCATGTTTAACGCCGTCGATCTTAATAGAAGCGATCGCATAACCTTCGAGTGACGAAAGGAGAATGCGACGGAGGGCGTTGCCTATCGTGATACCGTAACCAGGCTCCAATGGCTTGAACTCAAATTTGCCGAAATGATTGTCGGCTTCCAACATCAAGACTTTGTCGGGTTTCTGGAAAGCTAATATAGCCATGTGGATCTGTCTTTTAGAAATTATTTAGAATACAACTCGACGATGAGCTGCTCTTTGATGTTTTCGGGAATATCTTCGCGTGCGGGAACGTGCAGGAGCTTGCCGGCTTTCTGCGATTCGTCCCATTCGAGCCAAGGATATTTAGAGTGATTGAAACCGGCGAGAGCGTCGGCGATCACTTCGAGAGACTTTGACTTTTCACGTACGCCGATGATGTCACCGGGCTGAACGGCATAGGAAGCGATGTTGACCACCTGACCGTTTACAGTGATGTGGCGATGGAGGACGAGCTGACGTGCGGCGGGACGGCTGGGAGCGATGCCCAGACGATAGACAACGTTGTCGAGACGTCCTTCAAGGAGCTGGAGAAGGATCTCACCGGTGATACCCTTTGAGCGGGCAGCGCGGTTGAAGAGATTGTGGAACTGTTTCTCAAGTACGCCGTAGGTGTATTTAGCTTTCTGCTTTTCGCGAAGCTGCACACCGTACTCAGAAGATTTGCGGCGCTTGTTCTGCCCGTGCTGACCCGGCGGGAAATTTTTCCTGGCGAGAACTTTGTCTTCGCCGAAGATGGGTTCTCCGAATTTACGAGCGATTTTTGACTTTGGGCCTGTATATCTTGCCATTGTTGTTAATCGATGTTGAGGTTAAAAAGAGTGGTGGGGTTAACTTGCGATGCGCAGGGAAGGTTTAGTGCAGCCGCGACCATAGAGAGGTGATAGAAATATGGTCTATTTCACGTTTGCCTTCGCCCGTAAGAGCCTCGTCGGAAGCTCGCCCCTATTGTAAATGAAATTTAGTTATGTCTTTGCTTTTCAAGCGGCATCATCAGACGCGACGACGCTTGGGGGGACGACATCCGTTATGGGGCAGCGGAGTAACATCGATGATTTCGGTTACTTCGATTCCGGCGCCGTGGATTGTGCGGATAGCGGATTCACGACCGTTGCCGGGACCCTTAACATAAGCTTTCACTTTACGGAGTCCAAGATCATAAGCGACCTTGGCGCAGTCCTGAGCTGCCATCTGAGCAGCATAGGGAGTGTTTTTCTTTGAACCGCGGAAGCCCATTTTACCAGCGCTTGACCAAGAGATCACCTGACCTTCAGAGTTGGCTAAGCATACAATAATGTTGTTGAAAGAGGAGTGAACGTGGAGCTGGCCGGCAGCATCGACTTTAACGTTTCTCTTCTTAGATGCGACTGTCTTTTTTGCCATATTTCAATTTTATTTAGTAGCTTTCTTTTTGTTGGCGACTGTTTTCTTGCGGCCCTTGCGGGTGCGGGCGTTGTTCTTGGTGCTCTGACCGCGCACGGGAAGACCGTTGCGGTGACGGATGCCGCGATAGCAACCGATGTCCATGAGGCGCTTGATGTTGAGCTGGATTTCACTGCGGAGATCACCTTCCACTTTGTAATCGCTGCTGATCACTTCACGCACCTTGGCGGCCTGGGCGTCTGTCCAGTCCTGCACTTTGATATCTGCGTTTACGCCGGCTTTCTCAAGAATAGTCTTGGCGGCGCTACGGCCAATGCCGAAAATGTAAGTCAAGGCTATCTCACCTCTTTTGTTCTGGGGGAGGTCAACTCCCACTATACGTACTGCCATATATCTGTTTGACTAATTTTTTTGCAAAATTAATAAAAAATTATCCTTGACGTTGTTTGTACTTGGGATTTTTTTTGTTTATCACGTAAAGACGACCCTTACGACGGACAATTTTGCTGTCCGGGGTCCTTTTTTTAACTGAGGCTCTTACTTTCATGTTATTTCGTTTTTATAATTTTTATCATTTGTAACGGAAGGCAATGCGGCCTTTCGAAAGATCGTATGGCGACATTTCAACTCTGACTTTGTCGCCGGGGAGAATCTTTATGTAATGCATTCGCATCTTTCCGGAAATGTGGGCGGTTATTTCATGACCGTTCTCCAGTTCGACGCGGAACATTGCGTTAGAGAGGGCTTCAACTATGGTGCCGTCTTGTTCTATTGCTGCTTGTTTTGCCATTTCAGTTATTTGACCGAGTTAAATGAATCTATCTTTTAGCACTTCGTAAACAGGTTCGTAGCTTGTCAGGATGTCTGCTTTCCCGTCGATGACGGCGACGGTGTGCTCATAGTGGGCCGAAGGTTTGCGGTCGCGTGTGCGACAGGTCCATCCGTCACGCTCTATCACTATGTTGCGGCTGCCCATGTTGATCATAGGCTCTATGGCCAGACACATTCCGTTGCGGATCACGGGGCCGGTTCCGCGACGTCCGTAATTGGGGACCTCGGGGCTTTCGTGCATGTCGCGTCCTATGCCGTGGCCACACATTTCGCGCACCACGCCGTAGCGGTGATGCTCGCAGTATGTCTGGATGGCATTGGCTATGTCGCCTATGCGGTTGCCTTCACGACATGCTTCGATTCCTTTGAAAAGCGACTCTTTGGTGACGCGGCAGAGTTCCAGCACTTCCGGCGCTACATTTCCGATGGGGAAAGTGTAGCACATGTCTCCGCAAAAGCCGTCATATTCAACCACGATGTCAATCCCGATGATGTCTCCGTCGCGAAGGGCGTAGTTCGACGGGAATCCGTGGACCACCGTTTCATTCACCTCGCAGCATATCGCTCCGGGGAATCCTTCGTAGCCGAGGCAGGAGGGACGTCCGTGATTGTCGGCGATATATTCGCGGGCGACGGCGTCAAGCTTATGCGTAGTTACGCCTTCAGTCACCCACTTGGCGATTTCGCCAAGTGTGCGACTGGTCAAGGCGCATGCCTCGCGCATCTTTTCTATTTCTTCAGGTGTCTTAAGATAAATCATTCAGAACTTCTGTCTAAACAAGAATCAATAAGCGCTTCCTGTTGTGCGTCCTTTAATCTTTCCGCCCTGCATGAGGCCGTCGTAATGATGCATCATCAGATGGCTCTCGATCTGCTGGAGCGTGTCAAGCACCACACCTACGAGGATCAGCAGGGAAGTTCCTCCGAAGAACTGAGCGAAATTCTGGCTGATGCCGAAGAAGCGGGCGAAAGCCGGAAGGATCGCAACGATTCCGAGGAAAAGAGATCCGGGAAGAGTGATACGCGACATAATCGAGTCAAGATATTCCGCTGTTTTCTTGCCGGGCTTCACACCGGGGATGAAACCGTTGTTTCTCTTCATGTCCTCGGCCATCTGGGTAGGACGGACGGTAACGGCGGTATAGAAATAAGTGAATGCCACGATCAAGATGAAATAGACGGCATTGTACCAGAAACCGTTGATGTCCGAGAATGCGGCGAAGAATCCGCTGCCCGTTCCGTCACTGCCGAATCCGGCGAGAGTGATGGGGACGAACATGATAGCCTGGGCGAAAATTATAGGCATCACGCCTGCGGCGTTGACCTTAAGAGGAATGTACTGCCGGGCGCCGCCATACTGACGGTTGCCGACAATACGCTTTGCATACTGCACGGGGACTTTTCTGGTTCCCTGAACGAGCAGCACAGCTCCAATTGTCACAGCGAAAAGCAGAATTATCTCCACGAGGAACATCACCAGACCGCCCTGAGAACCGGTTTCACCCGGGAGACGGCTCACGAATTCATAGAAGAGGGCTTCCGGAAGACGTGCGATGATACCGACGAGGATTATGAAAGATATACCGTTGCCGATTCCTCGGTCGGTAATACGCTCGCCAAGCCACATGATAAACATTGAGCCTGCAGCGAGGATGACAGTGAGATAGGCCGTTGTCCAGACGCCCATGGAGGCAGCCTGACCTGCAGCCGCTACCTGGTAGCGGAGGTTGATCAGGTAAGCCGGACCCTGAAGCAGAAGTATCAGCACCGTCAGGTAACGTGTGTACTGATTCAGCTTCTGACGGCCACTTTCGCCTTCACGCTGCATCTTCTGGAAGGAAGGCAGAACCATGCCCATCAGCTGTATCACGATGGATGCAGTGATGTAAGGCATGATACCGAGGGCGAATATTGAGGCCTGCGAGAAGGCACCTCCGGAGAACATGTCCAAGAGCTGCATCAAGCCGCTCTTGTTGGTGAAGTCCGAGAGGGCCTTGATATCCGAGATGCTGATTCCGGGCAGCACTACATAACAGCCGAGGCGGTAGATGAGCACGAGCAGCATGGTTATCAAGAGACGCTTGCGCAGTTCCTCAATGGTCCAGATGTTTTTTATGGTTTGAACGAATCTCATTGTTACTATCAGATTTTAGAAATGGAGCCGCCAGCTTCGACGATGGCTTTTTCAGCGGCTTTCGAGAAGGCGTTGGCCTCTACGGCCACAGCGCGTGAAATAGCGCCGTTGGCAAGGATTTTCACGAGCTGGTGACGGTTTACGAAACCGGCAGCGCGAAGCTCTTCCAGACCTACTTTCTCAAGATTTCCAGCTTCGGCGAGCTGGTTGATTACCTCGATGTTGATTGCCTTGTACTCAACACGGTTGATGTTCTTGAAACCGAATTTGGGGACACGGCGCTGGAGAGGCATCTGACCACCTTCGAAACCGACTTTGTGCTTGTAGCCCGAACGTGACTTGGCACCTTTGTGACCACGGGTGGATGTTCCGCCCTTGCCGGAACCCGGACCGCGACCGATACGGGTTTTACGGGTAACAGATCCAACGGCGGGACGTATGTTGTTTAATTCCATAATACTTGTTTTTATCAGATTGATTAAAAATGAATTGTTTTTCAGCAGGAGCTTATGCAGGTGTTACTTCAACGAGATGATGAACAGCCTTGACCATGCCCATGACTGAGGGAGTGTCTTCTTTAACGACGGTATGATTCATTTTTTTGAGGCCGAGCGCGTCGAGTGTGCGTTTCTGCACAGCCGGGCAATTGATTCGGCTCTTTATTTGCTTGATTTTTATCTGTGCCATTATAAATGGGATATTTAGCCGTTAAACACTTTGTCAACTGAAACGCCGCGGTTCTGAGCGACCTGTGCGGGCGAACGCATCTCGTCGAGGGCAGCGATGGTTGCCTTCACGAGGTTGTGGGGGTTGGAAGAACCTTTTGATTTAGCGAGGACGTCAGTGATTCCGACGCTTTCAAGCACGGCACGCATAGCACCACCGGCTTTCACACCGGTACCATGGCTTGCAGGTTTGAGGATCACGCGTGAGCCGCCGAATTTGGCGATCTGTTCGTGAGGAATGGTTCCTTTGTGAACGGGAACGCGGATGAGATTCTTCTTTGCGGCCTCTACGCCTTTGGAGATAGCAGCGGTGACCTCATTGGCTTTGCCGAGACCCCAGCCCACGATGCCGTCTTCATTTCCCACAACTACGATTGCTGCGAAAGTGAAGGTGCGTCCTCCTTTTGTAACTTTTGTTACACGGTTGATGGCCACAAGGCGGTCCTTCAACTCTAAGTCGTTGGTAGATTTAACTTTGTTATTTCTTTTTGCCATGATTCTTAAAATTTAAGTCCGCCATTGCGAGCGGCGTCAGCCAATGATTTAACACGACCGTGGAAAAGGTAGCCGTTGCGGTCGAAGACCACTTCGGTAATTCCGGCCTCGATAGCTTTCTTTGCGATAGCCTCGCCCACTTTTGCGGCGATTTCGCTCTTTGTGCCTTCCTCGACGCCTTTTGACGAGGCTGCGACAAGAGTTTTGCCCTGAAGGTCATCGACGAGCTGCACGTAGATCTGCTTGTTTGAACGGAACACCGTCATGCGGGGACGAGCGGCGGTTCCGGAAATCTTGCCACGGATACGGGCTTTGATTTTGTTTCTTCTTTGTATCTTGGAGATCATAATTTCTTAAGGGGTTAAGGATTATTTAGCACTTGCCGATTTACCGGATTTGCGGCGGATGATCTCGCCGACAAACTTGATACCTTTGCCCTTGTAAGGTTCGGGCTTGCGGAGTGAGCGGATTTTGGCACATACCTGGCCGAGAAGCTGCTTGTCATCGCTTTCGAGGATGATCAGCGGGTTCTTGTTACGCTCGCTCTTGGTTTCAACCTTGACCTCCGGGGGAAGTTTGATATATATTGCATGTGAGTAGCCGAGTGAGAGCTCGAGAACCTGGCCGGTTGACTGAGCGCGGTAACCCACACCTACTAATTCCATTTCTTTGCGGTAACCGGTTGATACGCCGACAACCATGTTGTGGATAAGCGCGCGGTAGAGACCGTGCTGAGCGCGGTGTTCGCGGTCATCGGTAGGACGGGTGACAACAACGTGGTTGCCCTCTACCTTAACATCGAGGTCGGAATTGACTTTCTGCGAGAGCTGACCTTTGGGGCCTTTAACTGTCACAACATCACCGCTGACAGTGACTGTAACACCTGCGGGGATTTCTATGGGAGCTTTACCTATTCTTGACATTTTTCAGTTCCTCCAAAGTTTAATATACATAACAGAGAACTTCGCCACCTATCTTCTTGTCGCGTGCGGCCTTGTTGGTCATCACGCCCTGTGAAGTGGAAAGGATGGCGATACCCATTCCGTTCAACACTCGCGGCATATCTTTGTAGCCGGTATATTGGCGAAGACCCGGACGCGAAACACGCTTGAGAGCCTTGATGGCGTTAACGTGATCTACGGGGTCATACTTCAGGGCGATCTTAATGACGCCTGCGGGGGTCTCACCCTCTATAAACTTGTAATTAAGAATATAGCCTTGTTCAAAAAGAATCTTGGTGATTTCTTTTTTCAAGTTTGAGGCAGGGATCTCCACTACTCGGTGGTTTGCTTTGATGGCGTTCCTCAATCTTGTCAGATAATCTGCTATTGGATCTGTCATTTTTGAATTGTTTTAAATTGATTCGGTTTATCCGAACAATATTTAATACTCTCTGCAGCGTGGCCCCCTTGCGGGGGGCTATAGGCTGCGGTTGGGAATTTTTTTATTGCTTCTGTTTATGCTTGCGGTTACCAGCTTGCTTTCTTCACGCCGGGGATGAGACCTGCTGAAGCCATTTCGCGGAACTGGATGCGGGAGAGGCCGAACTGACGCATGAACCCTTTGGGACGACCGGTGATGCTGCAGCGGTTGTGCAGACGGACTGCCGATGCGTTCTTGGGCAGAAGCTGGAGAGCCTCATAGTCGCCGGCTGCCTTGAGGGCGGCTTTCTTGGCGGCATATTTGGCCACGAGCTTTGCGCGTTTAACCTCGCGGGCTTTCATTGATTCTTTTGCCATAGGGAATCTTTAGAAATTGGAGTTGTTTGAATTTATTTCTTTGCGTTTTTGAAAGGCAGCCCGAATTCCTTGAGCAGAGCATAGCCTTCTTCGTCGGTGTTGGCTGAGGTCACGAAAGTGACGTTCATACCGAGAAGCTTGCTGATGTTGTCGATGTTGATTTCGGGGAAGATGATCTGCTCGGTGATACCCAGAGTGTAGTTTCCGCGGCCGTCGAGCTTGCCGTCGATTCCCTTGAAGTCACGGATACGGGGCAGAGCCACGCGCACGAGACGTTCGAGGAATTCATACATTTTGTCACGACGGAGAGTAACCATGACTCCGACGGGCATTTTCTTGCGGAGCTTGAAGTTCGAGATGTCTTTTCTTGAAAGGGTAGCCACAGCTTTCTGGCCGGTGATTGCGGTCAGCTCGTTGATGGCTGTCTCGATTATCTTCTTGTCCTGGGTGGCTTCGCCGAGACCCTGGTTGATCACGATTTTCTTCAGACGGGGCACCTGCATGACGGTGGTGTAGCCGAACTGCTTCTCAAGAGCGGGAACTATGCGCTCGGTATAGTCTTTCTTAAGTGTAGTGTTGCTCATTACTTTATCTCCTCTCCTGATTTTTTAGCGTATCTTACGAGTTTGCCCTCGTCATTGCGGCGACGGCCGATGCGGGTAGGCTTGCCCGACTTGGGGTCGAGAAGGCTGAGGTTAGAGATATGGATAGGTGCTTCCTTCTTGACCAGACCGCCCTGGGGATGCTGTGCGCTGGGCTTGGTCGCCTTAGTCACGATGTTGACGCCTTCAACGATGGCGCGGCTTTTGGCGGGATAAACCTTAAGCACACGTCCGGTCTTGCCGCGGTCTTCACCGCTGAGGACATAGACCGTATCGTTTTTCTTTATGTTTAACTTGCTCATTTAGTCGATGCGATTTAATGGTTTAAAGTACTTCGGGAGCAAGCGAAACAATCTTCATGTTGGTGGCGCGCAACTCACGTGCAACAGGGCCGAAGATGCGTGTACCGCGAAGTTCACCTGCATTATTCAATAACACACAGGCATTGTCGTCAAAACGGATATAGCTGCCGTCCGGACGGCGGATTTCCTTTTTCGTACGAACGACAACGGCCTTCGACACAGTACCTTTCTTTACGTCGCTTGAAGGGATGACGCTCTTAACGGAGACAACGATGACATCTCCTACCGTGGCGTAACGGCGACCGGTACCGCCCAGCACGTGGATGCACAGGGCTTCTTTTGCACCGCTGTTGTCAGCAACGGTTAAACGGCTTTCAGACTGTATCATTTTTTACTTAACTTTTTCGATTATTTCAACTAATCTCCATCTTTTGGTTTTGCTCAGCGGACGAGTTTCCATAAGTCTGACGGTGTCGCCTATGCTGCACTCGTTCTTTTCATCGTGGGCATGATATTTCTTTGTCTTGTTGACAAATTTGCCGTAGATGGGGTGTTTCTCTTTCCATTTCACCATGACGGTGATAGTCTTGTCACCCTTGTTGCTCGACACAACCCCAATACGTTCTTTTCTGAGATTTCTTTTTTCCATTTGTCCTTGGGATTATTTATTGTTAAGCTCGCGCCGACGCAACTCTGTCTTCACGCGTGCAATCATTTTACGGTCAGCGGTGATTTTAGCGGGATTGTCGATGGGCGAGATGGAGTGATTGATCTTCAGCTGACGATACTCTGTCTCCATCTTTTCCAGACGGTCCTTGAGATCCTGCGTGGCCACTTCTTTGATTTCTTCTTTCTTCATAGTCTATTACACGTTTTGAGTTGGGTCATAGTCGCGACGGACCACGAACTTCGTGGTGACGGGGAGCTTCTGGGCTGCCAGACGGAGTGCTTCCTTGGCAATGTCGAAGCTCACGCCTTCAACTTCTATCAGGATACGTCCCGGAGTAACGGGAGCGACAAAACCTTCGGGAGAACCTTTACCTTTACCCATGCGGACTTCGGCAGGTTTCTTGGTGATGGGTTTGTCAGGGAATATGCGGATCCAGATCTGACCTTGACGCTGCATGTAACGGGTCACTGCGATACGAGCCGCCTCAATCTGGCGACCGGTAATCCATTTCGACTCCAGGGTCTTAATGCCAAACGAACCGAAGGCCAACTGGTTACCGCGCTGTGCAATGCCTTTCATGCGGCCTTTCTGCGCGCGGCGGAATTTAGTTTTCTTGGGTTGTAACATCTGTTATGTCTAATTGAGGTGGTTTAACGATTGTTTTTAGGTTTGCGTCCCATGCCGCGACCGCCGTTGCGGCCGCCTCCGCGCTGCTCTTTGGCAGATGTGGCGAACTGGGGAGCGAGATCACGTTTGCCATAGACTTCACCACGGCAGATCCATACCTTTACACCTACGACGCCAACTTTGGTGTGGGCTTCTACGAGTGCGTAGTCGATGTCGGCGCGAAGAGTGTGGAGCGGGGTGCGGCCTTCCTTGAACATCTCGGAGCGGGCCATTTCGGCGCCGTTCAGACGGCCGCTGACCTGAACCTTGATGCCTTCGGCGCCTGAACGCATTGTAGATGCGATTGCCATCTTGACTGCGCGGCGATAGGCGATCTTGCCTTCGATCTGACGTGCGATTGTCGAAGCGACGATCTGTGCGTCGAGCTCGGGGCGTTTCACCTCGAAGATGTTGATCTGGATATCCTTGTCAGTGATCTGCTTGAGCTCTTCCTTGAGCTTGTCAACCTCAGAACCGCCTTTGCCGATGATGAGGCCCGGACGGGAAGTGCAGACTGTTATTGTCACGAGCTTGAAGTTACGCTCAATTACTATGCGCGAAACGCTTGACTTTGCGAGACGCACATTGAGATATTTGCGGAGCTTGGCATCCTCGAGTATGGTGTCACCGTATTTCTTGCCACCGTACCAGTTGGAGTCCCAGCCGCGGATTACGCCTAAGCGATTGCTTATCGGATTAACTTTTTGTCCCATTGTATGTCTCTGAGTTTAGTTAGCGTTTTCAATAGTGTCAACGATCAAAGTAACGTGGTTGGAGCGCTTGCGGATGCGGTAGCCGCGGCCCTGGGGAGCGGGACGCAGACGCTTCAGCATAGGAGCGGGGTTAACATAGATTGTAGAGATGCGAAGCATTCCGCTCTCTGCTTTCTGATCGTTTTTGGCCTCCCAGTTTGCAATGGCTGAACGGAGAAGCTTCTCAACGCGTGCTGCGGCTTCTTTATTTGAGAATTTGAGTATGCCAAGAGCGCGGAACACTTCCTGACCGCGTACCATATCTGCAACCAGGCGCATCTTGCGGGGCGACGTGGGGATATTGGTGAGTTTGGCAAAAGCTATCTCTTTCTGTGCCTCTTTTCTGAGATCGGCGGATTTTCTTTTTCTTACACCCATTGTATTTAATTCTTTCTTTTTTCTAAAAAATTATTTTACTCGGGCCCAATCATTTCTTGTTACCGGCATGACCGCGGAAGCTGCGGGTGGGAGCAAACTCGCCGAGTTTGTGTCCAACCATGTTCTCGGTCACATAGACGGGAATGAATTTGTTGCCATTATGCACGGCGAAGGTGTGGCCCACGAATTCGGGGGCAATCATGGAAGCGCGGCTCCAGGTCTTGATTACGGATTTCTTTCCGCTTGCTTCCATCGCATCGACCTTCTTTTCGAGCTTGACACTGATGTAGGGTCCTTTTTTTAATGAACGACTCATAAGTTTTTGCTTGATTAATCAGTTATCACTTTTTCCTTCTTTCGATTATGTACTTCCATGACTGTTTCTTGGGAGCACGAGTCTTCAGACCCTTCGAGTAGAGGCCCTTGCGTGAACGCGGGTGTCCACCGGAAGCGCGGCCTTCACCACCACCCATGGGGTGATCGACAGGGTTCATGACAACGCCACGGTTGCGGGGACGGCGTCCGAGCCAGCGTGAACGTCCGGCCTTGCCGCTGCGTTCGAGCGAGTGCTCGCTGTTGCCGACAACTCCGACGGTAGCCTTGCATGCTGCGAGGATCTTGCGGGTTTCACCTGAAGGAAGCTTGATGATAGCATAATCGCCTTCGCGCGATACGATCTGCGCGAAAGTACCAGCCGAGCGAGCCATGAACGCGCCCTGACCGGGACGGAGCTCGATGTTGTGAACGAGAGTTCCGACAGGGATTTTGTTCAGGGGAAGAGCGTTGCCCACTTCGGGGGCAGCCTCAGGACCGCTGACAACGGTTGCGCCAACTTCCAAGCCGTTGGGTGCAATGATATAAGTTTTCACACCGTCAACGTAGTAAAGCAGAGCGATGCGGGCCGATCTGTTGGGATCGTACTCGATGCTCTTTACCACGGCGGGTACACCGTCTTTGTTTCTCTTAAAGTCAATGATACGGTATTTACGTTTGTGGCCTCCACCCAGGTAACGGTTGGTGAGATGGCCCTCGGCGTTGCGGCCGCCGGTCGATTTTTTACCGACTGTAAGAGATTTTTCTGGCGTAGTAGCAGTGATTGTACCTTTGAATACGCCAATAACTTTGTGTCTCTGCCCCGGTGTAGTGGGCTTGAATTTTCTTACTGCCATTATTGTTTATTACAAGTTGCTATAAAAGTCAATGGTTTGGCCTTCGCCAACGGTGACGAAAGCTTTCTTGTAGGAAGCGGTCTTGCCGCGAAGCAGGCCGCTCTTTGTCCAACGTGATTTGTTTTTGCCGCGCACCACTGCGGTGTTGACTGCAACAACCTTTACGCCATAAAGCTGCTCTACCAGAGATTTGATCTGATATTTGTTGGCATCCGGAGAAACGCGGAATGTATAGCGGTTAAGCTTGTCTGTGAGCTTTGTGGCCTTTTCGGTAACGATCGGTTTGATTGTTATGTCCATTTTGGTTATCTCCTATCGGTTAAAGGTTGTTAATCACTTCAAGGCTATCCTCTGTGATGACGATAGCATTGGAGTGCATGATTGCATACGTATTAATATCCTTCGCGGTAATGATTTGCACGTTGGGGATATTACGAGCCGACAAATTTACGTTATTATCGCGACTTGCTAAAACCAAAAGCATCTTTTTGCCTTCTGCTTCAATATTTTTAGCAATTTTTACGAAATCTTTAGTCTTCGGAGCCTCCAAAGTGAAGTTTTCAACGATTTTGATCTGGTCGTCCTGAACCTTGTAGGTCAGAGCCGACTTGCGTGCGAGTTGCTTAACTTTCTTATTCAACTTGAAGCGATAGTCGCGGGGACGGGGACCGAACACACGGCCACCACCTACGAGAACAGGCGAGTTGATGTCACCGATACGCGCACCGCCGCCGCCTTTCTGTTTGTGGAGCTTGCGGGTTGAGCCGGATATTTCGCTGCGCTCTTTTGATTTGTGGGTACCCTGACGCTGGTTTGCCAGATACTGCTTCACATCGAGATATACGGCGTGCTCGTTGGCATCCACGGCAAATACCTGATCGTTCAACTGAGCCTTGCGACCGGTATCTTCTCCTTTTATGTTATAAATTGCGAGTTCCATTATTTCTCAACTATTACGATTGAACCTTTACATCCGGGAATTGAACCCTTGATCAACAAAAGATTGTGCTCGGGAATAACCTTGAGCACCTGAAGGTTTTGCACGGTCACGCGCTCGTTACCCATCTGGCCACCCATGCGCATGCCCTTGAACACCTTTGCGGGGTAGGAGCAGGCACCGATTGAACCGGGTTTGCGCTGGCGGTTGTGCTGACCGTGGGTTGACTGGCCTACGCCACCGAAACCATGACGTTTTACAACGCCCTGATAACCCTTACCTTTCGACGTTCCCTGGATATCGACGAAATCAGCTTCATTAAAGAGGGCGTCAACTGTGATGGTGTCGCCCGGCTTATGCTCGCCTTCAAAACCCTTGAACTCGGCCAAGTGGCGCTGGGGAGCTACTCCGGCTTTTGCAAAGTGACCGGCCATAGGCTTGGTCGTGTGCTTCTCCTTTTTCTGCTCGAAGCCGAGCTGAAGAGCATCATAGCCGTCGGTAGCCGATGTCTTGACCTGAGTAACTACGCAGGGACCTACTTCGATAACAGTGCACGGCACGTTTTTGCCGTCGGCACTGAAAACGGATGTCATTCCGATTTTCTTTCCTAATAATCCTGGCATTTCTCTAAGTTTTAAATTTTGTTTTGACTTTGATTGTGTTTCTTAAATTCTTACGTGCTGCGGATCAGACCTTGATTTCAACATCGACGCCGCTGGGCAATTCGAGCTTCATGAGAGCGTCAACGGTCTTTGCGGTCGAGTTGTAGATGTCGATGAGACGTTTGAAGCTCGACAGCTGGAATTGTTCACGTGACTTTTTGTTGACGAAGGTTGAGCGATTGACTGTGAAGATGCGCTTGTGAGTGGGCAGAGGAATCGGACCGCTGATGACAGCGCCGGTGCTCTTTACAGTCTTCACAATCTTCTCGGCTGACTTGTCCACCAAGTCATGATCGTAAGATTTAAGCTTGATTCTGATTTTTTGGCTCATATTGTGGTTGAATGAAAGTTATTTTATTTCAGTAAGTCAACGCGGCCCTGGCATTCGGTCAGCACGTTGCGTGCGATCGAGTTGCTGACTTCGGCATAGTGGCTGAAGGTCATAGTCGAGGTTGCGCGGCCCGAGGTGATGGTGCGGAGTGCGGTCACGTAACCGAACATTTCTGCAAGAGGAGCCTGGGCTTTAACGACACGTGCGCCTGAACGGCTGGTTTCCATACCTTCTACCTGACCGCGACGCTTGTTAAGGTCGCTGATGACGTCACCCATGCTTTCTTCGGGAGTAACGACTTCGATCTTCATGATAGGCTCGAGAAGAACGGGATTAGCTTTCTCTGAAGCTTTCTTGAAAGCCTGGATGGCGCAGAGCTCGAATGAAAGCTGATCGGAGTCAACCGGGTGGAACGAACCGTCGATAACGGTAACCTTGAGTTTTTCCACGGGATAGCCTGCGAGCACACCGTTTTTCATTGCTGTGGTGAAACCTTTCTGGATCGAGGGGATGAACTCCTTGGGGATGTTACCGCCCTTGACCTCGTCGATGAACTGAAGGTTGCCTTCGAATCCTTCGTCAGCCGGTTCAACACGCACGATGATATCGGCGAACTTACCGCGACCACCGGTCTGCTTCTTGAACACCTCGCGGAGCTCAACGGGAGCTGTGATGGCTTCCTTGTAGCTTACCTGAGGACGGCCCTGGTTACATTCAACCTTGAACTCACGCTTCAGACGGTCGATAATGATGTCGAGGTGAAGCTCACCCATACCGGAGATAACGGTCTGGCCGGTTTCCTCGTTGGTCTGTACGCGGAATGTCGGGTCTTCTTCTGCAAGTTTCTGCAGGCCCACGCCGAGCTTGTCAAGGTCTTTCTGAGTCTTGGGCTCTACTGCGATACCGATCACGGGATCGGGGAAGTCCATGGCCTCAAGAACGATGGGAGCGTTTTCGGCACAGAGAGTGTCACCTGTGCGGATATCCTTGAAGCCTACGCCTGCGCCTATATCGCCGCAACCGATCGCTTCCATAGGATTCTGCTTGTTGGAGTGCATCTGGAACAGACGTGAAACGCGTTCCTTCTTGCCTGAACGGGCATTGAGGATGTAGCTTCCGGCTTCCACATTTCCGGAATAGACACGGAAGAATGTCAGACGGCCGACATAAGGGTCGGTTGCGATCTTGAACGCGAGGGCGCACATGGGCGATTCAGGCAGCGGTTCGCGAACCTCGACCTGATCGGGATTGTCGGGATTATGACCTTCGATGGCGCCGGCGTCAACGGGGCTGGGCAGATATGCGCAGACATTGTTGAGCAGCGGCTGAACGCCTTTGTTCTTGAAAGAGGAACCGCAGGTCATCGGCACGATGCCCATGGCAATCGTAGCCTTGCGTATGGCAACGCGGATCTCATCTTCGGTTATGGTCGAAGGATCATCGAAATATTTTTCCATGATGGCGTCATCGAACTCGGCGATTTTCTCGAGCATCTTGTCGCGCCACTCTTCGGCTTCGGCAACGAGATTTTCAGGGATATCCTCTACGTCGTAGTCGGCACCCATCGATTCGTCATGCCAGAAAATAGCCTTCATCGTAATGAGGTCAACGATACCTTTGAAGGTTTCTTCCGCTCCGATAGGAATCTGGATAGGACAGGGATTTGCACCGAGCACATCCTTGATCTGGCGTACAACCTCGAAGAAGTTGGCGCCCGAACGGTCCATCTTGTTCACATAACCGATACGGGGAACATTGTATTTGTCAGCCTGACGCCACACGGTCTCTGACTGAGGCTCAACACCGCCCACAGCGCAGAATGTAGCGACAGCGCCGTCGAGCACACGCAGAGAGCGCTCTACCTCGACGGTAAAGTCCACGTGCCCCGGAGTGTCGATAAGGTTGATCTTGTATTTGTTGCCGTCATAGTTCCAGAAAGCGGTAGTGGCGGCCGAAGTGATGGTGATACCACGCTCCTGCTCCTGCTCCATCCAGTCCATGGTAGCGGCGCCGTCGTGAACCTCACCTATTTTGTGAGTCAGACCCGTATAAAACAATATGCGCTCCGATGTGGTGGTCTTACCGGCATCGATATGAGCCATAATACCTATATTACGGGTAAATTTAAGTAGTTCGTCTGCTTTAGACATTGTTGTTCTTTGGAATAAAAATCAATGAAAAACTTTAATTGGAATTTAGAAACGGAAGTGAGCGAACGCACGGTTGGCCTCGGCCATCTTGTGCATGTCTTCCTTGCGCTTGAACGCGCCGCCCTGATCGTTGTAGGCATCCACGATTTCGGCAGCCAGCTTGTCAGCCATGGTCTTGCCGCCACGTTTGCGGGCATAGAGGATGAGGTTTTTCATCGATATCGACTCCTTGCGGTCAGGACGGATTTCAGTAGGCACCTGGAAGGTGGCACCGCCTACGCGACGTGATTTGACCTCGACCTGAGGAGTTACATTTTCAAGGGCTTTTTTCCAGATTTCAAGAGCGGTCTTCTCTTCGTTGGGAAGTTTTGACTTCACGGTTTCAAGAGCGCTGTAGAAAATGGTGTAAGCGGTGTTCTTCTTGCCGTCATACATCAGGTGATTGACGAACTTGGAAACTCTTACATCGTTGAAAACGGGATCGGGTAAAACGACCCGCTTCTTAGGTTTTGCCTTTCTCATTTTGTGTTTTGAGCGATTTTTTATCGTTTTTTGTTTGCTTGGTTGCTGCTTCTTTCATCTTCAACGCCGGCCCTCCGGCCCGGTCGTTTACTCAACCGTCGATTATGTTTCGAATTAGCCTTCCAATAAATCAAAAAGCGAAGATTCTGTTTACTTCAGTTACTTTTCTCTTTATCCGGGCGCTTTGTTTTAAGCCCTGCACCCGGAGGGGCTGTAAGATTTTAGACGTTTGGATTACGATTACTTCTTGGCGGCTTTCGGACGCTTTGCACCGTATTTCGAACGACGCTGAGTGCGGTCCTTCACGCCACTGGTATCAAGAGTACCGCGGACAATGTGATAACGTACACCGGGGAGGTCCTTTACACGACCGCCGCGCACGAGCACGATAGAGTGTTCCTGCAGGTTGTGACCTTCACCGGGAATGTAAGAGTTGACTTCCTTACCGTTGGTGAGGCGCACACGGGCCACCTTACGCATTGCCGAGTTAGGCTTTTTGGGAGTGGTGGTATAAACACGCACGCAAACGCCACGGCGCTGCGGGCATGAATCCAGTGCAGGTGACTTACTCTTGTCCTCGAGAGCCACACGTCCTTTTCTTACCAATTGCTGAATTGTAGGCATCTTAGTTCTTTTTGTTTACTTAATTCGATTAATTTTTATATTTCTTTTCGTTTTATCCTTTTGTCAAGGCGCTCTTTCAGCACATATCCGTAGCCAACCATCGCTCTATCCCTCAGGGATTTAGCCTCCGGTCAGCTCCTTCTCATGCTTAAAAGCGTTGCAAAATTACAAACTAATTTCCTAACTGCCAAATATTTTCGCTCTTTTCTGCATCTTTTCTTCAACGGTTATTCACAATGTCTGCCGGAGGTTACGGAACGGCAACATCACCCTTCGCACAATAGAACAAAACACGTTATTGTTTATTGCGGTTCTCTTCCATAAAAGAGCCCGAGCCTTTCCGGTTCCGATCATTTCCAGATGAGCACAATGGCCCCGAGCGTTATCAGCAAACCGCCTGCAATGACTTTCGGAGTGAGCGGCTCTTTCAGAATAAGGAAAGAGAACAGGATGGTGAATACCACACTCATCTTGTCAAGCGGCGCCACCTTCGACGCTTCACCGATCTGAAGCGCCCTGAAATAGAACAGCCATGAGAGCCCTGTCGCTATGCCTGACAGGATGAGGAATATCCACGTGCCGGCACCTATCGTTTTTAAAGACTGCATTTTGCCGCTCATCAACACTATCCCCCATGTCGGGGCGAGCACTATGGCCGTCCTTATGGCGGTTGCGAGATCGGAGTCGATGTTTCTTACCCCGAGTTTGGCGAATATGGCTGTAAATGCGGCGAACAGAGCTGAAAGAAGAGCGTATAATTTCCACATGGTTCTATAGGTTTGTCCTTATTGTGAATTTATGGCGGCTCCCGTCATGGGAATATTCTATAGCCCATCCGTGATAATCGCAGACGGCCTTGGCTATCGCCAGACCGAGACCATTGCCGTTTTTGGCAAGGGGGCCGGCTCCGAAACGTCGGAACAGGTTCGCACCGTCAAGGCTTTTGCCGTCAGATGGATTGGTGACGGAAAAGCCCTCGTCGGAGAGCGCTATGACGATGCGCCCCGTTGAGTCATGCGTGTGACGTATGGCATTGACGACAAGATTGTTCACCAGACTCTCCATGAGAATTGGGTTGGCTTTGAAAGCCTGCGGATTCTTCCGGTTCTCTTCCATATCAATCCTGAGACCGGGCCTTAGCATCCGGTAAGCCGCCAGGCGCTCCGCTATGAACCGTTGAGGATCGACCGTTTCCACCTCGGAGTATTGTCCGTTATCGATTTTCGCCAGGAGCAAAAGGCTGCGGTTAAGATGCCCCATGCGCATATTCAGATCGTAAAGGTCGGCGATCATGGCCGTTGTCCTCTCATCGAGATTCTCCTGCATCAGAAGGTCAAGCTTGCTCCGGGTAACAGCCAGCGGGGTCTGCAACTCGTGGGAGGCGTTTTCGGTGAACTCCTTCTGAATCCTGTAGGTCTCGCGGCTGCGCGTCATCATCTTTTCAAGCGAACGGTTAAGCCGGTCGAACTCTCTGATATCCGTCGGCATGAATTCAGGCGATGCGTCCTGCGTCACATTAAATGACTCCGCTTTGCGCAATGTATCGTCGAAAGGGAGCCAGAGGCGCCGAGTGACGAACCGCATCGTGACGTAGAGCGAAACGGTGACCACGACAAAAATCAACACGAACTGTATCATCATGCCCTCCATTATGTCTCGTTCAAGATCGAGAGGGGGTATTCCGTGACCTCCTTCGACCGCCTCGATTATATCTATCATGTCTTCGGCATAATAATGCCTGGTCACGAAATAGAACAGCGGCGCAGACACCAAGAACAGCACTACGCAACAGATCGTGAACCGGGAGAAAGTCTTTGAAACAAGATTCTTCATCATTCTATATCCCATTTATAACCCACCCCGTAATAAGTTTTTATACATCCTGTGGCTCCGGCCGACGCCAGTTTGGCCTTAAGATTCTTCACGTGGGCATACACGAAGTTGAAATCATCCATCATGTCGGCCACATCTCCGCTCAGGTGCTCAGCCACGGCGCTCTTCGACACTACTCGCCGGCGGTTCTCGACAAGGAACAGAAGAAGATCGTATTCCGATTTCGTCAGCTCGAGCGAGCGGTCGCCGACCGCCACTGACCGTCGCAGAAGATCTATACTTACGGGTCCTGTCGAAATGACATTACCGGCCGAGAAACATTTGCGACGCAACAGAGCGAATATTCTCATTCCCAGCTCCGGCAGATGGAAAGGCTTTGCGAGATAATCGTCGGCGCCGATCTTCAGGCCCTCGACCTTATCGTCGATAGAATCCTTCGCCGAGATGATGACTACGCCTGCTGCCGGGTTACCCCGCTTGATCGTCCTGAGAATATCCAGACCGCTCCCGCCCGGCAGCATGAGATCGAGCAGGATGCAGTCATATTCATACGCCCCTGTTTTCTCCAGTGCCTCGGCGTAAGTGAAAGCCTGCTCACAAAGGTATTCCTCATGGCTGAGATAACTGACAATACTGTCGGAGAGCGCTTTTTCGTCCTCAATTATAAGAAGTTTCATAAGGAGCGTTTTTTATGCAAATTTACGGTCGAATTCTGAAGAAATTATGAATTGCGACGCTGAAATTCAAAATTTCAACAGAATCGTCCGATATTTTTGCGGGACAAACAGAATTCTGGACCTACATGACGCTATTATCTTTTCTTGAATCGATTGATACGGACATTCTTATGGCCGTCAACGGATGTAATTCCCCGGCATTTGACTCGCTGATGTGGTGGATGAGCGACAGGTGGATATGGATTCCGCTCTATCTGCTCGTGGCGGCATCGCTCGTCCGTCGGCTCGGATGGGCCAAAGGCATCGCTGTCATAGCGGCTGCCGCAACGGTGATTGCGCTGACCGACCAGACATGTTCTTCCATCATACGTCCGGCGGTCGCGAGGTTGCGGCCGTCGAATCCCGACAATCCGATAAACATCGGGCTGCACTTAGTCAACGACTATCGGGGTGGCAGCTACGGATTCCCCTCATGCCATGCGGCAAACTCTTTCGCTTTCGCGCTTTTCATTTCGTTGATCCTCAGAAACCGATATATCGCTATGTCATTGATCGCATGGACCACCCTTGTATCCTATTCCCGCATCTATCTGGGAGTCCATTATCCCGGCGACGTTATTGGAGGCTTCGTCATTGGCGGATTTTATGCCTCGACATGCTACATGGCCTTGAAACTGCTCAGCCTCCCGGGAAACCGGTTCAGCGGACAGGATAGATCTCGAAAGGCACGCGGAAAGAGACTCCCGAAGACAGCAAGGTGGTAAGGACGGGCAGAAGACGGCGGCGGAAGGAATTCCAGTCGCGCCGGTCCATGCTGCTCCAACCGGCTTCCGCAAGCGCGAGAGCACGGGGAAAAGCCATGTAGGTCACGCGGTTGACATCAGGCATCGCCTCGGCCCACAGAGTCCCCATGACACCGTCGATATTCCGGTTGTCGCCGCCGTAGGAAGGATCGAACCCATAGACTTGTTCAAGCGTGGTCTGAGGCATGCCCCAGTTGTTGAATTCCGGGAAATCGTTCCTGTATTGCGGATAATCGAGATAAGCGTATTCGCCGGGGGCCATCACAAGACGGTGGCCGCTTGCGGCGGTAAGCTCCATGCACTTCGGGGTCAGCCCGGCACGCCATGTCACGAGCCGCACATCCTTCGGATAGTCGAACAGATATTTACGGGCCGGCATGCGGATGTTGTCAAGCTCACACCACATCATGGGTTCCTTGCCATGCCTTCTCACCGAGCTGAAAATGCGGTCGAAGAAATAGGCCATTAGCTGCGTGGGGTTCTCAAGCCCGAGGGAGTCGGTCAGTGCGATGTCGCGTGAACACCGGTCCCAATTTGCGGCTATCGCTGACTCGTCGCCCCCGAGATGGATGTTTCGGGCCGGGAAGAGAGCGGCTATTTCCGCTATGATGTCGTCGTAAATGTCATAAACGAAATCGCGTGAGGCGCAGAGCATCAGATTCGTAGTCGAGGCGAGATCTATTTTCACCGAATCGCCGGTGTCGCACATCAGCTCCGGATGAGCGTGAAGGAAAGCTGCAGTATGACCCGGAATATCTATCTCGGGAATAATCTCGACGTTGCGGTCAGCCGCGTAGGCGACAAGATCGCGCAACTCCGACTGAGTGTAATGCTTCTGACCGGCGGCAAGTTCCGGGCGGCTCTTGATCTCCACGCGCCAGCCCTGATCATCGGTCAGATGAAGCTGAAGAGTATTGTATTTGTAACGCGACATCAGATCGACGAAGCGTTTCAGATCACCTACAGGCAGAAAATGGCGCGCAGGGTCAACCATCAGCGCTCTGAAGCCATAGCGGGGTGAATCGGTTATCTCCACGCATGGCAGGAGCCCCCTCGCACTCGCGCCACGGTCTGAGTCCATGATCTGGCCGAGCGTCATTATTCCGTAATAGACACCGGCGTTGCTCCCGCCAGTCAGGCGTATCTCCTTCGGCGTAACGAGAAGCCTGTAACCTTCCCGGGGAAGAGAAGTGTCAGTCGTCAGGCGGACCGACGCTTTTTTCCCGGATGCTACCGGTGTTAATGGCTCAGACATCCCGCGCCACACCGAATCAAGCACGCTCCGGTTGAACGAGGAAATATCATCGGCATAATATATGCCTTGCGCTTTCCGGGCGTCAAACGTGCCGGCACCATCTTTCAGCTGCGCGGGCATGGGGATAAGCCCGAGTTCCCGGGCTTGGACGGCGAACGAAACCACTGCCGCCAGAAAAACCACCATCAGTCTGTCCATAATCAAAACGGCTCTATGTCATTGAACGGAATTCCACGCATATCTTTCTCCGACAGCAACATCTCCCCTTCGGGCAGCCGCCAGTCTATGGCCAGTTCCGGATCATTGAACCGGAGGGTGGCCTCGCACTCGGGAGCATAACGGTTATCTACCTTATACTGGAACTGAGCTTCATCGCTGAGCACTATGAAACCGTGGGCCATGCCTCTCGGCAGGAAGACCTGCCGCCCGTTTTCCTGTGAAAGCTCCACGGCTATATGGCGCCCGTAGGTGGGCGAACCGCCGCGAAGATCAACCGCCACATCAAGCACGCAGCCGCGAGAGACCCTGACCAGCTTGGCCTGCGCGAAAGCTCCTTTCTGGAAATGGAGGCCGCGGAGCACTCCCCTCCCCGATAGCGACTCATTGTCCTGAACGAACTCCACGGGACCTACATGGGCCTGGAATTCCTCTTTTTTGAACGACTCCATAAAATAGCCCCGGGCATCGCCGAAACGGCGCGGCTCGATGAGCCATACTCCCGGAATATCCAATTCTGTATATTTCATTGCTGTTCAGCTTTAAGCATTATAAGCATCTGTATTTCAAACACAAAGGTATAAATATTTTATCACACGTCAAAATCACCCGGCGCCCTCCGACCGATTTTACACGAAAAATCAGTAAATTTGCAGCCAAAATCCATCAGTTATGCCACGCCAAATCATTCTTGCCGACGATCCGGAAATAGCATGCTCTCTTCTCCCGCTGACATTCACCCGCCCTGTCAGCGAACTTCTCTTAGGACTCTCAACGCTGCGCAGCAAGTGGGAGCGTCTGCTTCCGGGAGACTATTCCTACATTACGGCCGACTATCTCCGCGAACTCTACCCCAACGCGGAACCTGCCTCGGATACACTTGTGATCGCCTCCCACATCGTTGCCTCCCGAAGGCTGGCCGACACCGTGGCCCTGCTCCTCCCCGGCGAGGCGCTGACAAAAGGAGAGCGCACCATCGCCTATTGCGGCCGCCCCGAGCGCTTCATCCCCTATCCCGGAGAGGTCACCTCAATCGAGTATGCCTACGATCTCTTCATCCATAACGCCGAAGAGATCCGCAACGATTTCGAACTGCTGACCGAGACCGAGGTGTCCCGTCCGCTGAGCAAGACATGCACCGTCATAGGCACATCGGCCCGCATTTTCCTCGATGAAGGCGCCCGCGCCGAGGGCGTGACATTCAATACAGAACACGGTCCTATCTACGTGGGTCCCGGAGCTGAAATCATGGAGGGCTCATGTCTGCGCGGGCCTGTGGCTATTCTCGACCACTCCACCGTCAACATGCTGACACGCATCTACGGCGCAACAACAATCGGGCGTCACTGCAAGGTCGGCGGCGAGATCAACAACATTGTCATGCACGACTACACCAACAAGGCCCACGACGGATTTCTCGGCAATGCCGTTATTGGCTCGTGGTGCAATCTCGGAGCCGGTTGCGTGGCGTCGAATCTCAAGAACGATTATACCGAAATCAAGCTCTGGCACTATCCCACGCGTCGCTTCCGCCGCACCGGCCTGCAGTTCTGCGGCCTGATCATGGGCGACCACTCGAAGGCCGGAATCAACACCATGTTCAACACCGCCACCACCGTAGGCGTCGGCGTCAACATACACGGAACGGGGTTCCCACGCAATTTCGTCGGCTCATTTTCAGAAGGGGGCGCTACGATGGGGTACTCCGAGGTTCCCTTGTCGAAATTCTTCGCCATAGCGCGGCGCGTCATGGCGCGACGTCAGGTCGAGCTGACGCCCGAAATGGAACGACTCTTCACCACTCTCCACGCCCTGACCGACATCAACCGCTGAAACTCCTCCACCCAATTCTCACTTGGTCAAATTTGCCCAATTGGCCCAACGAATAGAGCAGCTATCTCAGCTAACTAAGCTAATAGTTTTTAGAAACAGACTTCCTCTCCCTCCGATTCCTCCCTAACTTTGCGGCATGTTGACCGCGAAGAAAATAAAATGCCGTCCCCGCTCCGTCGGGCAGCGAAACTGGGCCGCTCAGTTCGAGCGCTGGCTCGGCTACCCGCTTCACCGCGACGCCCGGCGCGCCATCTCCGTTCTTGAGCGTCAGCGCGCACAGCGCAAGCCTCAGCGTCTCTATCTCTGCGATGCCGACGCCGAAAAGGAAGCACTCAAGCAGGCTCTGGTCAACTATGTGCGCTGGCTCGCCACGGTCGTGCGTCCCGGCGCACCTTTCTGCATCGTCGGCAAGAACCGCAAGCAGCTGAACCGCCTTCTGCCCCACCGGTCGCGCAAAGCGTTGCCCGATCCCAAGTGGCAGCCTATCCTTTCCACCGCCCGTTCTCCCGAATACTGCCGGGGTCTCAACTTTCCCATGGCCCTTATTCTCGACGGCGACGCTTACCCGCGTCGCGGACGTCATCTGACCCGCGTCTGGCGTTCGGTCATCCCGTGTCTGTCAATGGGCGAAGAGTCGCTGCTGGTGGTCCACGGAACCTACCGACCCAAGACCCGCGTCAACGTCTTCACCAACGAGATCCGGCGTCCATCGCGCCCGTGGCCCAACCTCGACCTCGCCCAGCCTCCCGATCCGCCTCCCGAAGAAGAGCTGATCGAAAGGGAAGTCCTGCTCGGCATCCCTCCCGACCTCTCAATCCTAAATCAGATCTATCTCCCTGAACCAGAAGACTGCCCGTCAGTCCCGCTCTTCTAAGCGGCGCCATGACCGCCCCTCCATCCGGCTTCCCAATTAGTCCAATTAGTCCAATTTGACTAACTTTATTTTGGATGCAATCATGGCAAAGAGAACCTTGACATTCTGGAAAACCCCGCGCTCCCCCGGTCCGACCGGTCCGACACTGTCCGACCCGTCCCCGGACCCCGTCCGACCCGTCCTCCCCCCGGAACTCGCCGCCCACTTGTAGGGACATCGCTTTGCGATGTAAAAGGAGTCTCCGGAAAAAAGACCCCGTCCGACCCGTCCTCCCCCCGGAACTCGCCCCCACTTGTAGGGACATCGCTTTGCGATGTAAAAGGAGTTCCCGGGAAAAAATGGCCCCTCGGCCCCGTCCTTTCCCCGCCCCAATCCGCCCAATTTGGCTAATCGGTCTGATCCACTCTCGCCTCGCGATATAGAATGCGCTTCCCGGGATATACCGTCCGACCTGTCCGACTCGGTCCGCCCCGTCCTACCGCGCCCATCCGCGCAATTCGTCCAATTCGTCTAATCGGTCTGATCCTCTCTCGCTTCGCGATATAGAATGCGCTTCCGGGGAAAAACCGTCCTTCTCCGCAACCTAGCGCCCCAATCCGCCCAATTCGCCTAATCCGCCCAATTCGGCCAATCGGTCTAATCCACTCTCGCTTTGCGATATAGAATGCTCTTCCGGGGAAAAACCGTCCTTCTCCGCAACCCCGCGCCCCCCATCCGCCTAATTCGGCCAATTGGACTAATCCTCTTTCGCTTCGCGATATAGAATGCGCTTCTCGTGAAAAACCGTCCGCCCCGTCCGACACTGTCTGACCCGTCCTTCTCCGCAACCCCAACTCGCCCAACCTCCGCCCAACCGGCTTATATCAAAAAATCCCTTGAAACTCATTGAATTTCAAGGAATTCTTCGGGAGCCGCGAGTGGGTTTCAAACCAAGAATTAAAAGGAATGCAAGAATACTCAACAACATTGAGTATTAGGCTATTATCTTTAGCTGTGCTTCGGCTTATGATACCCTTACATTCCTTGGTTTTCATATTTAGTACACTTTTAGTACACCTTGATTCCAAAAATATTTTGTATCTTTACGGTGTTAATAATACAAAGGTATCAAAAATATGGCAAAGCTGCAAAATCACACAAAAGATAATCCAAAACTGGAACAGCGACCGTTGAAAGACGGTCGCATATCGCTGTATTTGGAGTATTACCTCGGACGCACCGAAACGCCCGTAGTTGATGAAGACGGCAATCCCGTACTTTACACAACGGGGGCAATGGCAGGCAGACCGAAGGTTAAGATCACTCATAATCGCAAGAAAGAAACTTTGCCATATTATCTTATTGCCTCTCCGAAGACTCCTGCGGAACGGCAACAAAACAAGGAGATTCTTGAGTTAGCCAAGAGGGTGCGCTATGAACGTGAAGAAGAACTCAAAGAGAACAAGCACGGCTACCGACTGAAGAAAGAAGAGGTCGAGATAAACTATCTTGACTGGATGGCTGAGTATCATGCCAACTACACAAAAAGCGACGGCAATCAGATCCGTCGTGCTCGCACTGTGTTCATCGACTTCCTGATTGACCCTAAAATGAGACTGTTGCCCGAAAAAGTCAAAGGCGACATGACTAAGGAAGAAAAGGAGGCGATCAAAAAAAATAATGCGAAAAAGGTAGCCGAAAGGGAGAAAAAGGCAGCAGGACTGAAAGTGAAGCCCGAACAGCTGACCAAGGATTTGATGCGCTCTTTCACCGAGTATCTCATCAACCGCTTCACCGGCGAAGGCGCCCACACGGTTTATGGACGCTTCAAGAAAATGATACTTGCCGCGCTCGACAAGGACATAATTGCAAAGAATCCGTGCCGAGGTGTCTCCATCAAGAAAGACAACGGCCAGCTCAAAAAGGAAATCCTCAGTCAGGAAGAAGTCGTCCTGCTCGCCAATACGCATTACGAAAAGGAGAATCCCGACATTCACCGTGCCTTTATTTTCTGTCTCTACTGCGGACTCCGTTGGTGTGATGTTAAAGATCTCACCTATGTCAATGTCGATTATTCAAACAAACTCCTGAAGTTCGAGCAAAGCAAGACCAAAGCCCATAGCGCAGCCAGCGGAGTAGTCATTCCCCTCAACGACGGACTATTGGCCCTCATAGGCCAGCCGAAAGACGGCAACCGTAATCAAATCATCTTCCCACTTCCAAGCCACACCATGTGTTTGAAAGCACTGCGTCACTGGGTCGCCCGTGCCGGTATTGAAAAGCACATAACCTGGCACTGCGCCCGCCACAGCTGCGGAACCAACCTGTTGAGCAACGGAGCCAACATCAAGACCGTAGCCAGCATCCTCGGACACAGCGGACTCGCTCACACCGAGAAATATACCCGTGCCGTCGATTCCCTCAAACAAGCCGCCATCGACTCAATGCCGCCGTTAAATATATAACTAAATATATAACTGTTCTCGAAGGTCACAATCCCCACCCTACTATAGTTTTGGCGAACATCCATACATTCTAATCTTTTTATCGTTTATAGGTAATTTCAAAACAGCATTCTAATGATATTCTTTTTGAAAGTTTTATTAATTTTGCATAACAATCATATGGTTAAGTCTCATAGTTTTTTTACTTCTAACAATGATAGCTCAGACATTCCGTGACTATTTGTATTCTACCTATTCTAACAAGAATAGCGGGACGCCTTCTTCATACCTAAAAGCTATTGAAATCATTGATAAGTTATTCCAAAAGGAAGATCTGTTCAATTTAAGAAATCAGTCTCTAACAGAAATTAAAGATCCTTATTTGATAGCTCGTATCATTGATTACATTGCTCTGGAAGAAGATAAATTTAGGAATGGGGAAGAATCACTATTTGATCTTGGTGAGCCAACACAAACAAGTTATCCAAGAAAAAGATTTTGTACAGCCGCTATCCGTAGATTAGGAGATTTCATTAATCAGGTTTGTGTCGCAGAAGCGACGGATATTATGCAAAAAGAGCATAACGGATTAAAGCTTTCAAAAGATCTGATACGGAAATTCCAGATAAATGATGCCGGGAGTGACATAGAAGTTAGAGTAAAACGACGTGTTGGACAAGACATCTTCAGGGCTATGTTGCTTAAAATATATGACACGAAGTGTTGCCTTACCGGTTTGGAAATTCCAGAGGTATTGCGAGCAAGTCATATAATTCCATGGGCAGAGCGAGTGAACACTCGATTGAACCCGGAAAATGGGTTATGTCTTAGTGCGACTTATGATGCCGCATTCGATAAATATCTCATATCTTTCGATGAAGATTATCGATTGATTCTTAGTCCTGTTTTAAAAGAGAAATATACATCAACCGCCTTTAAGGAATATTTCCTAAACTTTGCAGGAAAAGCAATACATCTTCCGCTAATTTATAAACCCTCTCAGGAGTATCTGGCCATGCATCGTGAGAAATTGATAATTTAACTGGATAACTGTATCGCAAATATGGAGCCCTCAATTTTTCATACATTTAGCTATTCGAAGCAAGTGGATTATTCAGTGTTAAGCGGCGGTGGCTTTACCATACCAACCTATTTAGTGCCGTTGCTTTGGGAAGCTATGGGTATGACATTGAAGCATGGAGAACGCATCAAGGCACGCATCAGGATTGGTGAAAAGGTATTTGAAGTGCAATTAATCAACCAGGCCTTTGACAGAAACAAATATAAGAATCATCCAGATGTTATTCAAATCCGATATTCTCCGAGCGGAGAACTATCGCAGTATCTCAGGACAATTTTTCACGAGAGTTATTCCTATATCATATCAGAAAAAGAAAAGCGTGTAGGTAAAACGCAAGTAAAGGTACCTGAGGAATTGGCCGAAGAGATTATATTTTCAATCACATCTATTGACAATGAATTTAGGCTTGACTGCATTCCATTAAAAGCAAAATCTGTTGCCATGACACAGTTGCGTGGATACGAAGAGCTGCAATTCGAGGACTTGGTCGATTCCATAATTGAGAATATTCCCGATCAGTCTGCCTCTCTTTTTGAGAGATCTGGTATTGTTAGATACCGTAAAATCAATCATGAAATAAATACGACTCTCAAAAACCTTTATGATTACAGATGTCAAATAACAGGAGAGCGGACCGGTGAAAAATATAATACAAATGTAGTCGAGGCGCATCATTTAGAGTACTTTACTAAATCGCTCAATAATGATTCATCAAATATTATCATCATTAATCCTTCATTCCATAGGATAATACATCAGTGCAATCCTGTCTTTAACATCAATGAATTGCAGTTTGAATTTCCAAATGGAGTTATTGAGAAATTGAAACTCAATAAACATTTGCGATCGTGACTTTTCCTACCAAAATTTTTTCCATCAATCAGAAGACTATGACAACTGACAACTCGATATATAAGCAGCTTTTTCACTCGTTGATTCAGCATAAGGAATCGGAAGTGGTGGAGTTCAAGAAGGCGGAGACTAACTTCGACTTTGATGACCTCGGCAGGTATTTCTCGGCATTGAGTAACGAGGCTAATTTGCGAGGGCTTCCTTTTGCGTGGCTGGTATTCGGCTATGATGAGAAGAAGCATGAAATCATCGGCACATCTTATAAGGATGGCGAGGGCGCGCTGAACAAGTTGAAACATGACTTCACTAATCATACTACCGATAGTCAGACATTCCGCGAGATTATTCCTGTCGATGTTGACGGCAAGCGCATACTGATGTTCAAGATTCCGGCTTCACCACGAAACATCGTAATGAAGTGGAAAGGTATCGCTTATGGTCGTGACGGTGAGAGTCTGAAGCCTCTCAATCAGTCGAAACAGGATGAAATCCGACGTCAAGCTCCGGCTCCGGATTGGTCGGCTGAAATTGTGCCGGATGCCACAATTGCCGACCTTGATGAGCTTGCGTTGGCTACTGCGCGGATTATGTATAAAAAAGTGCATGGTTCCACGATCCCGGCTAATGAAATTGATGAATGGTCAACTGAAGAATTCCTTTCGCATAGCGAGATGATGCGCAATGGCAAAATAACAAGAGCTGCTATATTGTTGTTGGGAAATCCTGTCGCTCTCCAGAAGATACATCCTGCCAATGCTCAGATCACATGGGTATGGAAGGATAAAGATGGAGAGATAGTGGATTATGAACATTATACCATTCCTTATATTCTTGCTGTTGACAAAATTTTTGCTAAAATCAGGAATAAGACGATGCGTGAACTACCGGGCGGCACATTGTTCCCGGACACGATGAAGCAGTATGAAGATTATTCCATTCGTGAAGCACTCCATAACTGCATTGCACATCAGGACTATTCGCTTGGTGGACGGATAACATTAGTTGAAAATGAGGGTTTTCTTTATTATAGTAACCGTGGCTCATTTATACCGGGATCAGTAGAGAAAGTCCTCCGGGACAAAGGCCCTCAGAAGGATTACAGGAACACTTGTCTGTCTCACGGCATGGTTCATTTCAATATGATTGACACGGTAGGCCGTGGCATTCCTAAATTGTTCAAAGAGCAACGCAGACGCTTCTTCCCGATGCCTGAGTATGAAATTGATGATAGCGCTAAGACCGTTAGCGTCACAATCTATGGCATCGCTTCCGACGATGCTTATACCGATCTGCTTAAGAGCGATTCAACGCTTAGCCTTATGGAGTGTCTATGGCTTGATGCGGTCAGAACACATCGTCCTATCACTAAAGAGGCTGCCCGCCATTTGAAAGATAAAAAACTCATCGAAGGCAAAGCTCCACGATATAATATTGCGCTGTCTGTGGCTAAGAAGGTTCAGCAAATCGGTCAATACACCAGGGAAACAGGGCTCAACAAGAAAGCCCAGGTAAAACTGATTCTGCAGCTTGCTTTTAATGCTGATTCTACAGGTTTCAAACGAGTTGTCGCTTTTGAAATCATCGAACAGAGTTTGCCGGCAAGCATGACAAAGACTCAGAAACTTAATCACGTCTCACATATGCTTAGAGATATGCAGACTGATGGTCTTCTGAAAAAGAATGATAGCGGGAAATCATGGCTCATAACTCCTAAAGGGATACAAGAATTGGAAGTATAACGATAGAATTGCGCGTTTTTATCCCTTTTCTGCGCGTTTTCTGCGCGTTATCTGCGCGTTTTTTACGCGTTCTTATCGTTTAACGAGTTATTATCGGCTGTCGAATGGTTTTACGACTAGTTGGCTTGATTTTACGACTAGTTCACGACTAATTAGCTGTTTTTGCGACTAGTTGGCTTCCTAAATCGGATAGTTGAGTCTAATTTCGGATAGTTGACGGATAGTTTGAGGCTATCCGGGATAGTTGTAAAAAACGAGTAGTTAAAGGTAAAAACAAGTAGTTTACCCGGAAAAACGAGTAGTTGGCGAGTAGTTCGACATTTTTACGAGTAGTTTACCCGGAAAAGCGAGTAGTTGGCGAGTAGTTCAACAATTATCCGAGTAGTTTACACCAAAAAACGAGTAGTTATTGGGAACAGGCGTGTTCTTTGTTTTCATTGTCCTGACACCATAATTGTTGTGCGGAGGTATAAGAGGAGAATGAACAACAGGGCATAGAGTAGTATTGTTAGAAGCGTCCAGCCGCGAGGAAGAGTGAAACTGCCGGTGAGGTAATTGCGGATGCGGCTTGTGAGGCGATGGCGAAGTGAGGCGATTTTTGGGAGTAAGCCAGACGGGAGATTAGAGAAGAGAGGTTGATATTTAGGAGACTCTGAATCGGTGGATGGCTCGTTGAGGATTTTCTGAAGGGCGATTTTGATGTCACGATAGTGGCGGTCAGTGAGTTTGGCTACGCCGAGCATCTTTTGGAAGAAGGCATCGTAGTCACGGGCGATAGCGGCACGCCATTCATGAACGTTGGAAAAGTAGCGTTCTCCTTTGGCTTCGCATTCCTGTCGGAGTCGGTCTTCGGATTTGCGGTCTTCTTCCTGATGGCGTTCCTGCCGTTGCTGCAGGCAGTCATGGCACGCTTTCAGAAACATTTCATAGATTTTGTTGGTGTCGATTTCGACCCGGAGGTTGCCATCGGTAGCGGCAGTCGTTTTGCCTTCCAGAATCAGAAGACGGTTCTTGATTTCGTTTAGCTCGTTGACTTGCTGATTGTGCAGTCGGTCAATATAGTTTTTATCGTTTGTATTCATCTTTTGCGTTTGAATGGTTTGTGTATGTATTGGTTGTCCTGTACTTCCTGACGGCGACGGCGTTCATCGTTCCAGTCGAGGTCGTTGGTGGTGCCTCCGCCGCCGGAAGATTGCACGACTGCCGGTCCAGTTAGTAGCTCGAGTATTATAGACAATGGAATCAGACTAACTTCCGATGGTTCAGTGGGGGTGCTATTGGGTAGCACTCCCTCAAAAGGACTTTCCGTTTTGGAAAACCCTTTGCCTGAATCTTGGCAGGGTGCGGTCAATTTGCCCGTACCCTCCTCAGAGTTCAACATATGGTCTTGAGAGGGGGTGAACAAAACGTTCTCCCCCACATTCGAGGTCTCTCCGAACCTTCCCTCACAGAAGCCTTTGTTGGGTGTGGACAAAATGGCCACTCCCTCAACTGGTAATGCTCCGAACTTTGCAGCGAGCTTGCCATAGGTGAGTTTCTGCTTGGAAAGCTTCGAACCGGCAAACCTGTAACCGTCTTTGGCGAATGAAATGCCTCGGATTTCTCCCGTGGAGAGGTTGATACTGAAAGATGCTTCTATCCCATGAGCCTCCAAAGCATGTTGGAATTCAGCCCACGATGTCGAGCTGTTTGCGGCAGCGATGGCAGCCGACTTGACATCGAATCGCAACTGCTGAATCGGTCGCAGTCTGTCACGATTAACCTTTTCACCTGTCGTGTTGCCGAATGTCAGTCCATGACGCACCTTGATTTCCTTGCAGACTTTTGCGCTCCTGATACGCTCATTGAATGCGGAAATTACATTACCGTCAAGGTCGATACGACTGAACACAAGATGGCAATGCGGGTGCGTCTTGTCAAAGTGTCGCGCCACAATATACTGCGCATTGGTGATCCCCATGCCACGTAGCCATTCATCGACGAGTTGTGCCATGAAGCGGTCGCCCTGCTCATTGTCGGGGAACAGATGTGCATCCTCCGGCGAGAACGAGATTGACACATGCTTTACCGGTTGCCCGATATGATGTACTCGGCCACGACTGTCGGGATGACGCAGATGTGTGTTGAAACTGTCAGCGATGGTTTCGTTGGAAACGACGCAGACACCCTGAAAAGACAACAATCGGCCTCGTTTTTTATCGCTATTGATGTCGTTGGCATAGCTTACCAGCCCTGCAAAATCAATTCTGTTTTTGAATTTGGCTATCATCACATCCGGAATTTTGAAAGCAAAGTGAGTGTGATTGTCAGCAGACTATCAACTTTGCTTGCCACCCCATCGAATCCCATGCCGTTTGCGCATCGGGCAAGCTGATTGAGATTGTTGGCGATACCCTGAAGGCTGCGGACCATCGAGTATTCCTCTTCAGTCAGAGCTTTTCGGATTGTTGTGCCCATGACGGCACGGGTGATAAACTTGTTGAGCGAAAGACCGGCTTCGCGGGCCATATCTTTTACAACGGCATAGTTGCCGTCGTCAAGATGCAGTTTGATTTCATTGCGCAGCCGCTGCCACTCCGGTTTGGACTTGCGCCCGCGCTTGGATATTCGTTTTGTCAGTATCATTGTGGGTTTGATTGGAAATAGAAATGGAGGGAAGAAGGATGGAGGAGACAAGGGATTGAGTGCGGAATCAGAATGATTTCAAGACCGTGGCGTATTTGGCAACCATGAAGTTGTCGAAGCCAATTTTTATGGGACATAAAAAACAACCTTGCAATCCTCCTCCATCTTCACTCCCGTTTCGATTGTGGAGCATAGCTACAAACGGCTGGCCTTCCGGCTACGGTGTCCTGTAAGTGGAGTTGGCGAAGATGACTTTGCCCATCATCTCGTTGAGGCGGTCGGCTATGCGGTCGCCGTATCTTGGCCGTATCTCCTGCGGTGTCAGGTTGGTGGTGAGGATGGTAAAGAGATGCCTGTCGTAGCGAGTAGTCAGCAAATCCGTGATCGGATAGAGCACGTTGCCGTAGTCCATTACCTCAAGCGGCTCGGTGCCGAAATCGTCGATAGCAAGCATACGTTTATAACAGAGACTACGCCATTCTTCATAGTCCTCTTTGCAAACCCTCGCAAGGTCGCGGGCATTGACAATCCTTATGGAGTATCGCTCGGAGTAATCATCATCAACTTTGATTTCAAATTTGTTGAGGATTTGCTGGAAGGCTTTCACAAAGGTAGTCTTGCCGTTGCCGCATCCGCCGCAAAGCATCATTCCGAATTTCGAGTGGTCGCCTGTTAGCCACTCAGCAATCTGTTCGGTTTGCGTCAACAGAGCATCGCTCATTACAAATGTCTTGTCGCGGCGTTCTACTTCCGCCTTCACTCCGGCGAGAAGCACACGGATGGCATCATCTTTCGAGAACGGAAGCCTAAAACGCTCCTTCGTAGTCGCTTGCCAACTGAGCTGAGACTCCAGCAGGTCGGCGAGCATTGTTGGCTGATTGATTTGTTGCATAGGTTGTTGGTTTGAGAATTGTTTTTGTTTTATTGATTGATTGTTTTTTAATCCAGTTCACAAAATATCTTCGGCAGTCATCTTCCTCCCTACCTTTCGTTCCCTGGCAACGGAGGTAGCGGAAGAAATTACCGAGATATGATTTAAGCTCCGGCAATTCAATCTGGCAGGAGGGAGAAAGAAGGGAGATGATTTCATGGAGCCAAGGTTCATCGTTAACCAGCAAAGCCTCAAGTTCCTCCAAATTCAAAATCTTCACATCGCCCATATTATTAGAAGAATAATTTTTATCTTTATTCTTTCTATCTTCTATATTATAGGGTGTCAAGCTATCCGACAATCCAACTGTCGAGACATCCTGCAAGGTTTCCGTCAATTCATCCGACAAACATTCCGTCAATCCATCAGTCAAGATAAGTGAATACATCGGATGGGAACCTTTGCTAGTACCTTTGGTATAGGTAATGAACTTTCGTGCGTTAAGCGATTCACGGGCGTTCACAACAGTCTGTCGTGTCACTTGGATTGCGGTGCTGATTACCGAAGTCGGACACTTGAATGGCATCTGCCATCGGCGGCTGTTCGCCCGGTTGATGAGGAAGAAGTACAGCGCAATCTCCGCTGTGGAGAATGGCTCATACTCGTTCTCTCGCCAGAACCGCTGCATGATTTCGTAGATGTTGACTCCCTTAGACATGGTTGCCGGACTTGCATAGATATTCGTTGGCGCGCTCCCTGATTTCATCCTGAGAGGAAATGCGGACACTGGTAAGGTAGGCGTCGAGGTCTACGGGATCAAAATAACAGAGTTTGCCGTTTGGCTTGTACATGGGGATGATGCGGTTCATCATCATTTTTCGGAGGAAGGACAGCGAGATGCCGAGATACTGCGCGGCTTCCTTAGAGGTGAGAAGTTTTCTATGCATATTTTATTGTCTGATGTTCGTAGATACTTTTGGAAATACCCGAGTACTCTTGGCATGCATTGAGTACCTTTCGTTTCCGTTGCAAAATTACTGCCTTCTCAATGTGGCACCATGTTGGCCGGTTGTGTTGAAACATAAAAAAAGCAAACGCACTATATGCTGAATTACAGCGATATAATGCGTTTAGAGTTTAAGAAATCGAATTCTGTTGTGTTGAAGTTGTGATTAGCGTGGGGCGCGTCTCATCTCTTCCCAGATTTTGATGGCGTTATCTATGTTTTCACGAAATTCTATGTTAGCCGGAACATCGCTTCTTGCATCGTCAAGTCGGTGGCTTTTATAGTAAGTCTGACTGATGCCACAGCGTTTTAGAAACAGCGATGACCATTCCTTTCCAAGTGCAGTTGGGGAAATTAATTTCTCAACAGCATACACCATATAACATATATGAAGCTGCTTGAATTTTATAAGCTGAAAGAAATCCTGCTCTGATCTCAGATTCATGTGAACACTGAACATTATAGGAGTGGTAAATTCAAACAGTACCTCGTTGCATGCATCATAAAGACAGTTGCAGAGCTTCGCCGAAACAGTATCACGAAACTGCTCGGCATCTTTCATCAAAATCTTCTTCATGAGCCGCACTCCCTGATTCGTTTGATGTCTGTAAGTATCGCGCTCGCTATGTCATGGTAACGAACAATAACTGTCTCCGGAAAATCAGCTCTGAACCAAAACACAGGTGCGCTCTCTTTGTTGGCCTGCTCATATTCGGCATATAATCGTTGAACAGTCTTTTGCCGTTCATCATGTTTTGCTTTGGCTTCTTCGCAAAGTTTTTCGGCCTCTATGTATTCTTGGGAATCGAGATCCAAATAGTCAAGCCGATTATTAAGTTGGCAGTAGGCTTTCCAATATGCTGTCAACTCCTTTTCTGCTTTCTGATACCTATTATAAAAGGTGCGTGAGTAGTCTTGTGCGATAGCCTTGAAATCGACATCATTCAACTTTGGCAAACATACATTTAAGAATCGTTCTGATTCCTCTTTGAGTTTGATGACAGATTTTTCCAGAGCATCAATATCGTATGTAGCCATCTCCTCAGCTTCATCAATCAGATTATTCGGTTCCGGCATCTTATCGTAAATCTCAACGATAGACAATGCATCCGCAAAGGACAATTCTTGGCCCTCGGTGATATTATTGATGGCAATAAGATTTTGAACAAGCTCGTTTATCATGTGGGGATGTGTTTGAGGCAGATTACATTTTGCCCTTAGATATAGAACAGCATGAATTCTCTTTGGTTCTCTTCAACAGTACACCTTTTTGTTGTTTTGGCTACCCTTTGGCTACCCAAATTCACAGAAATAGCTGATAATCAAACGATTATCAGCTATTCTATGAGCCGCGAGTGGGACTCGAACCCACGACCTTTTCGTTACGAATGAAATGCTCTACCAACTGAGCTATTGCGGCTTTCATGAATGAGCCTTATCAAGACTCATTTTATTTTTGTGATGCAAAGTTACGAAAAATTTATGAATTCTTGCTATAAGTGAACTTAATTTTTGCATCTTCAAGTTTAAGGCGACACATTGACGGAACACTTACAGAGGGCTGGATCGAAGTGATGACGTAGGTGGTCTGCCCATAGTAATTGTCTGTAGAAGGCTCTCGGGTGACATTAACCGGAATTAGGTCGAAGGTGTAGTCTTCGGGAGTGAGGGTGCCTTTTGAGATCATGTTAAGGATATAGTCGCGTAATCCTGAGAAAGAGTAACTTTTGGTTGTGGAACTGTAAGTGCCCAGGAAAGAGGTTTTGTTATCTGCAATATCATTGTTGGCGAAGAAATCGGCTTTCTTCGAAGTGAGGATCAAGAGCACATTATCAGGAGGATTGATCGAATAATTGTTTTTGATCTCTTCAACCGGAATTTCCATGGTCAGGGTATTGATGACCGACATTGTGCCGCCATTTGCCTTATAGCTGTCAATAATTGCCTGAGCGGGGAAAGTCAGACGTGAAATATAGCCTGTAGGAGCCACAAGGAGGGCATTGCCGTTATCAGCCTGCTGTTTCAGCGAAGGGCTGATCTTCATTCGGATGTTGTTGTTTGTTATGACTTCGGGCGACACGGCCATGTATGTGGCGATAGTGTTTTCAATTGAATCCTTGACAACTCCGAGCGAATCGGTGTAGGGAGTATGTTTCTTGTAATAGAAATTGATTCGGGTATTGGCTATATTCACCACTCGGCCGGTGCCGAAAGTGCTCTTGACATAAATTCCGGGGAAGAAATTGGCAAATGCTTCCGGAGTCGAGAAGGTTTCAGGATTTGTCTCGTACCGGCGAAATACTTTCTTGCCGAAATCCAGCGGGAGTTTCACGAATATGCCATAGGTTGCGACGGCCGAATCGGTGGCAAGGTTGTTGGCCGTGTAGATGTGGTTCGTCTTGGTCCAAGAGTCGGCCTCATTATAATAGCCCTCGGGATTGAAGTTGCTGTAGATCGGTGCCTGAAGCTGGCGGGTCAGGGGATAGACTTTGAATCCCATGGGAACAATCGAGTCGCCGGTCAATTCTCCGGGCACGAAAAACATCAGCAGACGCACTGAGTCGATGTCCTCGACGGAAACGCCGGTGGTGTCAAGTTTTTCGGCCGGCATGAACTGGGTGACGAAGTCGGAGTAGAAACTGCCGAACTCCTTGGCGTCGATGGCTCCGAGAAGCTGGGTGATGGTTCTTGATTCCACTGATTCATTGGCCACGGAATAGCCGGTGAGCGTGAAAGCGGAATCTATGACAATGGAGGTCTGGTCATCCACGAGAGAATTTCCTATTTTCGAGGTGCCGTCTTCACATGAGGAGACAAGACTCAACAATATTGCTGCAGCGATGAATGCTTGTAACAGTTTCATTTTTTTTGATAAGATGCTTAATCGATGAGGGTTTTGAAAAAATCCACGATATCCGCAGACATAGAGGCTATGTCCTCCTTTGATGGGTCATATTCATGGAATGGTTTTCCTGAGTTGCGGGCGAATTCCACAAGTTCGGGCATGACATTGGGAGAAGTCTGGACAATGGCGTCTGAGTATTCCATGGCGAGTTTGTTGAGCGCCACGAAATCAACGGGGGTGTCGCCCAGTAAGGTCAGGTCTTCAGCCGCGATCTGGTTCAGTTTCAGCTTTTCTGCGAATCTTGGATCAAGAGTATCCTCGAAATTCTCGGGACGCAGATCGTAGATGATTTTTGCATTTGCGAAGGATGGGTCATCCTGATAAATCCGCTTGAGATAGAGAGGTGCGAGCGCGGAAATCCACCCGGTGCAGAAAATCAAAGCGGGATCCCAGCGTAATTTCTTTACAGTCTCTATGACGCCTCTGACAAAAAACATCTGGCGTTCGTCGTTGTCTTCGGGCGACGAAACTGTTTCGAGACGCTTGTCGGGAGAGAAATGGAAATAATCGTCATTGTCGATAAAATAGACCTGCATACGCGACGGCTGAAGGGTCGCCACTTTTATGATAAGAGGATGATCGGCATCATCTATGATGACATTCATGCCGGAGAGGCGTATCACTTCATGAAGCTGATTGCGCCGTTCGTTTATGCTACCGTATTTAGGCATGAATGTTCTGACTTCATATCCGCTATCCTGTGTTGTCTGGGCGAGATCCCGTCCAAGTATCGCCATGGGCGAGTCGGGGAGGTATGGGGCTATTTCTTGGGATATGAATAAGATTTTCGTTTTTCCCATTCGATTTTCGATTTCGAAATTTAGTTTAGTTTGTGCAAAGTTACGATTTTTTTTTCAAAGTTTCAGATTTTGTGTGGCAAAAAGGTGACATGTCTGGAGCTTATGGGATTCTTTGACGAATTTCCATCCGTTTTTAACGGCCTTTAAGTATTCTAAACCGAAATAAGGTGTTATCTTTGCAAAAAAATTCAGACATTCGATAACCAAAAATGAGAAAAACGCTATTTATCCTTTGTTCGATTCTCCTTGCATGCTCTTTTTCAGTTTCCGCTCAGGGAAACAATCCTTTCACATGGCGTGCGAATGTTAAAATGACCGGAAAAACCCAGGGCGAGATTATCGTCAAGGTTGACGTGGTGCCCGGATGGCATCTTTACGGAATGGATCTTCCCAAAGGCGGTCCGAAACCTACAGTTTTTGATTTCAGCAAAAGCACCGGTGTGAAGCTCGTGGGTAAGGTTACTCCAAATGTAAAACCGGTTTCCAAAGATGACAAAATGTTCAATCTTCGCCTGACTTACTGGACCGGAAGCGTGACATTCCGTCAGAAATTCAAAGTCACTGACAGCTCGAAGGCACATATAAACGGAACCGTGACATATATGGGTTGCAACGATGAGACATGCGCTCCTCCATCGACCTTTAAAATTTCAAAACCGGTAATAGTAAAGAAATGAATTTAAGACGTCTCTTTGCTGTCGCTTTCGCACTATTAGCGATTGTGACGCTTAACGCGCAGGTCGTCAATCCTGTCAAATGGTCTCAGAAAATAGAAATGACCTCCCGCGACCAGGGGGTCATGACTTTTACTGCCAATATCGAAAATCATTGGCATATATATGGCCTTGATCTGCCCGATGGAGGTCCGCGTCCCACAAAGTTCGACTTCAAGGAAGTTGCGGGAGCGGAACTTGTTGGCGCTCCTGTCCCTTCCGTCAAACCGGTCGAGGAATTCGATTCTACGTTCAATATGCCTCTGAGCTGGTGGGAAAACACCGTCTCCTTCAAGCAGGCGTTCAAGCTGCTTCCAGGCAGTAAGGGCTGCAGGATAACCGGCAATATAATTTTTCAGGCGTGCAGCACCGTTGACGGAACCTGTGTTCCCCCCACAAAAGAGCCTGTCGAGCTGACCGAAGGAGAGGCTCCGGCTGTAGCTCCGGCTGCGACGGGAGCTGATATAGCACCTGTGGCTGCCTCCGTTTCCGGTGGCCCCGGTTCGGAATTGTGGGCCCCCGCAAAGTTTCCCTCCGGATCAAGTAACGTTCCCGATGTCTCGGATGCCTCATGGCTGTATATTTTCGTGTGGGGATTTATCGGCGGCCTTCTGGCCCTGTTGACTCCTTGTGTATGGCCGATGATTCCTTTGACCGTAAGTTTCTTCTTGAAAAGAAGTCAGTCGCGTCGTAAATCCATAGCCGACGCCATGACCTACGGCGGTGCCATCATTGTCATTTTCCTCGTACTCGGCATAGTTGTCACTCTTCTCTTCGGCGCAAGCAAACTCAACGATCTCGCCACGAACGCTGTGTTTAACCTGATTTTCTTCGCATTGCTCGTGGTATTCGCGATATCGTTCTTCGGAGCGTTCGAGATAAAGTTGCCGGAGAAATGGAGCAACCGAATGGATAGCAGCGCTGAACGGACCACCGGCATGATAAGCATTTTCTTCATGGCGTTCACTCTCGTTCTCGTTTCCTTCTCCTGCACAGGCCCTCTGATCGGAACATTGCTCGTAGAGGCCGCTTCCCAGGCCAGCATCGTCGGGCCGGTAGTCGGAATGGGTGCCTTTGCGCTCGCTTTGGCCATACCTTTCACTCTCTGTGCCATATTTCCCTCGCTTCTCAAAGAGCTTCCCCGTTCAGGCGGTTGGCTTAATTCGGTGAAAGTGGTTCTCGGATTTCTTGAATTGGCTCTCTCGCTCAAGTTCCTCTCGGTGGCTGATCTTGCCTACGGCTGGGGTATTCTTGACCGTGAGGTTTTCGTGTCGCTCTGGGTGGTGACTTTCGCTCTTCTTGGCATGTATCTGTTGGGAAAACTTCGATTCAGCCACGACTCGGCTACGGATCATGTCGGAGTGGGTCGATTCTTCCTTGCCCTTATATCTCTTAGCTTTGCCGTATATCTTGTTCCAGGTCTATGGGGCGCGCCGCTCAAGGGTGTGAGTGCTTTCGTGCCGCCGCTCTACACTCAGGACTTCAATCTTTATTCCTCCGATGAATTCCGCACATTCGACGATTATGACGAGGGCATGAAGTTCGCAGCCGAGAATAACCGTCCGGTTCTCATTGATTTCTCCGGTTACGGATGTGTTAACTGCCGCAAAATGGAAGGCGCTGTGTTTGACACTGAAGAAGTCAGCGGTCTGATAAAGGACAATTTTGTCCTCATCACTCTGATGGTCGATGACAAACGCGAATTACCCGCTCCTCTGACCGTTACTGAAAACGGAAAGACTGTCACTCTTGAGACTGTCGGGGAGAAATGGAGCTACTTGCAGCGCTCTAAATTCAACGCCAGCACTCAGCCATTTTATGTGATTCTCGGCCGCGACGGACAGCCGCTCGCTCCATCCTATTCATACGATGAGAATGTTGCGAAATATGTCGAATGGCTCCAGACAGGCATAAAGGCTTTTGCTGAAAAAGACGCTATATGAAACATACCAGGGAAGAAAAAATCGAGGCGTTAGGCCGCGTCATTGACACTCTCGATATCCTGCGTGTGAAATGTCCGTGGGACCATAAGCAGACCAACGAATCTTTGCGTCCTAACACCATAGAGGAAGTCTATGAGCTCTCCGACGCTCTTTTCCACAATGATGACGCGAATATCCGCAAAGAGCTCGGAGATGTTCTGCTGCATATCCTTTTCTACTCCAAAATAGGCGAGGAGAAAGACGTTTTCGACATTTGCGATGTGGCTGATTCTTTAAATGAGAAGCTGGTTTTCCGTCATCCCCACGTGTTCGGGAACACGGATGTCACTACAGCGCATCAGGTCGAGCAGAACTGGGAGCAGATAAAGCTGAAAGAAAAGGGCGGGAACAAAAGTGTGCTCGCAGGTGTTCCTAAATCGTTGCCATCCCTGATAAAGGCTTACCGCATTCAGGAAAAGGCGGCAAATGTCGGGTTCGACTGGGAGGACAGAAGTGATGTCTGGAAGAAATTCCGGGAGGAGACTGACGAATTCCAGTCTGAGGTCGAAAAAATGGATAAAGAGAAGATGACTCAGGAAATGGGCGACTTGCTCTTCAGTCTGGTAAATGTGGCGCGCCTCTACGGCATACATCCCGATGACGCTCTCGAAATGACAAATTCAAAGTTCATCCGACGCTTCAACTATATTGAGACTGAGGCAAAGAAACAGGAAAAGACATTGAAAGAGATGTCGCTTGAAGAAATGGACGCTTTATGGAATGACGCTAAATCCAAAGAATGAATAATTCTATGAAAGGAAAGAAATATCTGCTGTCAGGATTGATCTTGCTCTGCATCTGCATTGCGGCGCAAGCGCGTATTGTCAAAGGTTTCACCTCAGCTAAAGAGAAATCGACAGGCTATATAACTTTCAAGATCGAAAGCATTGATTACCGTAGTGATCTGACCCGGGTTTATGGCAAGCTTCAGGGGCGTCCACATACTTCGGAACGCATGGATGAGCTTGTCATGATTCTTCCCGATGGCCGAAAATATGAAGCCACGGACATCGACGGTGTTGACATGAAACGTTGGTTTCAGTGGGAGGACAGCGGCGAGATTGACGTCGAGATAGATTTTCCCGTGATAAAAGAAAGCAGATCGTTTGTTCTGAAAGCCAATGGCCCCAAAGGGGAGAGCGCTACGAAAATACTCCGAAAATAGAGGCCGGATTCCTGAAACATAAATGAAAGTCTGCATTACGGAGAAACCCAGTGTGGCGAGAGATATCGCCAGGATTCTGTCTGCAAATGACCGACGTGACGGATTTTTTGAAGGGAACGGTTATGCCGTTACATGGACTTTCGGTCACCTCTGCACTCTAAAAGAGCCTGCCGACTACACCGAATTATGGAAGCGGTGGTCACTCGGCTCCCTGCCGATGATTCCGCCGCGATTCGGCATCAAATTGATTGATGACGCAGGTATCAAAAAGCAGTTTCACGTAATCGAGACTCTCGTATCTTCTGCCGATGAAGTGATCAATTGCGGTGATGCCGGTCAGGAAGGAGAACTGATTCAGAGATGGGTGCTTCAGAAGGCTCGGGTGAAATGTCCCGTGCGCAGACTCTGGATATCCTCCCTGACCGATGAATCAATCCGCGAAGGCTTCGGAAATCTTCTTCCTGAATCGAATTACAACAATCTTTATTATGCCGGTCTGTCGCGAGCGATCGGTGACTGGCTTCTCGGGCTTAACTCGACCAGGCTCTATACACTCAAATATGGTCAGCCGGGAAATGTCCTCTCGATCGGGCGCGTGCAGACTCCTACACTTGCCATTCTTGTCGAAAGGCAGCTTGAGATCGAGAATTTCAAACCTGAGGATTATTGGGAGCTCCGCACAAAGTATCGTGATATTTTCTTCAGTTCTGTTTCCGGGAAATATAAGTCCGAAGAAGAAGTTTCAGCAATTGTCGCCTCGATTAAGGATCTCCCACTCACGATAGACGATGTTCAGAAGAAGAAAGGACGGGAGGCGCCTCCGCGCCTGTTTGATCTGACATCCCTTCAGGTCGAATGCAATAAAAGATGGGGCTGGACCGCTGATGAGACTCTGAAACTGATCCAGTCTCTTTATGAAAAGAAAGTGACCACATATCCGCGTGTGGATACTACATATCTTCCTGATGATGTCTATCCAAAAGTGCCGGAGATATTGAAAAGAATGGTCCCTTATGCTTCGATTACCGCTCCTGTCCTTTCAGCCCGAGCCATACCTAAAAGCAAGAAAGTTTTCGATAATTCAAAAGTTACCGATCACCACGCCATTATACCTACGGGAGAGGCGCCTGACAGACTTGAGGGCAATGAGAAAAAGATGTACCATCTGATTGCCCGCCGGTTCATTGCCGCTTTCTATCCTGATTGCGTCTTTTCTACAACTACCGTGAACGCCTCTGCCGGAACTTGCCGTTTCAGAACCACGGGAAAAACCATTCTCGAGCCCGGTTGGAGAAGCATATATGCCAACGAAAAGCAACCTGAATCGGGAAAGGAAGAGGACACGGTATTGCCTGAATTCATAACGGGTGAATCAGGTCCCCACCAGCCTGAAGCGGTGAAAAAAATCACCCAGCCCCCCAAATTCTATACGGAGGGAACGTTGCTTCGTGCAATGGAAAGCGCTGGTAAAAACATCGATGATGAACAGCTCCGCGAAGCCATGAAGGAAAACGGAATAGGACGTCCTTCTACGCGTGCTGCTATAATAGAGACTCTTTTCAAACGTCACTACATAACGCGAGAACGAAAGTCGATTAAAGCTACCCGCGCCGGCATCGAGCTAATCTCTCTTATAAATATAGACCTGCTGAAGAGCGCGAGGCTTACAGGCCTGTGGGAAAATAAACTGCGTCGGATAGAGCGCGGAGAATACAGGTCGGAAGAATTCATCGCCGAGCTGAAGGAACTGATAAATGAAATTGTGATAAATGTTTTGAGTGACAACGGGAATCACAAAATCGAAACTAATCAGGGGCAGACGCCCGAAAAGCCTCAGGAAAAGAAGAATGATTCCGACAAACCGGTTAAACCGCGAAAGCCGCGTCTGACAAAACTTGACCAGATAATGTGTCCTGTATGCAGTCAAGGTCACATTATAAAAGGGCGCACTGCCTTCGGTTGCAGCCGCTTCAAGGAAGGCTGCACTATGATTCTTCCGTTTCAGGACTATCCTCAGGACCTGACTCCTTCAAGACTCAACAAATTAATCCAAAAGAATTATGGATCAGGAAAAAAGTGAATTGTTGCCGATTGTGACGCCTGACGGTGCGACGATCGGTTGTGCGGAAAGAAGTCGTTGTCATGGCGGAGAGAAGCTCTTACATCCGGTTGTTCATCTCCATGTCGCCAGAGATGGACGGTTGCTTTTACAGCACAGATCGAAGTTCAAGAAGATACAGCCTGACAAATGGGACACTGCCGTCGGCGGACATGTTTCCTATGGCGAGGATATTGAGGTAGCCTTGAAGAGGGAAACCGCAGAGGAGATCGGCCTGACAGTTTTCGAACCGGTAAAAATTACATCATATATTTTCGAGAGTCAGGTTGAGAAGGAATTGGTCAATACATTCTTTACTGAAGTCGCTGACGGATTTGAGCCGTCATGCGAGGAGTCGGATATAGACCGCTTCGGGTTCTTTTCGTTGGATGAGATCGAGCGGATGAACCGTGAGGGGCTTACGACACCTAATTTCTGTCAGGAGTTCCGGTCGATTCTCCTTCCTTTTTTGAAGAAGGATTAGAGGTTGTTATTAAACAACCTCTAAGAACTTGTTTAATAACATTAGCGTTTTACTCCAGTGACAGTGATGAATGACATATTGCAGATTGGAGCTGTAATAACAGTGCTCGCTATATGCCTTATCTGGCTGATCCGGAGAATAAGGCGCCGGATAACAGGTGGGGAATGTGACGAGCGTTCTGAAGCCTGTGAAGGCTGCGGGTTGATCGATCACTGCAGGAAGATCGGGCGCAAGAAAGAGTGACTTCTATAGTCTATCGGGCCATTCGTTTGAGCAGATTGTAGGAGGGAACGATACCGAGTTCTCCCGATTTGCTGAGATCAGCTATGCCTGAAGGTCGGTTGCCCAGTTTGAGATAGACATATCCGCGATTGTAGTAGGCTTCTCCGAAATCAGGTTTCAGCTCAATGGCTTTGGTGAAAGCGGAAAGAGCCGAGGTGAAATCCTGCATGTCCGCGTATATCACGCCTTTGTTATAGTATGCCACCGCCATGTAGGGCGACAGTTTTATGACCGTGTCGAGATCATTCATAACCTGTTGAAGCTCGGCTCTCGCAGTTGTCGCCAGCAGATTGTTATCCTGTACTTTGCTGTCGTTCCCCGCAAGAGAGGACGAGAGGGAATTTATTTTCCTTGTCCGCGCTATTGCCCGCATCAGATAGGCCACTGCAAAATCAGGAGCGGCTTTAATGGCATTGTCGAAATCTGCTATCGCGCCATCAAGATTCTTAACTGTCAGCTTATCCATTGCACGTCCGAAATAATCTATGGCGCGGGGAGTGTGGGTCGAAAGATAGGAGTTGTAATACTCGATTGACTGGAAATGGCGGTTTATGTCTTCGATATCTGATAGAGGATATTCGTGATTAGTAACCTGAAGCACATATCTCAAAGCCTTGGTGCGGTTGAGATCGTCAACCTCGCGGATATAATCGCCTGAAGGCTTGAGCTCTGTCGGAGATGTGTAATAGGTCAGAGTGAACATCGGTTCAAGTTCGATATTCATGCTGCGGTCCTGTACTTTGCCTCTGATGCTCTTGTTGTTGAACTCGCGGTCAACGGAGGCGTTGTCGGAAATCGTCAGCAACGTCGAGAACTGTCGGGACACTTCCTCCTGTGAGTCCGCATCCAGATCACTTTCGGCGGGAGTGGCGCCGTCAAGCAGCTTGCTCGGGTTGATAAGGTTTTCAAGGCCTTCTTTTGCTTTCTGTTTTTTCGCGAGCGCTATGGATTTGTCAAGATCAGCCTGAGCGGTCTTGTTTCCCATGCTGTGTTTGACGTCAAATCTGAGATAGTAGGCGAGAGCGAAATTCGGTATTCTTTCAATAACGCGGTCAATGTCTTTCAAGGCGTTGGCGTAATCGCCGATTTCCCTGTAAAGCATAGCGCGGTTGAAAAGCGCCCTGTATTCCATCGGCTTCATTGTCAGAACTTGCGACAAGTCCTGGATGGCTTTGTTGAAGTCATGCACTTCCATTCTCAGCAGAGCTCTGTTGTAATAAGCGACATAATTTGTCGGGTCAAGCTGCAATGCATAGTCATAGTCGCTCATGGCTCCGAAGTAATCGTCAAGGCGATAGCGGATATATGCCCTGTTGATGAAATAACCGGCATACTTCGGCTGAAGACGGATGGCCTGGTTCATATCTTTCAATGCCTTCTCATAGTCTTTGTTGCGGTGGATGGCAATGTCGGCGCGGAGCAGGTAGCCGTTTACGGCGTTTTTGTTAAGTGACAGAGCCTTGTCTATATCTTCCATGGCAGCGACAGTGTCAGCTTTGACAAGCCGGAGCCTTGCACGCCCCAGATAACCGCTGTCAAATCCGGGATGGGAACGCAGAAGATCGGCATAACTTTTTTCTGCACTTTCGTAATCCTTCACATTTTCCTGTGCCAATGCCAGATTGAACAGCATTCCGCGGTTTTCGGGAAGAAGCGTGAGCGCATGTGTGTAGTCTATGATCGCCAGCGAATCGAGACCGAGATTCTGTCTCGAAACTCCGCGCAGTTCGTAAGCGTCAGTAATGAACGGATTGCGTTCTATGGCAAGTGACGCATCCCTTTCCGCTCCTTTGAAGTCATCGAGATTATATTTTGCGAGTGCTCTGAAAAAATATGGCTGAGCCAGATAAGGCTTAGCGGCAATTACCTGATTGAAATATTGTATTGACAGGATATAATCTTCGAAATAGAGCGCATTGCGGCCTATCTGCAGAACCTGATCGGTATTTATCTGGGCCTTGGCCGATGAGAAACAGCAAAGGAAGAGGATTGCAAGAAATATGTTTTTATACATGAAAAACCAATTTAGTTGCAAATTTATATTTTTATTGCGAGTTTTACTAATACATTTCCTTAATTAATGGTAATAATCTCTTATCATTAGGTCCTTTCAATAGGTTAGCTCTTTAGGTAGTTTTTACATTCTCCTCTGAACAAAAAATCCCTTTCCGCTCTTTTTCTGATATAAAAGAAGAATAAGAATGGTCCCAATGACGATATACTCATGTTTCGCCCGGTGGGTGAGACAAAATCCTGACGCACCGGCAATCGTAGAAGAAAACCGAACAGTCTCCTACAGGGAACTGGATGAGCTGACTGACAGAGTACTCGGCAAATTCGCTGATAAAAGCTATTCTTTTATCGGAATAGTTATGAGTCATGGCATTGAGATGATCGCGGCCATGCTAGCGGTATTGAAAAGCGGAGCGGCTTATGTTCCGGCTGAACCAACTCTTCCAAAGGAGAGGATCGATTATATGATGGCGAGAGCCGGAGTGTCGTTTGTCATTACTGACGGGTATTTTACCGGACTTCCGCAGGCAGAATCTTTTGCAGACAGATCTACTCCCGGTTCACCCGCCTATGTCCTTTACACATCCGGCACCACAGGCAAGCCCAAAGGCGTGGTTGTGAGAAACAGCGGTGTCGTAAACTACGCCGAAGCTTTTGAAGACGAATTTCATGTTGCGCCGGGCGACGTGATGTTGCAGTATTCCGTCTGCGCGTTCGACATATTCGTGGAGGAAGTGTTTACGACCTTATTGAACGGGGCGGCGCTCGCCATTCCCCCTCAGAGTATTCATGACGGCAGTGTTGACGATCTCATAGACTTCTGTGAACGCCATAGTGTGACAGAGATCAGCGGCTTCCCATATCTTCTTGCCGACATGAATCGTCACCGGCGTTTTCCCTCTGCTCTACGACTTCTCATAAGCGGCGGTGATGTCGTGAGAGAAAGTTATATTTCATGGCTTAAAAAGCAGGATTTCGTTATTTACAACACCTATGGGCCCAGTGAGACAACGGTTTGCGCAACATATTACAGGATTGATAATTCCGATGCCCTTGATGACGGTACCTTTCCTGTCGGCAAATCCATAAAAGGTGTGGATGTGAGAATTCTGGATGCCGACATGAAGGAATTGCCCGCAGGGGAAACAGGGGAAATATGCATTTTTGGCGAGGGCGTTTCCGACGGATATTTGGGCAATCCTCCGGAGCAGTCTAACTTTACAGTATGGAGTGACGGCCGACGCATGTATCGAAGCGGAGATCTCGGTTATGTTCTGTCCGACGGGAATATAGCTTTCCTGCACAGGCGAGACAGGCAGGTGATGATACTTGGAAAGCGTGTCGAACCGGATGAGGTCGAGAACATATTGAATGAATCGCCATGCGTTGAACGTGGTGTCGTAAGGGCGTTCGTTGACGAATCTGGCCTCTCCTATCTGACAGCTTATATAGTTCTGTCACACAAATATTGTAAAGTATCCGGAATAAAGGAGTTCCTGAATTCAAAACTCCCTGATTACATGATACCGGAATTTTTTGTAAGGATGGAGGCTCTCCCGCTGACTGCACGAGGAAAAATCGACAATCACGCTTTACCGGTAGTGATGAAGGAAGGAGGTAAGGTATGAACTTGAGAATTGAACCGGTTTATGAGACCGACAGGCTTATGATGTGGCGCAGGGAGGTCATTCGGACTGTGTTCGGAGTCGATCCGACAGAAGATTTACTGTCAGCCAACAGAAACTACTATGAAAGACATATTGCCGATGGTTCCCATCTGGCGGTTGTGGCGGACGTTGACGGGAGAGAGGCCGGATGTGGGGCAATATGTTTCACCGAAGAGCTCCCTTCGCCCGACAATCCTTCAGGACGGTGTGCCTACCTCATGAACATATATGTCAGGCCTATGTTCCGTTCGAGAGGAATAGGCCACGAGATTGTCTCCTATCTTGTAGAGAACGCAAGAGAAAAGAGATGCGACAAGATATATCTTGAAACTACCAATGAAGCTCGCTCGTTATATAATAGTATAGGTTTTAAAGAATTACCCGGTATATTGAAATATGCAGACATTCAGCATCGATAAATTTAAAATCGCCGCCGCGGTTAACGGAAATGACAGAATCTGTTACATTCTGTATCCTTTCGACATCCTTGATAGTTGGATTGCAGAGAGTGCCTCACGTTTCGGAATCACAATTGCAGTGATCACCGGTATGGACTGGGATAATGATCTGACGCCTTGGAAAGCTAAAGGAGTCCCTTCCGGGAGTGCTGATTTCAAGGGGTTGGCTCCGCAATTCCTTTCACTCCTTAAAGAGCGTCTGATCCCTGAAATTGAGAAGGAACTGAATGTCTCATCTGGAGTCGAGCGCACCCTGGCCGGCGTTTCATTGTCAGGACTCTTTACTTTATGGCAATGGATGGAATGTGACTTGTTTAAAAATATCATTTCTCTCTCCGGATCCTTCTGGTATGAAGGTTTCCTTGACTGGATCAAAGGCATTGATGTGCCGCCCAAGACGGGACGGGCATATTTTCTTCTTGGAAATAAAGAGGCATTATCGCCTGTGCCGCAGTTCCGGGATGTCCGCGTCAATACTGACGAAATTGTGAAATATCTGGCGGCTAAAGGGATAAGGGACATTTTCGAGATTGTACCGGGAAACCATTATCAATATGCCATTTCTCGACTTAACCGGTCGTTTGCATGGATGTTCGGGCCGTCACGACAAAAATCATTCGGGCCTTATGAAACACCCTCTAAATAATAAGGCATGTTCTTGTGATTACGGCTTTCATGCACTATCTTTGCATTTGACTAATGAAATTTGTTAATTCGGATTAATATAAAACAATATTACTGAAGAGATGCCCCAGAACGAAAGAGAGAAGATAGTTGTCATAGGAGGCGGTTTTGCCGGCCTTAATTTTATCAAACATATCGACAAGAAACGTTTCGACGTCACCTTGGTCGATAGGAATAATTTCCACAGTTTTCCGCCGCTTTTCTATCAGATAGCGTCAAGTGGTCTGGAACCGGGAAGTATAAGTTTTCCGTTTCGTCGCGAAATAAGGCGCGGAAAGGCCAAAGGAATTGATTTTCATCTTGGCGAAGTCGAAAAGGTGGATTTTAAAAACAAGACGGTGACCACTCAATATGAGACCATCAGTTACGACAGACTTGTCATAGCCGCAGGCACGACAAATAATTTTTTTGGAAATGACGATCTGAAAAAATATGTATATACTCTCAAGAGTACGGCTCAGGCTATGAGAATGAGAGATGAAATCCTTGATCGCCTTGAACGTGCCTCCATAGAGACGGATGAAGAAGCTAAAAAGAAGCTGTTGAGTTTCGTCGTTATCGGCGGTGGACCTGCAGGAGTTGAGGTCGCCGGTGCGCTCGGAGAATTGAAACGGTTCATAATTCCGCGCGAGTACCCGACAATCAGGCAGGAGGATCTCAGTATCGTCCTTCTTGAAGGTTCCGACAAATTGCTTGGAGCCATGAGTGCCAGATCTCAGAACGAGGCGGTGCGTTATCTTGAGAAGCTTATGGTAGATGTCAGATTGAAAAATCTGATGACCCGATATGATAAGAATATAGTCACACTTTCTGACGGCTCGCAAATATATTCCGGAATGGTTATCTGGACTGCCGGAGTCACCGGGCAGCCAATAGCCGTTGAAAATGTTGAGGAGGGCTTTATGGGGCGCGGCTATCGTTTCAAGGTCGATTGCTATAATCGTGTGAAGGATACGGAAAATGTCTATGCCATAGGCGACATGAGCCTGATGGAGACGGAGAAATATCCCAAAGGCCATCCGCAGCTGGCGCAAGTCGCCATTCAGCAAGGGAGGCTCCTCGCGCGTCAACTGAACAAAGACGAATTTACCGAGGCATTTGAATACAATGACAAAGGAACTATGGCTACAGTCGGGCGCAACATGGCGGTTGCGGATCTCGGCAAGGTGCATATCTCCGGTTTTGCCGCTTGGCTCTGCTGGATGTTCATCCATCTCCTGTCCATTCTCGGCATGAGAAACAAGATCAGCGTCCTTATCGACTGGACATGGTCATATTTCAGCTATGGAACATCCCTGAGAATGTTGCTTCACACTTCACGTTGGCCGCTGCGTGAGCGCTGGGGTGAGATCTGAATGTATCGGCAAATAGGTCGGTCGAAATTTTGTCAGAAAGATTAAATGAGCTAATTTTGCACCGACAGCCGGACATTTCGTCGCTCACTGCATCTGGCAGTGTGAGGAAAGTCCGGGCAACGCAGAGCGCCATATTTCTTAACGGGAAGCTATCGGTAACGGTAGAGTAGTGTGACAGAAAACAACCGCCCGGCAGTATCAAAGCTCCGGGTAAGGGTGAAAAGGCGAGGTAAGAGCTCACCGGACAGCATAGCGATATGTTGTGCCGCACACCTTATGGGTTGCAAGGCCAAGTACACCGGCATTCAAGGGTTGCTCGCCCATTGCCGGGGGGTAGGCTGCTAAAGCTGACCGGCAACGGCCAGCTCAGATAAATGACGAAACTCAAGCTGTCGGTCGTAAAACGGCTTTCAGTATTGACGACATAACCCGGCTTATCGTCCGGCTGTCTTTTTTATTCGATTATGATTATAAATAGCGCACGCTTTGTAATAAGCAACACAGACGTAAGGAAATGTCCTGATGGAAGCAGACACGAATATGCTTTCATCGGACGGTCAAACGTGGGGAAATCCTCACTGATCAACATGCTGACCGGCCGCAAAGGCCTGGCGATGACTTCGGCTACTCCCGGCAAGACCATGCTCATCAACCATTTTCTCGTGAATGACGATTGGTACATCGTCGATCTCCCCGGATATGGCTATGCGCGCAGGGGCCTTGAAAGCCGCAAGAAGCTTCAGGATATAATTGAAGGTTATATCCTGCATAGGCAGCAGATGACCAATCTGTTCGTGCTGATCGATTCACGCCACGAACCGCAGAAGATCGACATGGATTTCTTCCGTTGGCTCGGCGAGAACGGAATACCTTTCAGTATCGTGTTCACTAAAACCGACAAACTCGGGAAAGAAGCATGTAAGCGGAATATCGAAGCCTATTGTTCCGCGTTGCTGGAGGAATGGGAGGAACTGCCGCCTGTCTTTAAGACTTCCTCAGTTTCGGGAGAGGGAAGAGAAAATATTCTCGACTATATTTCACAACTTAACAAATTACCTCTCGAATAAACAAACTCGGTTGATCTGGTGTTATTGAAATAGTAATACGTAAAATCAACTTATTATGGAAGAGAAAAAGAAAAAATGCTGCTGTTCGCAGAAAATCGATGTGGACAAAGCCTCACAGAATTATTCGGGAGTTGCGATAAATCAAGGCGATGACAATAAATCCGGAGAGAAACTCGAAAAAGGATATACGAAGATACTGAACAACAATCCCCGAAACAATGATGAATGAAACCTATCAGCCTCGACAATAGCCGGGGCTGTTTTCTTTGTCGGAATTTTAAGAATCGGTTCATTGAGAGATATTCAAAAAAAATGAGTACTTTTGTATTCTCATTCAAACTCTTGACAAATGGGTATTTTCAAAAAGATATTTTCTAAGGAAAAGAAGGAAACTTTAGATAAGGGTCTGGAACGTACGAAGCGAGGAGTTTTCGACAAAATCTCCAGAGCTTTGGTCGGTAAAAAGGTCATTGATGACGATTTTCTCGATAACCTGGAAGAGATATTCATAACATCCGACATGGGTATCGACACGACTCTGAAAATAATAGAACGACTTCAGAAGCGTGTTGCCCGCGACAAATATGTCTCCACTTCCGAGCTGAATGACTGGCTTGTGGAAGAGATAACCGATCTCCTTGCGGAATCAGACAACGGTCTCGAAAATGAGGATTTCAATACCGATGGTCGTGAAAAGCCGCATGTCATCATGGTTGTCGGTGTGAATGGCGTCGGAAAGACCACGACAATAGGAAAGCTTGCGGCTCAATTCAAGAAAGCCGGGAACAAGGTTGTGCTCGGCGCCGCCGATACATTCCGCGCCGCTGCCATAGAGCAGCTTGATGAATGGGCTAACCGCGCCGGAGTCCCCATCGTCAAACAGCAGTTGGGATCTGATCCAGCCTCCGTCGCTTTTGACACATTGCAAAGCGCCAAGGCCTCAGGAGCGGATGTCGTGCTCATAGATACCGCCGGACGTCTTCACAATAAGAAAGGCCTCATGGACGAACTTACAAAAATCCGCAAGGTGATGCAGAAAGTCGTTCCCGGTGCGCCTCATGAAGTCCTTCTTGTTCTTGACGGAAGCACCGGACAAAACGCATTTGAACAGGCAAAACAGTTTGTCGCCGCGACTCAGGTAAACGAGCTGGCAATAACGAAACTCGACGGAACCGCTAAAGGCGGTGTTGTGATTGGAATCAGTGATCAGTTCAAGATTCCTGTCAAATACATCGGCTTGGGTGAGAAGATCGATGATCTGCAGGTGTTTGACAAAAAAGAATTCGTTGAATCGCTGTTCGGGAAAAGATAAAAGAAGACACGTCCCTATGTCGAAAAAGACAGTAAATGTGATATCGCTCGGCTGTTCCAAGAATCTGATTGATGCTGAGCGCCTGATGCGTATGCTTGACAATGTGGGTTGTGAGACTTTTTTCGAACAATCGGCAGAGAGCCGCCCGGATATTGTCATAATCAATACATGTGGATTCATCGGCGATGCGAAAGAGGAATCCATCAATACAATTCTCGAATGGGTCGAGGCTAAGAGAGAGGGTTATGTGCAGGAGATTTTCGTCATGGGATGCCTTTCTCAGCGCTACAGGGCAGAACTGCCGAAGGAGATAGAGGAGGTTGACAAATGGTTCGGAAAAACCGACTGGCCGGATATTGTCAGGGAAATAACCCTTAAAAATCCATCGGGTGAGAAATATGACAGAATCGTGACCACCCCTCCTCACCATGCCTATCTCAAAATTGCTGAGGGCTGCAACAGATTCTGTGCGTTCTGTGCCATCCCCCTCATCACAGGCCGTTTCCGCTCCCGACCGATCGAAGAGATAGTCGGTGAGGTGAAGATGCTCGTGTCCCGGGGCGTGAAGGAGTTCAATGTCATTGCCCAGGAACTAACGGGTTATGGAATTGACCTGTATGGGAAACGTAGAATTGCCGATCTGGTCGAAGCAATTGCTGAGACCGAAGGTGTAAGATGGATCAGGCTCCATTATGCCTATCCTGCGGATTTCCCTTTAGAGCTACTGGATGTGATGGCCCGTCACAAAAACGTTTGCCGCTATCTTGACATTGCCTTGCAGCATATATCGGATAACGTGCTTTCCAACATGCGGCGCCATATCACCGGAAAAGAGACGCGTGAACTGTTGAAAACCATAAGAGAAAAAGTGCCGGGGATACATATCCGCACGACTCTCATGGTCGGTTTCCCCGGAGAAGGTGACAAGGAGTTTGATGAACTTATTGATTTTGTGAAGGAACAGAAGTTTGAGCGGCTTGGTGCCTTCGCCTACTGTGAGGAAGAAGATACATCTGCCGCGCGGAATTTTAGAGACGAGATTCCTCCAGAAGTGAAACAGAAACGTCTTGACAAACTTATGGCTGTTCAGGAAGAGATATCGCTGGAAATCCAGGAAGCCAAGATCGGCAGGATTTTCAGGGTCATAGTGGACAGAGAGGATGATGAATTCTACTATGGCAGAACTGAGTTCGATTCTCCTGAGGTTGATCCTGAGGTATTGATTACCAAAGATATTCCTCTGACACCCGGTCAATTCTATGATGTCGAAATTACCGGCGCCTACCCATTTGAACTTACGGGGCGTGTGGCGACAAATAGCTGAAAGTTAACGATGAAGAGACTTCTTTATGAAAAGATAGTTGCGGCGGCAAAGAAATGTCTGTCTAAATCATGGCCTTTTGCAGTGGTATATACACCGGAAAGCACGGAGAGTCGGTTCTATGCCGCTGAAAAGACTCTGAGAACGGAAGATCTTCACGATAACAGGAATTGTTTCGTGGTTTCTACTTTCGGACTTGAAGAATCCCAGAATCCTAAGGGTATTCCGGCGGATTTTTCGATCGAAAGGATTCTGTCTGATGAGTCAGGTAGTTCCATTTTTACCGAGACGGATGTTATGAAAATGTCGGATGAAAGAACTACGTCGTTCCGGGAATATGATGAAGTCATCGGACGGGTGACGGGTGAACTCGCCGGCAAAACAGGTAAGACCGTGATATCGCGAATGATTATAGAGCGTGCGGATACTGATCCTTTTGAGGTCGCTGACATTTATTTTCGTTCGTTTCCCAAGTGCTTTCGGGCAATCTATTTCACTCCGGAAGTCGGACTATGGATTGTGGCGACTCCGGAATTGCTCCTCGATTACGACTATGGGAAAGAGTCTCTCAGGACCATGTCGCTCGCAGGAACCAGGAAACGCGGAGACAATCTTTGGGACGAAAAAAACCGAAAGGAACATGAACTTGTCACCAGATATATTGTCGGGACACTGGAAAAGACGGGAATGGCGGTGACGGTGGGCCCAAATGAAAATTTGCCGTTCGGAGCGATCGAGCATCTGTGTAACAGAATTGAAGCACAGGGTAAAATCGAACCTGTCGATATCGCCCTGAAGCTGAGTCCGACACCTGCCGTCTGCGGCTGGCCGAAAGAAAAAGCTTATATGACCATCGTGACGGCGGAGCGCCATAAAAGATCCTGTTACGGAGCTTTTATAGGGATTGTGGATCAGGCGTCCAGCCGGTTATATGTCAATCTCCGCTGCTGCAAGGTTGAAAAGTGCCCTGATTCGGATGAATACAGGTACTTGCTTTTTGCAGGCGGAGGCATAAACGATATGTCTGAAACGGCAAAAGAATGGGAGGAGAGTGCCAATAAGATCAAGCCGTTGCAGACCGCGATCCTGAAGAATGAGAAGGAACTTAACGTAGGATATAATTTAGGAATATAATCTGACATGAGTGAAGAAAAAAACAATCATAATGGCTGGAGAGTCGTTGCCATTGTTTTTACGGCAGTGGCGCTGCTTGCAGGAATTTCATTGCTGCCTTTTGAAAAATGGACAAAAGGGAAGATAAATGACTTTAACCTGATAGGAGATATTGTTGATTCCTCTGATTCCGTTTCAGATTCAATCGATGTCGATGACGGAATAGGGCTTGCGGGCGCAGAGGATATAGATCCGGAGCTTCAGATAGCGATGAGCGAGAGTTCCCATCAGAAGGATTCTGCGAACGGTTCTGAAAATAAAGTAACTGCAGAAGAGGAAGACGTTCCGGCCATTGCTAAGGAAGTGCAGCCGAGCAAGCAGGGATCGCAGATGGTCCTTGAGGACTATACGGCATCCGGACAAGGACTTAAGCGGTTGCGCCATTCTCTTGCTGCCGGTGGAGTTACACGGATCGCAGTTATCGGAGACAGCTATATAGAGGGTGATATTTTCACTCAGGATCTGCGTCAGATGCTTCAGTCGGAGTACGGTGGCTCGGGAGTCGGATTTGTAAATATGCACTCGGATTTCCCCGGATTTCGCCGCAGTGTGAAGCAAGGCGGCAAAGGCTGGACCGAATTTTCCGCCAATAAGAAAGCGGATAAAAGATATACCGGCCTTTCCCAGCATTATTTTGTTTCCACTGACAATTCGACAGCGACATACAAGGGCACCGGAACTTTGCCTCATCTTGCAACATGGGATAATTCAAAATTCCTGTTTATCTCTCCTCAGAATTCTGTCATAAAAGTCAAGACGGGCAATGGAGGATGGGAGAGCCACAATATCACGGGTTCTCCTGATGTTCAGTGTATATCTGTGCCCGGCACTACCGGAAATTTAGAGATTTCCACATCGACTCCGGGAATCATAGGCCTGGGGACGTGGATGTACGGAAACAAGGGCGTGACACTCGATTGCATGTCCTCCCGCGGATTTTCTGGCCTGACGCTGAATAAGGTCAGCCCGGAGCTTTCAAGACAGATGGCACGATATATAGATTATGATCTGATCATACTGGAATTCGGAATAAATGCCATGTCGCCGAAACAGACGGATTTTTCAGTATATTCCAATCGAATGGTCAATGTTATCAGCCATATCCGGGCCTGCTATCCTCAGGCCGATATCATAATGATGGGTATCGGTGACCGCGGCGAGAAGAAAGGAGGGGAAGTCCACTCGATGTCTTCGGCGCCTTATATGGTCAAAGCCCAGCGTGACGCCGCCAGAAAAGCCGGCTGTCTTTTCTATGATACGCGTGAGTCGATGGGCGGCAATGATGCCATTGTGGAATGGGTGCGTCAGGGATTGGCTAACAAAGATTACATCCATCTGACTCACAAAGGAGGTAAGAAACTTGCCGAGCCACTTTTTAATGCGATAAAGACCAACGTAGCCCGATGATTTCCCTGAGAATGACAAGAATTTTACCCGTTGCATTTGTCCTTATTCTGTTTTTCGGAATACAGGAGATTGCTGCGTATCCTAAGCAGGATATTCTTGATTATGAAGGTGATGATGACAGTGGCATTCGGGAAGATTCAGTAGTCATCGAGGGTTGGGAATTCGAGGATTTCGATGTCAAAATACCGCGTTTTATCCATCTCAAGGAAAATGAGATAAATATGAACGGCGCCGACTGGTCGGGCCTAAAGAAAAGACTGGCTGAACATGAGAGGGTGCCGTTCTCGATCGTGCATATCGGAGACAGCCATCTTCAGGCAGATATTTCGACCGGTTATGTGAGGTCACAGATGCAATTCGATTACGGAGATGCGGGCAGGGGACTTGTGGTACCCCTTCGTCTCAGCCGTACCAATGAGCCCGTGGATTATTATTTCAAGAGCGATAATTATTGGTCGCCGTTAAAATTCATGAGCGCTCACTGGCCCCGGACAATGGGCTTTACCGGCGCGTCGCTTTCCACGACATCGCCACAGGCCTCGATAAATGTCGGTAGCCGTGTGACAGACAGTTTCAGCACTTTTACCGATCTGTCGGTGTTCCACTCAGGGGAGATGAAAATAAACAGCGTCACTCTTGATGACGGGACCGTACTTACATCTCCAACTGTTGACTATGCTAACGGATCGACGGGGATCGTTCTTCCGCGACCGGTTGGAAATGTCACGATAAACTTCACTCCCGGTCAGAATTTCATGCTTTTCGGAGCCTTCATGTCAGGTCATCGCCCCGGAATCTTTTATAATGTGATAGGAAACAACGGAGCTACATATTCGTCATATAACAGGGTTCCCGAGATGGGTAAAGGGGTTTCACGCCTTCATCCTGACCTGATCATAATTTCGTTGGGAACCAACGAGGCTTTCGGCCGGTTTGACGCGGCGAGAATGATAGATTCTATAGACAGACTGGTCAGAGAACTCAGGCGATACAACCCCGCAGCCGAGATGCTTCTGGTCACTCCTATGGAATGTCAGCGCCGGTCACGTAAAGGTTATGCTATCAACGGGAATGTCAAATCGGTAAGAGATGCCATCGTCATGTATGGAAAAGACAACCGCATCCCCGTGTATGACTGGTATAAAATAGCGGGAGGCTACAGGGCATCCGACAAATGGATCGGGGAGGGCCTGTATGGGCGCGACCGCATACATCATACAGTCAAAGGTTACAAAGTGCAGGGCTTCATGCTCTATGAAGCCTTGACGAAAGCACTAAATCAGAAATAACATACAATTCATCCTTCCAATATAATGCTTAATACTGACAAATTACTGACTCTGCTAAAATTTGACGAAGCCAATCCCCTCCTGTTCAATACGGGGCTTTTCCTGCTTCTTTTTTGCGGATTCATCCTTATCTATCAGATGATGAGGAAGTACAGGGTGGCAAAAATGACCTTCGTCATTTTGTTCTCGCTGTATTTCTACTATAAGTCATCCGCGGAATACTGTTTCATCCTTCTCGGGGTATGTATAAGCGATTATCTTCTTGGCATTTTGCTCGGGGAATGCAGGAGAAATTGGGAAAGAAGAGGAGTGGTATGGATAAATGTCGTCATGAACGTGGGCATGTTGATCTATTTCAAGTATCTCAATCTGCTCTATGAGACATTCTGTAATTTCGCCTCAAAGGATTTCGATGCGTTCGATATTGTGTTGCCGGCGGGTATTTCCTTCTTTACTTTCCGGTCTATCAGTTATATAGTGGATATTTACCGTCGGCAGATAGAACCGTGTCGGGATTTCCTGTCATATACGTTCTATCTGACTTTTTTCCCGCCGCTTCTTGCAGGTCCTGTGGTCAGGGCCAAGGACATGCTTCCGCAGATCGAAAGCAATCCGGTTGCAGACAGAGCCATGGTGAGCGAAGGCCTGTTTCTGATAATGTGCGGACTCGTGAAGAAGGTTGTTGTAGCTGACTTCATCAGTCAGAATTTCGTTGACAGAATATTTGACAATCCTTCGCTTTACAGCGGATTCGAGAATGTAATGGGCATATATGGATTCATAATCCAGCTTTACTGCGATTTCTCAGGCTACAGCGACATGGCTATAGGCATTGCGTTGCTTCTCGGATTCAGATTTCTTGACAACTTCCGAGCGCCTTTTAAGTCGCAGAGCCCTACGGAATTCTGGCATCGCTGGCATATATCGCTTTCAACCTGGTTGCGTGATTACGTATATATCCCGATGGGGGGCAACCGGTGTGGCAAATTCCGGCGTCATGTCAATCTGATGACTACGATGGTTGTAGGCGGACTTTGGCACGGAGCATCATGGATGTTCATGATCTGGGGATCGCTTCAGGGGATATTTCTGGTGGGACACAAGATGCTTTTCGGCGCCAGCAAAAAAAATCGGGATTTGGAAAAGAAAGCATCCCGATGGCGGATAGCGTTGAATATTTTCGTTACATTCAATCTGATAGCTTTCAGTTTCATGTTCTTCAGGGCACGCTCAATGTCGGATATCGGCGATATGGCTACACAGATATTCACTGATTTCCATCCTGAAGTTGCAGCTCAGTTCATAGAAGGTTATCTGATGATCGTGCTTGTCATAATAGGCGCCATGATATTTCATTTTCTGCCGACGGACTGGTCTGACAAAGCTAAAAAGGGATATTCCAAAACTCCGCTTTTAGTACAGGCTCTTGTTCTCGCCATAGTTATCTTTATAGTTATCCAGACGCGACAGAGTGACATCATGCCTTTTATTTATTTCCAGTATTGATTCAGAAATCCGGTGTCCAAAGGACTATATTGTCCGGCGATGATTTTCTCAGATCAATCAGCCTCTGGTTGGAAGACCCCCGGAAGAGGAGAGCGGTGTCGCGGAGTTTCTTTATGAACGGCCCATCGACAAGAACATCAATGAGTTCCAGCAAAGGCTTGATTTCAGGCCTTTCAGCAATGGATTCGTAGGTGAAACCAGTGTAACACCAGATCGTAAATCCTGACTCTCGGATTGCTTTCAGAAGGGGGAGCAGCTTTTTAGCCTGAAACAACGGATCGCCCCCTGACAAGGTTACGTCCATGTCGTTTTCCTTTATGCGCGACAGCAGATCTGAGGAGGATATATCATATCCTGCATCCATGGGCCATGTCGCAGGATTATGGCAATCTTCACAATGGTGTTCGCATCCTGCAAAATAGATGGAAGTACGAAAGCCGGGGCCATCGACGGTTGTTCCGTCAATGACCTCGACTATGCGTAATGTATTTGATAATTCCACGCGCCGGGAATTCATTTGTGGACCACGCGGTCATTCAACTCGGCGAGTTTGGCATTGTTCCATCGGTCCGTCGTTCCGACGAGATAGCCTGTTATGCGCTGGAGCTTGTCTATGTTGTGACTGCCGCATTTCGGACATTTGTCGAGATTCTCTTCGGCATCCTCATAGCCGCAGTCCATGCAGCGGTTGCGGTTGTGGTTGACGGAACAATAACCTATGTTGTTTTTGTCCATAAGATCGACAATGTCGGCAATGGCTTTGGGATTATGGGTGGCGTCCCCGTCTATCTCGACATAAAAAATGTGTCCGCCCCCTGTCAATGCGTGGTAAGGCGCTTCGATTTCAGCCTTGTGACGGGGAGAGCAGTGATAATATACCGGCACATGGTTTGAGTTCGTATAATATATTTTGTCAGTTATGCCGGGGAGTTCGCCGAAGCTTTTCCGGTCTTTTTGTGTGAATTTTCCTGAGAGACCCTCAGCCGGAGTGGCAAGTACGGAGAAATTATGCTTATATTTTTCAGAAAACTCGTTGACACGGCTTCTCATGTGTGAGACAATCTTCAACCCGAGTTCCTGAGCTTCCGCACTTTCTCCATGGTGCTTGCCGACCAGAGCCACAAGACATTCAGCCAGCCCTATGAAGCCTATTCCCAACGTCCCCTGGTTTATTACACTTTCGATAGTGTCGGTGGGCTTAAGATTTTCAGAACCGTTCCATAGATTAGACATGAGAAGAGGGAACTGTTTAGCAAGCGCTGTTTTCTGAAAATCGAAACGGTCGCATAATTGCCGTGCTGTTATTTCAAGGATATCATCAAGTTTGCTGAAGAATCTGCTGATTCGTTCTTCCTTGTCCTTGATCATCATACATTCTATCGCCAGGCGTACGATATTGATGGTCGAGAAGCTTAAGTTTCCACGACCGACAGAAGTTTTTTCTCCAAATCTGTTTTCGAAAACACGCGTGCGGCATCCCATCGTCGCGACCTCATATCTGTAGCGCAACGGATCGTTGGCATCCCATTTTTCATGTTGATTGAAGGTCGCATCGAGATTCAGGAAGTTAGGAAAGAATCTTCGGGCTGTGACTTTGCATGCCAGTTTATAGAGGTCGTAGTTTCTGTCTTCAGGCAGATAACTTACTCCTCTTTTCTTTTTCCATATCTGGATGGGGAATATGGCGGTGGCGCCATTGCCAACGCCCTCATAGGTCGATTTCAACAGTTCCCGGATAATGCAGCGTCCTTCCGCCGAGGTGTCCGTACCATAGTTTATAGAGCTGAAAACAACCTGATTGCCTCCGCGTGAATGGATGGTATTCATATTGTGGATAAAAGCTTCCATGGCCTGATGTACTCGGCTGACGGTCTGATTCACGGCATGCTGAAGCAATCGTTCTTTGCCTTGCAGACCTTCGAGAGTCTTTTTCTCATAGTCTTCAAGTTCAATATCTTTTAAATCAGAGAGATCTATTCCGTTGAGTTCTTCCAGTTTTTCTATCTCTTCCTTGAAGGAGCTGCGCACAAATGGTGCGAGATAGAAATCAAAAGCCGGTATAGCCTGGCCTCCATGCATTTCATTCTGGGCTGTTTCGAGCGAAATGCAGCTTATGACACTGGCAGTCTCGATTCTTTTTGCCGGACGCGATTCGCTGTGGCCTGCCATAAAACCGTTGTTCAGAATGCGATCAAGAGGGTGCTGCACACATGTGAGACTCTTCGTCGGGTAATAGTCTTTGTCATGTATATGGAGATAACCGTTTTTGACAGCATCACGGGCTTCCTGAGACAAAAGATAGTCATCGACAAACGGTTTTGTTGTCTCGCTGGCGAATTTCATCATCATTCCTGCGGGAGAGTCCGTGTTCATGTTGGCGTTTTCCCGGGTGATGTCGTTGCTTTTGGCTTCAATTATTTCCAAAAACATGTCGCGGGTCTTGGCACGTCGGGCTATGCTGCGCTGATCCCTGTAGGCGATATATCGTTTGGCCACTTCTTTTCGAGGGCTGTTCATCAATTCCAGTTCAACGCGATCCTGAATCTCTTCAACAGTCATGCGCTCGTTTCCCGTGCAGCCGATGCGGTCAGCTATTTTCTGAAGAAGCGATTCGTCTTCTCCCATCTCGGTCTGCAGCATCGCTTTTCGAATGGCGGCTTTAATTTTCTCTTCGTTATATCCGACAACACGGCCGTCGCGCTTTATTACTGTCTGTATCATCTTCTTTGTTCAGGATTTTTTATGAGGTTTAAAAACGTGGCAAAGCTACAAAAATTATAATATTTAAGCAACTTATTTTGCTTAAAATAAATCATAAAATATATTTTTGGAAAACTTTTTTGTGCTGTAAATTTTAAAACAGTCTGTTTGTCAATTGTTTGAAATTTATTTTGGAAAACTTTTGCGATTTATATAATGCTTTATGTTGTAATTTTGTTTTGTTTTGTTGCTGCTGCTCGGAAGCTTTATTGTCAGCTTGACAAGAGTATATTGATGCGATTATTTATTCGGGGCCTGAATTTAGCATTCAAGTAGAGCTAATTTTTAGTAAATTTGCATATCATAAAAGAAAAATGGAAATGACTGATAACACAGGTAACTATCCGAGCCGTTGTCTCGTAGAGATATTGGAAAAATCAGGTGTCAAAGATGTTGTGGCGTGTCCGGGATCACGAAATTCTCCTTTATTGATCGCTTTATCCCGCTCGCAGACAATAAAGACGACAATGGTTGTCGATGAACGAAGCGCCGGTTTCATCGCTTTGGGAATAGCGTCGATATCCATGCGGCCCGTAGGAATCGTGTGTACCTCCGGGACAGCCGTCCTTAATTTTTCTCCGGCTGTGGCGGAGGCTTATTACAGGAAAGTTCCTTTGATTGTCATTTCGGCCGACCGGCCGATGGAGTGGATAGATCAGGATGATTCCCAGACATTGCGTCAACCGGGAGTGCTTCAGAATTTCGTCAAGAAGAGTTATGATATTCCCGGCTTTGAAACTCCGGATATGAGATGGTTCTCGAACCGGACGATAAATGACGCGATGCTGACGGCCGCTGCCGCTCCCGCCGGTCCGGTGCATGTTAATATACAGATAGGCGAGCCTCTGGGTTTATTTGTCACTCCTGACCAGCAGGCAGAACGGACTGTTTCAATGGTCACACCACGTGAGGATCTGACCGTCAGCGAGGCCCGGATTCTTGGCGATTATCTTGCATCGCCTAAAAAAGTCATGGTAGTCGCAGGTTTCATGGCACCCGATTCAACACTGAACAAAGCTCTGAGAAAGTTGTCGATGTTGCCGAACGTAATTATCCTCACGGAAACGATTGCAAATCTTCATGGCGAAGATTTCGTGAGCGATATTGATGCAACCCTTTCCGCCATCCCCGATGACCGGAAATCTGAGTTCGCACCTGAGGTTGTTATCACACTTGGGGGAGCGCTCGTTTCGAGATTTGTAAAACAATACCTGCGTGAGATTCGTCCATTGGAGCATTGGCAGATCGGGAAGAGCCTGACAACAGTGGACTGCTTCAGGTGTCTGACCAAAAGGGTTGAAATGCAGCCCGGATTGTTTATCCAGCAACTTGCTTCGGCTATGCAGCCACACAGATCGGAATGTGATTACCGTAAAAAATGGATAGTCGCGCGAGACGCGGCGCGGTCACTTCTCCGGTCATACGTAGCGAAAGCTCCTTGGAGTGATCTGAAGGCTTTCGACACGTTCATGCATCTTATTCCGCGTAATTACAACATTCAGTTGTCAAACGGCACACCGATAAGATATGCCCAGTTGTTTCACTCCAGAGAGTTTCACAGATGTGACTGCAACAGGGGAGTCAGTGGTATCGACGGTTCGACATCGACTGCCATAGGGGCATCGATGGTTTATAAGTCGGCTCCTACATTACTTGTGACCGGCGATATGAGCGCTCAATATGACCTCGGAGCACTCGCCTCACGGTGTCTGACACCACGGTTCAAAATGATAGTGATGTGTAACGACGGCGGAGGTATTTTTCATTTTATAAAAGCGACGCGCCATCTTGACATAGTCGGTAAATGCTTTGATGAGCCTTGTAATTTTCCGGCGCGCGGCGTTGCGGAGGCTTTTGGATTGCGGTATTTCGAGGCGGAAAATGAAGCAGCATTGCGGTCGGCGTTTTCTCAATTTGTGTCAGAGAAAGACTTTCCCGCAATGCTGGCTATACGTACTTCAGCCGATATTTCGGCGGAGGTTCTTATCGGATTCTTTTCAGAAAAGCTGAAACAGTGAACCGTTTATTTTGATTCCGACATGATGGAATCTATATATTTGTAGAATTCAGGATCTTCGCCTACGATCTGTTTTGCGACTTTACCTTCCGGATCAATCACGAATTTGGTCGGGAAGCCACGTACTCCGTAAAGGGCGACAACATTGGGATCCTCTGAATTGATGACATTTATCCAGGGCAATCCATGCTGTTTGACTGCTGCTTTCCAATCTTCTTCAGTATCTCCGCTGTCAACTCCAACGAACTCGATTTTTCCTTTGTACTTATCGTATGTTTTCTTCATTTCGGGAATACCCTTGATGCACCAACCACACCAGCTACCCCAGAAGTCGATCACAACATACTTTCCTTTAAGTGAAGATAAGGAGAAGTCCTTGCCGTCAATGGTCTTGAGTGTGAAATCGGGGGCTACGTTTCCCGGCTGTACGGCCTCTTCTGCCTTTTTGCGCGCAACTTCACGGTCATAGTTTTTCTTTACCGACTGATAATATGGTGACATCACGCCATTCTTTGCGTTATCAGACAAAACATTCATAGCGCCTTCGAGTTTTTCCAATGGTAACTGCGACAACAAATATACTGAAAGGTCGGCATCGGGATGGTCATTGATATAGGCGTTTCTTATTTCAATGATCTCATTGTTGATGTCGCGGGCCGGGCTGAACGCTTTCTGGATTTCTTCATTGGTAGCGCCTGCTTTTTGCATTTCCGTGCAATGCTTTCTGATGGAATCGATTTTTTGGTTCAGCGGTTTGAGCTTATCGGTAAATGTGGCATATTCCGAGTAAAAATCGCAGCCCTCAACCTTATAGTCATCAATTGATCCGGTAACAGTCACCGGTTTGCCGGGGAAGAGAATGAAACTGGCCGCTTTCATGGACATTGCGGGCTTGCTTCCGTCGGGATTCGGTTTCGAAGATGGCTTAGCGAGAATATAGACTTGTTTGAGAGCGGCGTCATCGATGGTAAACGCAAATTTTCCGTTCTTCATGGCGATTGTGTCAAGTGAACGGTTCTTGTTGTTGTCAATCTGGATTGACTGCACCAGAATGGTGTCGCTCTCGATTCCTGAAAGATGTCCGCTGATGTTGTTCTGGGCAAAAGTCTGCCCCGCTGCACACAAGCTGACACATGTGAGTGCAATGATTGGATGTTTCATTTTGTACTTGTATAAATATTTATTCGATGTCAAATGTAGTCAGAATCTCAATAACACACAAATAATTTCCCCGTTTCGTCACATTTTTCTAAATTTGCAGGAGAAAATCATAAATGAAACAGAAAAAATGAGAGAGTGGACTACTATTAAGGAATATACCGACATATTGTTTCAGCAATGCGGTAAAGTCGCAAAAATAACCATCAATCGTCCGCAGGTATATAACGCATTCCGTCCATTGACCAACAAGGAAATGCTCGATGCCATGAATTATTGCCGGGAAGCGTCAGACATAGGCGTCATCATCCTTACCGGAACAGGCGATAAAGCGTTTTGTTCGGGAGGTGACCAGAAGGTAAAGGGTATTGGGGGATATATCGATGAAAATGGTGTGCCTCGTTTGAATGTCCTTGATCTTCACAAAGCAATCCGATCTATTCCGAAGCCTGTCATCGCTATGGTCAACGGTTATGCGATAGGAGGCGGTCATGTGCTGCATGTTGTCTGTGATCTGACTATAGCTTCCGATAACGCACGGTTCGGTCAGACGGGTCCGAAGGTCGGCAGCTTCGACGCCGGGTTCGGATCGTCTTATCTTGCCCGTTGCGTAGGGCAGAAAAAAGCCCGCGAAATCTGGTTCCTCTGCCGCCAATATACGGCGAAAGAGGCTGAAGAGATGGGAATGGTCAATAAAGTTGTTCCTTTCGAGAGACTTGAAGACGAGACGATGGAATGGTGTGATACCATACTCAAAAGAAGCCCGATGGCTATCCGTATGATAAAACGTGCGCTTAACGCCGAACTTGACGGTCAGCGCGGCATGATGGAATTTGCCGGCGATGCCACTCTCATGTATTATCTTATGGCTGAGGCGCAGGAAGGTAAAAACGCGTTTCTTGAAAAGAGAGATCCTGATTTCGACCAATTCCCAAAATTTCCGGGATAGGATCTAAGGCATACCCGATATGTTGAAGGCGCAATACAGTAAATATATTCTGGATTTCAAATCTCCTGCGCGTACGTCGCGGGAGACGATGAATCATAAGAAGACCTATTTCATAAAAGTCTTCGATGAGGTTGATCCGACCACTTTCGGAATAGGGGAATGCGCCCTTTTCGAAGGGCTGAGCTGTGATGACGTTCCGGATTATGAGAAGGTTCTCGCTGATACGTGCATGCGAATTAATGATCCGGATTTCGAATGTCTGAGGAAATTTCCTTCGATCTTGTTTGGAGTCGAAACTGCAATAATGGATCTGAAACATGGGGCAAAAAGGACTCCCTTTCCCTCTCCATGGAGTAAAGGGCGAGGCGAAATCACGATTAACGGTCTCGTCTGGATGGGGAGTATCGAAGAGATGCGCGAGCGCATCAAGGAAAAGATAGAAGCCGGGTTCAGATGTCTGAAGTTCAAAATAGGCGGAGAGGACTTTGATCAGGAATTCGGCTTGTTGAGAGAGGTGAGGAAAAGTTTTCCGGTTTCAGATCTTGAAATCAGACTGGACGCGAATGGCGCTTTTACTCCTGAGAATGCTTTGGGACGGCTCGACGTACTTTCCGAGCTTCAGGTCCATTCTATCGAGCAGCCCATAAAAGCCGGGCAGCTGATGGAAATGGCGGAAATATGCCGGCGTTCACCAATTCCCGTCGCACTTGACGAAGAACTCATAGGGCATAGTGAAGCGGAAGATAAGTTCCGGTTGCTTGAAACCATAAAACCGCAATACATAATTCTTAAACCGGCGCTTTGCGGTGGGTTCAGCGGAGCGAGGGAATGGGTCAGTATCGCTGAGCTTCAATCCATTGGTTGGTGGGTGACTTCGGCTCTTGAATCAAATATCGGGCTTAATGCAATTGCCCAATGGGTCTCCACTCTTGACACTTCGATACCACAGGGATTGGGCACAGGGGCGCTGTATCTCAATAATATACCTTCGCCATTAGTGCAGAAGAATGATTTTCTGACCTATGATCCGGCCCGTGACTGGACTATTCCGGAAATGACATGGAGATAAAAGGGGAACAGCCGGCTCTCAGGGATGCTCTGCTTTTTCTTCGCGAATGGGAAGACAGCAGGGATTATATCGAGGCACACACCTCGGGCTCTACCGGTACCCCCAAGAAAATAAGATTGCTGAAATCAGACATGATTCTCTCGGCAATGACAACATGCAGCTTTTTCAAAATAGCCGGAGACTCTTTGCTGTTCCTACCTTTGTCACCGGGTTATATAGCAGGCAAGATGATGATTGTCAGGGCTGCTTTCAGCGGAGCATCACTCTTGGTGGAAAATCCGAGCAATAATCCTTTAAAATCGGATCCCGGCAGGGACATAACTCTCTGCGCAGTAGTGCCATCACAGTTACCCTCGTTGCTGAAATCGCCCTACGTGGGCAGAATCCGGAATCTGATTATTGGAGGCGCTCCTCTGAGCCCTGAGTATGAGTCCGTTTTGGCTGAGCATGATTTTAATGCATACGTGACATACGGGATGACAGAAACATGCAGTCATGTAGCACTCAGGAAGACCGGTGAAGAATACTATCATGCTTTGTCAGACATTTCATTCAGCACGGATGAGCGTGGCTGTCTAACGATAAATTCAGCAGAACGAAGTTTTAAAAAGCTGGTGACTAATGATATTGTCGAGCTTATGGATTCAAGAACGTTCAAATGGAAGGGGCGTTATGATAATGTCATAAATACGGGAGGAATAAAAGTTTTCCCGGAAGAAATAGAACGCAAAATCGCAAGCGCGGTCAAGGAGAGAGCTTTTTTCATCACATCCCGCGAGAGCAGTAAATGGGGCAGGGAAGTCGTTCTGGTGATTGAAGGAAAGGAAGTGGATGCCGATCTCGCAGGAAAGCTCGAAGCATTACTTGAAAAACCTGAACGACCGAAAGAAATAATATACGTCAGCGCAATTCCGCGTACTCTTAGCGGGAAAATAAAGAGAAATTTCTATCCCTCTATACAATAAAATCATTAAAACAACTAATGATTGGCAAAAAACGGGTCTAATTATTAACATATACAGAAAAAATCATTAATTTTGTTGGTGCTAAATTTTTAGCATCGATAAAACTGTTATAATGAAAAAATTTCTCTATAGTTTTCTCGGCACTATAGCCGGAATCTGGGTATCCGTCATTCTCGGGACCCTGTTGATATTTCTGACAATAGGAGTGATAGCCGCTTCCGGCGACAGTAAAGGATCGGTGAAAATCAAGGATGATTCGATTCTTCATCTTCAGCTCAACGGAACTGTGGCGGACAGGGCCTCTACAAGAAATCTGATAGATGAACTTTACGGCACCGAAACCGCCACGATAAACCTCAACGATATAGTCGATGCGATAGCGGCTGCAAAAGATGATGACCGGATAAAGGGCATATATCTTGATTGCGGCGGTATGTCAGTCGGACTTGCCCAGGCCCAGGCTATCATCAAGGCTCTTGATGATTTCAAAAAGTCGGGGAAATGGGTGTTCAGTTATGCCGATACATATTCACAAGGCGATTATTATGTAGCCTCTGCTTCCGACAGCCTTTTCATCAATCCCATAGGAATGATCGACATTCACGGACTGTCATCAACAACAATGTATTTCAAAGACCTTCTTGACAAAATAGGCGTCGAAGCCCAGGTCGTCAAAGTCGGAACCTACAAGAGTGCGGTCGAGCCGTTTATTCTTGACGGCATGAGCGATGCAAACCGCGAGCAGCAGGAACATTTCCTCGGTAATATCTGGAAATATATGAAAGAACGGCTGGCACAGCGCCGCAAGGTGCCGACGGATTCCATAGATTCATGGGCCAACGGATTTTCTTTCGCCCGCAACGGAGCCTATTACCAGAAGGAACGGCTGGTCGATGGAGTGAAATACCGTCATCAGATGGAGAAAATGATGGCAGACAAGACCGGCAAAGAGAAAGAGCCGTCGCTCATTGCATATACCGACTATCTCACGGCTGCCGAGTCACCGCTAAAAAAACATAAGGACAGCGGAAAAAATATCGCAGTACTTTACGCATTGGGCGATATCACGGAAAGCGGTAGCGACGGAATAGCGTCGGACCGTCTTGTCCCCGTCATTCTTGATCTTGCCGACAACGAAAATATCGACGGTCTTATACTCAGGGTTAATTCAGGAGGCGGAAGTGCCTACGCTTCTGAACAGATATGGGAAGCTTTGGAACAATTCAAGGCAAAAAGCAAAAAACCTTTCTATGTGTCAATGAGTGATGTCGCCGCTTCAGGCGGATATTATATTTCCTGCGGAGCCGACAAGATTTACGCGGAACCTCTGACGTTGACCGGATCTATAGGTATTTTCGGCATAATCCCCAATATCCAGCCTTTGCTAAAGGACAAGCTTGGTGTCAATACTGCAACCGTTTCAACGAACAAAGGTAATTTCCCCTCAATCATGGAACCTATGAGCGAGGGACAGCGCTCCGCCATGCAGTCATACGTCGATAACGGATATGAACTATTTGTCGGACGATGTGCGAAAGGTCGTAAACGGAGTGTCGATCAGATAAAAGCAATTGCTGAGGGACGAGTCTGGGACGGCCAGAGTGCGCTTAAAAATGGCCTTGTCGATAAACTTGGGGGGCTTGACGACGCTCTCGCAGACATGACCAAGGCTCTCGGCGCCGATACTTATTATATAACAGAATATCCTGAAGTTAAAAACAAATGGTGGGAAATGCTCCTTGAGATGGATCCCGAGATGCAGTCGGCTGTCGCCGGCAATGATATGGTAGCGGCTTCCTATTGTCTGAAAGTCATGCGCCAAATCCGCACGATATATCCTCTGCAGGCCCGCATGGACTATATTCGCATTAACTGATCGTAAAATAACTGCTCGATGGCGAAACGTAAAATATTGTCATATATCCTGCTTAAACCGATCTCATTGGTTTATAGAGGGGTCGTGGCCATACGTAACGCCATGTTCGACAAAGGAATTCTGAAACAGCATGAATTCGATATTCCTGTCATTACGGTGGGGAACATAAGTGTAGGCGGTTCGGGCAAAACGCCCCACACCGAGTATCTTCTCTCAACGCTTTATAAGGATTACCGTATCGGGATGTTGAGCCGAGGCTATAAACGGCGGACGAAAGGATTCGTGATGGCAACAGAGAATTCACATGTGGAAGATATCGGTGACGAACCATACCAGATATACCGTAAATTCAAAGATCGGGGGATTTCTGTAGCGGTGTGCGAGAAAAGAGCTGAAGGTATAAAAAAAATGCGTGAGATCGCCCCGGGTCTCGACATGATTATTCTTGACGATGCTTTTCAGCACCGTTATGTCAAGCCCAGACTTTCCATCGTTCTCATGGAGGCTTCGCGTTTGCCTTATAATGACAGCCTTTTGCCTTTTGGCCGATTACGGGAGCCGATGAGTGCGTTGAACAGGGCTGATGTGGTCATTGTAACCAAATGTCCTGAAGGAATGCAACCTATTCAGCGCAGAGTCATTGCCGAGAATCTGAATCTTTTCCCATATCAGAAATTATTGTTTTCCCGTTTCAGATATATGGCTCCGGTGCCTCTGTTCAAAGAGGGCGACAGAGGGAAAAACAATCTGGTGATGGGCGAACTCACTCCGAACGATTGTCTCCTTGCCGTAACAGGAGTAGCTAATCCCCGCCCGTTTGTCAGACAGCTGAGGACCTATAAGGCCAAGGTGAAAATAAAGAGATTCAGTGACCATCATAATTTCACGCAGTCAGATCTTCAGGCGATAGAAGAAAAATTCACGTCGATGAAGGGCATGAGGAAGTACATAGTGACCACTGAGAAGGATGCCGTCAGACTAATGAATAATCCTTATTTCCCCCATAGTCTCCGCAAGTATATCTATTATCTGCCAATTCAGGTAACTTTTGAAGAATTTAATGAACAACCTTTGGAGACAGTTGTAATAAATCTGTTACGTAATAACTCACTCGTCAGATAAAACAAAAAGACAAACAAATAAAAACAGAATACTCATGATTGACAAAATTCAAGAAACAGCAAATTATATCCGCGCCAAGGTCGGAGAGATGCCGAAAACCGCCATTATTCTTGGAACCGGTCTCGGAGCGTTGGTTGATCATATAGATGACAAACAATATATACCATATAAGGAAATCCCTAATTTCCCTGTATCAACGGTTGAAGGCCACAGCGGGAATCTGATTTTCGGCCGTCTCGGAACTAAGCCGGTCATGGCAATGCAGGGCCGTTTCCACTATTATGAGGGGTATGACATGAAACAGGTGACTTTCCCGGTGCGAGTCATGAAGGAACTCGGGATCGAGACTCTGTATGTCAGCAATGCGGCCGGCGGAATGAACAAAGAGTTCCGGGTCGGCGATATCATGATAATCACTGATCATATCAATCTGTTCCCTGAGAATCCTCTTCACGGGAAAAATGACAACCGTCTCGGGCCGAGGTTCCCAGCTATGACAGAGGCATACAGTCATAAACTGATAGATCTGGCTGACAAGATCGCGGCAGAAAAAGGGATACGCGTCATGCAAGGCGTCTATGTAGGCACGCAAGGACCTACTTTCGAAACACCTGCCGAGTATGAATATTTCCGTATAATAGGAGGCGATGCGGTCGGAATGTCAACCGTTCCGGAAGTAATAGTGGCAAATCATGGAGGTATGAAAGTTTTCGGAGTCTCGGTCATAACCGATCTCGGAGGGAAGGATGTCACGGATGTCCCCACTCATGAAGAGGTGCAGAAGGCTGCTGAAGAGGCACAGCCCCGCATGATGGAGATAATGAAAGAACTTGTTGCGAGAGCAGAATAAATTGCGGTAGTCATGGAACAACAGACTGAGATTTCGACTATCGGCGAGTTCGGTCTCATTGACCGTCTGACCAAAAATCTTGAAAAAATCAATATCTCGACAGTAGCCGGAGTCGGAGACGACGGCGCTGTGGTCCGTTATCCTGATACGGATGTCATAGTGAGTACGGATCTTCTGGTCGAAGGGGTGCATTTCGATCTGACTTACGTTCCGCTGAAGCATCTGGGTTACAAGGCGGCTGTCGTGAATTTTTCTGATATATACGCCATGAACGGCACTCCGCGTCAGATTACTGTAGGTCTTGCGATTTCATCCCGATTTACCGTAGAGCATATCGAGCAACTCTATTCAGGCATAAGATTGGCCTGTGAGATATATGGCGTCGATCTTGTTGGCGGTGACACGACAGCTTCCCGGTCAGGACTTGTCATAAGCGTCACATGCATTGGAGATGCTCCCAAGGATAAGATCGTCTATAGATCAGGTGCGAAAGAAACCGATCTTATATGTGTGAGCGGCGATCTCGGAGCTGCCTATATGGGTCTCCAGCTTCTTGAACGAGAGAAACGCGTCTCGAACGGAGACAAGGATTTCATTCCGAAATTTGAAGGGAAGGAATATCTTATCGAACGGCAACTGAAGCCTGAGGCCAGGCGCGATATAATCAAGGAACTCGCGGAACGAAATATCGTTCCTACATCCATGATGGATATCAGTGACGGCCTTTCTTCCGAGCTGCTTCATATCTGCAAGGCTTCTGACACCGGCTGCCGTGTGTATGAAGAAAGACTTCCTATTGATTATCAGACGGCGGTGATGGCCGAAGAAGTCAATATGAATCTTGTAACGGCTGCAATGAACGGCGGCGAGGATTACGAATTGCTTTTCACGGTTCCTCTTCATTTCAATGATGAAGTCTCCCGAATTCCCGGCGTAAAAGTTATTGGTTATATCACCAAACCTGAGGCAGGCTGCGCACTGGTGACACGTGACGATACCGAGATTCCTCTGAAAGCGCAGGGCTTCAATCACATGTCTAAAGAGTGACGGATGTCTTTGATTGCGATTGTACTCTCTATTGCGGCATCTTTCTTTTCAACGGACTCCGTCGAGTTGGTTTTTGCCGGCGATGCGATGCAGCATGAACGACAAATTGTCGCCGCGAAATCATCCGGTGGCAGTTATGATTATTCCGGATATTATGATGAAGTCAGGCCTTATATAGAGTCAGCCGATTTTGCAGTCGTGAATCTCGAGACTCCTTTGGGCGGAAAACCCTATTCCGGCTACCCGATGTTTTGCGCGCCTGACAGTTACGCGGAAGAATTGAAGGATGCCGGGTTTGATTTTATCCTGACAGCAAACAATCATACTCTGGACCGTCGGGACAAGGGGCTGAAAAGGACACTCGACGCATTGGACAGATTGGGACTTCCACATACCGGTACGTTCAGAAACCGAACCGAGAGAGACAGCCTTTGTCCCGCGATAGTTGATGTCAAGGGTTTCAAGATCGGTATGCTGAATTATACCTACGGAACGAACGGAATCAAGATTCAGAATGATGCCGTGGTCAATTATATTGACCGGCAACAGATCAGGAAAGATATAGCGAAAGCCAAGGAGAAGGGTGCCGAGATAATAGCCGTCTGCATGCATTGGGGCATCGAATATGTTTTGCTCCCCAATGCCGAACAGAAACGACTGGCCCGCTTTCTGGAGGATGAGGGTGTAGATCTGATTATAGGGTCTCATCCACATGTGATCCAGCCGATGGAAATGAATTACAATGACGAGTACGGGAAAAAAGTTCTGACTGTCTATTCATTGGGTAATTTTGTATCAGCTATGAGAAAAGATGACACGGTTGGGGGCGCGATGGTCAGGGTCAGAATAAAGCGTGATGGTTCAGGAAAGGCGATTGTCGATACCGCCACCTACAGACTTGTCGTGGTACAGCCTCCGTCTTCATCTCAAAAAAATTTCAAAGTGCTTCCAGCCGAAGCAAATTTCAGGAAAGACTTTCAGCCGAAGAAGAATCAGTTTGTAAGAAGAGCTACTGAAATATTCAGAAAACATAATAAAAATGTGCCGGCCGACTCGATGTCTATATCCTCCTACATGCGATGAAGAAATATATTCTGATATTGTTTTACGTTGTTCTTGGTTTCGCCACAGGTGATGCCTGTACTTCGGCCATAATATCGGGCCGATTTTCCCGATCGGGAATGCCGATGATATGGAAACATCGTGATACTTCCCATAAGTGGAATTATGTGGATTCAGTCAAAGGTTCCAGTTGTGATTTTGATTATATAGCCGTTTTTAACTCATCGGACTCATTGAAGCGTGAAGCATGGGCCGGGGTGAATCGGTGTGGGTTCGCTATAATCAATACTGTTGCCGGAAATTTGCCGGAAAATAAGGAACAATGGAAAGACAGGGAAGGAATTATTATGACACTCGCACTTTCCGGCTGCCGGACTGTCGATGATTTTGAGAGACTACTTGATTCTCTGCCCAAGCCTCTCGGAGTAAGAACTAATTTCGGAGTGATAGACCGGAGCGGCGAGGGCGCATATTTTGAAACGGATGATTACGGCTATGTCAAGTTCGAGACCCGGGATAATCCATCAGGGATGCTTGTCAGGAGTAATTTTTCTTTTTCCGGCAAAAAAGAGGGTGGATATGGATTCGAGAGATATGAGATTGCGAGCCGTGTCATAGAGCGACATCTTTCAGAGAAAATATGTCCGGAACTTTTTACCGAATACCTGTCGAGAAAGTATCATGACCTGTCTTCCGACACGTGTATCTTCACGGAGGAAACTACAGAAATATCTGACAGAAACTTTATCCCAAGACCATCGTCAGCATCTGCGGTTGTAATAGAGCTGACCCCTGACGGTCCGGTCATGTGGACCATGCTGGGATATCCTCCTTTAGCCGAGACTACGCCGGTTACCATCTATAATATTCCGGCAGATGTCAAAAGAAACCCCGTGACAGGAATGAGTGTCGCAAGTGAGAAGGCCAATCTTTTAAAGGCCAAGTTCATACATGACGGGCTCATCCGGTTTCCCGAGGCAAAATATTTGATTGAGCAAAAAGAACAGGTTTCACGAGAAAATTATAAACTGTTTCGAAAAAATAAAAACGGTTTAAAATAAGGCGTGACCGAAATTTTTTCATTAATTTTGCAAATAAATTAATAAAACGATAGCACATTAAAGTAATGATAAATCGAGTTTTGATACGTACGAAAGTAGTTCAGATGCTTTTCTGTTACTTTCTAAACCGCAATGAGTTCCATCTGATAACAGCGCCTGAGTCAACTTCACGCGACAAGCAGTATGCTTACAATATGTATCTCGATTTACTGCTTATGGTGTTGAGACTATCGGGTTATCGGACCGGAGTTGCGTCTGTTACTTTCCAGAATAAATTTCTTGCTGAGAACCGGATAGGCAAAGCTTTGAAAAATGATCCGGCTGTAAAAGATGCGATATATCGTCGTATCCAGAGCGCATCTCAGTTTGACACCGCGACCGACGCAATATATCGTGCAATCTTAGCTTCAGCAATTTATCGCAGCTACACACATCGCAAGGATAAGAATGTTGCGGGTGACATAGAATTCTGGGATGTCGTGATAGATTCAATTATTGCGAAAAGTCCGGAACTGCTTGAGGCTGCACGCAAAGATGAGAATTTTTCCAATGTCGGTTATGAAAATGCTCTCAAGATGCTGCGGGAGACTCTCGACAGTTGCGGCAGTTACCGGAAACTTCTCATCGAAGCCCGTCATTCATTGCAGACATCACTTGACAAGTCCTATGAGTTATATCTGAGATTGCTGTCGCTTCCGGTTGAACTTGTCCGTCTTCAGGACCGCCGTCTGGATAATGCAAAGAATAAGTTCCTGGCCACAAGCGAGGATCTTAATCCAAATATGAAATTCGTTGACAACAAGCTTACGGCCATACTTGAATCAAACGAGGAATTCAATGAACTCTGTTCGGAGAAGAAGGTCTCCTGGAGCGAGGATCCTGATTTCCTGATGACTATTCTTGACAAGATCGTCGGCTCGGAGCTTTATGCGGAATACATGTCAAGCGAAAGTTCAACGTTAAAGGATGACTGTGAATTCTGGCGTCAGGTGATGAAGCACATAATCCTTCCTTCTGACGAGCTCGCAGAATATCTCGAATCAAAATCGGTATATTGGAATGACGATTCAGATATAATAGGAACTTTCGTTGTCAAGACTCTGAAAAAGGCTGCAGATGCTTGTGAGAATAATATTAATGCCTCTTTCGTCCTCCCGCAATTCAAGGATGAAGAGGATTCACGTTTCGGAGAGGAATTGTTTACAGATACGATAGACAATTTCGATACGTATCGCGGATATGTTGACAAATTCATAAATTCGAGTCAATGGGATCCGGAACGACTTGCCTTCATGGATGTGATAATAATGTGTACGGCAATTTCCGAGTTATTGAATTATCCGGCTATCCCAATAGCCGTTACGCTAAACGAATATATCGAAATCGCCAATTCCTACAGTACTCCGCGCAGCGGTCAGTTCATCAATGGAATTCTCTATTCTGTCATAAGTCACCTTCAGGAAGAAGGGAAATTGCTTAAAAAATAAGTTAATAATTTAACAGAATTGGCAGAAACCAAATATATGTCTTATATTTGTAACATAATTTTTTAAAATAAAAAGATATACAGTATGTTGTCATTTGTCATGCTTCAAGCTGCAGCCGGTCAGAACGCCGGTCTTATGAATATCCTGATGATTGTAGCGATCATCGCAGTATTTTATTTCTTCATGATCCGTCCCCAGCAAAAGAAAGCCAAAAAGCTGCGCGAGTTCCGCGAAGGAATTCAGGAAGGCCAGAAGGTTGTCACAGCGGGCGGAATCTACGGAAAGGTAAAGAAAGTAAAAGATACTACTTTCGTGGTCGAGATTGCTCCCAACGTCTCGATAACCATCGATAAGGGTTCAGTCTTCGAATCTCCTGCCGATGCGCAGCAGGATGCACAGAACCAGCAGACCCAGAAATAAACCGATTTCGTTTAATAATGGACAAATGAGCCGCGGCTTTTATTGTCGCGGCATTTATTTTTAATCGGAAATATAATGAGTGCAGAAAACGAGAAACCGAAAGGCGTTCAAGAAAAGTTACATGGGAATTCATTCAAACGCTTTGCCCGTTCAACGAAAGGGAGTGACCTGATAATTTTCGTAGTATGTCTCGGCATAGCTTCTGTTTTCTGGCTTTTCCTTTCACTCTATGAGGAGGTTGAACGCGATTTCGATGTCCCTCTTGAGATAGAGCAGATTCCTGACAGTATTGTTATCGTCGAACCGATTCCGTCAAGCTTCAATCTTGCGGTGCAGGGCAAGGGCGTGCAATTCCTTAAATTTCTGTGGCATGACGTCAGGCCCTTACGTGTAAAGTTCAACGATTATACTACGGGAGGAAACTTTCTTATCCCGAGACAGAAACTCGAAGGCCTGTTCAGGGATTATTTTGGACAAGGAGTGAAGATCATCAATCTTCGTCCGGAGTCGGTAAAGGCCGCTTATACTTCCAATATAGGCAGAAAAGTTAAACTCGATTTCGATTGTGACATCCAGCCGCGTTTGCAGTATGTGGTTTCCGGTCCGATAACAGCCGACGTGGATTCCGTCATGCTTTATTCCGCCAATGATATTCCGAGAACGCTGACCTCAGTCTCGACATACCCTATAGTCAAGACCGGGCTCAAAGATACCACTGTTTTCACGGTCAAGATCCGTCCGATAGAGGGTATAAGAATAATTCCGGATCAGGTAAAAATAACGGTTCCTATCGAACCGCTGATATCGAAGAAACGTACTGTGCCTATTGAGGTCGTCAATGTACCGGATAACGTAAGGCTTGTAACTTTCCCTTCAACGGCGGAAGTGTCCTATCTCTTGCCGATGAGTACTTATAATACGGAGTCAAATGTTAAACTGTTTGTGGATTTCTCGTCCATCAACCGTCAGACTCAGAAAGTGAAAGTGCAGACTTCTTCTATTCCGGGGGCATTGAGAAACTTCAGTTTTAAGCCCGACAGTGTCGAATACATAATAGAGACCGGTCTTTCATCTCAGGATTCCGGAACTGAAAACAACAACGAGAATAAATGACGGACGCAAGAGTCATAGCGATAGCTGGCGGAATCGGATCGGGTAAAAGCGTAGTCCAGGCTATACTTAAAGCTATGGGGTTCAGCGTTTACGACTGTGATGTCAGGGCAAAAGAAATGATGGACTCTGACATTGAAATCATAAACTCTATAAAAAACGAGATTTGTCCTCAGGCAGTTAAATGCGATCACATAGACCGCCGGGTGCTTGGATCACATGTTTTCAATGATCAGGTTTCTCTGGAAAAACTAAATACTCTTGTCCATGGGCAGGTAGTGAAGGATTTCCGGAAGTGGAGGGAAGGCAAGGCAATATCGTTTGTTGAGACGGCTATCCTTTGCACAAGCGGTCTTGACAAAGAGGTGAACGAAATCTGGATTGTTTCAGCTCCTGAAAAACTTCGCATATCGAGGGTGAGAAGCCGGAATCCTCATTTGTCGGAATTCGAAATTCTCAAGAGAATGGAAGCACAGAGCAAAGAACTGGATATGCTTGGAAAAATGAACGTAAACGTCATAGTGAACGATGGTCTATCCGCTTTGCTGCCACAGATAGAAGCACTTTTGAAGGAGAGCCCGCAAGTGTGAGCGCGCAGGATTACAAGTGTATAGTAAAATCATCGGCCATTCTCCATGGCTGTAGATGCTGTCGGTCAGACTCAAGCATTTTACAGTCGAGAGTTGCCGAAATACTACCATCGGGGTGCTCGATTCCGACAGAATAACCCATTGCATTCACAATCAGAGAATCACCGCGCATATATTCACCGTAAATATCGCGGCCTTCACGATTGCAGGCAAGAACATAGGCTTGATTCTCAACTGCCCGCGCTATGATCAACTGACGCCATGCGTAATGTCTTGCATGGACCCAGTTGGCGATGAACACAACCGCATCGTAATCCAGATTTTTAGACCTGTTCCAAACCGGGAAACGCAGATCGTAACATATTGCTATCCGTATGTTCCATCCTTTTATATTTACGATCGGCGAAAGCTTTTCGCCGCGTCGGAACAGTTTCTGTTCGGGCCCTGCGAACAGGTGACGCTTATCGTATATAGACTGGAGTTTTCCTTCACTGATGACGAATGCGCTGTTAAAGAAAAAATCCCCTTCACGGCGCACAAAACCTCCGATAACAGAAATATCGAACTCTTCGGAGATTTCACACATCGTCTTTATAGTCAGACCTTCTGCTGTTTCGGACAAAGGCAGCAGTCCGTTTTCAAAATTCCCGAATCCTACGTTGAAAAGCTCCGGCAATATGACAAGATCGGTATCCTGCGGAAGAGCAGCAATTCTTTCACGGGCAATCGTCAGATTATGTCTTTTGTCGCCCAGCCTGATGTCCAGTGGGAGCAGGACGGCATTTATATTTTTTGTCGGCATTTATTCGGCGGTGAAATTTTCCGGATGTTTGCCGGAAAAGTTTTTATAATAGTTTTTTACAGCGGCCATATCCTCTTCGATATTTCCGGTCGGGGTAAATTCACGGGTGATGGTAATTTCCTTATTCTTGAAATCCAATGCTCCCAAAACAACAGGGATATGGGCCTCATAAGCTATTCGCAGGAAGCCGGTATGCCATTTGGTCGTGCGTTTGCGGGTTCCCTCCGGTGTAATGGCAAGAGAGAGCCTTTGTGACGAATTCATCTTTTCCACAAGTTGCTCGACAAGAGATGGCCCTTTCCGGGCTTTTTTGTCCCTGAATACCGGTACACCTCCTATCGCTTTAAAGATTATGCCGAGAGGAAAAACAAACCATGACGATTTCATGAGAAAGCCGGCTTTTCTGCCGACAGACGCATAGGCCAGCTTCCCTAAAATAAAATCCCAGTTGCTTGTGTGAGGCGCGACACAGATGATACATTTAGGATAGTCGGGGACTGTTATCTTAACCTTCCAACCGGCTATCCTTAAAATGAGTTTGCTTAGATTCATATTATTTTTTAGCAGCTTCTTTGTTCAGCTCTTTCTGAGCAGGAGGAAGCAGAGCATTTATATCGTTAACAATCTCCTGAATGGATTTGTTAAATTCCGAGGTGAAAGATTTGTAGGCTGCCTTAAAATATTTATGGGAAGCCTTGTTGTACTCCGCTTTTCCCGGGAAGTCCGCGCGCACTTTGTCGAAGTTGAAGGTGAGGTTCTGGAGAGCATGGCTCTGGAGGCGTGCGATCTTGACAATCACATCATCCATTTTGGATTGATCTATGCCTTTGACGCAGTCGCGGGTAACGATACAGTTTAAAGCGAGTTCTCCGCAGATAGCGTGGATCTGTTTCTTTATGTCACGTTTGTTTGCCATAATAATATAGTTTCGATTATGAGTTATTATTATATATTTTCGAGTAAAAAATGTTTTATCGCCGGCAGCGTAGGAGAGAGCGGGGTGTTTTTATCACGCATATATCTGTGATTTGTTTTCTCGGGAGTGAAATCTATGCCTATGATCTCTTTAAGTCTGTTGGCGTACATTTCGGGGTGAGCGGTAGCGAGAAAGACTCCGGTTTCATCCGTTTTCTTGTTTTCCATCAGAGCTCTGGATGCCATGGCCGTGTTTCGGTCCATGAGGTAATTGCAGGAAGCGTACATCAGGGATATCTGCTCGGATATATCATCAATGCTGAAGGTCTTGCAATCGACAATGGACCCCAATTCGGGATTTCTTTCCATCAGGCAGTTGATTCGCGACAGATTGGTGCTGAGAGCGCGTTGATTGAAGTGATTGACTGACAATATGCCTCCCAGCATCTCACCCCACAGGCGTTCATGTCCGCGTCCTGCGGCGAGGATACGGCTGACGGGGAGACCCATCTGTTTGGCAAACAATGCTGCAGTGAGGTTGCCGAGATTTCCGCAAGGCATCGCGATCACAATCTTGTCTGAATGTTCTCCTAATGCGCGCAAACGTGCGTAGGCATAGAAATAGAAGAATGTTTGCGGCAGAAGTCGTGCGATATTTATGCTGTTGGCTGAAGTCAGGTTGAACCGCCGGTTGAGATCTTCGTCCTCGTATGCTCTGCGCACGAGTTCCTGACAGTCATCCAATGTCCCCCGGACTTCCACCGAGATTACGTTAGACGCGACTTTGGCAGGCGCATGTTCCGGAACACGTAGCTTTCGGTCTCCAGGATGGAATATGAACACTTTCACTCCGGGCATTTCGCCAAAAGCGTCGGCTACGGCATAACCTGTATCGCCCTGAGTAGCTACAAGAATATTCAATGGACCTTTCTTCTTGAGTCTCGAGCCGCCAAGATGATATATTATTCGTGCCATGAACCGTGCCCCGATATCTTTAAATGTGTGTGAGGGGCCGTGAAACAATTCCAAAGCGTAGGTTCGTTCGGAAAGACGAATGAGAGGTATGTCGAATGTCAGGGTCTCTTTGACTATATTGTTCAGAATGGCCGGTTCAATATCTGATCCGAAAAGAGTAGAGGCCACTATATATGCTATATCTGTCATGGACATAGCATCTATGTTGTTGAACAAGGCCCGCGGAATGACAGGAACAGATAGCGGCATATACACGCCTCCATCCGGAGCAAAACTTTTCAGGACAGCTTCATATAAATCGACGTAATTATCTGAGCCGTTTGTACTAAAATAACGCATATCGATTCAAGGATTACCGATAGCAAAGATAAAATATAATCGAATGAAATACAAATGAAACTGCTGAAAAAAACTTAATGGAGAAATTTAAGACATTTTCTCCGAAAGATCAGACAACAGTAGGGATCATGGCAAATATCTCGTCATGAATAGTCTGCAAAGAGAGAGTGCGTTTGTCCATGGGTACTACAAACGCGACACTTGTTTCCGGCTGTCCCTGGGAGTAGGCGAGGACATCTATCTTATTCTCATTCAGCAACCGATGGAGCCTGTCTGTCAATCCGGCGAAAGATTTCATGTTGTCAGCGACAACGGCAATTGTGGCAAGATTCATCTCGACAACAGGCGAATGAAACTCGCCGGTCTCCAGTTCTGCCTCGAATTCCTTGGATAAAGCTTCCATTGCGCGTTCAATATCAGATTGGGGCAGAGAGAATGTTATGGAATCCGGAGTGTTGGCATGGGAAACGAGAAGAACACTTATGCCGTTTCGGGTAAGGTTATTCAGCAGTCTGCTTGCCAGATTTTTTATCTTTCTGTCGTTTTTTACCGTCAGAAGGCATGAGTCATTGATTGAAGAAACCCCTTTTATAGCATTATCTTGTGATTTCCGGTCTTTTATATCATATATACAGGTACCCCGGGCCGACGGGTTGAAGGTGTTTTTTATATATATGGGTATATTTTTGTGGAATACCGGATATATGGTGGGAGGATATATTACTTTGGCGCCGAAATTGCAAAGCTCCATCGCCTCGGTGAAGGAAAGATCAGGTATAACCTTGGTCCCCGAAACAATTCGGGGATCGGCGGTCATGAACCCGTCCACATCCGTCCATATTTCGAGAACATCCGCGCCAAGGTTCGCCGCGAGAATGGCGGCAGTATAATCGCTGCCTCCTCGACCGAGATTCGTCGTTATACCGTCACTGTCTGATGCAATGAATCCCGGAACGACAGCTACTTTGAAATCGCAGTTTCCGAAAGTATGGCTGATAAGGCGATTACTGCGGTCGCTGTCAAGAAGATGGCGTCCAAAACGATTTACGGTCTTGATGAATTCTGTTGAATCGAATAACGTAGCATTGTCAATTATGCGTGCTATTATGCGGCTTGAAAGCATTTCGCCGAAGCTGACAACCTTATCAAGTGAACGCGGCGAGAGCTCTTCAAGAAGCGATATGCCTTTATAAACATTCTCCAGTCTGCCGAAGAGTTCATCCAATGAAGATTTCAGGTCTTCACGTTCGTTTTCAGGAACGAGAGTGTTAACGATATCGTAATGGCGTGATTTCATTGCCAGCAGTTCAGACGTGTAGGACTGGTCGGCTTTTTCCGCCATGTGGGCTGTGGATATGAGTCTGTCGGTCAGGCCACCAAGAGCCGAAACTACGACAACGACTCGTCCATCGATGGATTCAACTATCTGTTTGACATTTCGCAGGCTTTCAACAGTTCCTACAGAAGTGCCGCCAAATTTCAATACTTTCATCCAGTAAAACTTTATAAGACTGGTTAGAAACGGGTCTTAATAAAACGGGTCTTAATAATTAGTATTCTGAGGAGAAATGGAACTTTATTTTAGGGAAATCGCTTTGTGCCATCTGCAGGACGTAATTCGAATCAGCCAAAAAAACGTCGCGTCCTTCACGATCCATTGCCATGAATTGATGTTTGCGTTTTTTGAAAGCTTCAAGAGCCTCGGCGTCATCGCTTTCAATCCAGCAGGCTTTATAGAGCGATAGCGGTTCCCATCGGCATTGTGCGCCGTATTCATGGAGCAGACGGTATTGGATTACCTCAAACTGGAGCTGTCCGACTGTTCCTATTATTTTCCGTCCGTTGAACTGATTGACAAACAGCTGGGCAACACCTTCGTCCATGAGCTGCTGAATGCCTTTCTCAAGTTGTTTGGACTTCATCGGATCGGTGTTCTCGATATATTTGAACATCTCCGGAGAAAAGCTCGGCAATCCTTTATAATGAAGGATTTCCCCTTCGGTCAGCGTGTCGCCGATCTTGAAGTTGCCATTATCGGGAATACCGACGATATCTCCCGGATAGGCTTCGTCAACGATATTCTTTTTCTGGGCCATGAAAGCGGTTGGAGCCGCGAATTTCATGATTTTTCCGGACCTGATATGGCGGTAGGGGGCATTTCTTTCGAATTTGCCGGAGCAGACTTTGACGAAGGCGATACATGAACGATGGTTCGGGTCCATGTTGGCGTGGATCTTGAAAACAAAACCTGAAAAGTTATCTTCAGAGGGTTCGACCTGTCGTTCCTGAGCGACAACGGGTTTGGGGGACGGGGCAATTTTGACGAAACAGTCAAGCAATTCCTTAACACCGAAAGTGTTCAGTGCGGAACCGAAAAATACGGGAGCCAGACGTCCGGCCAGATAGGCGTTTTCGTCAAAGTCAGGATAGACACCCTCGATCAGTTCGATGTCGTCGCGTAGCTTGCGTGCATCCGCTTCTCCCACCGCCTCGTCGATTCGCGGATCATTCAGGTCTTCTATTTCCACTCGTTCAGAAACCTTTTGTTTATCAGGAGTGAAAAGGTCAAGGGTTTCTTCATAGATGTTATATACACCCTTGAATTTTGCGCCTATGTTTATTGGCCAGCTAAGGGGGCGTACATCTATCTTGAGTTCAGATTCGAGTTCATCCAGAATTTCGAAGGGGTCGCGTCCCTCGCGGTCAAGTTTGTTGACAAAAATTATAACAGGAGTATTCCGCATGCGGCATACTTCCATCAGTTTGCGGGTCTGCTGTTCGACTCCTTTGGCAACATCGACTACGATAATGACACTATCCACGGCGGTCAATGTCCTGTATGTGTCTTCGGCAAAGTCCTGGTGACCTGGCGTGTCAAGAATATTGATCTTATAATCGCCGTAATTGAATCCCATCACAGATGTCGCTACTGAGATGCCGCGCTGCTTTTCTATCTCCATCCAGTCGCTTGTGGCAGTCTTCTTTATTTTATTGGATTTGACTGCTCCGGCGATGTGGATAGCGCCTCCAAAAAGAAGCAATTTTTCGGTAAGTGTCGTTTTGCCGGCGTCGGGATGGGAAATGATTGCGAAAGTACGCCTACGGCTTATTTCTTCTGTGATTTTAGACATTATGATAATTTTTGTTCATCTGTTTTGACCTCGGCATTCAAGCTTTCAAGACATTTTTCAAGACTATCGACCCAGAAAGGAATGGTTATATTGTAGGTCTTTTTTATGAGGCTTTTATCAAGCACACTGTAATGTGGCCTTGTGGCGACGGTAGGGTAGTCGTCAGAGTGCAAAGGCTTTAACAGGCATTTGTCGTTGTTACTGAGCCGGAATACCATACCTGCGAAATCATACCATGAACAGGCCCCCTCGTTAGAGAAATGATAGATTCCGGGAATCCATTGTCTTGAGAACAATACGGCTGTTATGGCTTCTGCAAGATCCCGGGCACTTGTCGGAGTGCCTATCTGGTCACAAACCACCCCGATTTCTTTTCTCTCTTTTCCGAGGCGCAACATGGTTTTTACGAAATTGTTTCCGTGAGGAGAATAAAGCCATCCCGTTCGTATGATTATTGCATCGGGATACATAGACAGAAGGAGAATTTCGCCTTTCCGTTTTGAATTGCCATAGACCGACAGCGGATTGACTTTGTCGCTTTCACGATAGGGACAATAAGATTTTCCGTCAAAAACGTAATCGGTCGATATGTGAAGAACTTTAGTCCCGAGATCGGCAGCCACGGACGCAATATTCTGCACGGCCTCCGAGTTGATCCTGTAGCAGAGCGCCTGATCATTCTCGGCTTTGTCAACAGCAGTGAAAGCGGCGCAATTGATTATATGGGTGAAGTCGCCTCTTTCCAAAAAAGTCGATAGTGACTTCCGGTCTGTAATGTCAAGAGTGTCGGCATCGGTATATGTCGTTATCCCGGGATGTTTTTCTTCCAGGACTTTGTGCAATTCCCTGCCTAACTGGCCATAGGCGCCTGTGACTAAAATCTTCATATATATTATTCAAAATATTTCGACCGCAAAATTACTAAAAATCCTTGACATTTGCTATATTTGCATTGATTATGGAACTGACCAATGCCCTGAGGAAACTCATCTCGTCACTCAACGAACGTAAACATCGCCGCAGTCATGGGCTGTTCAAGGCTGAAGGTGCTAAATGTATTGCTGACACGATAGGATCGTTTCAGCTTTTCGGCCTCTTTGCCACACTTGAATGGGCTGAATCACATCCCGATATTATTAAGAAAGCGGATGGTCACGTCTGCTATGTTTCTTCCCGCGATCTCACCAGAATGAGTTCGCTTACAACGCCACAAAGCGCTATAGCCGTATATGAGATTCCGAACTATACGCTGAATCTCGAGTCGCTTGACGGCAGATTGTCATTGGCTTTGGACGGAATTCAGGATCCCGGCAATCTCGGAACAATCATGCGGACTGCCGATTGGTTTGGAATCAGTGACATCCTTTGCAGTCACTCGACTGCCGATGTCTGGAATCCTAAAGTTGTGCAGGCAACGATGGGCGCGATTTCTCGAGTAAAAATGCATTATTGTGATCTGTCAGAGATAATGCGGGCAATAAGGATTCCGATATATGGCACATTCCTTGATGGCGAAAATATATATGAGGCGAATCTTACCGCGGAAGGAATCATAGTGATGGGAAACGAGGGAAACGGCATAAGTGACGAGGTCTCGAAATATATAGGCCATCGTCTGACAATTCCTTCTTTTTCCAACGGCAATGTCACATCGGAATCTCTCAATGTGGCCATTGCTACGGCTATCACAGTGTCGGAATTCCGGCGCCATTTAATTTGATCTACAGTATTATGGCAAAAATTAAAAGTGCATGGTTCTGCAGCGAATGCGGTGCGGAATCTCCCAAATGGCAGGGAAAGTGTCCTTCTTGCGGAGCGTGGAACACGATGGTTGAAGAAAAGATATCGGCCAAATCATCGAAAAACGCTGCGGGTGTTCGTCGGGCAAAATCAAAGATTCAGAAAGTCACGGAGATCGAACTAAATGAAGAACCGAGAATAAAAATGCCGAGTAACGAGCTGAACCGAGTGCTTGGCGGTGGACTCGTCGCAGGTTCTCTCGTATTGATCGGAGGCGAACCCGGAATCGGGAAATCGACACTGGTTTTACAGAACATACTTTCCATAAGATCAAAAAAAATCCTGTATGTCTCCGGGGAGGAAAGCGCACAGCAATTGAAGATGCGTGCGGATCGCATAGGACGCATGAGTGACAACGTCCTCATAGCGTGTGAAACCTCCCTTGAAAATATTTTCGAACATATTGACGAAGTCTCTCCTGAACTTCTGATCGTGGATTCGATTCAGACCATAGCCTCTGATGAGATCGAATCGTCGGCCGGAAGCGTGAGTCAGGTGCGGGAATGCGCTTCCCGTTTGCTCAAATATGCCAAAGAGAGCAATGTGCCCGTGTTGTTGATCGGCCATATAAACAAGGAGGGAAGCATCGCAGGTCCCAAAGTTCTCGAACATATAGTTGACGCAGTCTTGCAGTTTGAAGGTGACAGCCAGTATCTGTATCGTATATTGCGTTCTATAAAAAACAGATTCGGAAGCACTTCTGAAATCGGCATATATGAAATGTGCCAGAAAGGATTGAGAGAAGTGACAAATCCGTCGGAAATGCTGATAAGCAGAGCCGGGGAAGAGAATCTGTCAGGAGTTGCGACGGGAACGACCATCGAAGGTATGAGGCCTTTCCTTATCGAGGTACAGGCATTGGTCAGCACTGCCGCTTACGGGACGCCTCAACGCTCCGTGACCGGATTTGATGCAAAACGTCTTAACATGCTTCTTGCTGTGCTTGAAAAGAGAGTGGGTTTTAAGCTCGCACAGAAAGACGTGTTTCTCAATATTGCAGGCGGGATAAAGGTTAAGGATCCTGCGCTTGATCTGTCAGTTGTCAGCGCGATACTTTCATCAAATGTCGATATGCTGGTTCCCAAGGGGTATTGTATGGCCGGCGAGGTCGGGCTGTCCGGAGAAATACGTCCAGTCATACGTCTTGAGCAACGTATCGCGGAAGCAGAGAAGCTTGGGATGGAGACAATTCTGGTGCCGCGCAATAATCTTAAGGGCGTTGACCTGAACAGATTCAAGATTAAAATCATTGAGGTTTCCAAAACAGAAGAAGCCTTCCGGGCTTTGTTTGCCTGAAAGACTTCTTTATTGAGTTTATCCGTAGAGTAATCTCTGTCTTATTGACGGGGATGAACCTTGACTGTCAGTTTTTTGTAAGCGCGTTCTGATTTGTCAATGGCTTCCTGAACAGTATCGGCCTGAGCGAGAATCACACCCATGCGGCGGTGTCCTTTGATTTCAGGCTTTCCGAAGATACGTATCTGGACTCCGGGTTCTTCCAGAACCTTCTCGAGATTGTCAAATTCAACTTTATCTGTGTCGCCTTCAACCACAATTGCTCTCGAAGCCGACGGACCGTAAAATCGGATTGAGGGAACAGGCAGCCCGAGAAGAGCGCGGGCATGTAACGCGAACTCGCTGAGGTCCTGTGATATCATGGTTACCATTCCGGTGTCATGGGGGCGTGGAGACACTTCGCTGAAAATGACAGTGTCGCCTTTGATGAACAGTTCAACCCCAAAGATTCCGTAGCCACCGAGGGCATCGGTGATTTTGCGGGCGATCTCGCGGGCCGATTCAAGCGCTTTCGGCGACATGGCCTGAGGCTGCCAGGAGTAACGGTAGTCGCCGTCAACCTGAACATGACCTATCGGTTCGCAGAATGTTGTTCCTGAGACGCTTCTTACTGTCAGAAGCGTTATTTCATAGTCAAAATTAATGAATCCTTCCACTATCACACGTCCTGCACCCGCACGTCCGCCTTCCTGAGCGATTTTCCATGCTTCATCAATGTCTGATTCTTTTTTTATGGTGCTTTGTCCATGTCCCGACGAACTCATCACCGGTTTGACAACACAAGGGATGCCGATTTCTTTTACTGCTGCAACGAATTCATCGCGGTTTGAAGCGAATCTGTAAGGAGAGGTCAGGAGTCCGAGTTCTTCCGCAGCAAGACGACGGATTCCCTCGCGGTTCATGGTGAGCCATGCGGCGCGGGCCGTCGGAGTGACATGAAAGCCTTCCTTTTCCAATTCTACGAGTGTAGGGGTGGCGATCGCTTCAACTTCAGGAATAATATGGTCGGGGCGTTCCTCTTCAATGACCTTGCGAAGAGCTTCTCCATCAAGCATGTTAAGGACATGGCAGCGATGTGCTATCTGCATTGCGGGAGCCGAGGGATAACGGTCACATGCCACGACTTCGACATTATAGCGCTGTAATTCAATCGCTACTTCTTTTCCTAATTCACCGCTTCCGAGAAGAAGGGCTTTACGTCCTACAGGGGTAAAAACAGAACCGATTTTGGCCATTTCTTGATTAAATTGTTTTATATATGATTCGAAATATTTTTTTGCAAGCTTGAATCAGCTTGATATGCAAAATTAATCTTTTCCTGTGAAAGAATAACAACATTTTGACTGAAATACGTAAATTTGCGCTAAAATAACATTATAATCATGACCAACGGATTTTTAAGAATAGCTTCAGTCGCACCCATCCATAAAGTGGCGGATGTCGAATTCAATGTCAGCAGAATTCAGGAGTTAATGGTTTCACTTGAAAGAAAAGGAGTGGAAATCGCGGTTTTTCCGGAACTCTGCATAACAGGATATACATGTGCCGATCTCTTTCATAATCAGACTCTTCTCGCGGCTGCCCAGGAAGGTCTTGAAGCCATAAGAAGAATCTCAGAAACGATGAATCTGCATGTTATTGTGGGACTTCCGAGAAGAAAAGGAGATGCTCTGATGAACAGTGCGGCGTTTGTTCATGAAGGAGAGGTCGAATATATAGATAAGACGTATTTGCCTTCCTATAATGAATTTTATGAAAAACGGTGGTTCAAGTCTGCTGATCCGGAAACGCAAAGAACATTCAGAAGTCACGGCGCTATAATAGGGATAGAAATATGCGAGGATCTGTGGGCTCCGATTCCTCCTTCGAGTTATCTTGCTTTAAAGGGGGCGCAGGTGATCTTCAATCTTTCCGCTTCGGACGATCAGATCGGTAAGTATAATTATCTCCTTTCTCTGATCAGGCAGCAATCAGGTCGCTGTGTATGTGCCTACGCCTATTCTTCTGCCGGATTCGGGGAATCAACTACTGATCTTGTTTTTCTGCCAAAGACTATCATTTGTGAAAACGGCTCGATTCTTGATACCAACGAGCCGTCGGACTATACAGGCGATCATGTCGTTATAGCAGATGTCGATATAGAGGCTATAGCCCGTGACAGAATGCATCTGACAACATTCAGTGACTGTGCCGGTCTTAACGGTTGTATTAATAACTATGACGGTGCCTCGGTCAGCAACCTGATATATGATACCGGACAAAAGATCGAGTACCGGAGCGTAGATCCTCATCCTTTCGTTCCGGCTTCTGATGAAAGACTTGCAGAAAGATGTCGGGAAATAACCGTCATCCAGGAATGCGGACTTGCCTCGCGACTCGCAGCAATCGGACAGCCTAAAATAGTTGTCGGAATCTCTGGGGGGCTGGATTCAACCCTCGCGTTATTGGTAGCAGTATCGACCATGAAACGTCTGGGAAGACCTATGAACGATATCATTGCGGTAACTATGCCCGGCTTCGGAACTACTGACCGAACATACACAAACGCACTTTCCCTCATGGAGCATCTCGGAGTAGATATGCGGGAAATTCCCATAGGACCCGCTGTGACACTACATTTCAAAGATATCGGTCAGAATCCTGAAGTCCACGACGTTACTTATGAGAATTCCCAGGCGCGCGAACGCACACAAATTCTCATGGATCTCGCCAATCGCGTAGGCGGTAGTGTTCTCGGTACGGGAGACCTTTCGGAACTTGCCTTGGGCTGGGCCACATATAACGGCGACCAGATGTCAATGTATGGCATCAATGCCGGTGTTCCTAAAACTCTTGTCCGTTTTCTTGTGCACTACTATGCCGTGTCTTCGCAGGATGAGGTGTTGCGTGATACTTTACTTGATATTATAGACACTCCAATCAGTCCTGAACTTACGCCTGCTGACAGTGAAGGAAACATTCAGCAGAAGACAGAGTCCTTCGTGGGGCCTTATGAGCTTAATGACTTTTTCCTTTATTACATGCTGCGTTATGGATTTTCACCTACACGTGTCTTTATTCTTGCACTTAATGCCTTTGACGGAAAATATGACCGTGGAGAATTGATAAAATGGCTGAAAGTATTTTATCGCCGTTTCTTCAGTCAACAGTTCAAACGCTCGTGTATGCCTGACGGACCGAAAGTGGGGAGCGTATGCCTCTCACCCCGCGGTGACTGGCGAATGCCTTCCGATGCATCTGCCGCTCTGTGGCTTAAAGAGGTTGACAAACTACAATAGCTCATGTCTGTCTGAAAAACAAACAAGAGGCCGTTTCCCGAGAGAAACGGCCTCTTGCTATTCCGGAGAAGTTTTTATTTAGCTTCTTCTGCTTCAGATTCGGCTTTTTTAGCAGTTGTCTTTTTAGCTGCCGGCTTTTTAGTCACCTTTTTTGTAGGCGCTTTCTTTGCTGCCGGTTCTTTCTCTGCTTCGTTTTTCTTTTCACGCAGAGCATGTTCTTCATTGTAATGCTCTATGTTCTTACGCATCGAAACGACTTCCTTGTTGAGAGTCTCGATTTCACGTTCCTGATTGCGGATTGTCGTGAGAAGCGCGTTGAGCTCTTCGTTTTCGATAGAAAGCGGATACTGCTCCTCGACACGGACAATGAAATCGGCGAGTACATTCATGTAGTTTGTAAATGCCTGGAACGGCGTTTCGTAGGGTGAGAAGTTAGAGTGGGCGGCTCCGTCGGCGAAATGCTTTGTTGACATGTAGAACAGGTGGTCAGCGCCCTGCAGATAGAGCCAGTCCTGCTTGAGGCGGCGGTCATCGCAGAGACGGACACGTTCAGCGATAGAATAGAGCTTGTTGAAGGCTTCATTCTGGAGAGTGTTTCCTAACCATGCTGAAGTGTCGCGAGCTTCATCGGCCCAGGAGATGGAATGAAGGATCGAGAGTTCTCCGACCGGTTTGAGTTTTGTAACAGCGTCGGTAGGAGTCCAGAATTCAATTCCGCGTTCTTTTGCAAAATAAGGAATTGCTTCGAGGAACTGGAAAATACCGGTTTCACGAGTCTGGAATTCGCCGAAGGTCTCAAGATTCATGAACAGATTGATAATCTGCTCTTCAGCAGGAGTTGACGCAATCCAATCAACATATTTGTCGGCAGTCAGAGGATATTCTTCCCATTCGGTGTTGTTGAAACGACGGGAAATGTCATCTGACAGTTTGGCGTTGCGAAGAAGTATCTTGAGTTTGGGAGCGCTTGCGGCAGAATAAACATAGTTGGGCGATTTCCAACCGAGAATATGTTTTGCGCCTTCTGTAATAACGCCTTTGTATCCCATGGCGAGGATCTGGGGAGCCATTTCGTCGCAGTAGATCAACTCGGTGTTACGCAGCACTTTCGGTTTGACTCCGAAAACCTGATAAATCAGTTCGTCATGTTCCTTGACCTGATTTGCGAATTCTTCCGGTTCGTTGAGCGAAGCGAGAGAATGGGCATAGGTCTCGGCAAGAATCTCAACACGGCCGGTGGCGATGAGCTTCTTCATTATGTCGATGAATTCGGGCACATACTGCTGAAGTTGTTCGAGGGCCACACCGGAGATGGAGAACGCACAACGGAAATGAGGATATGTCTCAAGGAGATGAAGCAGCGTTTCAGCGGCAGGCATATAGCTACGCTGGGCTATGCGAGTGAGAATATCATCGTTGGCGAAATCATCGTAATAATAGTGATCGTTACCTATGTCAAAGAAGCGATAGCGTTTCAGACGGAATGGCTGATGTATTTGGAAATAAAAACAGATTGCTTTCATGACTGTAGATTTGTTGAGTTTTGATGTTGTTTGTTATTTTCGAGGAGTGATTAGCGATTGTTTATTACCTTATTGTAGATGTCAATGACCTTTGCACCGGCCTTGTCCCATGTGATTTTGTTTACTTCGTCAAGACCGTCTTCACGAAGCTGCTTATACATTGCGGGATAAGTGACGATTGAGTTGATGGCGTCGGCCATGGCATCTATGTCCCAGTAGTCCGTCTTGATGACGTTGTTAAGTATTTCCGCGCATCCGCTCTGTTTCGAAATTATTGACGGCACGCCCATCTGCATGGCCTCGAGGGGAGAGATGCCGAATGGTTCGGAAACAGATGGCATTATATATACATCGCTCGCGCCGAGCATTTCATAAACCTGCTTTCCTTTCTGGAATCCGGGGAAGTGGAATCTGTCGGCGATTCCACGTTCGGCCGCGAGTTTGATCATCTTGTCCATCATATCACCTGATCCGGCCATTACGAAGCGGACTTTGTGATTGTTTTTCAAAACTTTTGCGGCGGCTTCCACGAAATATTCCGGTCCTTTCTGCATTGTGATGCGGCCAAGGAAGGTGACTATCTTTTCTTTGGATTTATGGCGCTCGACATTAAGAAGCTCATCGCTGAGTGGAGTGACGGCATTGTGGACTGTGGTCACCTTTGCGGGATCCTGACCATATTTTTCAATTACGGTCTGTCGGGTCAGGTTGCTGACAGTGATGATATGGTCGGCATGAGCCATACCGTCTTTTTCTATTCCGAAAACGGTTGGATTGACTTTACCTCTTGAACGGTCGAAGTCGGTGGCATGCACGTGAATGACAAAGGGCTTTCCGGTGACCTGCTTGGCATGTATTCCGGCAGGATAGGTGAGCCAGTCATGGGAGTGAATGACATCGAAATTGAGAGTGCGCGCTATCACTCCGGCGCATATCGAGTAGTTGTTGATCTCTTCAAGAAGATTGTCGGGATAACGTCCGGAAAATTCGATGCACCCGAGGTCGTTGGTGTGCATGTAGTTGAAATCCGCATATATATGATTGCGGAGATCATAGTAGAGATCAGGACTCATTACATTGCCAATGCGTTCCTGAACGTATTCGCGGTTGACGTCGCGCCAGACAATCGGAACTTGTGAAGCGCCGATGATGTTGGCAAAGCTGCGGTTTTCATCGCCCCAGGGACGTGGGATAACGAAATCGATCTCCATGTCGCCGCACTGCCACATGCCTTCAGTCAGTCCGTAGCTGGCGGTTCCGAGTCCTCCAAGGATATGAGGTGGAAATTCCCACCCGAACATTAATGCTTTCATAATATACTGTTTGTTATGATGGTGGGTTATTAAATCGTGAACTTCTTGAGGGTAGTGATGGTCCGGAGTATTCCGGCAACATTCGTGGCATGGCTGATAGCTCCACGACCTCCGAAGGGCGGATTGCCGTCATAAAGCTGCGAAAGTGATCCGATACATCCGTTTGACATTTCATCCTCGTAACCTATGAGCATGCGGTCAATGTAGCCGACACCGCCGTGGCCGAACACGCGGAGATAGGCATCGGCATAGAAACCGAACAGCCACGGGCGAGCCGGTCCGTTATGGAGAGCCATTTCACGTTCTTCAGGCGATCCGAGATAGAAAGGACGATAGCCGAAGCTCTTGGGAGAAAGTGTACGCAAGCCTTTGGGAGTCAGCAGCTCGCGTGTGACAACGTCCAGAATGCCTTTACGCTGGCGACGGTCAAGAGGAGAATAGTCAAGACCTATGGCCACAGCCATATTGGGACGCACTGACGGGTCAGCGTAATTGTCCGAAACATAGTCGTAGAGGTAGCCGTAATCATTGAGGAAGGTGTTGACAAAGGCCGGTTTGAGCGATTCCGTCATGGCCGTTATGCGGTTTTCAAGGTCAGAATAATCTTCTGATCCAGCAATAAGATTCCCGACAAACATGAGGGCGTTATACCAGAGGGCATTGAATTCTACGAGATAGCCGGTACGGGGAACGACGGGACGACCTCCCCAGGCGGCATTCATCCAGGAAACAGGACTGTCCGTTCCGTTGGTACGCAGAAGACCGTTTGATTCAACCTGAAGATTGGGATGACGGTTGCTGAGTATGTACTCTATGATTTCGGCGAGGAGACCCTGATAACGTTCTTTTGTCGCTTCGCTTCCGTAAGCTTTATAATATTGCTGCAGCGCCCATACACACCAAAGAGGAATGTCAGGCAGATCGATACCTTTGATGCGGGAGTCGGGCTTGCCGGTCATCATGAAGTGCTGTAACGCTTCCGATGCGGTTTTCATGATTGCCTCGAAGTCGGCTTTATGGTCAATTGCTATGGTTGTGCCAGGAAGCGCCATGAACGTGTTTCGTGCAAGGATCTTTCCCCAGGGATATCCTGAAAGAAGGAACATACCGTCAGTATCACGGAGGTAGAACTGTTTGGCTGCGTTCTTGAGGCAGTTGAAGAAGCTTGTTCGGCAAGTGCGGGTTGCGATTTCGTTCTCATACATCTTGGCAAGAGAACGAGGCGCGATCTCGGAGGTGCCGGCGGAGAAAATAATGGATTCACCCTTCTTTATGGGAACTTCGAAATATCCGGGAACCCAGAGATCTTCGGTGTAGGGGACACCGCGTTCCAGATCTTTGACATATTCGAATCCTTTGTACCAGTTTGGTTCGTAATGCCATTCAGGTTTGTGGTTGAACTGCATGTAGAGGGTAGGATAACCGGGATAGAGACAGCAGCTCACACCGTTGCTGATCTCGGGACAATCGGGATTGATGGCGTCATTAGCCACAACCAGCTGATTGACTTCCCTGAAAGCAAGCATCGGGCGGAATCGTAATGTTGTCGGCGAATGGGCTTCGACCAATGTATAACGGATCAGAATGCGGTTTTCATTGGAAATGAAAATTTTCTCTTTCGTCAGAATTACTCCGCCTACTCGATATGTCGTGCGAGGCACATTCTCGTAGTCATACTCACGGATATACTTGTGGCCGTTTGGACTATATACGCCACCACTGTAACGATGAAGTCCGAGGTTGAATGATGCGCCGTGCTGGATAACAGATGTATCCAGAGAGGACAGCATCACATGCCAGCTGTTGTCGAATTCGGGGATGGGGATCACCAGCAGACCATGTTGTTTGCGGGTGTTGCACTCAACCACCGACGTACAGTGATAAGCGCCTGCCTGATTGGTCCGGAGCGTTTCCTTCATCAAGGACTGCTCCAAATTGATCATGAGGTTTTTATCAAATTTTAAATAGCTCATGTGGATTAGATTTTTGTTTCAGAGGGTATTAATTTACTATTGCGAAAGTAACTATAAAAAGATTATTATGCAAGAATTTTGTTAAAATTTTTATTGTAATGCGATTTTTGTCGCCTCAGAATGAGTTTCAGAAGCGTTTTTAACATTTCTTGCGATGATTCTGAACTGGTATATTATCATGGCTGCCGTCACAATCGTGGCTATGGCGTCGCTCACAGGAAAGGCGAGCCACACGCCGTCAAGCGCAAAATGATCGGGCAGGATGAGCAATAACGGAATCAGGAACAGCACCTGTCTGGTCAGACTGAGGAAGATGGATTTCCAGACTTTCCCGATGGATTGGAAGAATGTGGTTGAGACAATCTGGAATCCTACTACCCAGAACATCACCGTGGAAAGGGTCAAGGCATTGTCTGTAACAGAAATCAGATCGGGATCAGAAGTGAATGCGCGTGCAATAACGGAGGGGCATGTCAATCCCAGAATCGTGCCCAGCGCAGTGATTCCACATCCCCATATTGTCGCGAGAAAATAAGCCCTATGCAGTCGGCCAAGTTTATTGGCTCCGTAATTGTAACCTACAATCGGCTGCATACCCTGACAGATACCGACGACTATCATGGTCAGAAGAGATGTCACCGTGACGAAAATACCTGAAGCGGCAACTGCGCTGTCGCCTCCGAAATAGTAGAGCCGAGTATTGATGATCACATTTATGAAGCAACTTGCGAGATTAACGAGAGCCGGTGCGGCACCGATGCCGATTATGCCGATAATGATATGCCACCTTAGCCGGAACGATCCCTTTGTGAAACGCAGAGTGGTATCTTTTTCCATGAAATGCCACACGACTTTGGCCGCAAAGATCGTCATTGCTATATCTGTGGCCATAGCGGCTCCCTTAATACCCAAATGGAAAACAAATATGAAAAGTGGTGCAAGCACAAGATTGCAACCTGCGCCGATGAACATACTTATCATTGCCTTGACAGGATAGCCTGATGCTCTCATGATGTTATTCAGGGTAAATCCGATGTTCATGACGAGCATTCCGGGCATTATGTAAAGCATGAAGTCACGCGCATAGGGAAGAGACGCCTGACTCGCACCGAAAAGAATCAGGATGCGGTCGATGAAAATGCCGAAAAACAGGAGATATACCGTGGCGTTTATCAGAATCAACACAAGTGAGTTGCCTAATACTTCCTCAGCGCCGCGCCTATTGCCGCCCCCGAGCATTATCGAGACGCGCGCACTGGCTCCGGCGCCTATCAGCACTCCAAGCGCAGCTGAAATGTTCATGACCGGAAATGTGATAGCAAGCCCGGCAATCGCTTCTGGACCGACACCCTGGCCGATGAATATGCGGTCAATGACATTATAAAGCGACATCACAAGCATCCCGACCACCGCAGGCAGACTATAATCCCATAGAAGGCGCCCGATTTTACCGGTGGCAAGTATTTCAAGATTTCCTTGTACTGATTTCATTGGTTGAATTTCATTAGATAGGTTTATATTTACCGGAGCGAATCCTATAGAGAGTCTCTTTGGTCATGCCAAGATAGGATGCTATCTGGGTGAGGTTGGCTCGCTCAAGAATCTGAGGATATCGCTTGATGATCCATTCGTATCGTTCTTTGGCCGAGTAAGTCTGAAGCATGAGGATACGGTCTTCGAGATGAACCATGTGCTGGTGTAAATTTTTGAGGATTTCCTCCATGATTTTTTCGGCACCCTTGTGACTGAAACTTTTAAGAAGATTCTGCATCCCGTCCAAAGGAATCATGGCTATGGAAGTGCTTTCAAGAAACTCTATTGTCGTCAGATAATTACTGTCGGCTAACAGGGAGTGGGAGAGAGTTATGAACTCACCGTTGAACGCAAACGAATATGTGTGCTCCTTACCTCCGTGAAGGTAAAAGGCTCTTGCGGCTCCGGAAATGACATAATAGAGATTGTTGCGCATGTCGGCAAGTGCGGAAATGGTTTCTCCGCGGCGGAACGAGAGTTCGGTTATGATTCCGTGAATAGCCTCGTCTATTTCCTCGGGATAGTCCTTATATCCATGATCGCTTTGCATCATCTGTTGTTTTTGGTCGTTATTATCGCACGGCATGTGCATCTGACGTCAAACGGAGTTCCGTCGGCTCTGCGAGGTTTTGACGAACGTCTGTAATAAAAAGCCTGCTGGGAATCCCAAGTACGGAATTTTATCTGACGTGTCTGTCCTGCCGGGATATCGCACGCTACGGTGTATGTGCCGTTATGGAGCTGGCGCCCTGAGAGGTCAGTGTAATCACATTCAATGACAAGGCCTTTTATGTCGATTGGACTCCGGTTTGTTACGAAAACGGTTTCATATCCTGATCTCAATGGTTTGTCGAAGCCCGCAAACTCGATTGATGAGACTAAACCATTCCGAAGTGTATCCATTTCGGATACAGTCTCTTTTTCTATTTTTTTCCGATCGACTCTGAGTTTTTTTCGCGTTGTTATATCCTTTGCAGAAATAGTTCCCGCCACTGAGATCAGAATGAGGATTGCCGAAAAGAATTTTGTTTTCATAGTCAGGCTAGAGATATACGGGTTCTAAAGGAAGTTCGGGTTCCGGAAAAATTCTCACACAGCCTTCTGACGATGCTCCCTGAGCGTTTCGTTTCATTGAATAGCGCCAGGGATAAGGGAGAAATCGCCACAAATTCACGGAGAACGCGCTTTTTATACGATCGAACACTATCCGAGAACCATCGGAATCAAGCTGCAATCTGAATTTTTTCGGCAGCATAAGACTTGAGCCTGCAACTTTTGTATAGATTTTTGCTTCATAAGATCTGTCTTTGGCTGTACGGCATGCTCTTCCTATGACTGTTCCGGGTCTTAAGGCCCGGTTCTGACTATGAATAAGAATAATGGTATAACCGTCAAGTTCCGCAAATCTGTTCTTTCCCGATGGTTCCAAGCGCGTTATGGCTATCTCAGTACCGTCAGAGGGGAAAAGCCATATACCCTCAATGTGGTGAAGGGGAGATGCGGCCAGCGATGCCCGAAATTCGGATGTGGAAAAAGAGGGAATAACGGTAGATGTGCGAGGTAGTCCGTCAATATATTTTGTGACTCCATTTGCCTGCATTCCGGAAATAAAGGTCAACAAGAAAATAAATATGACTATACATCTTTTATACATAATTCAGAGAGAGATGGTTATCTATAGGGATGCCATTACGTCAAACGCCGAAATGGTATGTGAAGCCGAAGCTGAATATTTCCTTGAGCTGGAATTTATGCCAGCTGTTGCTGTCCTCGGGACGGGGAGTTTTTGAGTCGTATCTCATGTGGACGTAAAAACGAGTGGACAGGAAGCGGTTAATGTTGAAATCAATGGTATGCTCCCAGTCACCTTGAAACCGTTCGTAGTCCGTGAATGCGAAAAGCCTCGAGTTATACACAATGTTGTAAGCTATCTTATACATATAATTGATCTCGGCGCTTGAACCGAATTTGTTCATGGATTTATGACCCTCCTCGATACCATAGTTCGCGGGATTGATCTTGTCGTTGAAGCAAGTCTTGAGGTTCCATGAGAGAGGGGAGAGGGATGCTCCGAATGTGAAGTTCTTTTTGGGAGATTCGTAATTATATGTCATACCAAGACCGAGGTTAAGCTCGCCGGGCGACAGAAAAGCCGAGCGCAGCTGCCGCGAATTAGATGGATAACTGTGGAAAAGCTGGGTCTTGAACATCAGATTCGCAGAATAATACCAGCGTTTTGCGGCTTTCAGACCGAAGGTGCTGTTCACTTGAAATATATCCTCAGTGAGATTCACCGAATGAATTGAATCATCGGGCGCGGAGTTAAGTGCAAGTTTGTACTGGACGGTGGTCTCGAAAAGGATTTTAGGATAAAATTTCTGGTTCAGTTTAACATGATAAAGCAGCTGGCCTATCATGTTAAGATTGTTGTTGCCGCCCTGATACCAGTTGGGCGAAATATAGGCCTGAGAGAACTGGAGAGATGCGCTGAAATCATGAAGCCATTTCTTATAGGTGATGTCAGGCGCGATTTCCAGAGGATGATCCTTGGTATCGACTTTTATCTCATCGACAACAATGTTAGTCGTGATGGGATCGACCATTTCCTTGTAGGATTTTGGCGGTTCGGGAAGTTTGGTGAGAATATATCTGACTTCGGTCGGATTGGCGTATATATAGTTCTGACGCAGATTCGACAGGACCTTAAAGGAGTAATCGTAATCATCCAACCATTGGAATCCTTTTTTTGAGAATTCGTCTCTTTCAGGAATTTCCAGATCTATTGAATCGAGGAGTTCATAACCTTTGAATACGACCGGCGATGAAATCAGTTGCATAGCCGAAGTGTAATGCCGCTCCGGGTTAGCGATGATTGAGTCAAAATCCGGACGGTCTATCATGAGGCCCGCATGGCGGTAACTCGGTGAAGTATATTTTGCGAAATCAATCGAATCGTAACGGCATTCTTTATTAAATATCAGATTACGGAGACTTCTCTGGGCGTTTATGGAAGAACCGGAGAAAAAGATCAGAGTCAGGATGGTTATGAAATATCTTGGCTTAAACATAGCTTTTGTTGGCAAAATGTGATAATAATCGAAGCACATGCAAATTTACGGATTTTTTTTATCATTACCTATTAAGTCTTGAATAAAACCTCGGGTATTGGCATATTTCATAAAAAGGGCTTATCTTTGCAACAAAATTGAAAATATCATACATCAGACAAATGGATTTTATTGAGGAACTCACCTGGCGAGGAATGATTCATCAGATGATGCCGGGTACTGAAGAACAATTGAAAAAAGAGATGACGACTGCTTACCTGGGCATCGACCCTACTGCAGATTCGTTACATATAGGACACCTTGTCGGAGTCATGATGCTGAAGCATTTCCAGCGTTCTGGACACAAACCCCTGGCTCTGGTCGGAGGCGCTACCGGAATGATCGGAGACCCGTCCTGGAAAAGTCAGGAGCGCAAACTGCTCGATGAGGAAACATTGCGCCACAATCAGGAAGCCATAAAACATCAGCTGGCGAAATTCCTTGATTTTGATTCGGATGCTCCCAACGCGGCGGAGATGGTCAACAATTATGACTGGATGAAGGATTTTTCATTCCTGCGGTTTATACGTGATGTCGGAAAGCATATAACGGTCAATTACATGATGGCTAAAGACTCCGTCAAGAAGCGTCTCGGTGGTGAAAACCAGCAGGGGATGTCGTTTACGGAATTTTCCTATCAGCTGATCCAGGGATATGACTTCCTGCACCTGAATCAAGAAAAGAACTGCAAATTACAGCTCGGCGGATCTGACCAGTGGGGAAATATCACTACCGGCACGGAACTTATCCGCAGAGTTAACGGCGGCGAGGCTTATGCCCTTACATGTCCGCTGATAACAAAAGCCGATGGGGGAAAATTCGGCAAAACCGAAAGCGGCAGCGTGTGGCTTGATCCTAAACGGACATCTCCCTATAAATTCTATCAGTTCTGGCTCAATGTAACAGATGCCGATGCCGAAAAATATATAAAGATTTTCACCGAATTGTCGCGAGAGGAGATCGAAGAACTTGTTGAGCAGCAGAAACAGGATCCGGGTCAGCGTCCGTTGCAGAAACGTCTTGCGAAAGAGATAACCGTCATGGTTCATTCGGAAGCTGATTATGAGGCAGCGGTGGAAGCGTCGCAGATACTTTTCAGCAATAAGGCGAAAGAAATTCTGCATAAAATCGATGAAGACACGCTGTTGGCGGTTATGGAAGGTGTGCCGAGATTTGAAGTAGAACGCGCCGATATAGAATCAGGAATCAAACTTGCGGATCTTCTGACTGAAAAGGCAACTGTTTTCACTTCCAAGGGAGAAATGCGCAAAATGGTGCAGGGGGGTGGTCTTTCAATCAATAAGGAGAAGGTGACTGATCCTTACATGGAGACAACTCCTGAGATACTTCTCAACAATAAGTATATACTTGTTCAGAAAGGCAAGAAAAACTATTACTTGTTGATTGTGAAGTAAAGCTTTTATTTCTTATGAATTTGGATAGTTGACAAATAATTCCTAACTTTGCATCGCCTTAGGCTCTTGGGCTTGGGCAATGAGGATTGTCTTATGGTGTAATGGTAGCACTGCAGTTTTTGGTTCTGCCTGTCGAGGTTCGAATCCTCGTAAGACAACAGTAAAAACGGATTCATTATCTGAATCCGTTTTTTGTTCTCATGTGCGGAAGAAACAAATTGTTAAATTTCAAAATCTCCCTTCAAAGTGCCTTCACTGAATTGCAAGGTAAATGAACCTGTGTATTGGCGCTTCTCAACGTTGTAAGACGTGATTTTGAATGTGCCATTGTTGACAATCTCATCATTCACCCGTGCATAAGAAATTTTGTTGTCTCTACAATATTTGATATACTCCCATTCATAGTTCCCTCCGTCAGAAGCCTGAAAATCAATTTTTTCGATTGTTTGCTCATTTTTTAGCAACTCTCCCGAATCTTCACAGTAAAGATTGATACGGACAGTCAAGGCTATCTCACCGTTGCGTTCCGAACGGAGCAATGTCATGAATGTAAGTTCTTTTTCTGAATAGTTTAATTCAGGAGTTATGATAACATTGGGGTTTATAGTAAAAGGAGTTTGATCGATATATTTTTGCCCATTAAGTTCGGCAATACATTTTGACTTGAAGTAGTCAATGCCGTCATGTTTTTCACAAGCCGTAAGAAAAAGCATGGCGCAGGCGATAATCGCAAGAAATACTTTTTTCATTTCGTAATTATTTAGTGCAAGAGACACATTTGTTAATTTTCTGCAAATATAATGACTAAATCCGGATATTTTACAGCAAGGCAGATAGATTCTTTTGCCGGGTTAGAATATTCCCATAATCCATATTATGTTAAATAGTATCTGGGGAGAAAGCATACTGTGATATAAATATGGAGATTGATTATAGAAATCAGAAATAACATAAATGACAAAGGAATCCGAATGAGAGTTTTTATTTAAATTGGTGATGATTACGCCCTACATACGCAATTAGTTTTGGATTGGTAATAAAATTTTCGCTAATTTTGCACAATCTTAGAGAAGATAACGATTGTAATAACAAGAAATGTGCCTCATCTCTTGTAAAATCGCCAATTTAACAAAGGATACACGAGGCACGGTGACAGCTCATATAATGTGGGCTGCCTATCCGTGCGTGTATTCAGGTGTTTGGCGATACCTACAAGAGTGTAAGGATGGCAGCCCACTTTTCTACATATAACTCAAGTAAGAAAAAACTCCAATAGGATGCCTGCGGAGAACTGAATAAATCGCCTTATGAGATTATTTTATTCAATTGTCATGGGCTTGATGTCAGCAAGTATTCAAGACCGAACAAATGAGCTAATGCGAGAGTATCTTGAAAAGAAACTGCGGGAGGAGAAGAAAGATGCAGAATAATCCAATTTGTACGAGTGTTGAACAATCCCAACGGCTCATAGGTTTGGGATTAGATGTTTATACGGCTGATTTGTATTATATACTCCGTAGGAATGGTGAGCCACGCCTTGCGCTTTTTGCATCCAATATACCAGAAGGGATGCTCAACAACCTCCCTGCTTGGTCTTTATCTGCGCTGATAAATCAGTTGCCACAATTCATCACTGCCGAGAATACGGATTATTGCCTGATGATGACAAGAGACAGAATAGTATATTGGAATCCAAATAAAGACAACTTGTTTGAAACTACGGAAGACAATCTATTGGAAGCAGTAGTTGAAACATTAGCATGGCTTATTGAAAAAGGAGAAATATAGGCACAAATAATTTATAATTAGCAAAATGATTGATTATTCTTTACGCTACGGCTCCACGGAAACATTGCATCTCCCCTATCCACGTCGTGTCTATTTCGACAGTGGTGCGGATGAATGGAACGATTGTACCATTAAACAGAAACTGCTTGACTTAGGATACGTGACAACGATGGGTTATGACATAACTCGGGACGTTAATAAAATTCTGAAAGAACATTCCCATATATCTGAAGAAAGCATACGTCATTCCTTGTCATTGCTCCTCTCCGAATTATTGGGAAAAGGAGTTGATTCGGTAGAATCCCGATATGAAGGTGTTTCTGCAAAGGATATGGCAAATGATTTGAAAGAGTATCTTACATGGCTTTATATATTACCGTTTGACGCTTCAGACCACTATCTTATTTCTCCTGAAAGAGGAATGACAGATAAGGATATTTTAGCTGCTAATCATTGGAACATTGTTGCTGACAGTTGTCAAGGTAATGAGGCGCTGTATAATGAGGATAAGGAATACGTCTATCCTGGAGATGAGGCCTGTATAGAAAGATATAATTCAACCGCATCAGAAAAAACACGTCTTATATTGAATACGATCCCCTACCCGTTTCAAGGCAATCCATTGACGGCAAAGGTTATTATCCTCAGTCTTAACGCAGGATACATTCCACGGGTGAACCATTATTTTGCAAAGATCCTTCAGCACTATCCTCAGTTAGCCGAGGGCGTCATGTGTTTTATGAGAGAGAACCTGCGTCTTGAGGTAAAAAGGTTTATGCCTGAGAGCAGTAACTCAGATGAGAAGCATCCAAACTATCAGGATGCCTATAATATGCTTGGCGATTGGTATTGGTTTGATATTCTGTCGAAATGGGAGAATGAAGGATTGAATTCCGACGAGATTTTTTCAAATGTCGCTTTGATACAATCCGTTCCTTATGCGTCAGAAAAAGCCAAAGATCTACCCAAAGGCATGATACTCCCCTCCCAGATTTTCATTAAAAAGATGTTTAGTAGATGACAAAAATTGAAATTATGCTGTTAAACATCTAAATTCCAGTCGATTATATTTGTAAAAGTCCTTGAAAATTAGTAATTTAAAGGAAAAGTTTGCCGACTTTTCTCCATGAAAACTACTAATTCCAAATTAAGTACATGACAAAAATTTGAAGACATCGAATTTCGGGGTGTAAGTCGGACGCAGGAGTATGGTTGAAATCTCCTCTAATCCATACTTGACAAGGGACTTAGCCTTTCTTCCATGCTTCAGTATCCTTATCGGTTTAATATTTATATCTTTATGTTCACCAACGAGATACGCCCATACAAGAGCCATGCATACCATCGCCGTAAGTCTTGCGATACGCTCGATGTCACGCATGTGGGTATCCTCGATGTTGAAGCCGGAGGACTTCATGGCCTTGAAGGCAGTCTCGATCTCCCAGCGTTTCTTATAGGTCAAGACAGCACCTTCGGGACGGTTGAAACATATGAGAATCTGCAATTCGGGAATCCCGTCGGAGTTCTTGATCCGACTTCCGGCAAGATAGACATATTCACCCTTGTGAAGGAAAAGCTTATAGTAAAATTTCTCCTGGCCGACCCTGAGGTCATTGAAAAGCCACCATGCACGTATACGCTCACCGGAGGAAGGCTTGACAATCCAGAAATTCTGCCGGATACGGATGTAATACCGGATGCGCCGACTGTTCAGCCATCCGATCCATTCCTTTCCTATGAACTCCCTGTCAGCGACCAGACAGTCGATACAGTCCTGTCCGAAAAGGCGGATGAAACGCTCCATGATTTTCTTACGTTCTTCCCAATTGGAGTTGCCTCTTTTGGGGAGAAGACTGAAAATAAGAGGGAAAGCAATCCCCCTGTATGTCACGCCCAGCATCAGTATGTTGATGTTGAAATCCCCGAACTTCCAGTTGGTACGGTCCATGCTCAGAACAAGATCTGTCTTGACAGGAAGCAACGAGAAAATCATACGGGCGACTATGTCGAGATCAAGAACGTACTTGGCGAAGAATCTTTGAAGACGTCGCAGGCTGGAGTCCCTGTCCACGTCTGTGGGCATCGCGCCAGCCAGTTTATGAAGGCTGACTGTCTGCACCACACACAGCGCGTGGAGGAGCAACGCCATAAGCTTTATGCGGGCCAGATTCACACTTTGTCCAAAATGTTCTTGCATAATCGGGAGGATTTGGTTAACTTTGACCAAGTCTTTGGAATTAGTAGTTTTCATGGAGAAAAGTCGGCAAACTTTTCCTTTAAATTACTAATTTTCAAGGACTTTTACAAATATAATCGACTGGAATTTAGATATTTAACAGCATGATTTCAATTTTTGTCATCTACTAAAAAAAAGATGATTTGGCATATTACACACTCCACTGACGCAATTTTCATAGTACCGCGTGCCGTAAAGAAATGGCAAACAATTCTTGGCCCGATCTGGCATCGGTTGGAGCAAGAGGATAGAATAGTAATAGGAAAAAATCCTCTAAATCAATCTCTCACTAAGAACAATCTCGGCGAGGAACAATACTGTAAGATTATCAATCATCTGAAAAAATAAAATGATAAAAGGGCCGGATGGGAAAAAAGAAACATCCGGCCCTTATGTTTTATTGGTTGAGATTAAACGAGATCGGCTATCTGTTCGGGTGTGAGTCCGTTTGCTTTCAGCACTTCAGCGGGTTTATATCTGTCAAGGAATTCTTTCTTAAGCCCAAGTACATGAACATTTGCTTTTGAAGCGCCAAGATATGCGGCGACTTTCTGTCCGAAACCTCCGTCAGTTATTCCGTCTTCCAATGTGATCACCGTACTATAATCCTTCAGAGAATCAAGACATTTTGTATCAAGTTTAGAGAGACAGCGAAAATCGATAAGTGTCTCAAACACCACTACCGGTTGCTCACCGACTGCTCACTGGAATTATCAGAAAAAATGATACCCGGTTGCATTTCATTTGTTTGATTTGTAGGGGTTGCAATTATTTGCTAATTTTGTAACGCATGCGTTACGTTTTATCCATAATCAAGTGTCTTGCTATAGCCATAATTCTTTTGACGGAACTTATGGCGGGTATGTTGCAGTTTCATTCACATGATTGTCTCGGGCATGCAAAGTTTGCCACATCGGTTTTAAATCATGCCGTAGGTTGCACTCTTGATCATGATGCACACGTGCCTGTTTCACCGCAATCTCCGATGGGAGGGGAGCATGAAAGCTGTGGTATGCATATTGATAAATGTGATATAAATCCCTCAGGTGAGAATTACCTGAGCCATATTGTTCATCCTGCAATAGCCGATCCTATTATTTTTTCTCCATCAGATAATGAAATTCAAGAGGTTTCGCTTGAGGGTCAGTGGGGAAACCGATTAGTATTAAAGAAGTTAAAATACTTGATAAGGGTTGTGGAGCCTAAACGGGGATCTCCGACTGCTGAGTACTCTCTCTGTTGATACACTATTTCTAACAATCAAAACATTTTTGAACAATGAACTGCAAATATACTGTTATTGCGGCTGCAATTTCATTTTCCTTTATGACTTTTGGCTGCAGACATGCTGAAAAAAACGAATTGGCTCATGATCATTCTCATGAAGCTGCCGAGGAAGGACATTCGGATGACAAACATTCCGACGATGAAATCATCGTAGAACCCGAGACCGCCGAAAAATTCGGAATCAAAACAACTGTAATTGAACCCATGGCTTTCAGCAGTGGAATTCAGGTGACCGGACAGCTCCTGACTCCATCTTCAGACGAAGCGGTGGTTTCCGCATCGACAAGCGGCATACTTACCTTGTCCTCTTCTCTAACAATAGGATCAAAGGTGTCCGCAGGACAACAACTCGGAAGGATTGCCGCAAAATCAGCTTCGGGAGATGATCCGAATGCGATGGCCAAAGCCGATATCGCTACTGCCAAACGCGAGGTTGAACGGCTCAAACCACTACTTGATGAAGGAATTGTCACCAAAGCAGATTATAACTCGGCTCTTGCCGCCTATGAGAGGGCTAAGGCTTCATTCAGCCATGCGGCAGTCGCCGGCACGGTAAAATCACCTATTTCCGGCACTATTACACAAATGCTGGCTAATACGGGACAGTTCGTCGAGACCGGCACTCCCCTCGCCAGAATAGTTCAAAACCGCCATCTTGTGCTGCGTGTGGATCTTCCGGAAAAATACCGATCTCAGCTTTCGTCGATTTCCGGTGCCGAGATAAGAACCGCTGCGGGAGATGACTGGACCGCTTTAGCAGAATTATCCGGTAAAAAGATAGATTCAAATGAATTTCCCGTGCAGACAGGCTACATACCTTTGTTTTACAGCTTCACCAACAATGGTCACTTCTCTTCGGGAAGTTTCGTTGAAGTCAATCTCACAGGCACTCCCGACGACAGTCAGCTTGTGATTCCCGTATCGTCTATAATCGAGCAGCAGGGGGAGAATTATGTTTATGTCAAGGTCGGCGACCACGGGTACGAAAAACGTCATATTGTTATTTCAGGGCGTTCAGGTGATAAAGTTTCAGTGAGCTCCGGACTTAAGACCGGCGATGAACTTGTAACGGAAGGTGCTACCGTGGTGAAAATGGCAGAGTCATCAGGCGCTGTTCCTGAAGGCCATTCCCACAATCATTAATTGAATCTGTCAAATTTTGTAATATGCTTAACAGAATAATCCGCTATTCTCTTGACAACCGGGCAATGACATTGTTTGTGACGGGTCTGTTGCTGATATGGGGATGCTATTCGATCGTCAAGAGCGATGTCGATATATTCCCGGATCTAAACGCACCTACTGTTGTTGTCATGACCGAAGCTGCCGGTCTGGCTCCTGAGGAAGTAGAAAAAACAGTCACTTACCCTATAGAAACCGCTCTTAACGGAGCGAAAGATGTGAGAAGGGTCCGTTCCTCTTCCGCCGCCGGATTCTCGGTAGTTTGGGTGGAATTTGACTGGGATGCAAATCCGAATATCGCCCGACAGACCGTCTCTGAACGGCTGATGAGTGTCAGCGAGAAACTGCCGCAGGGAGTCGGCACACCAACTCTTGGGCCGCAGTCATCCATTCTTGGAGAGATGATGATTATCGGACTGACATCGAGTTCCATGGACTCCGTGGATATGACGCGATTGAGAACGATCGCAGACCGTAATATAGTTCCCCGATTACTTTCTCTGGGGGGCGTCTCGCAGGTTTCCGTGCTCGGCGGAGATGTAGCGCAGCTTCAGATCAAGCTTGATCCGGAAAGAATGCGTGCGTGTGGTGTAACACTTGATGAGGTGCGTGCCGCGGCAGCCGGTATTAATGACAATGTGTCGGGTGGCGTCATCTATGATTATGGCAATGAATACTTGGTCAAAGGCGATGTCAGAACCTCTTCCATTGATGAAATCGGTAAAAGTGTGGTAAAAAGCGATGATAACGGACTTGTCACCATTAATGATATCGCAACGGTCGAAATCGGAGCTGAAGCGCCCAGACTTGGTGTAGCTTCCGAGAAAACCGCACCTGCAGTTTTGGTCACCGTCACCAAACAGCAGTCTGTATCCACGATAGAACTGACGAAAGAAATAGATTCGACGCTTGACGAGCTGCGTCCTACTCTGCCGAAATGTGTGAAGATCTCGACCGATATATTTCGCCAGAGTGATTTCATAGACAACTCCATCAGCAATCTTCAGGTATCATTGCTTGAAGGAGCGCTTTTCGTGATCATTGTCCTGTTTTTCTTCCTGATGAATCTGCGCACAACGCTCATCTCACTGATTGCATTGCCGCTGTCAATCGTAGTTACTGTGATTTTGCTGAACGCTTTTGGCTTGACCATAAACACGATGAGTCTGGGAGGAATCGCAATAGCAATAGGTTCGCTGGTTGATGACGCTATTGTCGATGTGGAAAACGTGTACAAACGCATACGCCAAAACCGTCTTTTGCCTGAGGCATCACGTCAAAGCACTATCAGCATCGTTTATGAGGCGTCGCGAGAAGTCAGATTGCCGATTCTCAATTCCACACTGATAATAATTGTCAGTTTCCTGCCCCTATTTTTCCTTTCAGGCATAGAAGGGCGCATGCTGGTTCCACTGGGAATATCTTTCATAATTTCCCTTGTTGCGTCAACAATTGTCGCGCTGACGGTTACTCCGGTTCTCTGCAGCTATCTTCTCGGAGGAGATAAAATAAAAAACGAGAGTCTCAAAGAACCGTTTGTCACGGCAAAATTGCTTAAAGGCTACAGCAGGTCGCTTCTATGGGTGTTGAATCATAAAAAGACCGTTCTTGGATTTACCGGGGCGTTGTTTGTTCTGTCTCTATGTCTTTTCCCGTTACTCGGACGAAGCTTTCTGCCTCCCTTCAACGAGGGATCGATGACCATAAATGTCAGCGCTCTTCCGGGAATATCTCTGGAAGAGAGTGACCGCATTGGACGTAGGGCCGAAGAGATAATACTTTCCATACCGGAGGTAAAAACCGTAGCGAGAAAAACGGGGCGTGCCGAACTTGACGAACACTCGCTCGGAGTGAATGTATCGGAAATCGAAGCACCCTACGAACTCTCGGACCGCTCGCGAAACGAAATGGTCAGAGAACTGCGTCAGAAACTCGGTGAGCTGCCCGGAGTGAACATTGAGATCGGGCAGCCTATTTCCCATCGTATCGATGCTATGCTCTCCGGAACGGAAGCTCAGATTGCAATAAAAGTATTCGGTGACGATCTCCAGCAACTTTACAGGACTGCGAGCGGAATAAAAAAAGCTATCGGTGAGGTGCCCGGTATTGTAGATGTCAATGTCGAGCAGCAGATCGGGCGTCCGCAACTTGATATCCGGCCAAAGAGGGAAATGATGGCCCGATATGGCATAACCAATGATGCTTTTCTGACTTTTGTCAGGACAATGCTCGGAGGAGAGGCAGTGTCGCAGATATATGAAAAAGGTTTTCCTTACGATGTGGTGGTCAAAGTGAAAGACGACGCTCGAGAAAAGATCTCGGATGTAGGGAATCTTCTGATAGACAGCAATACAGGCAAAATACCGCTTAGCTATGTAGCCGACATCGTCTCCACCGATGGCCCTAACACGATTTATCGTGAGAATGTGTGTCGCCGTATAGTCATCTCTGCCAATGTTGACAACGGCGATCTGCGTGGAGCTGTTGACCGGATAAAAGAAGAGATTGAAAAGGACGTAGTCCTTCCCGATGGATATTTTGTGGAATATGGCGGTCAGTTTGAAAGTGAGGCTGCCGCTTCGCGAACTCTTTCGCTTGCATCTTTGGGCGCTATTCTTTTGATTTTCTTCATTCTCATGCATGAATACCGCAGTTGGCGACAGTCACTAATAATTCTCGTTAATATGCCGTTGGCGCTTATCGGCGGAATTCTTATACTTGTCATCACCGGAGGAGAGCTGAATATTCCGGCTATAATCGGATTTATCTCTCTGATGGGTGTAGCGACCCGAAACGGTATGTTGCTTATGTCGCGTTACAATAGTCTGAAGAAAAATCATATCGGATTATCGGAAAGAATTGCCAAAGGTTCATGTGACCGTCTGACACCTATAATCATGACTGCACTCACTTCGTCGTTGGCTCTGATTCCTCTTGCCTTGCGCAGTTCGGAGCCGGGCAACGAAATTCAATCGCCTATGGCGATGGTCATTCTCGGAGGACTGTTGACATCGACATTCCTTAATATCTTTGTGGTGCCGATTCTTTATCAGATAACAGAAAAAAGAACGAAAAACAATGAATAAATCAGCCATATTACTTTTTTCTTTCATAGGTATTGGCCATTTTTTGTCGGCCGCTTCATCGGTCGATATTGACTCTCTCGTCAGCCTGATCTCAGCCAATAACGGATCTTTCCCACAGGAACAGGCGTCCAATGCTGCAATCATTCAGTCAATGAAGACCGAAAACAATCTGCCAGATCCTGAAGTCGATTTCTCGCATGTCTGGAAGCAGAAAGGCGCAGGTACTAAATATGATTTCGGAGTCAGTCAGAGTTTTGACTGGCCCGGGACATATTCGGCGCGCAACAAAGCTGTCCGGACAACCGCTCTCGCAATGGACTACAAGTCTCTGCAGAATCTCTGCGATCTGCGTCTGAAGATCAAGCAGACATTGTTTGAGGCCATAAATTCACATCGGAAAATATCATTATACGGTGAAGCGCTTGCCACAGTGGATTCCTTGATCCGTATTGTCGAAAGGAATGTTGAAAAGCGTGAAGTGTCTGTTCTCGATGCAAACAGACTGAGAATAGAACGAATCGGATTCGCGACCAAATACAATGAAGCTTCCGTCGCATATAATGATGCCTGCAACAGACTCGTGGAATTTAACGGCGGGAAACCATGCGAAGATATCTTGAAACTTATGGAAAGAGAGGAATTTTCCATGTCCCTTCGTCCGTTGGCAGAATATCTTGAAGAATGTGCTGTGTTCGATCCGCGCCTTTCCTATAATTCCATGATGTCACAGGCTTATGGGGATCAGGCAAAGGCAGTGAGGAACAGCACACTCCCCGGATTCAGTGTCGGTTACAAACATGTCTATGAACTCGGTGACAGATTCAACGGCTTTTCCGTAGCCATGTCATTGCCGTTTTTTTCCGGAAAAGGAAAAAGAAAAGCCAAAGAGATGGAGGCGGAAGCGTTCAGGCTTGAATCGGAATTAGGCGATATCGAAGTAAATACCCGGATAGTGAACGAACATTCCCGGGCCGGTGTCCTGAAAAAACAGATCGACGAATATTCGGCCATATTCGATAAGGAAGACCATATCCGACTGCTTAACCGGGCTTTCGAAGCCAGACAGTTGAGGATTGCCGATTATCTTTCGGATCTGATTTATTTTACCGATGCGAAAAGCGATTTTTATGACCTTGAGTATCAATATGCGCTTCAGCTGGCATCGTTGAACAGGTTCGAATGGCTTGCCGAGGGAAAATAGCCTACAATAGCATAAAAACGGAAAACAGGAGATTCCTCATTCGGAGTCTCCTGTTTTTCTTTTAACTTGTTATGTCGCTTATATTATTCGCCGGGAATAATAGCTTCGCTGGGGCAAACTTCAGCACATGAACCGCATTCAATGCAAGTATCGGGATCGATGTGATAGATATCGCCTTCAGAGATAGCTTCTACGGGGCAAACGGGAAGACAAGTTCCACAAGCAACGCATTTGTCAGTAATTACGTAAGCCATGATTGATAATTTTTAGTTGAATGAATTTTTACTGATGAAGATTTTTACAATGCAAAAGTAAGTATTTTTTCCATGAAATACGAACTATTTGCAATTATTTTTAGGCTTAGAGACTCAATTTCTATACTTGCGGAGCTGTTTTCACGAGTTCCATGCCTCTGAGGATAGCCTCACGGTTGAGCGGCAAGAGATGATGATGACGCTCAGGGAGCGCTTTCTTCAAACCTTTCATCACAGATTCGATGTCAACGACGGGATTTACCTTCAGAAGGGCCCCGAGTATAATCATGTTGTAAGTCTTGGCGTTTTTCATCTCGATAGCTGCCTCCATCGCCTCTACCGGAACGATAGTGATATCCTCGCGTGTAGGTTTACGGTGGATTCCGTAAGGGTCATATATCAGGACTCCTCCCGGTTTCACCTTGGATTCAAACTTGTCGAGACTCTGTTGGTTCAGTATGACAGCTGTATCAAATGCGTCAAGAACGGGAGAGCTGATGGGTGTATCGGAAAGGACCACGGTCACATTGGCAGTTCCTCCTCGTTGTTCAGGTCCGTATGAAGGCATCCATGTAACCTCAAGATCATCCATCAGTCCGGCATAAGCCAGAATCTTTCCCATGGATAGCACTCCCTGTCCGCCAAAACCGGCTGCAATAATTTCTTTTTTCATCTGTGGAGTTCTTTATTCGTTTTTCAAATCGCCCAGAGGATAGAAAGGAACCATGTTCTCTACCATCCATTCATTGGCTTTTTCCGGTGACATTTTCCAGCCGCTGTTACATGTCGAAACAACCTCTACTATCGAGGTCCCCTTCCCTGCCATTGAATTTTCAAAAGCTTTACGTATTGCAGCTTTTGCTTTTCTGACAGACGCAGGCGTATGAACGGTCTGACGGGTTACGTAGCATGTGCCTTCAAGCTGTGCAAGCAGATCGGAAATTTTCAGAGGATACCCGTTGAGATCGATTCTGCGTCCGTAGGGCGTTGTGGCTGTCTTCTGGCCTTCGAGCGTGGTCGGTGCCATCTGGCCTCCGGTCATTCCGTAGATAGCGTTGTTTATGAATATGATCGCAATGTTTTCACCTCTGTTTGCAGCATGTATGGTTTCTGCAGTACCGATGGCCGCGAGGTCTCCGTCACCCTGATATGTGAAAACAAGTCTTTCCGGGTTTAGACGTTTTGCCGCAGTGGCTACCGCGGGTGCACGTCCGTGGGCAGCTTCGATCCAATCGACGTCGATATATTTATAAGCGAAAACCGCACATCCTACCGGTGCGACCGCTATGGTGTCATTCTCCACTCCCATTTCCTTTATGACTTCCGCCACTAATTTATGGACTACGCCGTGGGAACACCCAGGGCAATAGTGCATTGGATTGTCATTCAGCAATTCGGGCTTGGAATAGACTTTGTTTTCGGGGCGTTTTATATCTTCTGGTTTCATTTCTTCAGGATATAAGAGTTGAATGCTTCAAGGATTTCACCGGGATTAGGGACAATACCACCCATGCGGCCGTAATGTTTGACTGGAACTCGACCCTCCACAGCCAGACGAACATCTTCTATCATCTGTCCGGCGTTCAGTTCGACTACAAGAATGCCTTTCATCTTTTCAGCGAGTTCCGAAATACGTCCGTAAGGGAACGGCCAGAGAGTTATCGGGCGCAAAAGACCAATTTTGAGCCCGGCTGCGCGAGCGTCTTCAATCGCTTTGAGGCAGATTCGTGCTATCGAGCCGAAAGCGACGAAAAGATATTCGCAGTCATCAGTGTAATATTCCTGATAACGGACTTCGTTCTGCTCAATCAGATGGTATGTCTGCTGGAAGCGTTCATTGTTCTTTTCCATCTGGGCGCTGTCAAGCTCCAGCGATGTGATTATATTGGGCTTGCGACCGCGGCTGTCACCTGAAGCAGCCCAAGGACACTGTTTCCTGATTTCCTTTTCGGTTCTTCGAGGCCTTTGAGGCGGGAGGACAACTTTTTCCATCATCTGCCCGACAACTCCGTCGGCAAGCAGAAGTGCGGGAGTGCGGTATTTGAAAGCGAGATCAAATCCGAGGCCTACGAAATCGGCCATTTCCTGCACGGTTGCCGGAGCAAGCACTATGTAATGGTAATCTCCGTGACCGCCGCCTTTTGTTGCCTGAAAATAGTCGCTTTGGGACGGATGGATTGTTCCAAGGCCGGGGCCTCCGCGCATGACATTTACAACAAGCGCGGGCAGCTCGCTTGCTGCGATATATGACATGCCTTCCTGCATCAGACTTATACCGGGACTTGACGAGGATGTCATTACTGCTTTTCCGGTTGCGGCACCGCCATAGACCATGTTTATGGAAGCGACTTCGCTCTCTGCCTGAAGCACGGTCATTCCTGTTGTTTCCCAGGGCATCAGTGCCTCAAGCGTTTCCAGCACCTCGCTCTGCGGCGTGATAGGATATCCGAAATAGCCATCGACGCCATAACGGACGGCTGCATGGGCTATTGCCTCATTACCTTTCATCAAGGTGATTTCTTCTTTCATTTATCTCAGAGTCTGTTATTTCGTTTCTATTATTTTTCTACAACCCTATAGACTTCAATGCATGCATCCGGGCAAACAAGAGCGCATGATGCACATCCTATGCATTGTTCGGGATTCATTGTATATGCAAAATGGTAACCTCTGTCGTTAACCTCTTTTGCCTGAAGTGACAGGACATCCGTCGGGCAAGCTACAACACACAGATTGCAACCTTTGCATCTCTCCTGATTGATATCTACTGCACCTATAACTTTTGCCATAATATGATATAAGATTTGATTGTTTATGAATCCAAGCCCTGTTGCTTGAATTTATCAAAGGCAAATATACTAAAAACTTGGAGAAAATGACAACTTTTAACAAATACTTAACCATTAGCACACTTTAACTGAAAATGTGCTGTTGTGTATGTCTCAGATTATATTTCGGGATGATCATAAAACAATTCGTTATTATGACAGTCAGATATATGGAAGTAAACCATCAGACAATTTTAAAAGATAATTGAAATGAGAGCCGGAGAGCATATTTAACAAAAACAATATCAGGCGCTGTGGTTGCAAGCGCCTGATATCAAGTGATGTTGTCTGGAGCGGCAGACGGGACTCGAACCCGCGACCCTCGGCTTGGGAAGCCAATGCTCTACCAACTGAGCCACTGCCGCATAAAAGAACAGGTCTCTACCTATTCTTTTACTCCTGCAAGGTCGGGATCAATCATGATTCGACCGCAATATTCACACACTATAATTTTCTTATGCATTTTGATCTCCATCTGCTTTTGAGGCGGGATTCGGTTGAAGCAACCGCCACATGCATTGCGCTGGATATAAACGATACCGAGTCCGTTTCTGGCATTCTTGCGGATGCGTTTGAATGCTGTCAGAGTACGGGCGTCAACTTTCGGTTCGAGAGCTTTAGCCTGTTCACGCAACCGTTCTTCATCCTGCTTGGTTTCTGAAACAATTTCGTCAAGCTCGGCTTTTTTCTCTGTCAGGATATGCTGACGGTCAGAAAGAGTCTCTTCTGTCGAGGCTATCTCTGCGGTTTTATTCTCGATGACGCGCTGATACTCGTTTATATGCTTTTCGGAAAGTTCTATTTCAAGAGTCTGAAACTCGATTTCTTTAGAGAGAAGATCGAATTCCCGATTATTGCGGACATTGTCGAGCTGAACCTTGTAAGTGGCTATTTTTGATTGTGACTCGTTGATTTTTTCTTTTTCAGCAATTGTTTTTTTGCGGAGATCTTCGATTTCCTGCTGAAAGTTGGAAATTCGGGTCGTGAGTCCTTCTATGCTGTCTTCGAGATCCTTGACTTCAAGAGGAAGCTCACCGCGGACAGTGCGGATTCGGTCAATCTGCGACAGAATTGTCTGGAGCTCATAAAGCGATTTCAGACGTGATTCTACTGAGAGAGTCTGTTCGGATTTATTTTTATCAGATGTAGCCATGGCTTACAAATAATTTATCGGATTAATGTCGGCTTGTGAATTCCGGATTGCAAAGTTAGGAAATTTTTCTGAAATAATATCATAAAATATCTTTTTACTGCAATTTTCGCTTTCATGATGGCCTATATCCACAATAATTATATTATCCGGATAATCTACAAAATCATGATACTTGACATCGGAGGTAAGATATGCCTGTGCGCCCGATGATATTGCTTTCCTAATCAATGAGCCTCCCGAACCTCCACACAAGGCTAAACGCGAAATTTTAGTCTCGGGATTGAAATTTGAGCATCTTACAATCGGTGAGTCAAATGTAGATTTAACCTTTTCTATGAATTCACCTGGCAGCATAGGGGCCTCAAAGGTTCCTACTGCACCCAGACCGGTTCCGGGAATGTGGTTGTGCATCGCAACGAATTCGTAGGCCGGTGTCTCATAGGGATGAGAATTCAATAAGGCCTTTTCAACTTCGTTTCTGCGCCATACCGGGAGAACCATTTGAAGCGCGACTTCTTTTTCTCTGTGAAATTCGCCGATACATCCCACAAAAGGATTCGCGCCCTCCAGGGCTCTGAACGTGCCGGTCCCTGCAGTTGAAAAACTACATGCATCATAATTTCCGAGCCGTCCGGCTCCGGCCTTGAACAGGGCATCGCGCACGATCTCAATGCAGTCCTCGGGAACATATACCTGGAGCTTCAACAGGGTGCCCTCTTTAGATTCAAGAGGTTCGATGTCACTTAGCCCGAGCATCGATGCCATGCGTTGAGAAACTCCATAAGGCGCAATGTCAAGTGAGGTATGGGCGGCGTAAATTGAAATCTCGTTTCGTATTGCCGCCATTATGGCCTTTTGTTGACGAGATGAGCCGTCAAGTCGTTTTATGCCTGAAAAAATCAGGGGGTGATGAGACACGATCAGATTGCATCCGGAGGCTTTCGCTTCGTGGACTACCTCCGGAGTAACATCTACCGTCAGAAGCACTCCGGAACATTCATCGGTCTTGTCGCCGATGATGAAGCCGGAGTTGTCATACTCCTCCTGCAGCGCGGGAGGAGCAAACGATTCTATGGCTTCAATTATATCTCTGACGAGCATCTTCACTTCTTTTCATCCAGATCAACCCGGATGCACAGTTCGTCAAGCTGGGAGTCGTCTATTTCCGAAGGTGCGTCGATCATCATGTCTCGACCGGCATTATTTTTCGGGAAAGCGATGACATCGCGTATGGAGTCGAGTCCTGCAAGGATAGAGACGAAGCGGTCGAAGCCGAATGCAAGACCTCCGTGAGGGGGTGCGCCGTATTTGAACGCATTCATCAGGAAGCCAAATTTATAACGGGCTTCTTCTTCCGATAATCCAAGGAGATGGAACATCTTGTCCTGCAGCTGTGAATCATGGATTCGGATGGAGCCGCCCCCGAGTTCGTTACCGTTGACAACCATATCGTATGCAGTAGCCCTGACAGCTCCCGTGTCACTGTCAAGAAGGTCGATATCTTCGGGATTCGGCGAAGTGAAAGGATGATGCATCGCATAATATCGCTGGGTTTCGTCATCCCATTCAAAAAGAGGAAAGTCAACAACCCAAAGACATGAGAATTTATTGGGGTCACGCAGACCGAGCTGATTGCCCATTTCAAGTCGAAGTTCGTTGAGCTGCTTGCGGGTTTTCATAGTTTCTCCTGAAAGAATGAGCATCAGATCTCCCGGTTTGGCATTGCCTCTTTCAAGCCATGTCATTATCTTTTCATCGGAAAAGAACTTGCCTACAGAGCTTTTTATCGAACCGTCCTCCTCATACTTAACCCACATCATTCCTTTCGCTCCTATTTGCGGGCGCTTGACAAAATCAGTCAGTTTGTCAAGCTGCTTGCGGGTATATCCGGCACATCCGGGTGCAACGATAGCACCGACATAAGGAGCTTCGTCAACAACTGAAAAACCACTTCCTTCCGTGAGGTCCTTGAGTTCCACAAACTGCATTCCGAAACGAGTATCAGGTTTATCGCTGCCGTATAGACGCATGGCGTCGGCCCAGGTCATGCGAGGGAACGGTTCTGTGAAATCTATGTCTTTCACATATTTGAAAATATGCTTGACAAGTCCTTCAAACATCTGAAGTACATCCTCCTGTTCGACAAAGGACATTTCACAGTCTATCTGCGTAAATTCAGGCTGACGGTCCGCACGTAAATCTTCGTCGCGGAAGCATTTTACTATCTGGAAATAACGGTCAAATCCGCTGACCATAAGCAATTGCTTGAATGTCTGGGGCGATTGAGGCAGAGCGTAAAACTGACCGGGATTCATGCGGGACGGTACTACAAAATCTCGCGCTCCTTCAGGCGTAGATTTAATAAGCACAGGCGTTTCGACCTCAAGAAATCCTTTGCCGTCAAGATAGCGGCGGATTTCAAATGCCATTCTGTGGCGCAGTTCGAGGTTTTTGCGCACAGCAGGACGCCGTAAATCCAGATATCTGTATTTCATTCTCAGGTCATCGCCTCCGTCTGTTTCGTCTTCGATAGTGAACGGGGGGACATCACTCTTATTGAGCACATTGAGCTCAGAAACGATGATCTCTATATCACCTGTCGGAAGATGTGGATTTTTGTTAGAGCGTTCTTCGACGGTTCCTGTGATCTGAATGACAAATTCACGTCCAAGCTTGTTGGCTGCCTCAAATAGGTCGCTATCCGTTTCTGAGTTGAAAACCAATTGTGTAATTCCGTAACGGTCACGAAGATCCACAAATGTCATACCTCCCATTTTTCGGATTCTTTGAACCCATCCGGCGAGAGTCGTCTTTTTGCCGGCATCGGATATACGGAGTTCTCCGCAAGTATTAGTCCTGTACATATATCTGCAAGAATTGTTATTTTCAGAAATTTGCTGTAAAGTTAAGCATTTTTTATCACTCCTTGATTAAAGGGTTGTGTATTTTTTGGAATGAACATGCGGTCAATAGTTTTAAAAGAATTATCTTTGCAATAAATATTCAAAAAAATTACACATGAAACCATTATCCATTACATTTACAGCGCTTGCATTGGGAATGTCATCTTTCAGTGTGGAAGCAGCTGAGACGCCTCTGTGGCTCCGTGATGTGAAGATTTCTCCGGATGGAAAAGAGATCGCTTTCACGTATAAAGGAGATATATATAAGGTAGCTGCAGCGGGAGGCGTAGCCAAACGCCTGACTACACTTGATTCTTATGAAAGTAATCCCGTGTGGTCTCCAGACGGTAAAAAGATCGCGTTTGCCAGTACACGATTCGGCGGCAAAGATATATTTATCATGGACAGCGATGGCGGATCTCCCGTCAGACTGACGTTTAATTCAGCCGCTGAGAATCCTGAAGGATTCACACCCGATGGCGAGAACGTGCTTTTCTCGGCTGCTATTCAGGATCCGGCCAGCAGCGTGATGTTCCCTTCCGGACGCCTCGTGGAACTTTACGAAGTTCCGGCCGACGGCGGAAGAGTCCGTCAGGTTCTCGCGACACCGGCGCTTGGCATCAGCTATCTGCCGGATGGAAAATCGTTTTTGTACGAGGATGTGAAAGGAATGGAAGACGTTTTGCGCAAGCATCACACATCTTCCGTCACACGGGATATCTGGCGTTATGACGCGGCGAGCGGTCAACATAAAAATCTCACGCATCGTGAAGGTGAGGATCGCAATCCCGTTGTTGGTTCTGACGGATCTACTGTATATTTCCTTTCTGAACGCGATGGCAATCCTTTCAATCTGTATTCTTTTCCGGTCAGCAATCCTTCTGCAGTCACTCGGCTGACTTCGCTTCCAACCCATCCGGTGAGATTCCTATCGCGCAGCAATGACGATTTGTTCGCATTCGGATATAATGGCGAAATATACACTTTGTCAAAAGGAGGCACCCCGAAGAAGGTAAAGGTGGAGATTGTAATCGATGAGACACCTACCCCATTGAATCTGCGTGTAAACTATGGTAATGAAGCGACAGTGTCACCTGACGGGAAGCAGCTCGCTTTTGTTTATCGCGGAGAGGTATTCGTGACCGATACGGAATATTCCTCTACAAAGCAGGTGACACATACACCCGAAGCTGAGTCGGATGTCATCTGGGGAAAGGACTCGCGGGAGCTTTATTATACTTCTGCCCGCGACGGCAAATATAATATATATAAGGCGACCATAGCGCGCTCTGAAGATCCTAATTTCTCAAATGCGACTCTGATCAATGAGACACGGATGTTTGAGAATGACGGGATCGACCGCACTGTTCCCTCGATTTCTCCCGATGGTAAACAGTTGGCTTTTATCAAGGATCGCAACAAACTGATGGTTATGGATCTTGCATCCAAACAAATACGTCAGCTGACTGACGGAGAGACTGAGCCATCCAGAAGTAAGGGATTCAAGGCCATCTGGTCGCCTGACAGCAAGTGGATTGCCATCAACTTCGATAATCCCCACCATTATCCCTATGGTGATATAGCTGTTATCGAAGCTTCGACAGGAACACTTACAAAAGTTACCGAAACGGGATATTTTGACGAGAATCCTCGCTGGGCACTTGACGGAAACGCTATTCTTTTCCTATCGGAACGTTACGGCATGAGGAACCACGCATCGTGGGGCTCCAACTATGACGTCATGATGGCGTTTACGAATCAGGATGCATACGATCGTTTCCGTCTGAGCGAAGAGGACTATGCGCTTCTGAAAGAAGTTGAGAAATCACGTGGCAAAAAATTGAACAATGTCACGGTTTCAGCAAATACCAAAGGTAAAAAAGCCAAAAACAGCAAAGAAAAGGATAAGGCGGCAGAAGATAAGGACGCAGTTGCAAAAAATAAGGAGATAGAGATGGAACTCGAGGGATTCGAGGATCGTACAGTTCGCCTGACACCTAACTCTTCATCAATTTCCGATGCCATAGTAACTAAAGAAGGTGATAATCTTTATTATCTTTCGCAATTTGAGGACGGCTATGATCTGTGGAAACTGGATCTTAGAAAACGTGAACCAAGGTTGATCAGCAAGGGTTCTTCCCCGGCCGGTTTCGAGATGGATAATGACGGTAACATTTATCTGCTCGGCAGTTCAGTAAAGAAATTGTCACCGAAAACCGACAAACTTAAACCGATTTCAATCAATACGACGGTTGAAATAGATCCGGCAGCCGAGCGTGAATTCATGCTTGATTATGTCTATAACGAGGCTAAAGAAAGGTTCTACACTCCCGACATGAACGGAGTAGCCTGGGATAGTCTCTATGCTAATTATAAACGATTCCTCCCCCACATCAACAACAATCAGGATTTCGCCCTTATGCTAAGCGAGCTGCTCGGAGAACTCAACGTGTCGCACACCGGCGGCCGCTACAGCGCTCCCGGAGCGATGGCTCCGACGGCATCTTTAGGTCTCCTCTATGATCTTACTTATGACGGACCCGGAATGAAAGTGAGCGAGGTTGTCAAAAACGGACCTTTCGACAAGGCTGCCTCGAATCTCAAAGCCGGATCAGTGATAACCGCTATAAATGGCGTGGAACTTGATAATAATACCGATCCGCTTGAATTGCTCAACAAACAACAGAATAAAAAGACTCTCGTCGCTTTCACAACTCCTTCCGGCGCGAAGATGGAAGAGGTCGTGCTACCAGTCAGCAGCGGATTTATGAACAGCCTTCTCTATAACAGATGGGTTAAAAAACGTGAGCATGATGTTGACAGCCTTTCGGGCGGACGTCTGGGTTATGTGCATATCCGGTCTATGGATGACGCAAGTTTCCGAAAGATTTACGCTAAACTGCTTGGGAAATATGTAGATAAGGAAGGGGTGGTCATTGACACCAGATGGAATGGAGGCGGTCGTCTCCACGAAGATATCGAAGTCCTGTTCAGCGGGCAGACATATATCACTCAGGATGTCCACGGAGTGCCAACAACCGTAATGCCCTCCCGTCGCTGGAACAAGCCGAGCATCATGCTTATTTGCGAGGCCAACTACAGCAACGCCCATGGAACACCCTGGGTCTATAAACGTCAGGGCCTCGGCAAGCTCGTTGGTATGCCAGTTCCCGGAACAATGACTTCTGTGAACTGGATCACGCTTCAGGATCCGACTCTCGTGTTCGGAGTGCCTGTCATCGGAATGAGAACTCCCGAAGGCCACTATCTCGAAAACCATCAGCTCGAACCCGACATCAAGATAGCCAATGATCCGGCTGATGCAGTCAAAGGAATTGACGCTCAGCTTAATGCGGCTGTAAAAGAGTTGCTTCGTGAAATAGATAACAAGAAATGATATGGCTAAAGTCGGAGATATAGTCCGTTTCCTTAATTCTGTTGGAGGCGGCAGAATCGTAAGAATAAAAGACAACATGGCCTACGTAGAGGATGAGGACGGGTTTGAAACACCTGTCCTTATCCGCGAATGTGTGGTCGTTGGAAACGTTGTCGATTCAAAACCTACTTCCCGTCAGGCTGAAGTTGCAGTTGTCACTCCCAAAGTATCCGTCCCTTCGGTGGAAACTTCAAAATCCGTTGCTCCACAGTGCGAAGAGGAGGACCTCCCCGTTGTTGAAACACCCGAAGGCGAAAAACTGAATCTTGTGCTTGCCTTCGAGCCAAAGGATATAAAACAGCTTTCATCAACTGTTTTTGATACATATCTGGTCAATGATTCCAATTATTTTCTCTATTTTTCTTATTTGACCAGGGCGAAAGAAAGCGAGGAATGGCATACCCGTTACGCAGGTATTGTTGAGCCAAACATCCAGCTGTTTCTCGGAGAGACCGTCAGAGAGGATCTGCCTGAGATGGATAGAATCGCTATACAATATATAGCTTTCAAGCGAGACCGAAGTTTTACGCTGAAATCTCCCCGGATAATCGAATACTCCCTCGATACTACAAGATTTGCTAAACTTCACGCATTCAAGGAAAATGTCTATTTCGACAACGAGGTGATCGCTATTGATCTTGTCACAAACGATGCTCCTTACCGGCATGTGGTGGTAGATCCCGAGAAGCTGAACAAGGCGATGAACAAGAAAAAAGCAGCCGATCAGGCTGTTCCCCGCCGTCGCATTGTCAAGAAAAAGGCCAAGACGGAGCGTAACGGCGACAAGATTGTTGTGGACCTTCATATCACATCGTTGATTGACGATATAAGAGGTCTTTCCAATGCCGATATGCTCAATCTTCAGGTCGATGAATTCAGCCGCGTGATGGATGAGAATCTAAAGAATAAAGGACAGAAGATCATATTCATTCATGGCAAGGGTGAGGGCGTCTTACGGAATGCCATTCTTAAAGAGTTGAACCATCGTTATAAAGGACATGATGTTCAGGACGCTTCCTTTAGAGAATATGGTTTTGGTGCCACTCAAGTGACTATAAGATGATATTCTGCTTTTCAGCCTGTGGCAACACCGCCCTGGTGGCCGACCGGCTTGCTAAAATCCTCGGTGAGAGAGTTGTCATGATCAACTCTTCCACTGAGGATTCTTTTGATTTGAGAAGCCACAGACGAGTGATATGGGCTTTCCCGGTCTATTCATGGGGGATACCGATGGAGGTAAGACATTTTATGAAGAATGTCAGGCTCAGGACAGATGGAAATGTGCCGCATTTTATGGTGAGCACGTGTGGCGACGATGTGGGTCTGACGGCGAGGATGTGGCGGTCATTGATGAAGAAACGTGGCTGGTCTGCCAAGTCGGCTCACACAGTGATTATGCCCAATACTTACGTGACCCTTCCCGGTTTTGATACTGATTCTCATGATATAGCTGAAGAAAAGCTTTTGAAAATGCCCGCAAGAACAGCGGAGATCGCTCATGCGATAAAATGCTGTTCACCTGTCGATTCGGTTGTACGAGGCAGATTCGCATGGTTAAAGACGAGAATAATATATCCTTTGTTCATGCGTTTTTTGACCTCTCCCAAGCCTTTCCATGTAGCGGATTCATGTACAGGTTGCGGTAAATGTTCCAAAGTGTGCCCTATGGGCAATATAATGCTTGAAAACCTTAAGCCTGAATGGGGAAACCGATGCACTATGTGCCTGGCCTGTTATCATCATTGCCCGCACAAATCGGTAGAATATGGGAAACGGACCCGAGGCAAAGGGCAATATACGGCTCCTAAGGGAATTTAAGTACCTGTCCTCTTAGGCAGTAATTCTCCGGAACGGATAAGAATAAAGCCGTTTTCACGAATGAGGATATATTTTCGCTTCCGGATGGAATGACCAGTTCCATATAATTCGGGCATTCACATTCATGTAAATCCTGGTTTATGCAGATAATCCGTTTATTCGCGAGTCTGTCTTCAAAAAACTCAGGGAAAGGTGAAGATTCGTTTAGAACGATGACGTCTATAGAACCCCATTTTTCAGCGGCGAAGTCAAAGGCCCGATTCCAGCTGGTTATGCCTGATTCGGATGGAAAATGCAATCCTCCTGTCTGCTGGGCCAGAATGCGGCCTTCGGCGTTATCGTCATGGCAGAATATTACTTTCGAACCGGCAGCCGTGTATCCTTTTATAAGATATTTCTCTAACTCCCCTATTTTACCTGCTATGAATACTCTTAGCGCAGGCAATTTGATAATCTTACCTGCGACTGATGCATTCGAAGAGCGCCGGCCAATCGACCGGCGCCTGTAATCTTCCATTTTCTTTTCAAGATAATTGTCTGCCATTTTATCAAGCCGGGGCATCGGTGCCCTTCATTGCCTCCTCTATTTTCTTCTTGCCTCCTTTGGCCTTAAGCTTTATGGCGTCGAATCCCTGACCATATACTCCGTTGACATTGGCTTGCGAAATGAATGCGTGTTCATCTATGTTCTTGATAATACGGAATATGGTCACTGATTCTATTTTGCGACAAACGACGAGCAAAATCTTTACCGGCTGCTTGGAGTACCATCCGGTTCCGTCAATGACGGTGCAGCCTCGTTTTGCTACTTTATTGATGGTTGTAGCTATTTCGTCCCATTTCGGAGAGAATATTATAAATTGTACTGCCTGTCGGTTGGTGTTGATTACCATATCCGCCATGAATGAGGTAAGAGCAAGGACAATGAAACCATAGACAACCGTATCAATCTGATGCAGTATCAGATAGGATGACGATATAATGACCATATCGGTGTAAAGCATTGTGCGTCCTACGGTTACGTTCGAGTGCTTTGAAACCATTGCTGCCACGATATCCGTACCTCCGGTGCTTCCGTTGTGGGTGAACGAAATGCCTACTCCGATACCACACATGAGACCGCCGATAATAATGTTCATGAACGGTTGACCGTCAACAAGCGGACCATGGAACAAAGGAGTAAGAAAACCGATGAAAAGAGAAATGAGGGTGGCTCCGAATATCGTGCCTTTCACGAATTGCTTCCCAACCATCTTATATGCGAAAGCAAGAAGGGTCAGGTTGCATGCATACTGCGTTATTGCGACCGGGATGGGGAATCCCAACCATTTTTCGCTTATGAAATAGACGATTGTACCGAGACCTGCAAGTCCTCCGATCACAACTTTTTCCTGAAAAATAAATGCGGAAAAGCCGAATGCATATATAAAAATGCCGATTGTGATGAATATATAATCGCGCAAAGAGCGCATTAGCGAATCGCGTGAAATTTTCATGGGGTTATGCTTTCTGTGTCTAAAACTAATTTTGGCGCAAAGTTACGGCAAGGTTATAGTATTTCAAAAAAAATTCGGAATTTTTTGCTTAACTTTGCGATTGAATTTTCAACATAAAAAACATTCATCAGGCAATGATGCGTCTTTATATCTCAAAATTTTTTGTTCTGACTGTTTTGGCAACGTGTTCGATATTTGCTTGTGCTCAGGAAAAATTCGTGGATTATGGGCCGGCAAAGTCTCTGCTTGAGGTTGAGCTCAATGCGTTGGCCGGGGGAAGTACGGTTACTCAGAATTACAAAAAGATCTATTCCCGAATTCAGGAACAGAATGTCAATATGGGTAATTCATGGGGGCTTGGAGCCAAAGCGGTTTTCGGGATCCGTGATTTCTTCGGTATCGGCACTGCTGCGAACTTTTTCTGGAATCAATACAATATCGACATGGCGGTTGTCGGGGCCGACAACACCAGTATGAGTGCGGTCTTTGTCAATAACCGTAATTTTACTTTCAATGTACCCGTTTTTGTCAGTTTCCGATTCAATGTCGCCCATAGTGTCCGGTGGAATGTTGACGGGGGATTCTATTATTCCTTCGGATTTGCCGGCCGTCAGAAACAGAAGATATATAGAGCTGAAATCAATGCGATAGATGAACTCGTCCCGGAGATACAGACTGTAAGCACCGATTATTATCACTCACCCCGCACTCTTTTCAATGTCTTCAACCGAGGTGATATAGGCATTCATTTTGCATCGTCGCTTAATCTCGGCCCCCATCTGTCGATCGGATTCCAAACACAGTTCGGGCTTAAAAATGCAGCCAGAAGCAATGGAGTTGACAATCCGTCAGTCCACAATTATACTCTTCACGGCATTATCGGTTACAGATTCTGATCATTAATAATAGAAACCTAATTACTCTTGAAATATGGATAACAATAAAGAAATTGTTTTAAGCGGCATACGTTCTACCGGCAATCTTCATCTTGGCAACTATTTCGGCGCTTTGCGGAATTTTGTGAAAATGCAGGATGATTATGATTGTCGTTTTTTTATTGCCGATCTTCATGCTCTTACCACCAATCCGGATCCTGATGAACTCCACGCCAACGTGAAGAATATAGTGACGGAATATCTTGCTGCCGGGATCGATCCGGAAAAGGCAACAATATTCGTTCAATCGGATGTGCCGGAGATATCCGAACTTTATCTTTTATTGAACATGCACGTGGGGATTGGAGAGCTTATGCGTACGACCTCTTTTAAAGACAAAGCCCGCAAAGCTCTCGGTCTGAAGAATGATAATACCGCTGACGAGGATGATGATAAAATCGAACAGCAGATAATAGGAGCTGATTCAAACAAACGTGTCAACGCCGGACTATTGACCTACCCCACACTGATGGCTGTGGATATTCTCATCCAGAAGGCCCACAAGGTCCCCGTAGGAAAAGACCAGGAGCAGCATCTGGAGCTCACACGCCGGTTTGCGCGTCGTTTCAATTCGTTTTATCACACAGATCTTTTTCCTGAACCGACTAACTATAATTTCGGTGCAGCAGCAGTGAAAGTTCCCGGTCTTGACGGTTCCGGTAAAATGGGCAAGAGCGAAGGGAATTGTCTTTACCTGATAGATGACGAGAAAGTATTGCGTAAGAAAGTAATGCGTGCCATGACCGACGAAGGTCCGAAAGAACCTAACTCCCCTGTATCTCTTCCGGTTCAGAACCTCTTCACGCTCATGGAGCTTACTTCCAAACCGGAAGTTGTCCGGAACTTCAAGGATGCCTACGCAAATTGCTCTATTCGTTACGGAGATCTTAAGAAACAGCTTGCCGAAGATATTCTCGCGATCACGCTTCCTATCCGGGAACGGATTCTTGAACTTCGAAATGATGACGCTTACATTGGCCGAGTGTTGCGTGAAGGTGGCGAACGCGCTCGTTACTATGCCGCTCAGACGCTTCGCGAAGCAAAGGAGATTATGGGTATCCGTAAATTCTATTGATCCCGTCCATGTAATATCTTATACTCGTATTGACCGGCAATTCCGAATTATTTAAAGAATGATTTGGATTGCCGATCAATTTTAAAAAGAAAAAATTTTGAAGAAAAATTTGGTTTACAAAATAAACTGATTTATATTTGCAGAAAATATTACGGGCAACGACGCGCGGGTTTGCTCTTTTTATTTAAAAACATGGTTTATGTTATAAACCTATTTGTGGATTTAAAATTTTGTAATTATGGAAGAAAAAAATCTCACTCCGAATGAAAGTATCAGAATCATCTCTCAGATGATCGAGGCTTCAAAACATCGTGTTGCTATGCCTGACATGCGTATCTCCGTAATGTGGGCGGCCCTTAGTGTCATAACCGCAGGTATAGTTCTGACATGTTGTCTCATAACAGGAAATCCGTTGTATAATCTGATCTGGTTTGCAATTCCTTTGATCGGTATTCCATTGAATATTCGAATGGTGAAAAATACCACGGCTAAAAGAGGGTCAAAAAATTATATTGACAGAATCAGTGACGGCCTCTGGTCTGTGGTTGGATATATTGGAATTGGTCTTACGGTAATATGTCTCTTGTTTTCCTTTTTCGGTTACAATTCGATATGGTTGTCGATGTTCTTTTATGCTTTTATAATCGTTGGTTTTGGAGCGGCGATGCAGGGCATAGTAATCAGAGAAAAATCTTACGTTATCGGAGGCTTGATTTCAATTTTGACTGGATTCATCATGATTGTCTGCGTACTCGCCGGGATTCGTTTGTTGTTGATTTGGACAATTCCTGCATATATGATCTGTTTCATCGTGATGTTTCTTGTCCCGGCAATCATTATCCGTAAAAAACTTAATAAAGCAAACCGATGAAAGAACTGAATCCGTTGCTGCATTCTCAGTTGAGATTGGCTGTGATGTCGATTCTTATGAATGTCGAGGATGCAGATTTTGTTTATCTTAAAGAAAAGACAGAATCGACAGCCGGAAATCTCAGCGTGCAGATTGACAAACTTTCAGCGGCCGGTTATCTGACGATAGAAAAAGGTTTTCTTGGAAAACGGACACGTACGGTCTGCCGCATTACGCCTCTCGGACGAAAAGCATTTGAAGAATATGTCGATGCCCTAAAAGAGTATATCGGAATGTAAGAGTTGATCGGTTTCTCTACATGAAAAAGAGTCCGTTATAAGAACTTTACATTTCAACAATAAAACAATCAGCCATTTAGCATGAGACTAAGTGGCTGATTTTATTGGTATTCTCGCGAACATTCCGAAAATTTACAGTGCAGCTTCCGAGGTATATCGGCAAGCAACAGTTTGGGTTTCTGTTGATGAACGGCATTCAGCTCGTCACCAAGGTCAAGAACGACATGAGAACTCGCAGATGTCAGTCTCCGACAAGATTATGCTATGCTTCAGAAAGGGCGTCAGTTGAAGCCGTATATTTTCTAATCTTTAGGCTCAAAAAGCCTGTCCTGCTCGTCAAGATGGAAATTGCGTGCAAGTATAGCGATAAAATGAGAAATCTGTTTGATTGCTTCAAGAGTCTCAGGGGTGATTTCTTTTTGTTGCAGACGCATCAGCAGCATACCGTATAGGGCATTGAAACATGTTTCGATTTCTCCAGGTTTCTCATCGCCTGATTTTGAACGCAGTTCAACGATATAAGGCAGCGTTTTATAGAATTCAGCTGAATAATCGGCGAAGCGGGGATCTTTAAGTAATGCCTGATGCAATGCGACGAGTGACGAAAGGATGTTTTTGTTTATCTGAAGATGCCCTTGTCTTTCAATGTTCTCATTCCGCATCATATCGATTAGCGATTCATACCATTCAGTCATTTCTTTACGTTGATTCTCTGTCAGAGTGGTATATCGGTCAATGACATTCGCCTTGATTTTGTCCATATCAAGATCATTTGCCCTTATCAGATCTTCAATCTGCCACATGTAGAGCAGATATTCGGCAATGTTTTCTTTTCTTTTTTGAGAGGCCGTGAACATTTGAAAATATGTGTTATTTCTTATTTTAATGCAAATATAGTCAAAGTGGTTCGAAATACATTGCATAAAAAATAAAAGTTGAGTAACTTTGTCATGAATTACGGATAGCATTACAATGAAATTCTCATTCTACAAAGTTCTGGCGGTTCAGTTTCTGATAATGCTGACATGTGTTTCGTGTGGCGGTCCGAAACTGTCTGTGGCTGACCGACAGATGTCGCGAGGAGAATATTTCAACGCTTCCCGTACTTACAGAGCTGTCTATAATAGTCTCACAAAACGGGATGACCGTCAACTCAAGGGCGAAGTCGCATTCCGCATGGCTGAGGCCCATCGTAAACTCAGTCAGTGGGGACAGGCCGAGGCTGCATACAGGAATTCCATACGTCTGGGCTATCCTGATTCAACGGCAAGAATAAATCTTGCTGAAATGCTTGTAGCAGAAGGGAAATATTCCCAGGCTGCCGACGCATACGGAGAGTATCTCCAGATACACCCCGACTCTAAGATTGCCATTGCCGGTTTGAATAAAGCCCGGTGGGCTCAATCAGCTAAAAAGCAGACATCAAGATATATAGTCAGAAAAGACCGTATCTTCAACACCCAGCGTTCAGAATTTTCCCCCATGCTTCAAGACGGAACATTATATTTTACAACCACTAATGAAAAGGTTAAGGGGAATGAAAGAAGTGACATTACCGGAATGAAGATGAGTGACATCTGGATGTCGCGCAAAAACGAACAGAACAGATGGATGGCTCCCGAGCCGATTGAAGGCGACATTAACACGGACATGGACGAAGGTATATGTTCTTTTTCGCCTGATGGCTCTGTGATGTATTTCACCAGGGCGCAAAAGTCGAAGGAGGCTGATACCTCAGTGGGAATATATACTTCCCATCGAAACAATGCCCGATGGGATGAGCCGGAAAGATTTGTGATTAATGGGGATACAATTTCAAATTTCGGACATCCGGCGGTAAGCCCATCAGGAGAATATCTGTATTTCACCTGCGATCTTCCAGGTATGGGGGGGTATGATATATGCCGCATCAATCTCAAGCATCCGGAGCGACGTCCGGAAAATTTGGGATGTGCCGTCAACACCGAAGGCGATGAAAAATATCCGTATTTACTGACAGACAGTATAATGTATTTTTCCTCCGACGGGCATCCCGGATTCGGAGGCCTTGATATTTTTAAGGCAGTCCTTTCGCCTGACGGAGAGTGGAAAGTCTCCAACATGGGAATGCCCATAAACTCACCGGGAGACGATTTCGGCATTACATTTGACCGGACTTCGGATATTCAAAGCGGATTTTTCAGCTCAAACCGGAATGACCGCAGAGGATATGACAATATATATTCGTTTGAACTGCCGGACCTTAAAGTGAGAATTGACGGTTGGGTAACGGATCATGACGATGAGCCTGTAAAAGGGGCTGTGGTCAGAATTGCCGGTGAAGACGGTACGCTGCGCCGCACTGCTTCGGGTGCAAACGGCGAATTCACTTTCAAATTACAGCCGGGAGTGAAATATATAATGATGGCGGGAGCGAAGGGATACCTGAACGCGAGGAAAGAGTTCACTACAGATACGGCTGAGACAGATGCGTTGTATGAGATTGAATTTGTTCTCGCTTCAGTGACGAAACCCAATATTCTCGACAATATTTTTTATGATTTTGACAAGGCGAGTTTGCGCCCGGAATCAAAAAAAGCCCTTGACGGACTGGTAAAACTGCTGAATGAAAATCCGAATATCACCATAGAAATGGCTTCGCATACCGACAGGACAGGAACTGAGGAATATAACCAAAATCTGTCGGAACGCAGGGCTCGTTCAGTTGTCGAGTATCTTATTGCGGAAGGAATCGATTCACGTCGGCTTCAATATCATGGATTCGGAAAATCGCGTCCAAAAACGGTTACAGTACGGGATGCGGCCAAATATCCTCAATTCAGGGAGGGGGATATTCTTACCGATAGTTTTATCGAAGCATTGACTTCTGAATCTGACCGTGAAGCAGCGGACCAGATTAACCGGCGTACGGAATTCAGTGTTTTGTCCGTGGATTATAATCTATACTGAAACATGAAACTGAGAACAGAAATAGAACCTCTTGACCATAAAGGGAGAATTAATCACGGGACCTCGATTTTTCTGATCGGGTCATGTTTCACAGATACTATCGGAGTTCGTCTGCAAGATGCGCTTTTCAAGGCACATTCCAATCCGTTCGGTACGGTCTATAATCCTGCGAGCATTAGTCTTCAGCTTGAACGTATATTATCGATGGAGGAATTTTCCGATAAGGATCTGGTCAGCAATAACGGAATGTTTCATTCTTTTTTCGCTCACTCCTTTCTTTCGTCTGTTTCGCGACATCAGACATTGACTTCTCTCAACAATGCACTACGTGATTCGCACCTGTTCCTGAAATCAGCTGATGTGGCAGTAATCACGCTTGGGTCGGCAATGGTTTATAGCCGAAACGATTCAGGAGAAATTGTGGCTAACTGTCATAAATTCCCATCAGGATATTTCAGGAGATATATACTCACATTAGATGATGTGAGGTCGAATCTGGAATCTGTCAGAAACATTCTGAAATCATTCAACCGGGATATACTTCTAATTTTTACGGTAAGTCCGATCCGTTATATTTCTGACGGATTGCATGGAAATCAGTTGTCTAAATCCTTACTTCTTTTAGGGGTTGATGACATTTGCCACAGTCATCCCGATGATTGCTTATATTTTCCCTCTTACGAGATTCTCCTGGATGATCTTCGGGATTACAGGTTTTATGACACGGACATGAAACACCCGTCGGGAATTGCAGCCGATTATGTGTTTGATATATTCAGCAAGTCTTTCTTTTCAAATAAAACGATCGAATTGTCAGGCCAATGTACGAAACTCACCCGAAGATTATGTCACAGACCATTGACAGACAATAGCGAGGCTTTTCATAAATTCCGGACAGATACAAATGAACTTGTCAGACAATTTGCGGACAAACATCCGGAGATTGCCGAAACAATATATAAACGTTTTCAGTTATGATTTATTCAATAAGCGATATTTGCAAAATTCTCAATCTTCCCTCCCCGGACCACGACAGTAATATCTCGGTGTTACTTACCGACAGCAGGTCACTTACCGATCCTGACCATTCCCTTTTCTTTGCTATTGCGACATCCAATAACGACGGTCATCGCTATATTCCGCATCTTTATGAGACAGGCGTCAGGAATTTTGTTGTCAGTCATCTTCCGGAAGATATTGATAATTATCCTGATGCAACCTTCCTTAAAGTGGGCAATGTGACGAAAGCTCTCCAGGCTATCGCACGATATCATCGCAAGCGATTTACCGCTCCTGTAATTGGCATTACGGGTTCTCGAGGTAAGACCACAGTCAAAGAATGGCTTTATCAGGCGCTTTCCGACGACTATAGGATTGTCCGTTCCCCGCGAAGCTTTAATTCTCAGATCGGGGTACCTCTGTCCTTATGGGAGTTAGACAAAGATACATCTCTTGCAATCATAGAGGCTGGTGTCTCTCGCCAGGGTGAAATGTCGGAACTTGCCTCTATCATACTTCCTGAAATAGGTATCATAACAAACATTGATTCGGAACATGACGCGGGGTTCAGTTCACGTAAGAGAAAATGCGAGGAAAAGGTATCGTTGCTTGCCGGAAGCCGTTGCGTGATATATTGTGCTGACGATGAATTTGTCTCGGAAGCAGTGTCGAAAGAATGCAATCCTGAGGTTGAGATCGCTTGGTCGATCAAGGATCCGGATGCAGTGCTGTTCATATCTTCAATTTTCAAAGGAGCGACGGAAAGCGTGATAGAATACACTTATCTTCACACAAAGTCGTCAGTCGTTATTCCATTCACGGAGGATTCGCAGATCCACAATGCTCTTCATGTCCTTGCCGTGATGCTTTATCTACGTCGGCCGGAAGAAAAAATCAATTCCGCCATGGCAAAACTGACTCCGGTGATGACAAGAATAAATGTCATAGAGGGAATAAACGACTGCCTGCTTATTTATGACAGTTATACATCTGACCTACATTCCTTAGGCCCGGCTCTTGATTTCATGTCGCGTAGAACGACTACAAAAAGAAGTCGTACGCTTATTCTGTCAGACGTGATGCATGAGACTCTCTCCCCCTCCAGACTTTATCAGGAAATAGCCGAGATCGTCAAAAAAAGGAAAATAGACCGTTTCATAGGCATTGGCCCCGAATTTTCCCGCCATTCCAAGTATTTCGATTCGTCAGCTACCTTTTATCCCGATACTACTTCTTTCCTTACGGCGGTTTCCCCAGGCGATTTTCATGAAGAACTTGTTCTGATAAAGGGAGCGCCTGCTTTTCATTTTGATCTTATCGTTGATATGCTTGAGGCAAAGCAGCATGAATCCGTTCTGGAAGTCAATCTTGATGCGATTGTCCATAATTTCAACTTCTACCGTTCCATGGTCAAACCGACGACAGGCATAGTGTGTATGGTTAAAGCTTCGGGTTATGGAGCCGGATCCTACGAATTGGCAAAAACCTTGCAGAGCCAAGGGGCGGCCTATCTTGCCGTAGCTGTGCTGGATGAAGGAGTCGATCTGCGTAAAGCCGGAATAACCATGCCGATAATGGTGTTGAATCCGAAGGTTGTGAACTATCGTACTCTCTTCGCTTATAATCTTGAACCGGAAATATTTTCATTTGATATCCTTGACGAGATCATTCGCGAGGGTGAAAAATACGGGATAACTGATTATCCCGTTCATCTGAAACTTGACACGGGAATGCACCGCCTCGGGTTTCTTGAGAAAGACATTCCCGGGGTGATAGATGTCATCAGGCGTCAGAAAGTCATTCGGCCGGCTTCTGTTTTCAGCCATCTTGCCGTCGCAGACGAACCTCTGCAGGATGATTATACGCGTCAGCAGTTTGAGATTTTCGATCGTTGTGCAGACATGCTTCAGAATGGGTTCCATTACCATATCATGCGTCACATCCTGAATTCTACAGGAATTTCACGTTTCCCCGAACACCAGTATGATCTTGTACGTCTTGGAATATGCCTTTACGGAATACCAACAATGAATGATCATTCCCAGGATGCATTGCGACCGGTATCGTCTCTTTCAACAGTCGTCATCTCGCTGAAAGAATGGCCGGCTGGGACTACCATCGGCTATGGACGACGGGGCGTTCTGGAGCGTGATTCCGTAATAGCCACTATTCCCGTAGGGTATGCCGACGGAATAAACCGACATTTAGGCAACGGACACCTTCACGTAATGATAAACGGTCACAGATGTCCTACGGTCGGAAATATCTGCATGGACGCCTGCATGATAGATGTGACCGATGCTAATTGTAAGGTCGGTGACAGAGTGGAGATCTTCGGAAATCAGATTTCAGTCTGTGAAATAGCAAAGACTCTCGACACAATACCTTACGAAGTTCTTACTTCGGTATCATCGAGAGTCAAGAGAATATATTATCGCGAATGAGGCAGGCGGAATCACTCAGCGGATTCTGTCGTAGCTTCTGATGAGGCGCTGGTCCTTGGCGATATAATGATAGGCGGCGAATACCGCTATCAGAGCGGCCACAATGAAGAGTCCCCCTCCGCCCCACACTGTAGCTATGGTTACGTATGGAGTGCCGTCGATATAAGGATTTACTACCGCATATATGACAATACCTATGGTTGCGAGCAAAGATATAGCCGAAAGTGCCGTAAAAAATTTCTGCATAGGATAATTGCGATAGAGAAAAATGGACACCACCATGAATAATATCGAAGCTGAGGCGGGTATTATAAGCCCTATGAATTCGGAACCTTTCAGGGGCTGCAGCATGCTCTGGTGTGTAATATTGTCAATTACCGGTGCATAGCCGAACGGTATGAAGAAGAATGCGATCGTAAGGCCTATCGCAATAATCAAAAACAGAGTCTGGATTCTTTGAAGCATAATTGGACTTTTATAAATATTTGTATTTTTAAATTAAACAAACGAAAGGGTGATTTTGAATTTATTATACTAAGACAGCACCTTTGATTTAAACAAATTTAACTAATATATGATTGTTGAAAAACCTACTATTTTAATTTGCAACGATGACGGAGTTAATGCTCCCGGTCTTCGATACCTGATAGAGACTGTCAGTGAATTCGGCAACGTAATTGCTGTAGCTCCGGCAGACCATCGTTCGGGTCAGTCTTCAGCGATAACAATCGGAGAACCCTTGAGAATCGTGCGTCATGCCGATATCGGTAAAGCCGAGGTTTATTCAGTGTCAGGAACACCTGTGGATTGTATTAAACTGGCATTACATACAATTGTAGCGGGTCGCAAGATCTCGCTGATGCTTTCGGGGATAAACCATGGATCAAATGCGGGTAACTGCGTTGTCTATTCCGGAACCATGGGCGCTGCCATGGAAGCGTGCATGCAGGGCATTCCGTCAATTGGATATTCGTTGCTGAATCATTCCTGGGAGGCCGATTTCAGTCAGTGCGCGCCTTTTGTAAAGGAAATAACTGCAGCTGTCCTCAAAAAAGGGTTGCCTCACAATGTATGCCTCAATGTGAATATTCCGGCTCATTGCACTCCAAAGGGCCTCAAGGTTGTTGATGCGAGCGAAGGGTTCTGGACTGAGGAATATGTTGAATATAAAGATCCTCAAGGAGTTCCTTTCTATATGCTCTCGGGTCGGTATGTGGATAAGAATCCAGAGGCCGACAATACAGATTCCTATTGGCTGGACCGTCAGTTTGTGACTGTCGTTCCCGTTACGGTAAATCCTACTGCATCAGACAAAATACCGATTGTCAGACAGATCCTTGAAAAATAATCGGAGTTAAAATAAAAATCGGGGACTCAAATGAAAGGGTTCCCGATTTTTTATTTTGCACTTGTTATTTTATTTGATTACTCTTCAAATTTCTTGACAATGACCGATGCGTTATGGCCACCGAAACCGAAGGCATTGGAGAGCGCAGCACGCACAGGACGTGCCTGGGCTTTGTTAAAGGTGAAATTGAGATTGTAGTCTATGTTCTCGTCATCGTCACCCTCTTCATGATTGATAGTGGGGGGAACGATGTCATCCTTAACAGCCAGAATGCTGAAGATAGCTTCCATTGCACCGGTTGCTCCGAGAAGATGTCCGGTCATCGATTTTGTAGAACTGATGTTGAGCTTATAGGCAGCATCGCCGAAGAGATCCACAATGGCCTTGACTTCCGAAACATCTCCTACGGGAGTGGAGGTGCCGTGAACATTGATGTAATCGATATCCTCAGGCTTCATACCTGCATCATCAAGAGCGTTCTGCATGGCGAGTTTCGCACCGAGTCCTTCGGGATGAGTGGCGGTGATATGATGTGCATCGGCCGACATACCTCCTCCGACAACTTCCGCATATATTTTAGCTCCGCGTGCTTTGGCATGTTCAAGTTCTTCAAGTATGAGGACTGCTGAACCTTCACCCATTACGAATCCGTCGCGGGATTTGCTGAACGGACGGGATGCGGTTTCGGGGCTGTCGTTACGCGTGGAAAGCGCATGCATTGAATTGAACCCACCTACACCGGCGGGGAAAATAGCAGCTTCTGCACCACCTGTCACGAAAGCATCAGCTTTGCCGAGACGGATGTAGTTGAAAGCGTCTATGATAGCGTTGTTGGAAGATGCACATGCCGAAACCACACCGAAGTTAGGACCATGGTAGCCATATTCCATTGAAATGTGACCCGATGCGATATCAGCGATCATTTTAGGAATGAAGAATGGGTTGTATTTAGGTCCTTTGTCTTCGTTAAGGGCATAGTAGCCTGCTTCTTCTTCAAATGTATGCAGACCGCCGATTCCGGCTGCAACTATTACGCCTACGCGATTGCGGTCAAGATTCTCCATGGTTTCAAGACCGCTGTCTTCAACGGCCTGACGGGCTGCCACAAGAGCATACTGGGCGTAAAGGTCGAGCTGACGCAGCTTTCTACGGTCGGATATATATTCGGATGCGTTGAAATTCTTGACCTCGCAAGCAAACTGTGTCTTAAATTTTGATGCGTCAAAATGAGTGATTGGTCCAGCACCACTCTTACCTGCTTTTGCGGCTTCCCAAGTGGAAGTCACGTCATTTCCCAGCGGAGTAAGAGCACCGAGACCGGTCACTACTACACGTTTTAATTCCATTAAGTAAATAAGGTATTATTGATTTTGATTAAGGAGAGACATGAGTGTCAAATGAATTATGCACGTCTCCACACAAATGCCGGAGACGTGCATTTAAAATCCTTTTGGGATTATTTTTCAGCAGCTTCGATGAAAGCGATAGCGTCGCCTACAGTCTGAATGGTTTCAGCTTTTTCGTCAGGAATAGTGATACCGAATTCCTTCTCAAACTCCATGATGAGCTCTACAGTATCAAGGCTGTCAGCGCCAAGGTCGGTTGTGAAAGATGCAGTTTCAGTAACTTCGTTTTCGTCAACTCCGAGTTTATCAACGATGATAGCTTTAACACGAGATGCAATTTCTGACATAATGTTGAGATTTTAAAATTTATATTAATTTATATTTGCGGTGCAAAGTAAGCAATTTTATGGCAATTATTCAAACATTTAGCTTATAAAGTTACGCCCTGTTAGCTTTTTTTCATAGAAAAGGCAATTTATAATTACTCTTTGGAGAAAAGAAAAATAAATAAAATATTTTGGTGATGATGTTGCGGTGACCGAACTAATAATGTAACTTTGTGTCACATTTGACAACTGATTCAAATGAAAAAAATAGACATGGAATTCAATCATACCGACGTGCGTGATCTTGCCTGTGACCCAATAGAGAATATTCGGGTCGGATTCGTTGGTCTCGGAAACCGGGGGCTGGCGACATTACGCCGCTATATGATATTAGAAGGTATCACCGTCACATGTCTTTGTGACCTTCGACCTGCCAATGTGAGAAAAGCTGCCGACATTCTCCAGGATAGTGGCAAACGGGCCGCCCGCGAATTTACAGATAAGGATTCGTGGATGCTTCTTGCGGAGGATCCGGAGATAGACATGTTATGTATCTGCACTGACTGGTCAACACACACGGACATAGCCGTCAAGGCCATGACATGCGGCAAACATGTCGCCATAGAAGTCCCTGCCGCGTTGACTGTCGCCGATTGCTGGCGTCTGGTGGATACGGCTGAGGAAACAAGACGACATTGTTTTATGCTTGAGAACTGTTGTTTTGATCCTTTTGCCTTATCGACCCTTCAAATGAAGCGTAAAGGGTGGTTCGGAGAGATAACCCATTGTGAAGGCGCTTACATTCACGATCTCCGTGCCCGTTACCGTGCGGATGAGAATGCCGGAGGCTTCCATAACGGATGGATCGCGCGTTATTGCGGGAGTCATGTCGGCAATCCGTATCCTACACATGGCCTCGGCCCTATAAGCCAGTTGCTCGACCTGAATCATGGTGACAGGATGGACTATCTTGTCTCGATGTCACCGGCGGTGAACCATTCTTCGGAAGGTATCTATATAAACAATACCCTCATAAGGACGGTAAGAGGCAAGACTATACTTCTGCAGTATGATGTGACCACCCCCCGTCCCTACAGCCGGCTGCAGACAGTGTGCGGTACCCGCGGGTTCATTCGTAAATACCCTGTCGCGTGTGCGGCGGATGATTCGAATGGCCAGGTTGAAGGAGAGGCTCTGGACGCTCTGTTAAAGGAATTCCGCCATCCCTATGAACGTGAATACAGAGCGGACGCCGAGCGGCTCGGGGTGGAAAATATAATGAACTATATGATGGACCGTCATTTGGTGAAATGTCTTCAGAAAGGCCTAGTCCCCGATATAAATGTATATGATGCAGCCGCGTGGTCATGCATAACAGAACTGAGTGAAACATCCGTCCGTAAAGGTGGAATTCCGGTGAAGATTCCCGATTTCACCCGTGGAAGATGGGAATAGCTCATTTTAACTATCCTATTGTTGAACCATAGTCATAACTCCGCCATTATTACTAACGTAAGTCCAAAACTGTCTTAAAATACATTAGTGAATATCATGTGTCCAAATTGGAAAACCTTATTGCCGCTAAGCGTTACGGCCGCAATATTTTTTAATGCTTGTCAGGGAACCGCCATCGATAACAAAGAATCATCGGCTAAATCCGACACAACCTCTGTGATCTCAGAATTCCAGCTGCAGGAATCGATATTGACTGCTTCTGAAAGTTATCGTATTACATCCTCCGATGAAGATTCTACTGTCTATTATTTGTCTTTAAGCTCTTCTGTGCAATGGCCTGAATCTCTTGGAAAACACAAAATACAGGCATTACGCGATACAATAATAAGCATTGCATTTGGCCCGACAAAATACAATGACGTCAGGAATGCGATCAAAGCGAGTGTAACTGATGTCTCTCAATTCGGTTTAGGAGACAAGATTGAAAGAATCGAATCTGTTCCTGACAGCATAGCTCCAAATGAATTATACTCAAACAGAACCGTGCAGATGGTGGAATGTACTGAACAGACCGTAACCTATTCCGCCGCGTGGTCAGAATATCTGGGAGGAGCTCATCCCAACTCCGGTGCGACACCTTTTACGTTTGTTCTCGCTTCTGACAGTATAGTTAATATGAATTACCTGTTTAAGCCGGGAGCCGAAAAAGAATTATTGCCAAAAATTCTTGAATCCCTGGCAATGAATTACTCAATGTCGGTAGAGGAACTGAACAATGCTCTTCTTAATTCACCGGCTTCCGTGACGGGGAATGTGTATATTCTGAATAACACCATTGTATTTCATTATAATCCCTACGATATCCTGCCATATTCCTACGGAGCGTCGGATGCTTACATAATTCCCTACGAAGTTGCCGACCTGCTGACTCCTCAGGCAAAGAAACTTCTTCTCGACTAAAAAGTTATAAATAATGATATAAAATAATTGCCGGATCAAAAATCCGGCAATTATTTTATCACTTTTAGCTGTTATTTGACTTCGATTTTGGCTTTACGAAGCATGATATACTGAGAGGGGGTATTAGTGCACAGTCTGACAATGGAATCATTCTCCATATCCATCCTGACAATAGAGGGTAGGATTTTACGCAGAGCGTCTTCGGTCGCCATATTGTCACACGCCATTTCTGTCTTCATTCCATCGCCAAACATAATGGAATCGCCTTTAATTGCAATCGAGCCATTGAATGAATTACAATTGGTCATGATGCTGTAGGTTGAATCCGCGAATATGAAATATTGGCTTCTTTCGGGGACTTCTTCCGTAGGAGTGATTTTGACGGAATCATTTAACGAGATATTCTCTATAAACCACTGTCCGTTGAGATTTATATCAGAGCTGTCGGCGGTATTATTTACCGTCGCCGAGTTTTCATTCGCCGGCTTGGTGTTTCCAGTGCAGGCTGCCAGTGTGGATATTAGAAGCAGGCATGCAGTAAATTTTATATTCATCATGAAGTTGAAATTATAATACACCCTCAAATTTAGCGAAATTTTAAGAGGAAGCAAATAATCTGTTCGATCTTTTGCATAAAATATGTTTTCCTGTAAAATATATTAGCTATGTTATAGGATAATTATAGGTTTTTTATTGAGAATTTTCGTAAATTTGCGGCGATTTTAAGCAAAGTGACACTTAACGTAGAATTATACGTCCAAAATGAAAGTAATGAAATTCGGCGGGACTTCAGTAGGAAGTCCGGAGAGAATAAGGAGTGTGGCCGGCCTTATTACTAAAGATGACGGCGACATAGTGGTTCTCAGTGCAATGTCAGGAACAACAAATCAGCTTCTCGAGATTGCGGATTATATGAACAAAGGAAACGCGGTGGGCGCAGCGGAGACACTTGAACGTTTGCGCGGCAAATATGCCGGAGTCGTGAAAGAGCTTTTCCCTGATAATGACGAATGGACCGCGAAAGCAAATTCTGATATCAAAGAGAGCATCGATGCAATCACCTCTGAAATCTCTTCTTATAACGGTCTGCAGAGTGAAAAAAATATAGTAGCTCGTGGAGAACTGATGTCCACGTCCCTTATGCTCAACTATCTCCTCTCGTGCGGCGTCAATGCCAAAATGCTTCCCTCACTTGATTACATGACCGTAAATGCATCGGGCGAGCCGGATTCAAAGGAAATTTCGGCGAAACTTTCGTCATTGCTCTCTGAAATCGGGGCTGCCAAGGTTTATATAACTCAGGGATTCATCTGCCGTGATCCTGAAGGGAACATCACCAATCTCCAACGTGGAGGCAGCGATTATTCCGCCTCTCTTGTCGGGGCTGCTACGGGTGCCGACGAGATTCAGATATGGACCGATATCGATGGTATGCATAACAACGATCCTCGTTTCGTAGAGAATACGTCGCCTGTTAGGGAACTTCACTTCGAAGAAGCTGCCGAGCTCGCTTATTTCGGGGCTAAGATACTCCATCCGACATGTATTCTGCCTGCCAAGCTCTCCAATATTCCCGTGCGTCTCCTTAATACAATGGAGCCTCTGGCAGAAGGTACTATGATCCATAATGCCAGTCCTGACCACAAAATCAAGGCAGTGGCCGCAAAAGACAATATAACCGCCATTAAAATCAAAAGCAGCCGCATGCTTTTGGCCTACGGATTCCTCAGTCGCGTTTTTGAGGTATTCGAGCGCTACAAGACATCGATCGACATGATTGTAACCTCTGAGGTCGGCGTGTCTGTGACCATTGACAATGAACAGTATCTTCCCCAGATACTTGCTGAACTTAAAACGCTCGGAACCATAACCGTTGACCGTGACATGGCAATTATTTGCGTGGTGGGAAATCTGGAATGGAAAAACAAGGGTTTTGAAGCGGCCGTTGTCAATGCGTTGAAAGATATTCCCGTCAGAATGATATCTTATGGAGGCAGCAACTATAACATCTCTTTGCTTGTCCGCAAAGAAGATAAAGTTAAGGCACTTTCGCTTCTGAGCGAATATCTCTTTAACAAATAATTCCCCTATCAATGATGAACCCATTACTTAGAGAGATAGCTTCACGCGAAAATCTGCCTACGCCGGCTTATTTTTATGATTTGTCGTTGCTCGGGAAAACTGTGGAGGCTATAAAAAATTCCGCTGCCGATCCCCGTTTCAAGGTTCATTATGCTTTGAAAGCCAATACGGATCCTGTTATTCTGAAAATCCTTTCAAATGCAGGCTTCGGCGCAGACACAGTGAGTGGCGGTGAAATAAGAATCGCACTCGAAAATGGCTTTATTCCATCCAGAATCGTCTATGCAGGCGTCGGTAAATCCGATGCGGAAATCGACTATGCTCTGGTCGTTGAGATAGGTTGTTTCAATGTTGAATCATTAGAAGAACTTGAGGTTATAGCCGAGAGAGCAAAACGAAAGGGTAAAAAAGCTCCCGTCGCACTGAGAGTGAATCCAGAGATTGATGCGCATACTCACCATTTTATAACGACAGGTCTTGCTGAAAATAAGTTCGGAATACCGATGAGTCTTCTTGACGAAGCGGTGGCCTATGCCTCAGGAAATGATTCATTGGATCTGCGTGGTCTGCATTTCCATATAGGTTCACAGGTTACCATAGCTGAACCGTTCGTTCTACTTTCCCAACGAATAAATGAGCTCCAGAAGAAATATGAAGCGATGGGAGTGAAGTTCGCCACAATAAACGTTGGCGGGGGACTTGGTATCGATTACGAGGATCCGGACCTTAATCCTATACCCGATTTTAAAAGCTACTTTGAAGCTTTCGCTGAGAATCTTGATATACGGTCAGGTCAGGAGATCCATTTCGAACTCGGGCGCTCCGTCGTAGCGCAGTGCGGTTCGCTTCTGACGAAATGCCTTTTCGTAAAGAAAGGAGTTGAAAAACGTTTTGTGATAACCGACGCCGGCTTCACGGATCTGATTCGTCCGGCTTTCTATGGCGCATATCATAAGATAGAGAATCTTACGTCCACATCAAACGAGTCAGAGCTCTATGATGTTGTCGGACCGATTTGCGAATCTTCCGATGTGTTCGGTGAAAAAGTATCGTTGCCGGTGACTCACCGCGGCGACATTCTTGCCCTTCGTTCCGCAGGAGCTTACGGTGCCGTTATGGCGATGCAATACAATGGTCGCGCGTTGCCGTCTGCAATTTATTCCGAGTGACGCTCGGTAAATGTAGAAACAAGAGGGCCTGTCTGTAAATCAGACAGGCCCTTTATAATTTAATCGATAAATCTTCTGGAAAGGTCCTGATAGCAGTCAATTCTGCGGTCGCGCAGGAATGGCCACCACCGTCTGACCTGCTCGCTGCGTTTCATGTCTATTTCTACAATGGCGCAGGCCTCTTTTGATTCCGGAGCCTCATAGAGCAACTCGCCCTGCGGGCCGGCAACGAAACTGCTGCCCCAGAAAAGAATTCCGTTTGTCATTCCCGACGGATCGACCTCATGCCCTACTCTGTTTACCGTCACTACCGGAAGCCCGTTGGCAACGGCATGTGCCCGCTGTACTATCATCCATGCCTGTCTCTGGCGTGCCTGTTCTTCTTTTGTGTCGGATGATTCCCAACCAATCGCTGTCGGGTAGATCAGTATTTCTGCACCTTTCATGGCCATCAGTCGAGCTGCCTCGGGGTACCATTGGTCCCAGCAGACAAGCACACCGAGACGCCCCAGAGAGGTATCTATCGGTTCAAAACCGAGATCTCCCGGCGTGAAATAGAACTTTTCGTAGTAGGCCGGATCATCTGGGATATGCATTTTACGGTACATTCCGGCGATAGTTCCGTCCTTCTCAAAAACAACTGCCGTGTTATGATAGAGTCCCGGCGCTCTGCGCTCAAATAGCGAAGTTACTATCACTGTATTGGTTTCTTTTGCAATCGAAGCATAGAAATCTGTTGTCTCGGAGGGAATCCGTATTGCCAGATCGAACATATCGACATTCTCGGTCTGGCAGAAATATAACGAATCATGCAACTCCTGATTTACGATCAGTTCGGCTCCCCGGGAAGCGACGTCACGGATATGAGCCGCAAGCACTTCTCTGTTATGTTTGATGTCGGCTGTCTTTGACAGCTGAATGAGTCCTATTTTTAATTTTTTATCAGTCATATTGAAAGGATTTGCCATGGCATCTGCATTGTCATGCAATGAAGCGAGCCATGTTGTTTTATAAGCGCTTTGCAATCTACGGCAACTACAGGGACATCGAAAGCAATCCTGAGCATCTGAAGTGCCATGGAATCTTTCTTAGGCTGTCCGTAGGTCGGCATGATGACTGCACCAGGCAAAGCAAGGAAATTGGCATAGGTCGCCGGAAGCCTGTTGCCCTCCTCGTCATATATGGCATCGGGAAGAGGAAGCCTGATGAGATTGAAAGGATTCCCGGCAATCGTCCTGGCCTGTTTCAGCTCATTTTCCATGAGATTCAATTCCTCGAAATGTTCATCCTCGGGATCATCGCATCCGGTAAATATTATCGTGTTTCCCGGTGCGAATCGGGCGAGGGTGTCTATATGGGAGTCCGTGTCGTCGCCGGCAAGATACCCATGTTCAAGCCAGATACATTTCTTGGCTCCGAAAACAGCCAGAAGATAATGCTCTATTTCCTCCCGGGAAAGCGTGGGATTGCGGTTGGGTGACAACTGACAGGTTGCGGTCGTCATGATAATCCCTTCGCCGTTCGATTCAATACCGCCCCCTTCAAGCACAAAATCCTGTCTGTTTTCCAGACGTTGAGAGATCAGGTGGGTATCCGACATGGATCTGACCACAATATTGTCAAGGTTGGAAGCGAATTTCTGGCCCCAGCCATTGAATCGGAAATCGACAGGAAGATACCGGCCGCTGTCGCCGATTACGGAGAGAGGCCCGTAGTCACGCGTCCATGTGTCGTTGGTCGGCGCCCGGAAATAAAATATTTTTTCTGACGGAATATCCTTGAAACACGCTGCGGGCTCCGATATGTCGGGCGCAATGACAACAACCTTTGACCGGGGAATGATTGCCTTGACAATTTCACGGAAGCAGTCGCGCACTTCTTCAAGCATATATGCCCAGTCAGTCAACGCATGAGGCCATGCCATAAGGACTGCCCCGTTCATTTCCCATTCGGCCGGTAAGCGGCGCTGCCCGGTACTACTCTGCGTCATAATCGTTCAATGCGTTCCACACATCATTCTGCGAATCCAGATATTCATCGCAGTAATCAAAAAAGCCATTCTTCTCCGAGCTGCCCATTTCTTCACACCACTTACGGTAGGCAGCTTTGAGTTCGGCGTCCTCATGTAGATTTTTTTTGAATTCCGACTCGGCTATATCTATGCTGCCGTATTCGGATAAATACCTGTTAAATACTTCAATAATGTCATACATGTCACAAAGATAAGAAACTTTTTGGATATACCTGACGTTATCTAAATAAAACTCAGGGCTGGCGCATGAGATTTAACTTTCCTTAAAAACCTTGAGTAAATAGTCAAT
>OFFN01000006.1_pt1 | contig 205731 bp, 147 predicted proteins | sample 1521381 | NCBI WGS metagenome assembly OFFN01 (sample SAMEA3504112, study PRJEB24116) | mouse gut metagenome | biome: mouse gut; feature: mouse-associated habitat; material: faeces | place: Denmark | collected 2011 | reverse complement strand
GGACGGGGTGGGTCTCAGCTTTACACGGGTGAAATCATGAAATGAAAAGCCCGGAGCTTTCCATTTCATGATTTCACCCGTGCCTACCGCCGTGCCGCCGCTAAAGCGGCTTTGACGTCCCTGATCCTGACATCCCAGACTTCTAAAAAATCTAATGTCTAAAGTATCTATACAAGCGTCCAATGTAGGGTCGCGGCATGCCGCGGCCCATTCTGATAATCATTTCATGGCGAGCGGTCCGAATTATGAGGCGAGTGCAACTTATTGCATCAAAATTGGTGCAGAAATGCAAATAAATCGCCAATATTTGCGTATATTAATAATATTTAACATAAATTAACTTTCGGGGGGGGTAAAGTGAAAATTTTGACTTACCTTTGCGCCGGATACCTAAGTGCGACAATCAGAGTAAATAAGCAACAACTGCTGATGCAAGCTACTTACTAACCGCTACTTGCAATTACACTAATCAAATAATCAAATAATCAAATAATCAAGTATGAAAAAACAATTACTTTTGCTCATTGCCATGGTAATGAGCCTGACTGCCACCGTAGTCGCCGCCGACTTCACGGTAGGCGACTTCACGTACACGCCGGGTACGGGTTCCTTAAGTGGTAATGCCACTATTATTCAGTACACCGGCGGGGCAACTGTGGTAATTCCCGACGAAGTCACTGACGAGACAACGGGTAAGACCTACAAAGTGACGCTGATTAAAGACAAAAACGTTTTCGGAGGAAATACGGAAATCACGTCTGTGAAGCTGGGCGCAAATCTCACGGCGTTAACGACTAATGCATTTGATGGCTGTACATCGCTGGAGACTGTTGATACAAGCGGCTGCACAGCTTTGACAGCAATCAGGAACATGGCATTTCAGAACTGTACAAGTCTTACATCTTTCGTAGTCCCTGCAAATGTCGTGACCATTTATGCAGGCTGTTTCAATGGTTGTTCCAATTTGAAAGATGTTTCCTTTGCCGGAAATTCCTGGATATGTAACTCATCCTCTTCTACCAGTACAGTTTTTCAGAATTGTGTAGCTCTTGAAAGTATAGAGCTGCCGGAAAGCGTTACTGTACTTCCTAACTCGATGTTCAACGGTTGTTCGTCATTGACATCTGTTAAACTTTCATCCGCAATGACGGAAATAGGTTCGTCAGCTTTTGCATCATGTACAAGTCTCAAAGAAATTGACTTAACCGGTACTAAAATCACAACGATTGGAGGATATGCATTTAGTGGAGCTTCATCGCTTGAAACTATTAAATTGCCGTCAACTGTAAATTCAATTTTAAAAGATGCATTTAAAGGCACAGCTATCAAAAGTGTGATTTCGTCAGACACGCCGGTTGAAGGTGGTATAAATATGCCGCTATTGTCAACTACTATTTCTGTTGTATTTCAGAATTGCATGAATCTTGTGAATGTAGATTTATATGACAGTAACATTACTACCATTGCTAACGGCGCGTTCAACGGTTCAGTGGCGGTTGAAACATTCAAATTTCCCAAGAATTTGAATCTTGCTCAATATGCTTCGACCAGTACTAATTCAAATTCGCTTCTGTTTAATGGAATGGCAGCTCTGCGAGAGGTAATGTTGCCTGACGCTCAAGAGGTGGAAATACCGACTTCTCTTTTCCGTGGTTTAAGTGCTCTGGAAACAGTGATTATGCCGGAGGGAGCGAAAGTGACAGCAATCGGGAACAACGCATTTAATGGTTGTACTAAATTTAATCCTGATTCATTCATAACAGAAAATCTTGTCTCTGTCGGAGTATCCGGATTAAGGGGTACGGCTATAACAAAATTTACCTATACGAGCAGTCTTGAAACTCTCGGCTCCAACTCGCTTCAGGATTGTAAGAATCTTGTATCGGTTGAAGCAGAAGAGGGCTGTAAGGTGCCGGCTGTGGAAAATTATACCTTTAGTGGTTGTTCATCTTTGGAAAGTATAAGTCTTCCGGAAAGCATAAAGGAATTAAAGACGCTTTGTTTTAACGCTTGCCCGGCACTTGTTAATCTTGATATGGGTGCTACCCAGTTGGTAACGACAGCTGCTTCAGGATTCAGTTATGCCAACATGCTGAATGGTTCTTCAAATCTTGAGTCAGTGTTATTGCCCGCAACTCTTGAAGAAATAGCCGACAATACGTTTACCCGTCAGACTTCACTGACATCTATAGAACTTCCGGCCAGTCTAAAGACGATTGGTAATTCCGCTTTCTACGGCTGTTCTCTCCTTGAAACCGTAAACTTCCCTGATAATCTCGTGACAATCGGTAATTTAGCTTTCAGTGGCTGCAAGATGACAAATGCCATTTTCCCGATAGGTTTGGAATCAATTGGAGACAAGGCATTCCAGTCGGTTCCGCTTGAAGGTTCATTGACTATTCCCGGAACTGTACGCACTATCGGTTCGAGTGCATTCAGCGGCAACAAACTTTCTACAATCGTGATCTACGCTCCCGAGGTGGAGAATGAGAATACAAGATCAGAAGTAGAATCCATTAGCATTGGTGATCAGGCCTTTTATTCAACTGTGGCTAATCTGGAAAGTGTATATACCAATTATACAACACCTCCGACAATCAATGCGAATGTCTTCTATATGGTAGGAAATACTCCGCAGACAGGTCAATATAAAGCCAACCTTTATGTCCCGACTCCGGAACTGTATAAGGTTGCTACGGGCTGGGAGAACTTCGGTGAAACTCATATCGCTACCGGTGTGGGTGAGGTTATGACTGATGCCGGGGAGGCGTTTGAGGTTTACAACTTGCAGGGTGTGAGAGTTACAAAGACCACCGACCGCAAGCTCTCTGATCTCCCGCAGGGCATTTATATCGTAAATGGAAAGAAAGTTGTAAAGAAATAACAGTAGGTTTATTATGCTACGTCGGCCGTGAGGTTGACGTAGCATTGTCACACCCGGAGCTACACCGAGTGTGGCAGAAATGATTAAGAGATAGTCGCAGCAGGGTGATACGGCGATTCCAGGACAACCCCGGTTATTGAACTTCTGAATATAGGAGGGGTGTGGCTCCCGTCCGGTTGATGAGGAGAAGTGGCAGTAACCGCAGTGATACGGATCGCGTATTTCCCGGTGCAGACTAATTTGGTTGAAAAAATGCAGCCCCATGTGAATGGAGCTGCATTTTTTCTTTTGTATGTTCTGGGTCTGCCGGTCATGATGGTCATGACGGGAGCAGACCCGGTATATGTCAGAGTGTCTTCTTAACCTCGACTTCCTCGTAAGCCTCGATGAGGTCGCCCTCTCGGATGTCGTTGTAGCCCTGCACGGATAGACCGCAGTCGTAGCCCGACAGAACTTCCTTGGCATCGTCCTTGAAACGTTTCAGCGAACCGAGCTCGCCGGTGTAGATTACAATGCCGTCGCGGATCACGCGGACTTTCGAAGAACGCTTGATCTTGCCGTCGCGTACAATAGCACCGGCAATCGTTCCGACCTTCGAGATCTTGTAGGTCTGGAGCACCTCGGCTGTACCGATAATCTCCTCCTTGATCTCGGGAGAGAGAAGTCCCTCCATGGCATCCTTGACTTCCTCGATGGCCTTGTAGATGACGGAGTATAGACGGATCTCGACTCCCTCCTTGTCGGCCTCCCTGCGGGCGGCTGCCGAAGGACGCACCTGGAAACCGATGATGATGGCATCGGACGCGGCTGCGAGTGTGACGTCTGACTCGGAGATGGCACCCACGCCCTTGTGGAGCACGTTGACCTGAATCTCCGGTGTGGAGAGCTTGAGAAGCGAGTCGGAAAGAGCCTCGACAGAACCGTCAACGTCACCCTTGACAACGAGGTTGAGCTCGTGGAAGTCGTTGAGGGCGCGGCGGCGGCCGAGTTCCTCAAGGCCGAGACGCTTGGTGGTGCGCATGCTGAGCTCGCGCTGCAGCTGCTCACGCTTCGATGCAATCTCGCGGGCCTCCTGCTCGGTGGGGAGCACGTTGAACGTGTCGCCGGCCTGCGGAGCGCCGTTCAGACCGAGGATAAGCACCGGAGTGGCCGGACCGGCTTCCTTGACGCGCTGGTTACGCTCGTTGAACATCGCCTTGACCTTACCGTAGTTGGTACCGGCCAGAATCACGTCGCCCACGCGGAGCGTACCGTTCTGGACAAGCACTGTGGCCACGTAACCGCGACCCTTGTCGAGCGACGACTCGATCACCGAGCCGATGGCGGCGCGGTCGGGGTTGGCCTTGAGGTCGAGCATCTCGGCCTCAAGAAGCACCTTCTCCATGAGGTCTTCGACACCTATGCCCTTCTTGGCCGAGATGTCCTGCGACTGGTACTTGCCGCCCCAGTCCTCTACGAGATAGTTCATCGCGCCGAGCTGTTCCTTGATCTTGTCGGGGTTGGCTGCGGGTTTGTCAATCTTGTTGATGGCGAACACCATCGGCACACCGGCGGCCGAGGCGTGGTTGATTGCCTCGACGGTCTGGGGCATGACATCATCGTCGGCGGCGACAATGATGATGGCGAGGTCGGTCACCTTCGCACCACGGGCACGCATGGCGGTGAACGCCTCGTGACCCGGTGTATCGAGGAACGTGATGCGGCGTCCGTTGGGGAGCGTCACGTTGTAGGCACCGATATGCTGTGTGATACCTCCGGCCTCACCGGCGATAACGTTGGCCTTGCGGATATAGTCGAGCAGCGAGGTCTTACCATGGTCCACGTGACCCATGACGGTCACGATCGGCGGACGCGGCTGGAGATCCTCCTCACGGTCTTCGGGAGTCTCGATGGCCTCGGTCACGTCGGCGCTGACAAACTCGGTCTCGAAGCCGAACTCCTCGGCCACGATGTTGATTGTCTCGGCGTCGAGACGCTGGTTGATCGACACCATCACGCCGATGTTCATGCAGGTGGCGATGACGTTGTTGACGGGAACGTCCATAAGGCTTGCAAGGTCGTTGGCCGTCACAAACTCCGTAATCTTCAGAATCTTGCTCTCGGCTGCCTCGCGCTGGGCGTTCTCCATCTCGCGGTGGTGCATCTCCTCGCGCTTCTCCTTGCGGAACTTGACCGACTTCTTGGTGGTCTTGTTGGTGAGACGTGCGAGGGTCTCCTTCACCTGCTTCTGTACATCCTCGTTGCTGATCTCGGGCTTGGCCTGACGGCGGTCGCCACGACGGTTGTTGCGGTTGCGGTCGCCACGGCCCTGGCCTCCGCCCTGGTTGCCACCCTGGCGGTTCTGGCCGTCACCCGGCTTCTTGCGCTGGTCGGCACCGAAACCGGGCTGCTGTGCAGCCTTGTCGATATCTACCTTCTCCTTGCCGATGCGCTTGCGCTTCTTGCGCGCGTCGTTCTCGGCGCGACGCTCGTTCTTTCCCTTCTTCTTGGGGCGGGTGCTCTGGTTGATGGCAGAGAGGTCGATCTTGCCGAGCACCTTCAGCTCGGGACCCTGCGGGGCGCCACCGAGGCGGAAAGGCTTGTTCTCCTCTTCGGCAGGCTTGGTCTCGGCCGGTTTCTCGGCGGCTGCGGGCTGTGCGGGTGCGGCAGGTTGTGCGGAAGCGGCTTTGGCAGCCTCCTCCTTTTTCTTCTGCTCGGCCTGACGCTCAGCCTCGGCGCGTGCGGCCTCGGCCTTGGCCTGTTCGGCACGCTGGCGGGCCTCGCGTTCGGCTTTCTCACGGTCAGCCTTCTCGCGCTCCGCTTTCTCGCGTGCGGCTTTCTCCTGTTCGGCCTTGATTCTTGCGGCCTTCTCCTGTTCAGCCTTCTCACGCTCGGCTTTCTCGCGTGCTGCGGCTTCTGCGTTGGCCTGTTCAACAGCTGCGTCAGAGACAGTCTTCATGCCTGACTTGGGGTTGGAGAGGTCGATGGTGCCAAGAATCTTGGGCCCGGACACATGAGATGCGGCCGGCTGCGCTTCGCGTTCCGGCTTATCTTTCTTGGGGCTTTTGGGAGGACGTTTGCCGTCTACCTGAGTCTTGAATTCCTTGTCTTTGCTGAACTCCCTTGTGAGCAGATCAACGGCGTCGGAGTCTATGCGGGCGTTGGGATTGCCCTCGTCGACCTCGACATTGTGTTTTCGCAGGAAGTCCACCGCAGTGTTCACTCCTACATTAAGGTCTTTGGCTACTTTACTGATCTTTGTGCGCATATGCTGTTGTTAAATTATACAATTGACCGGGGCCCGGCCCGGAGGGAGGGGAGAGGTTGGGGCGCGGCGGTGCTCATTATTCCTCGAACTCGGCGCGGAGTATCGAGAGCACGTTCTCGACGGTCTCGACCTCAAGGTCTGCCTGGTCGAGCACCTCGCGGGGTGCGTTGAGCACTGCCTTGGCGGTGCCGAGACCGAGGTCTTTCAGGGCCTCGATCACCCAGCCGTCGATCTCGTCGCGGAACTCGTCGAGGTAGATGTCTTCCTCGCCCTCCTCGATGTCGCGGTACACGTCGATAGTGTATCCCGTGAGCTTCTGGGCGAGAAGTATGTTGAGACCACCCTTGCCGATCGCGAGGCTCACCTCATCAGGGTGCAGGAACACCTCGGCCTTCTTCTCCTCCTCGTTGAGACGCATGGATGAGATCTTGGCGGGCGAGAGAGCGCGCTGTATGTAGAGCTGCGGGTTGGCAGTGTATGAGATTACGTCGATGTTCTCGTTGCGGAGCTCGCGGACAATGCCGTGGATACGGCTGCCCTTGATGCCGACGCAGGCACCGACCGGGTCGATGCGCTCGTCGTAGCTCTCCACGGCGATCTTGGCACGCTCGCCCGGCTTGCGGGCAACGTCCTTGATGGTGATGAGGCCGTCGTGGATCTCGGGAACCTCAAGCTCGAACAGGCGGCGCAGGAAGCGCGGATCCGTGCGCGAGATGATAACCTTCGGGTTGTTGTTGGGGTTGTCCACACGCTTCACGATGGCACGCACCATGTCGCCCTTGTGGAAGAAGTCGCCCGGAATCTGCTCCTCTTTCGGGAGGATGAGCTCGTTCTGGTCCTCGTCGATGAGGAGCATCTCGCGCTTCCAGATCTGGTGTACCTCGGCGGTGACTACCTCACCCTCGATCTCCTTGAACTTCGAGTAGATCGCGTCTTTCTGAAGGTCGAGAATCTTGGACTGCAGAGTCTGACGGAGGTTGAGGATGGCGCGGCGGCCGAACTTCTCGAAGAAGATCTGCTTGGCGACTTCCTCGCCGATCTCGCACTCGGGGTCAATCTCGCGTGCGTCGGTCAGCCCGATCTGCATGTCCTTGTTCTCCACGTCGCCGTCGGCAACGACCTCAAGATTCTGATAAATCTCGCAATCGCCCTTGTCGGGGTTCATGATGACATCGAAGTTCTCATCCGAACCGAACTGCTTGGCGAGCACGTTGCGGAATGACTCCTCAAGTACCGAAATCATTGTGGTCTTGTCGATGTTCTTGAGTTCCTTGAACTCTGCGAACCTGTCGACCATATTTACTGTCTCTGCTTTTTTTGCCATAAGACTTAATATCTTTATCTATCTGTATGTGATGGGTTTGATTTCTTTTACAGTGTCGCGTCCGGGCTGCGGGGCTGTCAGAACTCCAGCTCGTAGCGCACGGACTTGACATCGGCATAGGCGAAAGTCTGCGGCTCGACCTGCTCCACCGGACGCTTCGCGCCCTCGGGGCGCACCTTGACCACGGTGTCGACCGTGAATGTCTCCGGACCGGCTGCCGAGAGAACTCCGTGCAGCTTGCGGCCGTCGCGGGTGAGCACCTCCACCTTGTTGCCGAGGTTCTTCTCATACTGGGCAAGAACCTTGAAGGGCGTGGTGAGCCCCGCCGAACCTACCTCAAGCTCATAATCCTCGTCGTCGCGGGGGAATGCCTCCTCGATGGCGCGGGTGAGCCCGATGCAGAAGTCGATGTCAACCCCGCTCATGGAGTCGATCTCGACCTTTATCTCGTTGTCCTTGCTGACCGTGAGGTCAACCGGAAAGTAGTCCGTGCCTTCGAGGCGCGTGTCTATGAAGTCCTGAAGTGCTTTCTTATCTATCATGTCTGATTTGTAATGTCTGACTGTGATATCAGACGGTTATGTCTGACCGGTTATGTCAGCCTGTGATGTCTGAACACGTTAAGAACGTGTCGCTCCACGTCCGGTTGAGGCGGATGAGGCGTGCGGCACATTAAAAAATTCGGAGGAGACCTGCGTCCCCTCCGGAATGTTATGCAAAGATAATAAATATTTTGGGCATTTGGAAATCGGCAGCCGCTGCAAACGGCAATTTACTTCAAATATGCCTTATTTTAACTATCTTTAGTAAAATTTAACATTGATTATACGACTTCAATCTCTATTTCCTTGAGGAAATTTCCGAGGGTGGGATTTTCCTCGACGGCCTTACGCAGGAATTCCTGGGGCGGTAGATATTTGGTGACCTCTTTCTCGGGGTTGATTGTGGCCTTGACCGACAGGAAGTCATTTCGCAGCCGTTCGCGCATGAACCGCAGGAGTTTCGGCATGGCCAGTTCGAAGGCCTGCTGCTGGGCGGGATGGTCCACGAGTACGTCAAACTCAAGGTTGTCGCGTCGCTTGGGTTGCGCGTTGCGCATGGCGCTGACGAGTATCTTCTGGTCGGGCACGGCGAGTATGTACTCGTTCCATACGCGCATGAAGTCGGCGTCGGTGAAGTTCTCCTTCTTGCGTTCGAGGCTGGCGGCCTGGGCCTGGTTGCCCGCGTTGAGCTGGAAGGAATGCGGACGTCCGGCGCCGGGGCGTGTCTGCGGATGAGCCTGGGGTTGTGCCTGTGGTTGCGGCCTTGGAGGTTGCTGGACAGGGACGACTCTTGGCTGAGCTGCGGCGGGTTGGGGTGCCGGGGCGGGTGCCGGAGCAGGAGCAGGAGCGGCTTGCGGAGCGGCTACGTAGGGTGCCGGCGCGGGATCTTCGGTAACGCTTGCGGTGACCGGAGCTGCGGGTTGCGCTTCTGCTGCCGGTGCCGAGGTTCTGGCCCGTGGTGCTTCCGATGGATTCCGCAGGGCCATGGGGCGGTCGGAAAGGTCAAAAGGGGGCTGGGCCGGGGCTATGAGCTGGCATAGACGGATGAGGGTCAGCTCGACGAGCAGCTGTTTGTTCGACGACGTGCGGTAGTTGAGGTCGCAGTCGTTGAGCAGACGCATGGCGGCGTAGTACCACTGCAGCGGCAGCGAGCGGGCTTGTTCCACAAGGCGTTGGCCTATGTCGTCGGGAGTTTCAAGCAGCGGCAGAGTGCGCGGGTCGGCGGCCACCATGAGGTCGCGGACATGCTGCGCCAGACTGTTCACGAAGAAGAGCGAGTCGAATCCGCGGTCGCGTATCTCCTTGTAGAGCAGCAGTGATTCTCCGGCGTCGCCGCGTGCGAACGAGTCGATGAGCTTGAAGAAGTAATCGTAGTCGAGAACATTGAGATTCTCGACCACGGCCTCGTAGGTCATATGGCCGCGTGTCGAGGTCGCTACCTGGTCGAAGATGGAGAGGGCGTCGCGCATGGCGCCGTCGGCCTTGCGGGCGATTACTCCGAGTGCCTTTCGGTCGGCCTCGATGCCCTCCTGCTGTGCCACATATGCGAGATGGTCAACGGTGTCGTTGATTGTGATGCGCTTGAAGTCGTAGATCTGGCAGCGGCTCAGGATGGTGGGGATGACCTTATGCTTCTCGGTCGTGGCGAGAATGAATATCACATACGACGGCGGTTCCTCAAGCGTCTTGAGGAAAGCGTTGAATGCCTGTGATGAGAGCATATGCACCTCGTCGATGATGAAGACGCGGTATTTGCCTACCTGCGGGGGGATGTTGACCTGTTCGGTGACGGCGCGGATGTCATCGACACTGTTGTTCGATGCCGCGTCGAGTTCCATGAGATTGAAAGAGTTGCCACGGTCGATGGCGCGGCAGGACTCGCACTCGCCGCAGGCTTCGCCGTCGGCGGTGGGGGAGAGGCAGTTGATTGTACGTGCGAAAATACGTGCGCATGAGGTCTTGCCCACGCCGCGCGGTCCGCAGAAGAGATATGCGTGAGCCAGACGACCCGAGGCGATCGCCCCCTTGAGGGTGGCGGTCAGGTTCTGTTGTCCGACGACGCTGTGGAAAGTCGCGGGTCTGTACTTCCGCGCGCTGACTATGTATTGTTCGCTCATAAATTTGCCTGTCCTATAATCTTTCTTTCCGCAAATTTATATACTTTTTATTTCAGAAACAAATAATTCCGCACAAAGTTACCCCTCTGTGGTTCGGCCTGCGGTCAAACCCGCAGGCCGAACCTATGTCATCACTTGCCGACAAACTTTTTGCCGTCGCGGACATAGACAGACCCGGGCAGAACGCGCTCCACGCGCCGACCCATCAGGTCGTAGATTACACCAGAATTTCCAGTCTCGGTCTCTGAATCGAATACTCCCTCTACCGAGTCCTGACCGCGCGCGAAGTCCTCGGCCTTGAACACGCAGACTCCGTTCTCGTAGCATTCGAGCATACCGCCGAATGACTTGCCGCAGTCAGTCGGGGGGAACCATGTCATATACTCGTCGGTGTATTGCGCACCGATGCCTTCCACCCATACAAAAGACCTACCGGTTTCCTCATTCTCAATTAGCTGATACTGACGCTCTATGCCGCATACGGTCTCATTGAAGACCGACGCCACATTGCCGATTGGCCACTTTGTACCGTCGCCATCGGCATTGACCACCGCTCCCTGTTCAAGCGAGAAATCCATCATCGGCGTGAAATAGGAATAGGTACCGGTCTCATTATCCGACCAATATAAGTCGAGCAGGCCGTCGGATTCGGATAGAATCACTGTGAAGGGACTGAACATGTCGGCATCCGACATGACACTCACACGACGGGCAGGACGATTGCCGATATAGAGCTGTTTATCCTCAACCGAAGCGGTGACAGTTGACCTTTCCGGCTCGCTGACACTCGATATGAACTCCCACTTCCACATCTTGCCGGGGCCAAGTATCGAGTGAGGATCCTCATTGCTCTGCGCAAGTCTTGACCCGTAAATGACGTTGCCCTCGCTGTCGGCGACATATTTTAGGAATGAACGGCTGCCAAGGCCGGAAGAGGCCTCAGGCATTCCTGTTGTATAAGGGGGGCCGAAGAAAATCAGGTCACCATCAGAGTCGGGGCCTACTCCCTCGATAACCGAACCGGGAAAAATCTCCACAAACGACGTAGTGACTTCGCCGTCACCGTTATCTTCTTTGATTTCATAAAGGAAAGTCATGGCCTTGCGCTCAGTGCCGTTTACCAGAACCGGTTCCTTGATCTTCACCACGACCGGAATATATTCACCACCCCTGTCTCTGAACATGAAGCTGTCGCCATCCTCAAGAGTGAAATCGTAGCGGAGGAATTCTCCGTAACGATCTTCCGGAACGGAAGGATCGAGAGACGCTGTATTCGACATGAACTCCACATCATCGAGCGTAAGGACATAGACTTTACCATCCTCCTCGCGCATGTAACCACTTGTAACATCCTGCTCTTTCTTGCCGGCGTACTCCAGCACTCCATATTCCGAAGTGCCCCTGTAATCCTCCGACTGGAACCCCATGAAGCGGTGATACTCTTTGCCGTTGACCGTGACAGTCCCGTCAAACTTCTTTGAATAGTAAGTGACACCATCCATGGAAGTACTTCCATACTGCCAAACCTTACCCTCCTCGATAATCGGAGCGTAGCCGCAGTTGGCGGGGGGAGCGGTTGGTTCCTTGCTATTGTAGATGACATTACCCTCGCTGTCGAACACGCGGTTGAGCCATGATTGTATGGAGGCCTCCTTGGTGTTGTCCCAAACTCCCGAAACGCTGTCCATATTCGGTGCGGGCAGGATGCCGTTGCATGTCGTGCCGATACCCTCGATGAAGTAAAGGATGTCATCCTCTCCCATAACGTAAAGATTGCTGAATCCCATCACACGGCACTGCTCCCCGTCGATTTCAACCGGAGTCTCCCACTTCACATCAAGCGACATTCCGCCTTCCACACCTGAGAATCCGGCTGCCTGGGGATACTCCCACGTTGCTCCGTCGGACAGGGTGAAATCATAAACCTTGAACTCAGAATACTCCGGCGACCCGGCACCTGAATCTCCTGATGCAATTTCCTGATTGACAATCTTTCCGCTATTCTTTTCACACAGCACGAACACCTTGCCCGGTTCCTCGCGCAGGTAATAGACCTGACTGACAGAATTGTTGCTGTATGCGAGTTTGCGGTTCTCTCCGAAAACAAGTGATTTGAACTGCACAAAACGATGGTATTCAGTTCCATCCACTGTCTCAGTCCCGTCGAACTTCATGTAATGGAAAGCGGCACCATCATATACGGTTGAATAGCCGGTATACTCCCAGACACGACCCTCACGAATCATCGGCACATACTCGGCGGCAAGAGCCGATACGCAACCGATTGCGGCGAGCGCAGACGCAAGTAAAAATTTCTTCATAAACGCATGTTTTAATTGTTATACATAAGGTTAACCTACACAGCGGCAAAGATAGTTATCTTGTTTTAAATATGCAAATATTTGAAAGAATTTATTTTCATTTTGTTAAATTATTTCTCGATTTTAGACAATTTGATATAAAAATAAACGGTTGCGCAGAACTCATTCCAGTGTCTTTACCCGTTCCGCGCAACCGCTGTTTGAATACTTCTGTCATGGCCCGCGGTCAAACCCGCAGCAACCGTCCCTATGTCATCACTTGCCGACAAATTTCTTGCCGTCGCGGACATATACCGACCCAGGAAGCACGCGCTCCACGCGGCGACCCATCAGGTCGTATATTGCTCCGTACTTTGGCTTCTGGGAGGATACAACGTCATCCACACCGACGAACGAATAGTGGTTGGTGTCGTATATTACATTACCGTCGCCATCATAGACTCTCTCCAGCCGGGATTGGATACCTGCATACCAGCTGTTGTCCGCCATCCCGGTCATCTGATCAAGGAAGTACAAGCCCAAAGACCCGTTCTCAGTAACTCCGATACCTTCTATTAAAAAGAAACTGTCTTTATATACTTCAGTGAAAGGGTCATCGGCAAAGGTCATGACCATGCATTCATCTCCGCCTATTGTGACGGGTGCAAGATAATGGACCTTTAAAGGCTCTGTCTCGACGCTTCCTGCCGGTATTCTTACAAGATGAATTTCCTCTCCCTCCTTTTTGTTCCAATCGTATATCACAGTCTCATGATATGATGAGACTTCATCCTCCACAGGAGAAACCACTGCCCCGCCATATTCATCGTCCAGCCTGTAGACTGTGCCATCTTCCTCACGAAGGAGACAGGTTATCTCGTCACGTGTCTCCCGGCTCATCAGCGTACCATAAGGGTACGCCTCCACATCGGTGGAAATGGAATAATTCCTTGTATCGGTGATGGTGAGGCACGAATATAATTTGCCTCCTATTTCCCGGGTGGCAGTGAATTTTAACGAATGCACTGCAAGAAGGTTATCCCATGACTTCTCATCGTATTCGTGCATACCATACCGATTGGCTCCGCTGTACACCCAAACCCGATCCTCACGTACCGTAGCGACGTGTTTCTCTGAGTAGGACAGATTTACAACGAATCCCATTGTCAGCAGAATTAGAAATAAGTGTTTCATATGATTATGTTTTCAGTTGTCGTTTGAAATGTTTAGTCCCGCGCCTTTTTCCACAGTAAATCCCGCTCCAAGAACTGTTTCGTGTGCCGATATCGACACCTTTGCTCCACAGCAAATTCTTTCACCTTCAAATTCAGCCTGGCCGTTAGCCAGAACCATAAGATTTCCACCGGTCATCACATCGAAATAATTCCTGCTGCGGAAATTTCCTATGCAGTAAAGTCCAAGGTTGCCGGATACTTGAATTTGTGGTTCTTTTATGTCATCGTTAAGCAGATTTATATCCGGGAGATAAAATTTCTTTGAAGATTGGACAGTGCCTGAATTGGAAGCAAGTAAGTAAATCTCGGGATAATGCCCATTTTTAAAGATGCTCACTGTGAACGGGGAGTTATCCTGTACTCCAATTTCCTCGGCAGTAAGAGATACCGTGGAATGTCCTGTTATACGGAATACTGCGGTTGCGCGCTCTCCGTTAAAGACAATTGCGCGGGCGTTCTCCATATCTGTGCCATTTATGGTAAGAATACCGGATTGATATGATACCGAAATGTTTTGTCTCGATGGAACCCCTAACCATACATTGATATCAGGGTCGCCTATAAGATTTCTGGTGAATTGCTGATGTCGATCTCCTGTGGCTAACACAGAATTTGCAAATGCATTTCCTATGGACTCACCTTTGCTGATTCTATAACCAAAATCGGTTTCCATCATTTCCTGTGGACCTGTATAACCATCACGTGTATTACCTATATAAGCCACTCCTCCATAATTTCCTCCAACCGTGAAGCTGGATCCCATGTCAAAAGGAACATTCCTGTAACCGCCTCCGGGAAAGCGGATGTTGTCAAAAGGTGTGGATGTACATGCAAAAGTATAGAGAATTGACGGTTTGCCCGCATTGTCAAGCCCATCCAAGCCATTCCCGTGTTCGGCATTTGGATGACGTGTGTCCTGAGTAGAATAGGAGTTTACAGCTTGTATGTACCGATTCTGCTCCCAATCATCACTAGACTTCCTGTCTCCTGCCGTACAGATAGTCACAGGACTCCCGTGTCCTTTCAGACTTATAATGCCGCACTGTCCCATTCCTAATATCACTTCCTGTCCTGTTGGTTCACATTCAGAGTATACCAAACCACCTTTTTCGTCATTCAGAGTAATTAGATCAAGAGTAGATACTCCTTTGAACAGTGTAGGTGAGGAAACAAACATATGCTGTCGGTTAATAAACCCTTTTCCCAAATAATCAGGATTGCCTAGTCCCGGATTAATTTCATAAATCAATAATTTATCCAGGTATCTGGCGAGATGGCTCTTTTGATAAGCAAGTAATCTTCCGACGCGAAGTTCAGGCGAATACTTCTGTTTGAGTATCGCGCCATAGTAGTTCCCGTTGGCAATGGAATCCAACGTGAATGATGTAGTCATGTCAGAAAAATAGGCATCTGTAGGGACAAAATTCTCTCCATCATACCAGCTGTAATGTTCCTTTGAATTTGATGTATAGTTCCTGAATTTGCGAATGGGTGCGGAAGTCCTGTAATCCCCAATTATTAACAATTGGAATTTACCGTATTTACTGTATTCTGAACGAAGCCAGTTCCTGATATGCGATTCCTTGTCAAAGGATTTCTCTCCAAAGATGTCCGAGAATAAGGGATTCTCCCAGATTTCCTCAACAGTATGAATCCTTACAGTATGCCCTTTCTGAGATTTCCAACTAGCTAAATCATTGACAGATTCCTTAAGACTTTCCGGTACAAGGATATAATAATAAGATTCAGGCATCAATTCAAAAGAGCCGGTCTGCGCTTTTGATTGGGAAACGGCGTTCTCATTAAATCGGGGTGGATTTACTACAAGCGTATCTAAATCCGTGTCCCATTCTGAATCCCGGGATTCAATACAGCAGTAATCCACGTCCTGAGGACCGCATTCTTCGTAATCCAGTTTGACATCCACATTCAACAACGGATTTAATATACATGGATTTTGTTCTGACATAAATCCAATTGGAACCGCCACCGAAACAATATGATTCTTGCCGTTGACAAGGTAATCATTAATAATCCATGCTCGCCATCCTCCACGGTCTTGATTTGAAGAATCAGTGACCAGATCGCCATATTCATGCCATTCCGACAATTCCCTATTCGTTAGTATTTTATTTGTTAAAACGATAGGATTAGATATTTGAACGTTTTCAAGAGTTACTTTTATATTTTCACAGAAGGTCGGCATCAGCAAATTAATAACCTTGCAAGGCATAAGAGGAGCTGGCAGTTCTTCTAAATAGTTTGCGTCCGGGGCGTTCACCATTACGTAAGGTGTGCCGTCAGGTGCGGTTACCGTGTCGAAGGTTATTGCTGTCGGGTCGAACGTCAGAGTGTGGCGTATCTCACCGGCTGTGGCGGACGTGACTGCGGTCATGACCAGGGCCACGAGCGCGACGAGGAGCCGCCCGGTTGTGGTTAGTATTCGTCGTTTCATATTGTCGCATTTTAGTCGGTGAGTATCATTCGTTTGGAATCAATCTCCACGCCGTCTGCTATCAGGGTGTAGATGTACATTCCTGCTGTAAGGGTGTTGCCCTCGATGGTGATGTCCACGTTGCCGCGCTCGGTGATGTTATTGCGGAGTTTCTGATTGCCGTTGAGGTCGTAGACGCAGAGGAACGCGCTTGATACATCGTCGGGAAGCACGCAGCTGACTACTGTCGAAGTGCGGAACGGATTGGGGCGATTCTGCGACAGGCTTGCCACAACAGAGCCATCAGGAGTGCTGCCGCCTTCTTTTGTGCCGTTTTTCAAGGCCTCGATTGTCTGCTCCTGCTCGCGCACTTTCTCCCGCAGACCCTGAACCGCATCGACAAGAAGAGGTATGAATCCGGTGTAGTCGATGCTCAGCATCCCATCCTCGTCCTCATACACAAGGTCGGGATAGACCTCGCGCACGTCCTGCGCAAGGAAGCCGTACTGATGCTGTCCGTTTGACTGTGCCGCGCTTCTCATCATGCCGTTGGCACTGCCACCTTCGTTACTTTCATCTAACGTCGTACCGATAAGGCGGTAGCTGACGGGCGCGATGTCGGCGAGAAGTTCACTCATGTTCTCCAGCGGCTCAATGTCTGTTTTCAGTCTTGAATCAGAGCTTGTGAGAACCTGAGGAGTTGAGACAGGCACTGTAAATGTCACAGGTATCTTTGATCCATCTGTCTGGGTCTTGGTGATATTGTGGCTGAAAATCTTTGTGTCCCCGCAATAGTATGACAGACCTCCTTTTGCTCCAAGAATGAGACTTCCGAAGCCCCTATTGGTGGAATACGAGTATTTATCTTCGGCAATATATGTGTAGCCCATGCCTCCGAAAGCAATCTTTCCTCCCGACTGCATTGAACTCGGACCGATAATCCGGAATGTAGCCAGCGAATCAGGAGAAAGAGAACTTTCTATCAGCTCCCCCGGTGTAAGTGTTCCTCCGGGTATTGTCGCGGTAGTAGAAAGAGGGTTGATGACAGGCCGGTCTCCCATACTGATGTGATAACCAACCTGAACCTGACCTGATTCGACAACTTTGAGTTGTGCGGATGCGCCGAGCGCGAAGCTTGCCGCTGCAAGCATGATTGTTAATTTTTTCATATTTTTAGATTTTATGTGCCTTATGAAAGCACGGTTAACTTTTTAGAATGTCAAGCGATTGCAGTGATAGCCATTTAGTGTGTTCACACACCGATATAGCCGACATAGGCCCAGCTGGCGGTGACGAGGCGGATCTGGTATTCGCCCGACTGCGCGAAGAGGAAGTCGAGGAATGAGTCTTCGTCACCGAACACGGCCACGCATGCGCCAGAGAGGTCGTAAATCTCGAACGTCAGGATTTCCGGCTTCTCCATCCCGACGAACTGGATGCCCGCTGTCGCGTCGATGGTACACTGGACTTTCTGTGACGGAGTTCTTCTTCCGGGAAGGTCATCTTCCTCGGTAATGAATCCCGCACCTGTCATAGGTATTGGATTCAGCGTTACACCGTAGGACCCGAAATTCGCAGCTGATACCCCGCAGGCAAGCCATATCAGCATGGACGCAGTAATACACTTTTTTGGAAATTGTTTCATTATATCTCGCTTTTAAGGTTTAACTTTGTGTGTACCCTTAAGAGAATTTCAAGCATGCCGTCAACTACGGAATTTTAGAATGCGTCATGTTCTTTCAAAGGACTCACACGATAACTGCGGCAAAATTATGATTTTAGCCTCAAAAACTCAAAAATTATGGTGCGCGTTTGGTGCGCACTTTACAATATATTGATAATCAAGGAATACGCAAGAATGGTTGTTGGCTGACATACTACGTTAAAGAAGCTGAATCAGCCTGTCTATTACATTTGTCGGCAGTTTCTTATCAAATGCCTTCTCTCCCAGCCGTATCCTTTTCGATGACACACCACCTTTGCTCATCGGCACAAGTATTCTCATCTCGGCTGTAGAGAGACCACATTTTATCATAAGTGCGACACGATAATCTGTAATCTTGAATTTATTTCCTACGAGGACCTGGAATCTTCTTTTGAAATCCTTATTTACAGATAACACGACCTCTTCAATATCGTCCCACAAAAAGTCATTGTCTGGTATTATTTGTTCTGATTCCAAGCGCGCCCTCATTCTGCAGTACGCATCAGAGGAGATTATACTCTCCGGAATATGTTGCCGGGTGGGAGTTTCTTGAAGCAGACGTTCAAGATTTGCTATAAGTGAGTCTCTTAGACTATTGAGATCGGACTTTTCCGGGTACAATAAGCCGGAGGTGTCAATATCTGCTGCTGGCTCATCTGTTGTCTTGACCACCCGATCTTGTCTGTCCGGCTGCGGTATATTTATATTCCTTTTTTTAGTGTACTCCGATTGTGCAAGCAACTCTGAGATTATTTCTCGGTATTTGAGCAAGGAAATGTATTGTCTGCTGTTCTTATTCTTAAGCCAGAGCAGGACAATACCTAATGTGAAGAGCAGGAAGGTTACAATGACAGCCCAGAATTTCATTAAATTCGCGCGGTTTTCCGCTTTGGCTTTTTCCCGTTCTTTCAGTGTATAGTTATACAGTGAGTTCTGCATTATTGCGGACACGTTTCCATTGCGTTTCAATGTGTTCTCCACATCTGCGGTATATTTTTCTATGTAATCAGATATGGTGTCGCTTGACAATGTTTCAATTCCTGTTCTTGACAACAGGATTGCGTAACCAGTCTTGCAATGTGACGACCTTCCTTGTTTTAATAGTTCTTTGGCATAGATCCTGGCCGTATCAACAATTCCAGCACTATGATATATCCTGGCGGCATATGCCAGGACTATAGGTTTCTCTGAATCCGGAAACTGTTCTGGAACGCCTCTTATTTCATCGACAGCCCTGCTGATACTATCCTGGCTCAAATCTGCTACTGCAATGTACATACGTTGGCGCGCTGCAAGGTCAGGATATCGTTCAGACAATTTCAATGCGTTTCTGAACAATTTTTTTGCCTCGGGATATTTTTCAAGATGCATAGTGACAGCTCCCAATAATTCTGTATCGTATATGACAGCAAGCGTATCTTTAAGATGTCTGCTGATTGCGATACTCTTTCTTAGGTAAGGAACGGCCTCCTTGTGAAGTCTAAGCGTGTTTAACAAGCGTCCGGTCTGACTCAGAATTGATATTTCGAGCTGCCGCGCATATGTATCCTGCTCGTATTCCACAACCTCATCGAGAGCATCTTGAAAATATTTCAGTGCTGTCGGGTAGTCGCCGAGGTCGGAGTAGACGCGGCCGGCGTAGTATAGGGCTTCGGGGTAGCGGCCCGAGGATTGGTGATGCCCGTAGTAGTCCGCCACCCGGAGGATGGTGCTGTCGGCTGTATGCTTCACATAGGCCTTGTCTGCGGCCTTTATTGCCAATAGGTCGCGGAGGTTGCGGTCGGCCTCGCTGAGCGAGGTGCGGTCGATGCTGTCGAGTATGGCGCGTGCCTGTGGCAGCGAGTCGCTCATCATCGACTCGGCACGCAGCAGACGGGCGTCGGGTTGGCGGCTACATGACAGCGTGATCAGGCCAATCAGCCCGATTATGCAGCATGATAGGTATGCCAATGTGCGGTGTTTCATTCAATATCGATTGGTTTCAGGTGTTCTCGAACTACAAAAATAATACTTTTGCCAAAATATTCCAAAAGGCCGATAGTTAAAGTCAAACGCAATCTTAGCTTCATACGGTTTCGGTGGGAATGATTTGGCGGGTAGGGGGAAATTCGTTATTTTTGCGGTGTTGAACCACAATCGAGAATGTACGGGACAACAGATGTGTTTCTAACACAACTACAATCGTAATTCCAACTGTAAATCTGATATATCATGAGACAGACACTTTCTTTGTGGCGTGCCGCCGCTGTCGCCGCCGTATTGGCCGGCGCGATTCCTGCCGTAGCCGCCACGCCCGACAAGGGTATATCTGCCGAGACCCTCGGCCAGCTCCAGACGGCGTATCGCGAGAACCCTAACCACCGTGCCTTGCGCAACGCCATCGCAGGTAACTCAATCGACATCCTCGCCGTAAACGCCGAGAACCGCAACGCTATCGACACCGAGTTTTCCCACCGCGTGAAGAGCCGTGGCATAACCGACCAGAAACGCTCCGGCCGTTGCTGGCTGTTTACCGGTCTCAATGTGCTCCGCTCGCAGATGATGGCCGAGCATAACCTCGCCGAACTCAAACTGTCGCACAATTACAACTTCTTCTTCGACCAGCTGGAGAAATCCAACCTCTTCCTCCAAGGCATGATCGACTACGCGTCGCGTCCTGACGATGACAAGATGGTGGAGTGGCTTTTCCGCAATCCGCTCAGCGACGGCGGTCAGTTCACAGGCGTGTCGGAAAACATCACCAAGTATGGTGTGGTGCCCACCGAGGTGATGGCTGAGACATTCTCGGCCGAGAACACAAGCCGTCTCAACAACCTTCTCTCGCTCAAGCTCCGCGAGGATGGTCTGGAGCTGCGCCGCATGATTGCCGCCAAGAAGGGAGACAAGGCTGTCTACGCCCGCAAGCAGAAGATGCTTGAGGAGATTTACCGTATGCTCGCCCTCACTCTCGGCGAACCGCCGACAGAGTTCACATGGACGCGCAAGGATGCCGACGGCAAGGTTGTGGCCACCCGCCGCTACACTCCCCAGGAGTTCTACAAGGAGTATGCCGGCAATGACCTGCGCAACGGCTACGTGATGCTTATGAATGACCCCACACGTCCGTATTACAAACTCTATGAGATTGACTATGACCGTCATTCGTACGATGGTGAGAACTGGACATATGTCAACCTGCCCGTCGAGGAAATCAAGAAGATGGCCATCGCTTCGATCAAGGACAGCACGGCTATGTATTTCTCTTGCGATGTGGGCAAGTTCCTCGACCGCGACCGTGGTCTGCTTGACCCCGACAACTTCGACTATGAGTCGCTGATGGGTACGACATTCGGCATGGACAAAGCTGACCGCATACGAACCTTCGCGAGTGCATCTTCACACGCCATGACTCTCGTGGCCGTGGATCTGGATGCAGAGGGCACGCCTAAGAAATGGATGGTAGAGAACAGCTGGGGCGACGGCGCCAACGGCGGTCACCTCATCATGACCGACAAATGGTTTGACGAGTACATGTTCCGCCTTGTGGTTGACAAGAAGTACGCCACTCCGCAGACGCTTGAGATCCTGAGCCAGAAGCCCACCCTGCTCCCCGCCTGGGACCCGATGTTCTGACCCGACTATTAGCCCGAAGAAACCCTAAAGCCTAAAATCTAAAACCTAAAACCTAAAACCTAACGCCTAAAATGATACAATCATTCGCAGGGCGCCGCAGCGTCCGTAAATATAGCGACCGGGAGGTGAGCCGCGAACTTCTCGACTCGATTCTTGAGGCGGCCATGCGTGCGCCGACATGCGGCAACATGCAGTTGTATTCCGTGGTGGTGACGCGTTCTGCCGAGGGTAAGGCCGCGCTTGCCCCGACACATTTCAACCAGCCGATGGTGACTGGTGCGCCGGTCGTGCTGACGGTATGTGCCGACTTCAACCGTTTCACGCGCTGGTGCGAATTGAGCGATGCCGACCCTGGTTACGACAACTTCCTGTCGTTCATGTCGGCGGTGGCCGACGCGACCATCTTCGCGCAGCAGATTGTCGCCATCGCAGAGAGCGAGGGACTTGGAACCTGTTACCTTGGCACTGTTACCTACAATGCCGACAAGATTTCCGATGTGCTCGGGTTGCCTGACCTCTGTGTGCCGGTGGCTTGCATCACGCTCGGCTGGCCGGCCGAGGAGGGTGTGGAGACGGAGAGGCTTCCTCTCCGCGCCGTGGTGCATGAGGAGCGATACCGCGCCGACAGTGACGAGGAGATTATCGAACTCTTCAAGGCTAAAGATGACTACGCTCCCAACCGCCGGTTTATCGAGGAGAACGACAAGAAGACGCTTGCCCAGGTCTTCACAGATGTCCGCTATCCCCGCGCCATGAACGAAGACTTCTCGCGCGCCTTCCTCGCCCTGCTCCGCACCAAGAAATTCATGTAATAACCGCTAATTGTTTAGCTCTATTATCTCGGGGTTGATTGATTTCAATTCCGAGATAAATTCATTTTGGTTTTTCGGCGAGACATAGACCCAGTTCCTTTTGCCATATTTTAGGCCCCGTTTCATAAAAAATCCGGTTTATCTGACAGATTCTAAAAACCTCTCAGATAAACCGGGATGTGTGGTGGGGGTAAAAAAGTGCCGGGTTCAGGAGTGGCCTGAACCCGGCACGGTTTGTGTTGGCTTGCCGTGGTCGCGGTTATCTTACGATGACTTTGACGGTGGCGTTGGCGACGCGTACCAGGTAGACACCGGGCTGGGCGGTGTACACGGCAGGAGCGTCCGTACCGGTGGCCGCGTAGCGGGTCACGCCGTCGGTGGTGTAGATGGCAAGCTGTTTGCCGTCAGCACCCTCTATCACGATGTCGTGGCCGTTCACGCTTACCGTAACGCCGTCGGCAAGTGTCAGGTTGCATACGCCCGAAGGATTCACCACGTTTGAGAAACGAGACTCACCTGTGGTGTAGACGGCTGTCACCGCATAGCTGTCGGTGGCCGCGCCTGCATGGCTGTATGAAAGTTCGCTGAGCGCCTTGTCGTTGACCTTCTTGCGGTTCTGGTAGAAGTTATAGCCGGTAAGCTCGAAGTCACGCGGCATTCCGGTGCCGGGAATGTAGGTGATGTCATCAAGACCCATCGCGAACTTGTAGCCCTCCGATACGCACTTGATAGCGAAATACATCGTGCCCTCGGGAAGGTCGACAGATGTCTTGGTCCATTCGCCCGGAGCAGTGCCTGAATATACAAGCTGGAAGTCTGAAAGCTCCTTGCCGGTCTTCGAAGCATATACCTCGAATGCCTCCTCGCCATACCAGAATGTGTTGAGGCTGCGGGTCATGAACGAGATAGTCTGCGCGTCGCCGGTAAGAACCGGAGAAATCAGCCAGTCGTCGTTACGGCGGTCCTTGTCGGCAAACGCCACGAGGAACTGGTGACCTGAGCTGGGGCGCCATGTAACCTCGTCGTCGGCCATTTCGATGCCGAGCGCCCAGAGGTTGAAGAGCTGCCATGACTTGGCTGCCTCGCGGTGGGGGAAGTGGAGTCCGATGATACCGAATGTTCCATCCTCGCCATCAACGTCAACGGTTGTCCAGTCGCCGATCTCGTCAATGAGGAAGGGCTCGTATGACTCGAAGTCGTCGGTCACAGGTGTGGCCGCAGGCTCAACCCATGCGTTAGGCTCCGCCCAGTTGAAACTGTATGCACCGGCGTTTCCGGTGGCCGTCAGCGACTTGGGAGCGGGGTAGAGGGGGAGATGGTTGCGAACGTCGGCTGTTGACTCGTTGTTGTAACGGTTGTCATCGGCATCCCATACCACGCGGGCCATGAGAGTGGAGTTGTCGTCGTAGCCGAGGTCAATCTCATGTTTGAGCGTAGCTGTGGCTGTCTCATCCACACCGAGGGCGGGCATGTCAACAGTTCCGAGCAGACGGTCGTCGGCGTAGAATTCAACCTTGTATGCTCCCGAAGTATTCTCACCGCAGTTTGTAACCTCGGCGTTGAGATTCTGCGACTCACCCATGTAGAAGTTCTTGCGGGTGCCGAGGCTGACAGTGAGGTCATTGTCGTAAACCTCGCGAAGCACGATATTATCGACATATATGTTAGATGTATTGGCAGCCTCGCCACGGAATGCGAACTGGAAGCGGTCAACGTAATTGTAGCGGTTGAGCGATACCTTCACCTTGGTCCATGTGTCGGATTCGCCGGTGAGTGTGATCTCGGCAAGTTCTTCCCACTTCTGCTGGGCGGCATTACCCTCGATCACGAGCTTCTGTCCGGCAGAGCCGTTGCCTCTGTACCAGAATTCGAGCACAGGGTGACGTGCCGTCGTGAGGTCTATGCAACCTGAGAAGAGACGGGCCTTCTCACCTGCCTTGCCCGGCTGGAAGCAGATTGCTCCGAAGTCGGAGTCATAAGGCGTGACGCGGGTGTCAATCTCTGAGTTCCACATGCGCCAGTATGCAGTGCCGGAGTTGTCTACAACCTGGCTCTCCCAGATGTTGTAGCTGGTGAAACCGCTTGCGAAAGTCTCGGCGAAAGGCAATGTGTAAGAGTCTCCGCCTACAATCACGCAGTTTGAAATCGCGCTCTTGCCTCCGCCAAGCTCGTTCAGGGCTGCGAGGAAGTAGATGATCGGCGTCTGTGAGTCAGCCTCGTAAGTGTCGGTGTACTCATACACATTTCCGAGAGAGATAGAGAGCACTTCGGTCTCGCCGTAGTTCACAGATCGTCCGATTGCGAAATTGAGGTTCTCGGTGTCGAGCACACCTCCATGTTCGCTCTGCGGAGCGTCCCATGTCAGATGGATGGTGTTGCCCTCCACGCGTCCTAAGAAGTTGGTCGCTACGCCGGGGCTGTCTGCGCCGGTGTACACGGAGGTGCGGGCGGCGATGCTTCGTCCAGCGGCGTTTGAGGTATAGATGTCGATGCTGTTGGCACCCTCCTCAGTTTCGAGAGTGATGCTCTGGAACGAACCGGGAGCAGGGTTTTCGATTGTCTTGTAGAGGCGGTTGTTGACATAAACCTCGGCGTTGACGAGCGAAGTGATTGCCTCGCCGTTGTTGGCCTCGGTCGGCAGGCGGAAACGGAGTGTCGCGTTGTGTACGCCCCAGGGAGCGGGGATAACCGTGACTTCCGATACCGGCAGCGGCCCCTCGAACGGTGAACCCTCCACGCGCACGTCATCGAGAGCGAGCTTGAACTGGTCGGCGGCACTCATGGCGTGGAAGCCGATATTGTAATCGCCTGCGGTCTCGACGGTCAACCCGATAGTATAGTAGTACCATGACCATGAGGCGTCGTTGTCAATCTTCTCGCTTTCGAGCAGGGTGACATTCATAGCGGCGGGAGTGGGTGCGTTACCCATCTTGACCTCAAGAATCTCGCTGAAAGCGTTTCGCATGAGGCTCGATGCCTTGAACGAGAGTGTGTACTGGACTCCGGCCTCAAGATGCAGGGCAGGGGTGAACAACCAGTCATCCTTGGGATTCTCGGCCGAATAGTCGCAATATGCGTATGCCTCGTCGCCGCCGTCGTACCATGCCCAGGTGGCATTGTCGCCGGCTACATCGACTACCGTATAGAGGCCGAAGCAATCAGCGTCGGAGAAACTCTGGAAATAAGGAAGCTTGAACGCAGGTCCGGCAATAAACGGAGCTGTTACAGCTGCGGTACCAACCTCGCCGTTTGCCGAGGGAATGATTTCGGCATAAACGCTCTTGGGCTCGGTCAGCGAGAGGGTCTTGTTGAGAGTGGTGCCGCTCACAGCCGTCTCAAGCACTTTGCCTTCCGGCTGGAGAACAACCTTGTAGGTGAGTGCCGACGGGTCTACATAACCACCGTGCACGCCGATTTCGCTTGCCTTCCATGAGAGAGAGATGTCATTGCCCGAAGCAGTTCCGACAGCCTCGGTCGGCATGGCCGGAACGTCGTTGCCTGACCAGGTCTTGATCTCGGAAACAGATTTCGAACCGTTTGAATCGAGAGTGACCGATACGGTCACCTCGCCGCGTGCGGCGATGGCAACGGCCTTCGATACAGCTGCGCCCGCCTGTGCTGTGCCCGATGCGAGTTCGGCATCTCCGCACTTGATGGAGTAGGACACGGTACCTGTCAGTGTGGAGCCGGAATAAGTCTCGGTCGGTACGGTGAAGGTCACGTTGCCGTTACCGTTGCCGTCGGTGAACTTCACCGCGAGGTCCGTCAGCAGCGCGGGAGCGTCGGCCGGAGTGGCTGTATAGGGGATTGCCACGCTGCAGAACATCGAGCCGTTCGGAATGTCATATACCTTCGTGCATGTGGCTGTCGCAGTGTCAACCTCGTAGACACTGCACTTGTTGTAGAGAGCATCGAGCACCCAGTAGAGTTTGCCCGTGCTATGGTCGAAGGCTGCGGAGGTGAAGTTGGCCTGGAGATTTGTATTCGTAGAGCCTATGTATGTCAGGTTGCCTGTGGTCTTGTCAACCTTATATAGAGCCGGATAAAAGCTCGCCGTATTGTTCGTGTCATATTTGAGAATGATATACAGGTTGCCTTTGGGGTCTGCGGCTATACCATATGCCTTGCCGTTTTCACCGCCGGGCAGAGATTTGAGTAGGGTCACCTGTCCTGTCGATATGTCAAGCGACGCAACGGAGTAGCTGTTGGGAGACATATACCGTTTGTCGATGAAGCAACCGTAAACCTTACCGGTTGTGGCATCATAGGTGGTCGCCACCGGGAAACCGACAGACTGGTCGAGTGCTACCTGCGAGACTATACGTGAATCCCAGTCGTTTATGTTGAACTTATAGATATTATTGGCATCGAGGGCGTAGTAATACCCGTCGGGGGTATAGAAACCGCCTCGCGTGAGAGACCAGGTATAGTCATTCTCATCCTCAGGAAGCAGGTAATTTGTTATGTCGGAAGTGCTTCCGAGCGAGAAACCGCTGATTGACGGTGGATCCCATGTATTGTTCTGACCTACGACTCCGATGAAGTTGACATCGGCGGCGGTTGCATCAGCTTTTTCCGGGCTTGCGGCGATTGACTGGCCCGGGGGTAACGGTACGTCGCACGATCTGTTGACCTCAAGCGTGTTTGTGCCTCCGTTGAGAGCGGCCAGCTTGCGGGCGTCACGTTCCGGATTCCACGGCCCCCGTGGCAAGACAGAGGCGCCGATTGCCAGAGCCGGGAGAATTCCGGCTGCAACGAGCAGTTTCAGGTGTTGTCTCTTCATAAATAATGGTGTTAAGTTATAGAATGTCACATAAATATCCGTTCAAATTAAATCGCTGTCATCCGTTAATTTGAGCAGCTACTTAAAGCGTTGTTGATGTGTGCGGTCAGGCCTTCTTTGGCTCAATGGTCAGCATAGCGAATGTTGATTAATCTTACAATCTGCAATTATAACCTGATGTGCCGTCGATGACGTAATGCATCGCAAATATCGAAATTATTTTTTAATTTTGCAACAAATTGACACAGATATTAACATATGATAATTTGGCAACGCGGAATAAGAGTCCGTCTCATAAAAATGCCTTTCAGTGTTATGAAAAACCGGAAAGGCATTTGAAATTGGAAAGTCAATCTGCCCTTACTGTGTCATTGTGAAGCCTTTGTGTTGCCAGCGGCGCGATTCCCAGCGGCGTATGAAGACAATGCCGCGTATGTTCTCGTCGAGGGCGAACATCCACCACATGCCTATTATGCCGAAGCCGAGCGTTATTCCGGCGAAGTAGGCGCACACCACCGCGATCGACCACATCCATATCAGGCCGACGTAGAAGGGGTAGTTCACGTCGCCTGCGGCCTGGAGCACGTTCACGAAGAGTATGTTTATCGGCCTTCCGATTTCGAGCACCACGTCTATCCAGAGTATCGCCACGCCGAGCGCGATGATTTCCTTGTTGGCGGTGAGCGTGGTCATGATGGTCGGGCCGAGAAGAGCGATTGACATGGAGAATATCAGTGTCCAGATGAGGGCGACGCGCATCACGTAGCGTCCCATCACATACGCCCCCTCCCAGCGTCCGGCACCCACAAGATGGCCGATGCTGATTGCTCCGGCATGGGAGATGGCTATCGAGAAGAGATACACGTACATGATGATGTTCACGCAGTAAGTGCGTGTGGCCAGCGCCTCCATGCCGAGCGAGGTTATGAAGTAGGCTATGACAAGCTGCGAGCAGCTGTAGCTCATCTGCTCGCCGGCCGAGGGAAGTCCGATTTTCATGAGGTTGCGGAATTCCTCGCGTGGCCAGCGGCGGAAGATGTGTGTCGGGAATCGGCGCACCGTCGTGCGGAACACTATCACCGCAAGAATCACCATCGCCACCATCCGGCATGTCGCGGTAGATATGGCCGCTCCCTGCACGCCGAGAGCCGGGGCACCGAACTTGCCGAAAATCAGCGAGTAATTTCCCAAGATATTCAGGCAGTTCACCACGAGGATGACCATCATAGGGTAGACCGCCTTGTTGTTCGAGCGGAGCACTGCCGAGAGCGTGAGCTGCAACGCCTGGAAGAACGCGAACGCGCCCACTATCTCCATGTAGCCGGTCCCTTCTGCGAGCATGGAGCCGTCAAGTCCGAGAGCGGTAAGTATCTCGGCGGCGTAAAGATAAAGCACAGCACTGACAATGACTCCCATTACAAGATTGATCACGAGCGAGACTCCGACCACAGTTTCCATGCGGTCGCGGAGCCTGGCACCGAGGTACTGGCTGCACAGCACCGACGTGCCGAGATTGATTACCTCGAATATGATGAACGTGAAGGTAATCATCTGGTTGGCGAGACCTACGGCCGCCACGCTCTCGTCGGAGTGTCGCGAGAGCATGAAAGTATCGACCGCGCCGAGGGTCATGATCAGCAGGGTCTCGATGAGTATGGGGAGGGTGAGCGATACCAGCTCGCGGCGCAGCGGAGACTTTGACCGTCGTTCACCTGAGAATGTGCGCGACAGCACACGCGGCAATGCCGCGGCGGCTGCCACGGGATTATAATCTTTTATGTTCAAACCTTAATCCTTTCGTCGTTTCTTGATATGATGTCCCTACTTTAGAAGGTCGGGGCGGAGGCGGCGGGTACGTTCGAGGGCCTGTTCGTAGCGCCATTCGGCGATCTTTGCCTCATGGCCGGAGAGGAGGATGTCGGGGACGCGCCAGCCGTTGTATTCTGCGGGACGCGAATAGACCGGCGGAGCGAGAAGACCGTCCTGGAACGAGTCGGAGAGAGCTGACTGTTCGTCACCGATCACTCCGGGGAGCAGGCGCACCACCGCGTCGGCTATAACCGCACCGGGCAGCTCGCCGCCTGTGAGCACATAGTCGCCTATTGATATTTCCTTGGTTATGAGGTGCTCGCGCACTCTCCAGTCCACGCCTTTGTAGTGACCGCAGAGAATTATGACATTGTTGAGCAGCGAGAGCGAGTTGGCCATAGGCTGATCGAAGGTCTCACCGTCGGGCGAAGTGAAGATGACCTCGTCATAATCACGTTCGGACTTCAGCTTGGATATGCAGGCATCGATGGGTTGGATCTGCATCACCATTCCGGCCTCGCCGCCAAACGGGTAATCGTCAACCTTGCGGTGGCGGCTGGTGGTATAGTCGCGCAGGTTGTGCACGACAATTTCGGCGAGACCCTTGTCTTGGGCACGCTTCAGAATTGAGCAGCCGAAGAATGCTTCAAGCATTTCGGGCATAACGGTAAGCAAATCTATTCTCATGCGGATTCAATGTTTCATGACGAACCTCGCGGTTCAGACTGCAAAATTAATCAAATAAACGCAAACAACCGCGCCCGCATATCCCCGCGCCCCCACATTTAAGATATTTTTACGAATCCACCCCGATGTTTCAAGACGGGTATGATTCACCGTCCTCACACACACATCCTTCAAATAAGCCGTGTAACCTGTTTACCGGTATATAGCCTTCTGTATGCTCAACGGAAGATAACTCCGGGAATTTTTCATTTATCTGGTTGAACAATCTTATCAAAGAACGTCCCAATGCCCACGCGAGATTGACAGGAACGGCATTACCAATCTGTTTGTACTTCGCTCCCATATTGCCGCAAAACTCCCAGTTGTCGGGGAATGTCTGTATTCTGGCATATTCCCTTACGGTCAAAGGACGTGTCTCAATCGGATGACATCTTTCTGTCTGTTTCTGTGCGGGTGCGCATGTCAGAGTCAGGCTGGCCTCATCCATGGCCAAACGTCTGGCCATACCGGTTTTCCCGCCTCCCAGATTGTAGCTTCCCTTCATATATGCTCTTGCGACATCCTCAGGCAGGTCTCGCCAGTCTCCACCCTCAGGAACAAGAGACATTACCTGACGTTTGGCTTCAGGATATTTTTGTCCCTCGCTTTCCGGTACGTCCGTATCGTACAGTTCTCCGGCATAGAAAGCGTCACGCAGGGTTCTGATGTCAGTGCATACTGATGGCCATTCGAATGCGACATCTTCCGCGATGTCTTTTCTTATAGCCACAAGTATCAACCTTTCCCGTTTTTGGGGAACATCATACATTATGGCACGGAGCACTCTCGGTTCGACTAAAGAATACCCCAGTTCGTCAATGACATTCTTGATTGTCTCAATTGTCCTTCCCCCGTCATGTTCCAGCAAACCCTTGACATTCTCTGCCATAAATACCTTGGGACGGACTTCCTTGACGGCGCGGGCAAGTTCGAAGAAGAGAGTTCCACGTGTCTCTTCGAATCCAAGACGTTTACCTGCATATGAAAAAGCCTGACAAGGAAAGCCTCCTGTCAAAAGGTCAACCTTATCCCTGTATGGCATAAAATCTATTTCATGGATGTCTCCCTTTACAACATTCCAATCCGGCATGTTTGCCGACAATGTGGCGCATGCGTCTTTGTCAAATTCATTAAGAAGCAAATGATGGAATCCGGCCTTGTGCATTCCCAATGCCAGACCGCCGCCACCTGCGAATAATTCGATGGAGGTGTATCTCCTTGTGGGTCGTATCAATTTTTCTTCATCCCATGTTGAGGCCATCATTCCTGATATTTCAGGGAATGCTGTCAACTCACTTGCCATGAGAAATTTTGTACCGTCCGAAACATGTAGCCGGCATTTCCCGTTAGCAATCCATTTGTCAACAGTTGCTCTTGACACTCCGCACAGGTCGGCGAAATTATTCAATGATATGCGTGATGTTTCCTTCATTCTTTAGAATTGAAATCCGTCGTATGTTGAAAATGCCAATAGGTACAGGCTGGTCATTATGTCGGTATGCTCCTTGGTAAGTTCCTCGTAGACTGTGTTGCGCAGAGCCAGTCCGGGATTATCTTGCAGCACATCTTCAATTATCTGAGGCAATGCATTGCATAATTTATAAAATGCCGTTGCATCCTTGAAAACGAGTGCGTAGAATTTATCCATGGACATCCTTCTGATTTTCTTGTGTTCGCGAGGCTTGCCGTCGAGAGATATGCGCCATGTGGTGTCCTGAGAGCGTTTGGCTATGACTTCAACCAGATAACAAGTTGCTTCGTCATCATCCAAAAGTTTCCCTTGCATTTTCATGTAAGTTTTTTGGGATGATGCAGAGTTCATTGTATTGTGTTTGTTCTTCATCTCAACGTAGATGTGCAACTCGTCGTTTTCCACATCAAATCCTGCTTTTGGAACAATCCATCCATTACCGGCATATTTGAAGATATTCTGATGAAAATATCCGATGCGGTTTGTATTGGATTTGTCAATCTGTCTGAAACACTCGTCTGCAATAGCCTGACGGATTGTCTTGCCATAGACTTTAGCATCGAAGGTGAGCTTGATTGGGTCAATGATATTTTCATTGAATTCATTGAGGGTTATCTCCCTTCTGTATGCCTCGACGGTGGTCTTTACATGTGCATATATGTCTTCGTCAGAGATGAAACCGAGATTGTAATTGTGCATATTCTATTTTCTTTTCTGATAGAGCCAATTCCTTCTGCTTTGACAGGATACAAAATTAAGTATAAATTCTGAGGTTTGCAATAGCCAGTTGGGTAACTGATTATACATCAAGGACAAATTGACTTATTTCAAATGATGACTTTGGGGATGAAAGTGAGGTGTAATAGGGTAACAACTGTTCCATGAATCCCCGTTCCACCTCTTTGTTTGGAAATCCTAAGGTGACACTGTTGAAGCGCGTATCGTATTTTTTGATGGTCAGATAACCGCTCTGGTAGAGTACCGCCGTGTAATTGCCAAGATCGAATGATACGTCAGTCAAGGCATTCAGGCCGGTATTCAGTTCAGACAATTCCTGAAGGGGCATTTTCCCCTCCTTTATCATTTTTATGAGGAAAGTCGGTGTGCCGGTCTGAAACCAATAGTCTCCGAATTCTCCGGAATCAAGGGCATTGAGAATACTGAACGGATTGTAGATATCCACAAATCTTGTAGGTGAGAAGTGGTATCCGTCGTACATCTCCTGCAGGCGGCTGAAGACTTCTTCATGCGTCAAATTGTTATCCTTGGCCAAATGACTGACTCCTGTCTCGAAATACTTATGAAGCTCCTCGGTCGTTATGCCGCATATTCCGGCATATTCTTTGCGCATGGATATGTCGGTGAGGTTGTTGAGATCGCTGAATATGCTCAGATGCCCAAATTTTGTCACGCCGGTGAGCATGGCGAAACGTATGTACTGGTCCATGCGTTTCAGGTTGCCGTACACACCGCGTAAAGTATTCCTGAACTTCTGCTGTAACTCAGGATTATCCACAGTCTCCAGCAGGGGTTTGTCATACTCGTCAATGAGAATGACAGCTTTACGGCCGGTCTGTTCGCAGACGCGTAAGATTATCTCTCTGAAGCGTTCAGAGAGTGAACGGTCTGTGCGGGTTATTCCATACTTCTCTTCCCAACCTTCAAAAAGCCCGTTGAGGTTTGAGTACAGACCATCAGGGTCATTGTAGTCATTTCCGGTAAAATCGAGGTGGAGGACCGGATATTCCTCCCAAGCATAATTCGTATGAGTGATATCCAGCCCGTCGAAAAGTTCCCGCTTTCCAGAGAAAAGCTCCTTTATTGTCGAGAGCAGCAATGACTTGCCGAATCTTCTCGGACGACTCAGGAAAACAAACTGAGCTGTACTGACAAGCCGTGCTATATAGCTTGTCTTGTCAACATACACCAGCCCTCCCTCCCTGATTTTGGAGAAAGTCTGTATGCCGATAGGATATAGCTGTCGTGCCATGTGATTCGTCGCTTGGTGGTTGTCTCTGCAAATATAACGTTTTTAGTTGTAACAACAGCACTTTTGTAGGTTAAAATGACAGCGCGGGTTGTATATGTGGTCAAAAAGTTGTACTTTCGCTTTCTGTTTTTTATGAAAAGACTCTTAATTGGGAGAGTAGCTTATGTTATCAGATTGTATGGAGGTCAGGAATGCTGTTTCTTCGGTGCTTCGGATTGTGACGGTTATCGTGGCGGCTGTTGTGGCCGTCATGCTTCCCGGGTTTGTTTTATCATGCGCACGTGGTGATTCCACTTCCGGCAGCGGTGCGGACCTCGCGGAGCGGCGCGTGCTCAGGGCGCAGGCGTTGCGCAATCTCTCTCCCGATGACGATATTGTGCCGGAACTTACTCTTATCGTCGACAGTATGGCCCGCGATGGCCGCGACGTGTGCTATTTTGCCGCGGTCAATGTGCTTATCGACCAGCTTTTCTCCGAGAGCCGTTTTGCCGAGGCCGACACTCTCGCCGTGCGTATGCAGCAGGAAGCCGAAGCGGAGGATAACCGTCTCGCCCGCGCCATAGCCCACAGGGTGCGCGGTCAGATGCTATACAAACTCTCGCAGCCCGACAGGGCGCTGACCGAGCTTGGTGCCGCACGTTCACTGATGGCCGACTCCACCTCCGGACTGAAAGAATTCTCAACACTTGCAAGTATAGATGAATGGAGGTGGATTGCTGCACGTGCTACAGGTGATTCCGCTACGATGCGGAGTGCCGCACAGGGTTATGCCGCCGCAGTGCGCCGCGAGATGTCACGCGGGTGGCGCGACTCGACGGCTCATTTTCCCGTCACGGCCCTGGCATTCGAGGCAGCCGGTACCCTTGCCGACAATAATCTGAGTGAGTCCGAGCGGTTGCTTTCCGAGGCCGGCGCGCAACTTCTGCCATATCTTCCGGCGCGGGCATACGAGCATTATTATGAGGTGCTTGCAAACTCACGGGCCGCCGCCGGAGATTATGACAGCGCAATCGCGGCTCTGGATACATTGCTCGCCACCCACCGGGATTTTCCCTGGTTTTATCTCGTGGATCTCCGCGACAAAGCTCACCTCCTTTCCGAGGCGGGACGCCACCGCGAGAGTGCCGCCGCTTCGGCTCGGTATGTCGCCATGCACGATTCGCTTATGTCGGCGCAGACCGACCGCCGACTGCATGACCTGACGGTGCTGTACCGCAGCGAGATTGACCGCGAGCAACGCCGTGCCGACAACTTCATGAAATGGGGATTCGGAGGCGTGTCGCTTCTGCTGCTTGTGCTTCTTGCCGTGAGTTACCGCAGCGCCCGGCGCGAGCGGAAAAAGAACCGTCTGCTCGTGGAGCGTCTGCGCGAGGCCGACCAGCTCAATGTGGTGTCGCAGTCACAGAGTGCACCTGAGGAACCGGAAAGCGACATGGAACGTCTTGACCGTTACATGATGACACACCGGCCATATACCGACCCCTCTCTGAGCCGACGTGAACTCGCAGCATACCTCGGCGTGACTCCCGAAGAAGTGGCGCGTATCATACGCAGCGAGCGCGACATGTCAGTGCTCGCCTATATCAATTCATGCCGGCTTGACGAGGCGCGCCGGGTGCTCGAAAGCGACTCGACCGAGACGGTCGGAGCACTTGCCGAACGTCTCGGATTCGGCACCGCACGCACGCTGCAGCGGGCCTTCCGCGACCATTTCGATATGTCTCCAACCCAATACCGAAATCTTGCACATGCTGCTAAAGAGTCTGATTGATAGAAGGATATGAAATTGTCGCATGGCTGCGGCAAAATTGTCGCATCAAAAATAGCGCGCCTTACACACAGGCGCGCTATTTTTGTGACGGAATTACCCAACTCATGAAACTCTACATGAAACTTTACACAAAATCTTACAAAATCGTTCTTGCATTTGCCCTGGCGCTTCTTCTTGCGTCGTGCCGTGAAGACACATTGGGCAACGGTGAACCGGAGCTGCCCGGCGATACGTTCGTGGGCGATGTCCGCGAGATGTCGCTCGGCCCGGAGACAGCCGGATTCCATTCTGAGAAATTCACATTGGTACTTATGGCTCCCGACGGCTCCCTGATACGCCGCACCGGTATTCACCGCCGTTCGGGCGACCGTTCCCGGCTCACTCTCGACACCGGGCTCTGCGACGGCGTTTTCCGGTTGATGTATCTTGAATATCCCATTGAGGAAAATTCCGCACTCGCCGACCTCAAGGGTGAGTTTGACGTGGCACAGTTCGGTCTTGGCAGCCGAGTGGAAATCGCCGACGGCCATGTGGCGGTTCTCGATTCATACGACGAGGAGATCGGACTTCCCGGCAAAGGCACCGAGGAGGAGCCATACGAGATAACTTCTTACAGCAATCTCATCAAGCTTGCGCAGACCGTTAACAGCGAGGAGAAGAATGCCCTCATCACCTCCGACACCCACTTCCGCCAGACCGGAAAGATAGACATGTATCAGGCATCGCGTGAGGTTGACCGACGTTACGGCTGGCAGCCGATTGGTGCGAGCAGTGCTTTGCCATTCCGGGGACACTATCATGGCGCGGCAATCTCGACACTGATAATCGACCGTCCGAACTCGGCGGGTGTCGGACTTTTCGGCTACGTGCACAATGCCGCTTTCGACGGCGTCAGCTTCACCAATTCCGCCATATCCGGCAACTTCGCTACCGGAACACTTGTCGGAGCATCGCTTGTCGGTGGCAACGACCGTGGCATAGTCACCATGACCGACTGTCACGTGAGCGGCTGCGAGATTACGGGTAGTGACGGCAGTGTGGCAGTGGGTGGACTGTTAGGGGTTGCCGACATGCACACCCGCGCCTATTTCCAGAACTGTTCCTCCGAAGATAATGAGATAACCGCCTCGTACAATGCCGGAGGACTCGCCGGAGGTGCCGGAATGTATTCATGCGTGGCTTTCAGCGACTGTTCCAACAGTTCCCCGGTCACTGCGGCATATGCCGGCGCGGGCGGACTTGTCGGCACTTGCGATTCGCTATATACCACAGCCTGTTCCAACGCCGGAATTATCAGGGGCGCTACCGGTTACAACGGCACCGACACAAAGAACAGCGGCATCGGTGCCGGTGGTCTTGCCGGAGGCTCGGGTATGGCGACCCTCACCTCATCGTCAAACAGCGGCCAGGTGAGCGGTTACGCCGGTGTCGGCGGCCTCGTAGGCAGTACCCGCGTAAAGGGTAGCGATGCCGAGGCTTATATGTACAACAATGTAGTTGCGCGTTACTGCTGGAACGAGGGAACGGTGAGCGGCACCGACTGCGTGGGCGGCATCATGGGCGAGGCCCAGGCCGGAACATACGCCGTCTACAACACCGGCCCGGTAACCGGAAACCGATATGTGGCCGGAATTGCCGGATGCACATCCATCGCTGTAACCCACAACTCCATCAACACCGGTGAGGTTTCGGGCGTGGACTATGTATCGGGCATTGTCGGCAAGACACAGTTCGGTTCAATCGCCCTCAACCACAACTACGGCAAGCTCACCGGAAGCGGGTCGCACCTCGGCGGCATCGTTGCTCTTGCCGGAAACAATACTATAATACACTACTGCGGCAATTTCGGCGAGATCAGTTCCACAGGTAAAGGTCCGGTGGGGGGAATTGTCGGCGAGATCGGCGATCCGCGCAAATGGACTGCCATGAACATAGCCGAATGCGTAATCGGCTCGATGGAGGTCGTTATGGGCTTCGTAGGCCCGTTGCTCGCCATCACCGAGCACCCGATTGCCGCAGCCAGCAAGACGCTGAAGAACTTCCTCCGATTCTCAGAGGTTGCCACCGATGCCGGATTGCTTATTTCTGACACAGTGCTCTGGGGCATGGGCGTTGACGAGATGATAGAGGAGGAAGAGGTGGCCGAACTTGAAGCAACGCTCAACGAGAAGAGCGTCAAGGTCAACGAGGAAATAAAGGCCAAGATGAAGTCGATGCGTGCGGCTGCAACCTACACCAGCGGCGGCTTTGACAGCATGGCACTCGCCGACGGCTATCTCGGTCAGCTCGAATCGACGCTCGGTTACTACGAGAGCGACGGCGGTGAACTCGCCTTCAACGAGAAAATCAACCTTACCCGCGAGGAACGTGCCGGTTATCTGGAGAAAGTACACAAGACCAACGAGATAATCCATCAGGTAGTGAGCGGCGTGTGCATTATAGTCGGCACGGCGGCCTCGATTGGCGGCATAGTGCTGTCTGGGGGTGCGGCGGCTCCGTTTGTGGTGGCAGGTTCTCTGGCTTCTATTGCAGGCGGTCTGAACGCGATAACCAAGTCGTGCATGGAGTTTGAGGAGAATGCCGTGTTTATCACCCAGTGCATCAATGCGGGTAGAATCAGCGCGGCGTCGGGCGATGTCGGCGGACTCGTAGGCCGTCTCCAGGACAACAGCATAATCCGCGACTGTCTCAATACCGCCGGCGGTCCCGCCAACGGACAGCCATTCATCGGCAAAGCCGGAAACAACGTCAAGGCTTGGCGTATGCTCTCGCTCGACAGCTGGTGCAGCTGGGACCGTCTCGACGGCCTTTACAGCGACTGCACATATGCAATCTACTACCCATCGGCAGGAAACCAGACGGCCAACGACTTGAGGACATATGGAATCTGGCTCATGAAAGATGCCGACGTGACCAATCCGACCTTCTACAAGGGAGTCGATGAGAAGTGGGATGTCGGCACGTCCGAATCCGCCCGCTGGCGGTTCGGTTCCTCGGCCACTAATACTTTCCCGGTCCCGGCCTGGTCGGAGATGAGAGAGTGAAATAACTCGGGTTAACCCGAGAAATCCCGATGAATCTCGAGAAATCTCGTGATACCCCGAGATTTCTCGCCAATAAAAAATCAAAATGAAAACAAAAATATTCAGATTGGGCGCATGTGCGCTCATCCTGTCGGGGCTGATGTTGACCGGTTGCTCCGACGAACCCATTGAGCCGGGTGTGCGTCCCGGTCTTGAGGACTGCGAGGGATGCACGGTCAGCTCATTCTCCGTGGCACGCGAGCATTATGCGTTGCCCGATGGCACCGCCGAAGTCGATGTTGCCCTTATAGCCGCCGACGGACTCACTCACTGTTTCCGTGCTTCGGTCGAGGAGGAGGAGAGTACTCACCGTTTCCATATGCGCATTCCGTCCGGCTATGAACTGCCCGACGGAGAGTATGTCATGACCATGCGGGCCGCTTCAGGTCGTGCGATCGCCGGCCGGCTCCTCGCAACTTTCGCTGACCGCAAGCTTGCTTCGGTGTCGATTATACTGCCCGGTTACATGCTCGACGGTTCCGGCACAGAGGCCGATCCCTATATCATAGCCGACAGTGACGATTTCGAGATGTTCATCATCAACCTTGGCGACGATGTCAAGACCAACGGCGCAGGTCTCTTTTTCCGTCAGACCGGCGATGTAACCCCCTCCGACCAGAGCAGCCTCGCTCCCGGGCGCGGCTACTGGGGTGCGGCCTTCGCGGGCTACTATGACGGCGGAGGTCACGAGGTGCGTAACCTCTACTACCGTGGCAGCGGCCGCGACAGCTCCGATACCGGCTTCGGCCTTTTCACCAGGCTCAGCGGAACAGCTTCGGTAAGCAACCTGACTTTCACAGGAGTGAATGTCTCAGGCCTCTACGGCGACTCCGGAATAGTGGCCGGAACCGCTTCGGGAAGCATCTCATTGAGCGGCATCTCGCTCTCAGGTACATTTGAGGGCGACGACGAGGTGGGTAACAACATCGGAGGACTTGTGGGACATTTCACATCTGGCAATCTCGACATAACGCAGATCAAGCTCTCTTCGGCCATATCCGGCTACAACGATCTGGGCGGTCTCGTCGGAATGGCAGAGGGGGACATCTCCGTTTCGGATGTTACCACTCCTGATTATCATTTCTCAGTATCCGGCCACAGTCGTGTTGGCGGGGTGGCAGGTCACACCAAGGGTGCGGTATCTATAAGTGGCGTGACGCTTGAACATAAGGTTACGAACGAGGATTCCGATATACGCATCATCGAAGGCTCCGGCTCAGGAATCGGTGCCATGGTCGGGTGGGCCGATGACTCGGAAGTTATGTTGGAAAATGTGCGCGTGCTTTGTCCGGTGGGAGGTGCTGAGGCATGTAATGTCGGCGGTCTGATAGGATACGTGGTCTCTGACAATGTCTCTGTCGACAATTGCCGCGTCTATTCCGTGGTAGCCGGAAAGGATGACGTAGGCGGTCTGTTCGGAAATGTCTATAATAATTACGGTACATTCACAATCAAAGGTGAGGACCTCTCGACCCGTGTGGCTGTCGATGACGCGGCAGCCTTGGTATCGGGCAGCAACAATGTGGGCGGTTTTGCCGGCCGCTGGTGGGGTTCGCTCACACTTGACTGCAAGGTTAAGATAAACGTGCCTGTTACGGGCAGCGGCTCATGCACAGGTGGTTTCATCGGCTATGCCGATATGCTCGGTATCTTTAACGTCTCGCCGATTCTTGTCGGCGACGTGGCATCGACATCGGGCGGCGATAATGTGATGAAAGTCACCGGCGGAGACAATACCGGAGGTCTCTTCGGAAGCATCACCACCTCGACCGTGCAGGGCAACGACAAATTCGACTTCTCCGAGAACGGTGCCCATATCCGGGTGCCGGAAGTTTCGCGCTTCACATCAGTGTACAGCTGCGTGGTCAAGGGTAAGAGCTGTGTCGGCGGAGTTGCCGGAAGTCTTGTCAGCTCAAAGTTGCAATATATACATGCCGACTGCCGCGTTGACGGTACTGAATACGTAGGCGGTATAATCGGCAAGGTTGACAACTACAACGCTTCCTGCACTGTTGAAGACTGTACTTTCAACGGCACAATCGACTGCCCCGACTCGAACGGAGTAGGTGGCATTGTAGGCTGGTACTATTCCTCGTTCAGCGGAATGATGCACGATTGTGTGAATTATGCTAAGATTACCGGTGGCGACAACACCGGCGGGGTGGTTGGATATGTGCAGCGTGTTCCCCAGACATTGGGTTCTGACGATAATCATGTCGAGATACGCTGGTGTGTCAATACCGCTCCGGTCAGCGGGACTCTTCATGTCGGCGGTGTAGTAGGTCGCGCCCATGTGAACGACGCCAACAAGACATTCCCTGACGATGAGGCTCTCGGCATCCTCATCACAGCTTGCATGAACCAGGGGAAAGTGACCGCCTCTGGCGGCAGTTCCAACTCCGCCTCATCGGGTGTTGGCGGCATAGCCGGATTCACCAACTTCCGCACAGCCATAACACAATGCGCCAACCACGGTGACATAACCGGTACGGGAGCTTTCCATGGTGTCGGCGGTGTGGCCGGTTCGATGGGCGGTGACCCGACTGGCACGGGTCTGACCAATTCATTCCGGAACGTCCAGCTGTCGGAGTGCTGCAACACCGGCACGATCGATTCCGGCAACAGCTCATCATACGTAGGAGGTGTGCTCGGTTATCAGGAAGAGGGCAACAAGAGCGATGTGCAGGATTGCTACAATACAGGAGTTGTCAAGCCGAAACAGAGCCATGATTCAGGTGGTATAGTAGGTTGCGTTGACCATATGACCAACATCTACCGCTGTGTGAACTCCGGCAAGGTGGAGCATGGCAACGCGGCCATCGGCACGCACAAGTCAGCCTCGCTCTTTGACCATGGGTCGCTCTACTACCTCGACGGCACCGGCAGCAGCTGGCCGAGTGCGACCAAGGTCAGCGCATCCAAATTTACCGACCAGAGTTCCTTCAAGGGTCTCGACTTCGACAAGACATGGAAAATGGGCACCTCCGGCCCGCAGCTCCGCAACTGCAGCTGGCAGGAGATTTAGGTTTTAGGCTTTAGGCTTTAGGCTTTAGGAGGGCTATAAGTCCTATAAGTCCTATAGGGCCGATGGGTCTTATAAGTCCTATCGGGCTGCAGTAGGGGCATAATATTGACAAAGGCGGCGCGGGTCGGTGAGATCTGCGCCGCCTTTGTCAAATAAAGAAAAGTAAAACATGGATTGTTATATCCATGTTGGTAAAATACCGTTAGAATATGGTTAAATTCATACCCTATTATCATAATGTTAAAATTGGGTCATTTTATTGCATAAATGTTTATACCGCCCGTACAAATACGACAAATGCAATAGGTTTGATTAAAATTTAACGTTTATTAACTATAGGAATATTTGAAAAGGGCCGATTTCCTATTAATTTTGCACTCCGAATCCGCATCGAAGGAACTATTACAAAATTCGAACGACGCTAACTGCAATTTTTGAATCACGCAAACATGCTGCTCCCTCGACCGGCATTCACACACTCTCTGACAGTAGAATCAGAAAACAACAATAAAACAATCGAAAGGTGAAGACACAGGAGAATAACCCCTGTATCTCTGCCAAGACCTATACGCACTTTTATCAATCAATTAATCGACGATGAGAATCATATATTCATTGTTGGCTATCCTGGCCATAGGCTTCTGCGCACATGCCCAGGTAGCGGTAAAGACAAATCTGCTCTACGACGCGACCACGACCCCTAACCTCGGGCTGGAGGTCGGTGTCGGCCCCCGCTCCACAATCAATCTGGTCTACGGACTCAACGCATGGAGCTTCGACAGCGATTCGCACAGTGTGAGAAAGGCAAAGCACTGGTTGCTCATGCCCGAGTACCGCTGGTGGACCTGCTCGCGCTTCAACGGTCACTTCATCGGTGTTCATGCCATGGGAGGCCAGTAAAACGCAGCCAACGTCAACCTTCCTATTCCCGGATTTTTCTTCGGCGGTGACAATCTGACCCGCGAGGTCCGCGACAGCCGCTACCAGGGTTATTACGTCGGCGGCGGTTTCACCTACGGTTACCAATGGATTCTCGGTCGTCACTGGAACCTTGAGGCCGAGGTCGGTGTCGGATACGTCTATACCCACTTCGACAAGTTTGCCTGCGGCGAGTGCGGCGGCAAACTCCGCACCGGCGACAGCAATTATGCCGGAATCACCAAACTCGGACTCTCTTTCATCTATCTTTTCTGATACACCCCAACAACATGAGACGGATTATGATATCCCTCGCCGCGCTCCTTCCTTTGGCGGTAAGCGCGGCCATGCTCTCCGGTACATTGCATCCGGTCAACAAGAGCATAAAACGCACCGGCGACAAGGTGCGTGTCACCGCCGACATAAATCTCGACTCCCTGCATCTGGGGGGCAACGGTCAGGTGTTTGTCACTCCTGTAATTGAAGGATCTGATGGTCAGAGCGTTGACCTCCCCTCCATATTGGTCAACGGCCGCAACATGCACTATGCCTACGAGCGTGGAAGCCTTAGCCGTGACGTGCTGTCGCGCTACACGATAGCCGCGGAGGTGCGCCGCGACAACGGCAAGCCGCAGAGCGTGGCCTATAGCGCGACTGTCCCTTTCAGCCGCTGGATGTACGACACGCGCACCACGCTCCGCTTCTTTACCGACACTTGCGGCTGCGGACGTGCCGCCGGACGTGCCGCCGGTCTGCCCGAACCGATAAACCTCAACCCGGTCATTAACATGCGCCCGGCCTTCATGACTCCCGAGGTCACGGAACTTCCGGTTGCTATTCACGAGGGACACGCACGCGTGCAGTTTGAGGTGGACCGTACCGAGCTTCACGCCGAGCCTTACAAGTGCCGTAACGGACAGCGGATTGACAACCGCGCCCAGCTCCGCATAATCGATGACTCGATACGCTACGCCACCACAGACCCGAATGTGGAGATTGCCCGCATTGACATCTGCGGTTACGCGTCGCCCGAGTCACCCTACACCCACAACGATTTCCTCGCCACCAACCGCTCGCGTGCTCTTGCAGAGTACATTGGTGAGAAATACAGCCTTCCCGCTGACCGTTGCACATACAGCGCGGTGCCGGAAAACTGGGAGGAATTCCGCCGTCAGGTGGTTGACGCGACCGATATAACCGACACCCAGCGTGCCGACCTGCTCGCGCTCATCGACGAACCTGCCTATGGTCCCGCAGATTACGATGCCAAGGAACGTCGTCTGAAGACCGACCCGCGTTTCGCGAAGCTCTACCGCTCAAAGATTCTGCCTGAATGGTTCCCTATTCTCCGTACCACCAAATTCGCTATCAGCACCCGTCTAAAGCCGGCCAGCGACGAACAGCTCGCCGAGATTATCCTCAAGACACCGCAACTGATGTCGCTCAACCAGATGTTCCGCGTGGCTCGTCTCTATCCTGAGGGTTCCGACGACTTCAACCGGACCATCGCTACGGCTCTCGAATATTATCCCGACAGTCCGGTGGCCAACCTCAACGCGGCGGTGGCGGCTATAAGCCGTGGGGAATATGACACTGCTTCCCAGCTCTTGACAAAAGCAGGGAACAGCCCCGAGGCCGAGAACGCGCGTGGCATAATAGCCACTCAGAACGGTGACCTCGATGCCGCACGCCGCCATTTCGAAGCTGCCGGAGCATTGCCCGAGGCCGCTAAGAACAAGGCTCTTCTGGATTAGGCTTTAGGGGTTAGGCTTTAGATATTAGGTTTTAGGCTTTAGATTGTGGGGAGACTTGCTTGAACTAACTGAAAACCAAAATAGAAAATAAATTAAAACAACAACATGAAAATTAACAGGATTCTTTTTGGAGCACTTGCTGTCGGCGTGATGGCATCTTGCTCGAACGACGGCCCCGATTACGTGGGCGGCGGCGACGGAATGACAACCGACGGCTATATGGCAGTATCGGTTAACCTTCCCACAACTCCCGGCACCCGTGCCGCCAACGATGACTTCAACGACGGTCTGCCCGAGGAATACAGCGTGTCGAACGGTGCGCTTCTCCTCTTCAGCGGTGACAACGAGGCCGGTGCCGTTTTCCATTCGGCATATACTCTCGAACTCGACCGTAAGGTAGGTGACTCCGACAATGACAACATCACCACTTCATACCTCACTGCCGTTCAGGTGAAGAAAGTGGAGACAGGCCGTCTCTTCGGTCTGGTGATGCTCAACTACAAGGGTGTCGGCACCGTAGGAGCTGACGGCTCTTTCACCATCGCAGGTGAGGCAACTCCCTTTACCGGAAACTTCGCCGCTCTCAACGGCAAGATCACCGACAGCAACTTCATCGTGACAACCGGCACAGAGAAGGGCTTCTTCATGACCAACGCGCCTCTCTCGACTGTGGCAGGCGGTACTGTAGGAACTCCCGCTCTCACCAACGTTATCACACTCGTTGAGCTTACCAACATCCTCAAGCCCACACGCGAGGAAGCTATCGCATCGCCCGCAGGTTCATTCTTCGTGGAGCGTGCCGTTGCCAAGGCTACCCTCGCCATCGAGGCTGATGGCGTGACGCTCAAGGATGACGCAGGTAATGTTGTCAGCACCCTCAAGATGGTCGGCAACGTGGAGTGGGCGCTCGACAATACTGAGCCGACTTCATACATTGTCCGCAACATGGGCACTAACGACTTCATGGGCTATGCCAACGGCTCACGCGGCCGTCGTTTCGCAGGTACTGCCGTGATGGGTACAACCTCTATCCAGCCCGCGCTCAACCTCTACCGCACATACTGGTGTGTTGACCCGCACTACGCTCCCCTCGGTGCAGGTGAGGCCAACCCCTTCGTGACAACTACCGATGCCGCAACTCTGAACTTCATCGCTGCTGGTGAGACTCCTCTCTACTGCCACGAGAACACGTTCAACGTCGAGGCTCAGGACCACCGTCACACTACCCGTGCGGTTGTGAAAGTCGCCTTCTCTGTCAACAACGATGGTCAGGCTGCCGACTTCTGGACTGTGAACGACGTTCAGACCGTAATCTACAAGAGCGCAGAGGAGGCCGAGAGCTTCACACGTGCTTTCATCCTCAACGATGTCAGCTTCCAGACTGCAATCAAGAAGGCACTCAAGCCCAACACAAGCGTGACAATCGACGACAGCAACTACAAGCAGTATGTTGACCTGAAGTTTGTCCGCGACAACGACGGCTACCGTCGCTTGAAAGATGTGACATTCAAGACCAACGACGCGTTCGCTTCAGCACCCGTATGGGATACCAAAGAAGCTGTGATCGCCGATGCCAACAGCTACTACGCAATCGCCGAGTACAAGGGTGGTGTGAACTACTACGATCTCCGCTTCAAGCACTTCGCAGGTGTGGACTTCAACGACATCAACGACCTCGCACCATGGAACCCCGCTGATCTCACGGTTGCCAACACAACCAACACAGCCGAGGCGTATCCCGGTTTCGACGCTGCCAAGTGGCTCGGCCGCTACGGTATGGTCCGCAACAACTGGTATGACGTGACAGTAGGTGCATTCAACCGTCTCGGCAAACCCGAGGTTCCCTCTGCCGATGTCAGCACTCCCGACGACGAGAAGAAGACCGAGCAGTGGATCTCATTCAAGGTCAATATCCTCGCCTGGGCTAAGCGCACACAGCGTCACGAGTTCTGATAAGAACACTTTTTGTGATTGGAACTCCGGTCTGACTGAAACTTACTGTTCTCTGAATACGGGTGCCGTCAACTGCGGCGGCGCCCGCTTTCTAAAAAACTTATCAAACACTGAATCCTCTCGACTCAACACATTATCCTCTCCACCCCATTATCTCAACACAATCTCCTCACAACAACCAATACTCCTCGCACCTAAACAGATGAACCGTTTACTTCACAAAATATACAGCGTGGCCATGCTCGGGGCGGTAGCCCTGGCGGGTGCCTCATGCACCATGATCGAGGATGACATGAAAGACTGTCCGACCGGTCTGTATGTCCGTTTCGTCTATGATTACAATACGGTCCGCGCCGACCTGTTCAAGGACCATGTGGGGCATGTCACCCTCTACGTCTACGACGAGGCGGGAAACATGGTGGCTCGTAAATCCGTATCGAACAGCGACGGCGACAGTCCGCTCTCTTCCTATGGCTATTCAATCCATTTCGCCGAGGGTGAGCTGCGTCCCGGCAAGTACCGTCTTCAGGCGGTCGCCATGCAGAAGGACTGGGATGATGCTCTCGGTGCCGCCGGAGCGAAATACCGCCGCACCGAACCGGACCGTGCGGAAGACCTTACGATAACGCTCGACCACGCCTCCACGGCCGACCCCGCGACGGGGCTTCATTCCGTGGAGCACCGTGGCGCGCCGCTCGACACCCTCTGGCACACGCTCAAGGTGATGTCGTACGAGCCGACCGACGGCACGGCCGTGCCTGACATACATGTCTCGAAAGCGCCTTATTCCATCTACCCGGTCGAGGAGCAGTATGTCACTGTCGAGGCTAACCGTGCCACTCACTCTACAGTGTCGCTCATACGCGACACAAAGCACCTCAACATAACGCTGCGTCAGCTGGAACTTCCGGCCAACGTAAACCACAGCGATTATGAGGTGACAATCACCGACAACAACGCTGCCGTCGGTCACGACAACAGCCTGCTGCCGGGCAACGACCTGCTCTACACCCCGTTTGCTTCATGGACCACAAAGTTCAGTGCCGACGGAGTCGAAACCGAGGACACACGCTCAACCCGCGACGGTGACGGTGGCGCGGAGATACAGCGCACCGCCCACTTCAACGTGATGTTCAACCGTCTGATGCACCACGACGACCACGACCGTTGCGCCACTCTCCGGATCCGCAATGTCAAGACCGGAAAGGATGTGGCCACAATCAACCTCCCCTACATCCTGGCACAGGGACGCACGGCCTATGAGCTGTATAACTACAGTCCGCAGGAATATCTCGACCGCGAGTATGACTATCATCTCGACTTCATACTGAAGGGAGACACTTGGGCATACTGCGAGGTGGTGATCAACGTGCTCTCATGGTCAAAACGAATCCAGAACGAAGAATTCAACTGATACATTCCGTAGGTTGAATCAGAAACTGAATTAGAAATGAGAATTACATATGCTTTCATACTTGCGTTCCTTTCCCTCCTTCTTGCCGGCTGCGACGACCGTCGCACGGTGGGAGGGGAGGAGCCGGATGCTGCCGGAGCTTATCTGAAGCTCACGGTGGCCGTGGCTCCGCAGTCGCGCTCCAATCCCTCTCCGGGCGAGGAGGGTGATGGCCGTGAGGATGGAGTGCGCAAGGAGAATGACATCGAGGACATAACTCTTTTCATATACAATGATCCGGGTGATGGACTTGATTCCGATGCCGCGACTCCGCTATTGTTCAGCTGCCATGCTTCGGCTGCTGACCTGAAGCGTGAGGCCGACGGCGTGAGCTGCGTTCTCCAGCTGAGCGGCTACACACCGGGAGCCGCACACCGCGTGATAGCGGTTGTCAATGCCGGTGACATACGCGACGAGGTCCGTACCCTGGGAGAGCTGCGCGTGCGGCTTGCAACCGGAGCATGGCGCGAGGGCAAGACCCCGGGTGCGTGTTATCGCTTCATGATGGCCTCCGCCTTCAACGGCGCGAAGCGCACTGACGACGACGGCAAGATTATACGTCTGCGCGACGGAGCCTCCGACCGTGACAATCCGGCTTTCGCGGCGCGTGTCTCGGTTGAGCGTGTTGCGGCACGTATCGACCTTATGTTTGCCGATAGTTCGGACCTCGGCATTGAGTATGTCGTCAACTCCACCACGGGAGCGACACTTTCGCTTACCCATGCGCTCCCCGTAAACCGTATGCTCGCTCCCTCCTACACGCTCAAGCACGTCTCCGAGGGCATGGATACCTCGGCTCTGCTCGTGTGCGGCGACGAGACAACATCGGGCGGTGTGGCCACCAACTATGTGATCGAGCCTTCCACCCTGCTCAAGACCGGGGATGTGACCGATGCGATGCTCGACAGCTGGTATGGCGACAGCCGCGCCTCACGGTTGCGCGGCAATACAGGGGCATTCGGTTCATCGGCGCAGATAGCTTCGTTACTCAGCGAGTCAATGGCTATTACGGCTCCCGACGGTCCGGAGACAAGGTTCTTGACTCTGGCCTATGCCAACGAGAACACCGTGACCGACGCGCAGGCTGGCGACTGGCGTTTTGTGACCGGACTGGCCTTCAGGGCTGTCTACCGTCCGGCGCGTATATACGCCGATGCCTCGTGCTCGGCCTCGGTCGCTCCGGAGCGCGGTGGAAGCACCTTCTGGCTCGTGCGTCCGACACGTCAGGAGATGCGCGAGGAGGATTGCCTCTACTTCACGACCGAGACAGCGGCCCGTGCCTATGCCGATGCTCACCCGGAACTTTTGGCGACTGTCACCGGCTATGAGGGGGGCGTATGCTACTACAACCTCTGGATCAGACATGCAGGCGAACTTCCCGGCATAGTCCGCAACAACATCTACTGTGTCGGGCTCAGCTTCACCGGTCCCGGTGAACCGCTGCCCGAGATAACCATACCCAAATATGTGGAAAGCCGCATATTCGTACGCAAATGGAACTTCCGTCCGCAGGGCGAGATATTGATGTAAGAGTCCGTTTCATAAAAAATTTACCCATAGGGGCGGCTTTGCATTGAACTGATTCGCTTCATCGCCGCAGGGAGCAGCCTGATGGCTGTGACCGGAGGGGATGGAGTGAAGCAGTCAATGCAAAGCCGGACTTAAGGGATTTTAACGGATTCTGTTGTATAAAGTAAAATTGAAATAACAGTTTAACATGCCCGGTTTGATAAAAATTACCACAGACTCGCTGGCTTAAGCCATCTCAGGCACTTGACTTGCAGTCACAACCGAAAGGTTGCTCCTTTCAGCCAAGCACCTGATATGACTCAACCCAGCGCCCCCTATGGGTAAATTTTTTATGAAACGGACTCTAATATATGCTTCACTTGATAAGAATACTGAAAAGATATATGAGCCGGTGTATACGGATGGTCGCGATGCCTGTGGGCGCCGGACTTGTGGCGCTTGCCCTTACCGGCTGCGCGGGCGAGGACAGCCATGCGCCGAAAGGGGAGACCATGTTCAGCATCGGTGCCAGAGCATCGGTGCCGGGTCTCGATGCCGACGGTAATGAGATTCCATCTGCCACCGACGACAATGAACTGATCAATGACTGGTTCATCGCATTTGTCGATGAGTCCGGCACCGTGGCGCGGATTGTGCGCCGTTATCCCTCGGGAAGTACTCAATCAGCTTCACCCGTCGAGCTTGACTTTTTCAACACGCAGCTCGCGCCCGGTGATTATACCGCCGTTGCGTTCGCCAACATTGACCCCGCAGACTTGGGCCTGACTTTCTCGGAGGGTTCACAGGCACCTGCCGGTGCTCTGGGAGACGCACCCTTCACAATCAATGCAGGAGCACTGACCGCTTCCGATCTCATCCCTATGGCCGGAAGGCAGAAAGTGCGCGTCACCGGTCAGGTCACGCAGCCGTTCTCGATCGAGGTTGTGCGTCTTGTAGCCAAAGTCGAGCTGATGTTCTCCAACGCCACAGACTCCGGGATAACGCTCCACAACCTGTGGATGCGTCCCATGGGCAAAGGGAACGTCAACCTCTTTCCAGACTATTCATCACTTGGAAAGCGGCCTGCGCTGCGTGCCGATGCTGACACACTGACCATGGTTCGTCGTCTTGACGCCACGCTCACGCCCATGTCGGAGCGTTCGGTGACACATACATTCTACACTTTAGAGTCTGACGCTTCGAAATTCCACAAGACCGGCCACTACGCGCTCCTTCTCGATGTCACCCACCGCAGCGGAGACACAGGCCGTGCGGTGCGCGACACTGTGACGATGCTTACACCCGACCTGACTTACATAAACCGCAACGATTACATCCGCATACCTGTGCGTCTGGCCGACTATGTGGTGCGGATGGACGTTCAGTTCTATCCTCCTATCGGGGGGTATCCCGCAGTGGTCAACGAGCAGCGAGGCTCCGACTTCTACATCAGTTTCGGCACCCAGGGAGTGTTCTCGATCACGCCGCTCGTGCGCGAGGCTGTCGCAGGCTCGCAGTGGATGCAGCCTTCGCAGCTCGGCATAGAGGTGCTTGCAGTAGAGGGAGACCCCATTTTCGCGGTCAAACCGACCTATGACAGCAGTACCGGCGAGATTACCGGCGAACTGAATGCCTCGGAAGGCACCGCAGTGGTCACGATCAAGACCGACATACCCGGTACGCGCCTCTCTTATGAAAGAAAGATATACATAATCCGCGACAACAGAAAGAAATGAAACACCGACACAAAATAAGAAGCCTCATGGCTCCGCTTCTCGCTCTTTTCAGCGTGACCGGAGCCGTGGCGGCGCGTCCGGTGGCACTCATCACCGACTACAACCGGATCCGCGTAACCAATCTTGAACAGAACGAGCAGGCATATGGCCAGTTCGGCCAGTTCTTGATTGACCGTAACCCCAATACATACTTTCACAGCAACTACTCGTATGGTGCGCCGGAACATGGAGCTTCGGCCGCTCTTGATGCCTTCGGTTCATTAACACAGATCGAGGTGCATCTGGAGAAACCTACAGACCCTTCACGAAAATTGTACATATACCGTCAAGCCCGGTCGTATGCCACAAACGGCACTCCAACCCAGTTCCGGGTGGACGCGAGCCGTGACGGTGTGACCTGGGACACCGGATTGCAGCTTGTAGACATACCTTTCAACAATGTAAACGGAGGGGAGAATTTCTCCGGCGGATTCACTCTTCCGGCCGGTTATAACTGGCTACGTTTCGTATGCACCAAAAACAGCGGAGGTGTCAACACGAAAGGAGTTCCTTATGTGGTCATGGCGGAGTTTCAGGTATACGAAAGCGACGATGACCTGTCGCGTCTGAACAATGAGAAGAGTCTCTGGATGGCCGACGAGGCACACACCATATTCGACTACCAGGACACGTACCGGGACTTCCGTCTGGAGCATACCCGTGGAGTTGTCAACTCTCTCAATCATGACACCAATTCTCTGCGCGGATGGTGCGACTGGTCGAAGTGGCAGAATGGCACATGGACCGACACTCTCGAACTGAAGAAGGATGGCATAGAGATGCCCGACTTCACGTATATCAACAAGCAGACGGCTCCATTCGGACGCGTGGAGCTTGGCGACCGTCAACGCACCCATGTCACCGAACATACGGTCTATGCCATTCCGGGTCAGGTGACATCGCTCTATCCCTTCTCAGATATACATAACACCGTCGCCTATCACGACACCTATTCCCGCTGGTATGACTACCGTACCGACGGCAACAACAAGTATCTTGATTTCCTGCACGACCCTTCGTCGATGTCGCGCACCGAGACGATGGGTTATCTCGGCGGCACATACATGTCGAACGGTGCTACGGAACTTTATGACGTGTATATCTACACGGTCGATGACTATATCCGCTTCCGCGACCGTGTCAACTCGGGCGAGACCCGTCTCACAGCTCGTCAGTGCGCCGACCTCGATTTCTCGGGGGTGACGGATATGGTGCCAATCGGTATAGATGAGAACAATGCTTTCCGTGGTGTCTACGATGGCAACGGATACGCTATTGTCAATCTTCACATAAATCGTCCTGACTGGGATTGCGTAGGAATCTTCGGTCATGTCGGGGCTGCGATAATACGTAATTTGCATGTGAATTACAGTTCAATCAGCGCACGTAATATGGTGGGTTTCATCGGGGCTGTCAACGCTGCTGAATACATGGACCAGAATACGGGCGGCGCGCTTCTTGTACACAACGTGTCGGTAAAGGCCGACATCCGCGCCTCGGGTAAGAATGCCGGGGGTATATTGGGTTGCAACAACCGCTGGACTTCCCAGTTCCAGATATTCATTGCCAACTGTGCCGTACTCGGTTCGGTGAGTGGCGCGGAGGAAAGCGGCTCTGTGAGCGGTTGGCTCGGCAAGCTGGCGACTGTCCGCGACACATATAATGCCGCCACAATCTCGGGTGCTGTCGATAAGGAGACTTCCTTTGTGCGTGCTTATAAAAATGGAGCCGGCAAGGATATGGTGTGTCTCTACAACCATGTATTTGACAATAATGGTGGCAACAGCCTGTCGGCATTGCCTCATGCTCTTGACAGTGGCAATCTTGTCGAGGATATGGGGGGCGAGGATGAATGGAGGATCGGTGGCTGGAGCTACGTGATTCCGAAGGCGCGCGACTGCGAGCGTTTCGGCAACCGTGCACGGGGTTCGTTCGCCACCTTCTATTGTCCGGCCGACGAGAATTTCACCACCCAGTATATAGCGGTCGATTTCAGCCAGACCTTCGATATCAAGCGTCATGTTGACTTTGAGAAGAAGGTAATCACTGAGCCTATCGTGGCGTTCCGTCACATATTCCGTGTGGAGAACGCATACACTCTTGCCGAACAGGTGTCGGGCTCGCCGGCGAACAATGAGAAGTATGTATCTGAGAACCGCCGCACCATCCGTGCTCGTGCCGGAGCGGACTTCCAGATCCGTTTCGAGATACCGCAGCCAATGGATCAGGATACTCGTACCACCATGTTCTACAAGGATCCGCAGGGTGCGGTGCGCCGTGTCCGCAAAAGCAAGATTCAGGTTACAGACCGTGATGGTAATGACCGAAGTGGTATCTTTTATCAGATTGCCGATTATACACGTCCGGAACCGCGCAAGCTCCCTACCGGCGACAATCCTCTCGACTTCTATGACGCCGGCAAGAGATACGCCCGCTCCATGAAATGCGACGCGGCCAATGCCAACGGACGTTTCACGGTGCATCTCGTGGCGTGTGACGAGAATGGTAACGAGCTGAAGATATATGGCAGCGACAAGCCGCTGATTCTGGCCGAGTGGATTGTGAACTTCGTCGATATCGAGGGGGCGGCCATGACTTCCGAGGCAGAGATGGCCACCGATAAGTATGAGCATACGCGTCCGTCGTCGCTTCAGGAGAAGTATGGAGAGCCGATTGCGGTTGTCAACTTCGACGAATACCGCTTCCTTGACAGGCTTTCGAACCGGACCGACTACATGTTTGACGGTGCGGAAATTCCGGAGAGTGGTGGTGTCCGGGCCCACAAGTACAAGTGGCCCGTGCCATGGGGAAACTCACAGTATGCCTATGGTTACGACGATCCGGAAGACTACAACATGTACATGATTGCCGACCATTCGCTGGTGACACCATATCACGGTGCTGCCGACGAGGGCACAATGGCAGAGAATTTCAACAAGGGTCTCGGACGTTTCGACCGCCTTTTCTATGACACGGAGGGGCGCGACAAGGGATTCTTCTATTATGTGAACGCCGCTTCCGACCCGGGAGTGATGGCCTCGCTCCAGACAGATGACCTCTGTCCCGGTTCGACGCTCTTTGTGTCGGCCTGGGTGGCTGAGTTCTCTAAAAACTACAACCAGTATGCCAACCTTGTCTTCAACTTCAAGGTCGTGCAGAAAGATGGTACCGAGCATATCCTTCACAGTTTCGTGACCGGTTATGTTCCCCGCGAGACACTTGGCCAGTGGCAGCATGTCTATTACCAGTTCACGCCTAACCTGAGCCAGCTCGGCATCTCTGCCGAGGATATCCTGTCGTATCAGCTTGTGCTTGAGAACAACTGTATCAGTTCGTCGGGTGCGGACTATGCTATCGACGACGTGCGCGTATATGTGGCGCGTCCACGTGTGTATGCCGAGCAGACCATGCCTCTATGCAAGGGTGAGCAGGGTACTGATGTTCAGGTGCAGACACCTTTTGATGTGATGCTGGCCACTCTCGGGGTGAGCGAGGCTTCGACTTCGGCCACGGGAGCTACAGTTGACTGCTACTATACTTTTGTTGACAAGGAGAAGTATGAGAAGGCACTCGCCGATGGCCTTGACGGCAACTCGGCCTATGAGCATGGAGTGGTGCGCTATGAGTACATGGCCGGTGGTGGTGATGACCAGACATTCGGCCATCTTACCTTCAGCACCCACTTCAGGAGCAACCGCGAGTTTGAGGATGGGTTCAGCGATGTCACCACCGAGGCGATGCGTACCATCATTGACGGTGACCGCTATCTGGTGATAAACACCTGCCCGCGCGACAAGAACCTTGTGCCGGGCAAGGAGTACATGGTAGTCCTCTATGTCAGCGAGCGTGGCGACGAGGGCATCGTCGCACCCGATGCTTCGGCATTCGCTATCGGCTCGAAGTGCTGCAAGAGCAGTACGTTCCGTATCCATGCCTCGGGAGTCATCAAGATTGACGGTATAATGGTGCCGAATCTCGACAATATCACTGTCTGCGAGAATCAGACCCCGGTGGTGCAGATTGATATCCAGGGAAAGGAGAATAAGTCGGGCGATTTCGTTGGAGTTGCCGAGAATGTGCTCATAGACTGGTGGGACGGTTCGATGGAAGATTATATATCTCAGACAGACGAGGTCACAGGATTGCCTCTCTATACCATCATGACAAGATTCCGTGGCGAGTATCCCGAGGCCGATACCTGGGATGTCCCCGCCAAGGGCTACTATACCGAGGCCATGCGCGACTATCTGAGCATGCTGACCACCGTCGACGAGGAGGCAGGTAAACCTGCGCGTCTGCTGCTGTACCGGTCTTCTTATGTGTTCCGTCCTGTGCGCATGAACCCGGGCCAGGAAGAGACATATGTCTATGCCGTGGCAATACCCATCGACATATATTCCGACGAGGTAACTGTCTGCACCACGCCCTCGGAAGTGCGTCTGAGGGTGCGTAATAATTCTCCTGCGCTCAACCATGGTTTCGCCGGGGGAGATATCTCTTATCCGGAGTGGATTGATGATGTGCCTCTGCGTATTGGCCTACGTCAGCTCCGTGATGTCTCGGTCGCGGATGTGGATAATGTGATTGGCAGTCAGCATAGCCTTCTCTCGATTCCGCTCCGAATGGTCTCGACCGTGACCGAGGGTGTCGATGCGCTTGAGAAGATACCAGAGGATTATTCCGTGTATCTTGTGGAGACTGACGACCCTGAATATCTTGACCTGAATGTCGAGACGGTGAACGGCGAGCCTCAGGGTCTCTATCCGATGGGGGCATTGCGCGAGATTGTGGCTGTGCCGGGTGACGGACGCACTGATAACGTGATACGCATGGCCTTCGATTCCGATTTCTCGTTCAAGGAGGGGCATACATACAGGCTCCGTTTCTCATTCCGTGAGAATGGAGTGCCATCGCTCCCTACCGGCAGCGAGCCGGGAGAGGAACTGCGCCCCTGCTTCGGACAGCATGTTTTCTCGCTCAAGGTTGTGCCCGAATATCAGGAATGGGCACCTGCAGACGGCAACGCCAACTGGAACAACGACGCCAACTGGCGACGGGTATCGACCGCCGACCTGTTGCATGAGACCCGTACCGGAGACGAGACCATCAATCCGTTTGTAACCGACCGTGGTGAGCTGACCTCTACCTCGCGTTCGTTTGTGCCGATGGACTTCACAAAGGTGATTGTACCGGCGGGAGAGACGGCACCTCAGCTGTATGCTGCACCCCGCAGCTTGGAGGTGACTGTCGATGGCCGGAAGTATCTCTGGCCGGCTTCGCTCACGGCTCCCGACGGAACGGGTGATTATACAGCTGATATAATCTATGACATGGCTTCTCTCTCGCTCGATGGCGGTAAAGGTGTGGCGTGCCGCCCGTGGTACACCAACACGTGCGACCAGATTCATTTCCGTTCGAATGCGGAGATTCTGAACCAGAGTCAGCTCTCGCACAACCGTGCATGGGTTGACATGGAGATTGCCCCCGACATGTGGTACACGCTCTCTTCTCCGCTCACTTCGGTCGTGGCAGGTGACATGTATCTCCCCACCGCGGGTGCGCGTCAGATGACGGAACTGTTCGTGCCGATCACTTTCGACATCACGCTTCACAACCGTTTCGCTCCGGCTGTCTACCAGCGGTCGTGGAACCAGGCCCGCGCCACAGTCTATGAACTCGGCGGCGGTGCGGATGGACGCAACGTGGCTGTACGCACAACTTGGAGTCACGTCTACAACGATGTGGATGAGAGCTACGGCTCTCCGGCCACGGGTTATTCGATAAAGGCCGATGTGTCGCGTGCGCAGATGGGGGCCGATGATCCGGAACTTGTGATGTTCCGTCTGCCCAAGGATGACCGCTCGTTCGTATATTTTGACGACGTGACCGGTGCAACCGGCCATGAGACCGCTATCTCACGCGGTGAGTCAAAACTGCATTCCGCAGAGGGTGGAGTGCTTACATGCAGTGTGTCGGGTGCGTCCGAGGGGCGTTATTTCCTCGTGGGTAATCCCTTCATGGCTCATCTCGATATGGCGCGTTTTCTTGAGGACAATGCCGGGGTAATCAATCCGAAGTATTGGATTCTCAATGGCGAGGGACAGGGCAGCGCGGTCTATGACGCGGATTCCGGCTCGTTTGTGACTACATTTGCTGATGCCGGACTTGTGCCCCCGATGCAGGGTTTCTTTGTCGAGGCCAAGTCTGAGACGCTTTCTCTGACGCTTGGTTTCGACGAGTCAAACACGATTGTCGTGCCTTATGACCCGACGGCAGGTAATCTGCTCCGTGTGCCTTCGCTGGCTGTATCTGACGATGCCACCCGTGGTGCTGATTACGGTGGCGCGTTGCGGATTTCCGCCGTACGCGGTGGTGCCGTGGTTTCTCAGGCCGTGGTCGCGCTTGCTACCGGATCTTCGGAAGACTATGGCGATTCCGAGGATGCTGCGTTGATAATCGACTCGAACCAGGCCGGCGTGCCGCGTGTCTACACCGTGGCCGGCGATATGGCGGCGAGTGTGAATCTGCTGCCGGAAGTCGTGACGACCGAAGTCGGCCTGATGGCCGAAGCGGGAGAGAATGTCACATTGCGCTTTGACGGCTCCGATCTCGGAGGAGCGTTGCTCTATGATGCTCACCTCGGTACGACAGTTCCGATTGAGCGCGGCATGGAATATGATGTGACCGGAGCGGTTGAGTCGCGGTTCTACATCGTGTCGGGAGTGGAGGAGGATTTTGCCGACGATGCGATCAGGGTCAACGTAATCGGTCGCGAGGTGACAGTGACGGTTCCCGACAACGGGTATGGAGTCGCGGCCCGAGTCTGTGACATGTCCGGTCTTACAGTCCACACCGGATCCGAGTCAGGAAACATGATGAATTTCACCCTCGAACCGGGTGTATATGTTGTCGAAGCGTACAACGGTACACTCAGTTCACGGCGAATCAAAATACAGGTAAGATGAATTGAAATAAACGATGATTAAAAGTAGGAAAAACAGTAGGTTAATTGGTATATTTTTTATTTTTATGTTGGGCGGCGCAGTGATTTGCGACGCCCAACGCGGCTTAGAGCCACAGCAGTCGGAGCGGGTATCGTATCGCGGTGCCCCGCTCTCACTGCCCTCTGACACCGGGAAGGCTTCTCAGGGAGCGGTACCGGTTGATACATGGGCGGCTTCGTTGGGAGCGGTGCTGTCGCTGCCTGATGACAGGACGATAGACCTCGGACTTGTGGAGCGCGACTCGATTGCGGAAGGGAGCATCATGCTGCGCAATGCGGGTTACGACCCGTTGGTGATTTACAATGTCCATTCCGATTGCAGCTGTACGGTGCCTATGTTTCCCAAAGACCCGGTCGCACCGGGCGACTCAGCTGCAATCCGGGTGCGCTATGACTCACGCGGCCTTCCGCACGGTTCATTCCTGAAGACAGTGAAACTACGCACCAACGCCGCCAAACGCCCTGTAACCATCTTTGTCAAAGGCCGCATAAAGCGCGACTGACCGACTAATCTTGAACCCGATGATAGCTGATTTTTGCAACTTCTGTAGGTCCTCTAAGCCTTATAAGTCCTCTAAGCCTTATAAGTCCCATAAGTCCCATAAGTCCTATAAGCCCTATAGGCCTTATAACCTGCTGCCGTTACTTTTTCTCATGCTCTTTGTCACGGCCTGCGGTCTGACTGACGAACCCGCTCCGCACACACTCGGAGAAGGAGACCGCTTACCGGAATTTTCGGTCGAGCTGTCAGATGGCACCGTAGTCACCGATAAAACTCTGCGGGGCGAATGGGCATTGATAATCCTCTTCAACACCTCGTGTCCTGACTGCCGGCGCGAGCTCCCTGACCTCGAAGAGGAATACCGCCGTCTGGCTGCCAATAATCTTGTAGCACCCATAAGCGGTGTCGGTCGCGGTGACGAAGCCCGTATCAGGTTCATCTGCGTAGCCCGGGCAGAAGATGCTGCCTCAATCGAGGCATATTGGGAAGAAGCCGGTCTGACAATGCCGTGGTCACCACAGCCGGACGACCGAATCTACCGCCTCTTCGCCGACAGCGGCATCCCGCGCAGCTACCTGATAACCCCGGAAGGCCTCATCTCGGCCTTGAATCCTTCTCTGCCGCTCTCCCTCCAGTTTCCGTAATCACGCAGGCAGTATCCGCAAGTATTCCAAGGTGAATACGGAATTTAAAGATTTATTGTTTAAGAAAGTTAAATAAATTTGTTAAAATTACGATTTATTTAAAATATGTTAAATATTATAAAATATTTTATGTTATATAACACTGTTTGAAAAATATTTTGTAATTTTGCATTGAGTTTTTCATGGTATTAGATTTTAAGGTTAACGCAAGATTGGTTGTCGGGATGACAATCAATTTTTTTTATACCTATATGTGGTGTGACTGAGTTTTACCGGAGTTTGGTGCCATAAACCTGCTAATTAGTTTTCAATTAGGCTGATACATAGACTGAATTTTGTTTGTGATTCAATTCCCGGTTGGGGTATGCCTTGAACCTTGTCGTGAAGCGGATTGTTCTGTTTGTCTGAGTTGTTTGTTCAAAATTCGTTTATTAAAATCAGGTTATTATGGCTCAACAGAATGACAATCACCCTACTGAGGATTATCGCGGTCTCACCATATATCAGGTCATGGTAGGCTCTTTCATGCACTCGCCCGAAGGTGCACGCGGTTATCGCGAGATGTGGGGACCCGATAATAATACCAAGGATGGTAACCTGAAAGGTGTTACCGAAGCACTTGACCATATAGCTTCGCTCGGCGTGAACGCAATATGGCTCACTCCGATTTTTGACAGCCGAGGCGCAGCGGGCGGCGAGAAACTTCAGGCCTCTGGCTATTTCGCCAAGGATTATTTTGCTATTGACCCTCATTTCGGCACGGAAGATGACCTCCGTGAGCTCGTTGATGCGGCCCATTCGCATGGTCTGTACGTGTTTCTTGACGGTGTCTTCGGACATCACGGAGGTGTCGATAAACCGTCGCCCGGCGGAAACAGCATTGACAGTACACCCGCGCTAAGCGACCGTGGTGAGGAGGGTGGCGAAGGCAATGTGAAGTATCCTGAATCTCTGGATTATTTCAAGGAGGTGGCAACGTACTGGATTGACAAGTTTGACATAGATGGCTGGCGACTCGACCAGGCATATCAGCTTTGTCAGAATGGTCACAACTATTGGGTGGAGATACGCGAGGCCGTGCGTCAGCTCTGCGAACGCCGCCGTGCCGAAGGCAAGAAATGGGGTGTGTTGGGATATATGGTGGGCGAGGACTGGAGCGATGCAGCCGGAATCAGTTCACGCATATACCGTGACCTCGGTCTGGTCAGTGCGTTCGATTTCGATGGCAAGACGCTTATCAGCGGCCCGATGGGGGACCTGTCGGACGGCGGGCTGCCCAATGGCTGGGATGATGTGGTGACGGTCTACTCCAGTCCCACCTCGAGAGGATATTCCACCGACGAGGTCCTGCCGAATCTCTTTCTCAGCAATCACGACGGTTTCAGGGTGGCGGATCACTTCTATGATGAGTCGGATGATATAAACGTTATGACACGCTTCGCTATTTTAGCGGGTTATCCGGGACCGGTCACGCTGTATTATGGTGATGAGTTCGCCGACTTGAGCCGGGATGATGAAGGTGCCCAACCCGACAACGCGGGACGCACCTCGGGTCACATCATGGCGAGTGACGAACGTGCGGCCAAGGTTTACAACTACGTGGCGAAAGTGATGCACTTCCGGAGGATGAATCCGGCCATGTGGCGCGGCGAGCAGGAATTCAACCGTTATCGTAACGGCGAAGCCGAGGTGCTGATAGTCACCAAGACAGATGCCGACACCGGCAACAAGGTCGTCATGGCCTTTGCCGACCACGACACGACCGAGATTATCCCCGGTATCCCATATCCCGTTGAGCTCCGCGCCTACATCCCCGAACTCCTCCGCATAGATTGAGAATTAGTCGCATAGTGGAAAAGCCTCCCGTTTGCGAAAGTCCGCAAACGGGAGGCTTATTCTTCAAATCTTCTACAAGCCGGAAGCCTGTTTTCCTGTGTTTTATTTTAAGGTCTGTTGCCACGCCCAGGCGCTGCGCATGGTGTCGTCGAGGGTCTCGCGGGCTACCCAGGCGAGCACTTCGTTGGCGTGGCGCGGTTCGGCCCATATTTTCTCTATGTCGCCCTCGCGGCGGGGCCCGATGCGGTGAGGCACCTTTACTCCGGTGGAGCGCTCGAACGACTCTATCAGTTCAAGGACAGACACTCCTCGGCCTGTGCCGAGGTTGAAAATCTCCACGTTCTCGGTATCTTCGCGCTCAAGCATACGCTTCATGGCTATGACATGTGCCTTGGCAAGGTCAACCACGTTGATGTAGTCGCGTATGCAGCTGCCGTCGGGGGTGTCGTAGTCGTCGCCAAACACGGTCAGCTCCTTGCGGATACCGGCTGCCGTCTGCGTGAGGTAGGGCACAAGATTCTGCGGCACACCCACCGGTAGCTCTCCGATCTTTGCTGACGGATGCGCTCCAACCGGGTTGAAATAGCGCAGGATGATGCTCTTGACCGGTGCGCCGGAATGTACGAAGTCGCGGATAATCTCCTCGGAAATCTGCTTGGTGTTGCCGTAAGGCGACGTGGCCGGCTTGATTGGTGCCGTCTCGTCGATGGGGTTGCGGTCAGGCTCGCCATAGACGGTGCAGCTCGAAGAGAACACGATGCCCTTGACTCCCTCCTCAGGCATAAGCTCCAGCAGGTTGATGAGAGTCATGAGGTTGTTGCGGTAGTAGAGCAACGGTTTCTCGATTGACTCGCCGACAGCCTTCGATGCGGCGAAGTTGATTATACCCTTTATGCCGGGATGGGCCTTGAAGAGAGCGCGCAGTGTCTCGATGTCGGTGCAGTCTCCTTCGACAAACTCCGGACGGATGCCGGTGATAGCCTCTATGCCGTCGAGTACCTTGCGGCTTGAGTTAGAGAGGTTGTCGATTATCACGACATCATATCCGGCGTTCTGAAGCTCAACGGTGGTGTGCGAGCCGATGTAGCCCGTGCCACCTGTCACCAATATCTTTTCTTTCATACGGATGACAGTTATTTGAACAGCGGTGTGGGGTAAACTCCCTCGTCGACGAGTTTCTTGAACTGGTCAACTGTGGTCTGACGGTCGGCTGCGTAGGTCACTCCGAACCAGCGTGAAGTGGTAGGCTCTACCTTGAGGGTGATTGTGCCTGAGTTGATGAGGTCGTTGACCACGCTCGGAATGTAGAACTCAGATTTCAGCTCACCGCCATGCTCGCGCAGGAATTCGATGAACGCACGCTCGCTGTAGTCGAAATAGTCGGGTGTGAAGCCCCACATGTTCATCGATACGCTCGCATCTTCGGGGAAGGGAACTTCTTCGCCCGCCGCGTTTACCTGAATCAGTTTGCCGTTCTTGCGCTCTATGCCGTGGCACTCGGTTACGCCGGTCAGATAGCCCTTGTCGTTTACCTCGCAGTAGCCGCGCGATACACCGCCGTTCTCGCTCAGGGTGTTGGTGATGTTGAATCCCACCATGCAATATTCATTCTTCTTACCTTCTGCCGAGCGGAGGAAATCGGCGAGTACCTTGAAGCCGTCTGCACCGTAATAGTCATCGGCATTGATCACGCCGAACGGTTCGTTGATGGCGGTCTTGCCCATCAGGACAGCATGGCCTGTACCCCAGGGCTTGGTGCGGTCCGCGGGTGCGGTGAAGCCTTCGGGAAGAGCGTTGATGTCCTGGAATACAACCTCTACGGGCACGTGTCCCTCGTAACGTGAGATAATCTTGTCGCGGAATTCCTGCTCGAAGTCATGACGGATCACGAAGACAATCTTGCCGAAGCCGGCGCGGAGAGCGTCGAAAACGGAGTAATCCATAATAGTCTCGCCCGAGGGGCCGAGACCGTCGAGCTGCTTGAGGCCACCGTAGCGGCTGCCCATTCCGGCTGCAAGTATGAAAAGGGTAGGTTTCATTTAGTTATCTTGTTTTATATAGTTTTCAGTTTTATTTCGGTTTGCGGTGCAGAAGTATGATAATCAGCACGTAGTAGTCAAAAAGCACAACCTTGGCGTTGGCGTTGCGCTCCACGTCGCGGCGGGCGCGGTCGGTCTCGCTGAGGAAGTCCTCTACATTGCCATGGTTTATGAAAGGGGCGAAGCGCGTTGAGAACGCCTCTTCCTCGGGAGTAAGTGCCGAAAGCATCGGCACTTTCATGTTGTAGATGAAATTCTCCCGGATCATGCGCGACATGTAGTCGAGAAAGCGGCGTATCTTCTCGCGTCCGAAGGCCGCGGTCTTCTCGCTGAGCTGTCTGAGCCGCGCCACGCGCTTGGCATAGGCGGCGCGCATGATTTCCTGATAAAATTCGAGAAACTCGTCGTTTTCGCCCGAATGAGAGCCGAGTTCGTCGGCGCGGATCAGGCTTCCGCCGCAGAGACGGGCGTATTGCCTCGCTTTCTCCTGCGGGAAATGGTAACGGGCGTTGAGGTATCCGGTAATCTCCGCATCGCTGAGCCGCCCGGTATGTATGCGCTGCACGCGTGAGAAAATCGTGGGTAGCACCTGGAGCTCGTTATTGCTGACCATGATGAAGATGGTTCCCTCGGCCGGCTCCTCGATTACTTTGAGCAGCTTGTTGGCGGTCTCGGCACGCATCCTCTCCGGAAGCCATATGATGAATATCTTGTACTTCGACGAATAGGGAGGGAAAGAGTCGGCGCGTACAATGTCGTCAGCCTCATCCACATATATGGCTGTCTGTGAATTACCGGCCTCTATCAGCTCCAGCCATTTCTCCTCGGGCATGGTGGGATAGTCGCGGAGCATGGTCTGCCAAGGCTCAGCCATATCGGCCGAGACAAGGATTTTCTTTGCCTTGCTTTTGACGATGGGGTAGACGAAATGGAGGTCAGGATGGTTCGTCTCGGCGTGCAGACGGCAGTTCTGACATACTCCGCAAGGCTCGCCGTCGCGTGGGTCAGAGCAATGCAGATACTGGGCATAGGCGCGTGCGAGCAGCATCTTGCCCGAGCCGGATGGCCCCGACAGCATCAGGGCATGTGGAATGTGACCCGACGATACAAGCTCGCGGAGGTTGGTCTTGGCATTTTCATGCCCGGGTATGTCGCTGAATCTCACTTTACCTGTTTTTTAATCACTGTCATGGGCCGGCTTGATTTCAAGCTGGGTGGGGCGCATGACATGCGATGGCATAAATCATTGCAAAATTACGGATTTTTATCTGCATAAGCAATTTTTTGAGTACATTTGCATCATGAAACCAAATGCTCGAACTTCGGGAGAGGGCCGCCTCTCTTTTCTTGGTGCCGTCGCGGCGGCCTATGTGTCGCGTTATGAGGAGATGTCAGACCTCTGTTTTCTGTTCCCGAACAAGCGTGCCGGAACCTTCTTTCTGAAGAGCTTGGCCGAGAGTCTGGGCGACCGGACCATGCTCGCTCCCGATGTGATGGGTGTTTCGGAGTTCATGCAGCGTGTCACAGGCCGCGAGGTGGCTTCGCGCATTGACCTGATATTCCGGCTTTACAAAGTGTACCGAGGTCTGTTGGGACGCACCGGAAGTCTTCAGACCGAGGCAGACCTGCTCGATTTCGACCGCTTCGCTCCATGGGCGGAGACGCTCACGGGTGATTTCAGCGAGGTCGAGAAATATGATGTCGATGCCGCCGCTCTTTTCAAGAATGTGCGTGATTACCGCAGCATCTCCTCCAACTTCCTGACCGAGGAGCAGTGCGATGTGATAGAGCGTTATTTCGGCTACCGTCCGGCCTCTGATAATGTGGAGCGGTTCTGGAACAGCATCGGTCCGGAGGAGGAGCGTTCTCAGCTTAAGCAGAAGTTCGTGGAGCTGTGGAAACTTCTTCCAGAACTCTATGCCGGACTTCTTGAGAATCTTGAGGCCGACGGTCTGGCGTTGCCGGGAACGACATTCCGACGCGCCATGCAGCGAGTGGCGGGCGAGGATTCGGCGGCGCTCCCCTGGAGTAAGGTTGTGGTGGTAGGTTTCAATATGCTCTCCACGACCGAGGCGCGTCTTTTTGCTGACATGCGCGACATGCTTGATGCTGACGGCGAGCCGTACGCCGAGTTTTTCTGGGATGCCACCGGGCCTGTCCTCGGTGCCGGAACAGATGGAGTGAGGAGTCCGGCGGCAATGGCTATGCGTCGTAACATGCGTAATTTCCCGATGCCGGAGTGGGCGGTGCCCTACATGGCTCGGTGTCAGGTTGATTCGATGCCTGAGGTTATCAATGTGGCCGCCGCGCCCTCTAACGTGGCGCAGGTCAAGATTGCTTCGATGAAGGTCGGGGAATGGCTTGAGGAGATTGGTCCGGGACAGATAGCCGACGCACGTGCCGCCGTGGTCATCCCCGACGAGAACCTGCTGCTGCCTCTGATACATTCCCTTCCTACGGAGCTTGAGGCGGTGAACCTCACCATGGGGTATTCGATGCGCTACACGGCCGTGGCGTCGTTCATATATCATTTGCGTCGGCTCCAGAGTCGTCTGCGCAAGTCGGGCGACGTATATGGTTATTATCATGAGGATTTCAGGCTGTTCATGTCGCATCCGCTCGTGCAGATTGTGGCGGGCAGCACCGTGGCCAATGAGATCAATACCGATGTGAGCCGGTTGCATCTGCGCGTGGTCACTCCGGAGTGGCTGCGTGAGCGTTCGGAGAGGGTGGCGGAGATGTTGCGCCCTATTGACCGTCAGGCTACTCCCTCCGAGACTGTGGCATATATCTCGGGTGTGCTCGACATGGTAGATATGGCTCTTGCCGAGGAGGGAGACAATGCGCATGTCATCAATTCCAAGATAGAACGTATGCAGATCTCGTTGTATCAACAGGCATTGTCGCGGCTGTTGGTGAGCGTGGAGACGCATAATGTGTCGATGCGTTACGGCAGCGTGTTCTACTTGGCCGACCGTCTGCTTGCCGGAGAGACTGTTACGTTCGAGGGAGAGCCGCTGGAGGGATTGCAGGTTATGGGTCTGTTGGAGACACGTGCCCTCGACTTCGACCATCTGGTGGTGCTGTCGATGAACGACAAGGTGATGCCTCGCCGTTCGCGTGCGCGCACCTTCATCCCCGATGCCCTGCGGCGCGGTTACGGTATGCCGACATCCGGACAGGCAGAGGAGCTGTATGCCTATTACTTCTACCGCCTGTTGTCGAGGGCGAGAGATGTCACTCTCATATACGACGCCCGTGCAGGCGAGGGTATGCGCAGTGGAGGCAAGTCGCGATTCCTGTTGCAGTTGGCCATGCTTTATGCCCGCGACTCGGTGCGTGAGAAGGTCTATTCTTTCCGTCTCGAATCGTCAGTTGCGAAGCCATCTGGAGTTGCCAAGTCCGCCCGTGTGATGGAACGACTGTCCGATTTTCTCAGACCGGATAGCGGTCGTAACCTGTCGGCTTCGGCATTGATGAATTACTGTCAATGTCAGGTGAAGTTCTATTACAAGAATGTAGTCGGCATCGGTGATGATGTGGAGAGTCCGGATTATATAGATGCGATCACGCAGGGTAATATAGTGCACAGAGCCATGCAGAATCTCTATCTGCCTGAATCATTGCAGAAGAAGTATCTGAAAAGCAGGGTGGTGCTCGATTCTGCGAAATTGACGGATATTGCCGGGGATAAGGAGTTGATTTCGCGGGTGGTGCGCCGTGCGGTGAACCGTGAGCATTTCCATCTGCCTCCTGAAAAGCTCGACCGGGAGCTGACAGGTACGGTCGCCATGGTGGCGGAGCGTCTTGAGGCGATGGTTGAGAATGCGGTGCGTCATGACCTGATGACCGCGCCTGTTGAACTTGTAGGTGCGGAGATAACGGGTACAACGCGTTGGCGTGCGGGTGCGAGTCCGGAGGTGAATTTCAAGTATGCGTTCGACCGTGTTGACGTTGTGGGTGGACGCATGAGGATTGTGGATTACAAGACGGGCAGCGCGCATGTCGATGCCGGTTCGATAGAAGACATATTCAACGGTAGTTATCAGGCCAAGTACATGCTTCAGCTCATGCTCTACGCCCACCTGCTGGAGCAACGCGCAGAAGCCCCCGGTGGAATACGGCTGTCGATATTTGATGTTAACAAGGAGCCGGGTGAGGTGGAGTGCTGTCCGACTCTCGACAAGAAGCGAATCAACGCGCACACCGACATCTCCGCCGAGTTCTTGGCCGGCATGGAGCAGATTCTCTGCGACATCTTCGACGACACCAAACCCTTCGAGCCGGCGCCCGACGAGGCCCAATGCCGCTACTGTACCCTCAAATACCTCTGCGGCCGCGAATAAGGCTTTCGGTGTCAGCTGTTAGATGCTTAGGAGCGAAGATATTCTTCTGCTGACATGACTGGAATTTTGGCAAAAGGGAAGTCTTTAGAGTTGCGGGTGATTATGATATCGCATTCTGCGTCAATGGCTGCTTGATATTGCAATCCGTCTTCAAAATCTGGAACTTGCAACTCAATAGCTCTCCTTATCTGATGTTCCGTATTATGTACAACATGGAACAGATTCAAAACAGTGTTGATATATTTGTAAATATTCTCTGAGGGCTGTTTTCGTATTATATAAGCGAAATTTGCAACTGAGAGATAGCTGATGAAGAATTGATGATTGTTTTGAACTCCCTCTGTCAAGAATTGTTTGCTTATAGGTTTGAATTCATCCCTTATAAGCAGGTCCATGACAAAATTTGTGTCGAGAAAGAATTTTTTCATTTAGACATTATATATTTTGTGCGTTCGTCGTTCAAATCAATCATTGAAGAATTTACGCTTTCGGTCAGTTGACTAAGTGCTTGAATCCAAGCTGTTCTCTTGTCTTCTGTTTCTTTATTTGTGATACTTTCTGTTTTGACTGATGTCTTGAGCACTCCTTTCATATTCTCAATCATGCGCCGAAGCAGATTGCTGTCAGCGTTATTGTCTAATGTAACTACTATTTGTGTCATATTCTTAATGTAAATGGTCCTGGAAGATGACCGTTGTTAACTATTTCGCAAATATACAACAAAAAATCCGAACGTCAAGTTTGTAGTGGAAAATTAGCCCATCAATAGACTATATTTCCCCTTATGGAGTTAATATTTTAACGAAATTGTCCCCTTGAAGAGGATATTTTTTAAGAAATTAGTCCTCTTGAAGGGGAAATTCATGTATGCAGAAAATCGTTTGAGAACTGCCTATGGACGCTCCGTTGGGTTGTGCGGTGGGTAAGGTAGGGAAGTGTGGGTCAGTGGTTGTAGTGGGTCATGGCGAAGTCGGGGCCCGAAAGACAGAAGGCTTTGACGGCGTCGGCGGCTTTTTTCAGGACCTCGGGCATCTTCTCCATCTCTTCGGGCGGGAATTTGCCCAACACAAAGTCTATCTGACCTCCGCGCGGGAAACCGTTGCCGATTCCGAAACGGAGCCGGGCATAGTTCTGCGTGCCAAGCTCGGCGGCAATGTTCTTCAGTCCGTTGTGGCCTGCATCGGAACCCTGCTTGCGCATACGTATCGAACCGAACGGTATGGCCATGTCATCGACAACCACCAAGAGATTCTCCAGCAGCAGCTTCTCGTGGTTCATCCAGTAACGTACGGCCACGCCGCTGAGATTCATGAATGTGGAGGGCTTCAGCAGCATCAGCTCGCAGTTCTTCACACGTACGACCGCCATGTCGCCGTAACGCTTTGACTGGAAAGGCACTCCGGCCTCTCCTGCAATGTAATCGGCAACCATGAATCCGGCATTGTGACGGGTATCGACATACTCGGGACCCATGTTGCCGAGACAGGCTATCAGGTAACGTTTCATATCAGGATCTACAGGTGTTTTGTCCTTTGGCCCGAGGCCAAGGATTTTTCTTAAGAAATTCATGATTTGTTTTGGGTGCTCAGCAAACATCGCGAAGCGATGTCCCTGCATTTCATATGTCCCTGCCTTTCAAGCGGGGAGGAAGATGATAGGGGGAGCTGAGAGGTAATAAAAAGCATCATGCCCCGGAGGGGACATGATGCTGTTGAATGCGGTTTGAGGTGCCTTATGCGTTGTCGGCAGCCTTTGCCATAGCACCACGTGCGGCACGTGTGAGCTGTACGGCGCAGACAACGGCGTTCTTGGCGTTCATCAGCTCAAGACCCTCGAAGTGGAGGTCGCCGACTGCGAGTGACTTGCCGAGACCGAGTGTGTCAACGTTAACCACGAGACGCTCGGGAATTTCGCTGTAGCAAGCTTTAACTTTGAGCTTACGCATGGAGAGCGTGAGCTTACCACCGGCCTTCACACCCTCTGCGTGACCTTCGATCTGAACAGGCACTTCCATTACGATGGGCTTGTCAGGATAAACCTGGAGGAAGTCGATGTGAAGAACAGTGTCTTTCACGGGCTGGAACTGGAGGTCTTTCATGACAGCCTTCACTTCCTCGCCGTTGAGGTTGATGTCAACCTCGAAGATGTCGGGAGTATAGATGAGCTTGCGCACGTCCTCGGCAGCGACAGTGATGTCGGTAGTGATGATACCGCGCTTGTCGTCGAGAGCAACGAGCTTCTGACCCTCTTTGAGAGTGCCGTTGTAGGGGAGTTCAACGATTGCGCCGCCATTGATGACTGCGGGGATTTTACCCTCTTTGCGCAGAGCCTTTACAGACTTTTTGCCGAGCTCAACACGGGGCTGAGCGTTAAGTTTGAATGTCTTCATTGATTTGGATTGATGTGTTACTAAAAATAAGTTTGCTCCGTGCATTAAGCGCGGGGAGCGCGACGCCGCACGGACGCCTACGAATTTCCCATCACACGTTTTTGCCTAAAAGCGGCGCAAAGTTAACGATTTTTCCGCACATTGGCAAATATATGACGGCTCAAATCGCTGTCAAATCCTAAAATCCGGTTATTTCATGCGTTTCAGCAGGTTGTAGGAGGGGAGCACGCCCAGCTCGCCGGCTTTGCTGAGGTCGGCGAAGGCCTGCTGTTTGTTACCCATGCGCAGGTATGTGATGCCTCGGTTGAAGAGTGCCGAGGCGAACTGCGGGTCGGTCTCCAAAGCCTCGCTGTAGCAGCGGAGAGCCGAGGTGTAGTCGCCCGAGTTGTAGTAGATGTTACCCTTGTTGAACCATGCGTAGACCAGACGGGGATTGAGACGCAGGGCGTCGTCGTAGTCTGCGAGAGCCAGCATGGTCATTTTCGGGTCGCCCGATGCCTGACGGGCATAGGCCCGCTCCAGATGTGCCATGGCGAAGTCCGGGTACAGTTCTATGGCTTTTTCAAGAGCGTGTATAGCCGCCTCATAGTCTTTCAGCTGTACCCGCGCCACTCCGAGAGCAAGCCAGTCGGCAGGACGCTCGCTATCCTTGGTCTGCTGGGTGTAGAGGTCGGCGAGGGCGAAAAGGGCATCATAATTGTCGTTTGAAATCTCACCTCCGGCCGGAGTGAGATAGATGGTCTGGCCGATGTAACGCTGACGGTTGAACTCGTCGAGTTCACGGAAATAGTTTGAGGTGGCCTTGAGGGTTACAGGCGAGTCGATATACGACAGCATGTACGACGGTTCGAGGTCAACAGCAATGTCGCGGTCCTGCACGCGTCCTTTTATGCGGTCGTTGTATGCCAACTGTGTATCTGATGCCGATCCGACGGTTACAAGCTGGTTGAAGCGGTCCATCACTTCCTCTTCGGTCTCGTTTTCGTGAGCCATGTCTCCGCTGTTGGCCGTTCCTGCCTGTATGGCCGGACGGTCGAGCGGGTTCTTCTCCGGGTTTGTTACGTAGGCTCGTACTAATTCGTCGCCGATGTGGGCGTTCTGCATTGCGGCCTTCATGTTGCCCATGAGGCGGAATGCCTCGGCCCTGGCGTAGAAGGCGGGATGGAATCGTGGATAACGCTTGTTGATGACATCGAAATTGGCAAGCGCCTCGCGGTATTTCCCCCGCTCCAGATTCACAAGACCGAGATTGTATTGCGCGTGGAAGTTGTCGGGGTCAATTTTCAGCACGCTCTGCAGGTCGGCTGCCGCGCGGTCAAGGTCTTTCACCTCATAGCGGAGCAGGGCGCGGTTGAAGAGCGCCGCCGAGTTGTACGGCTCCAGTTCGAGCGTGTAGTTGTAGTCGGACATCGCACCGAAATAATCGTCGAGATTATAGCGGATGAAAGCCCGGTTCAGATAATAGTCGGCTTCACGCGGTTTAAGGCGGATTGCTTCGTCCATGTCGCCGAGAGCACCCTCCCAGTTCTGTTGTTTTACCTCGATGTCGGCACGCAGCAAATATGGTTGCAGCGAGGTGGCTGAAAGACTGATGGCTTTGCCGATATCTTCGAGGGCGGCCACGGTGTCACCCTCAAGCACCCTCAGCCGTCCGCGGGCTGTGTAGCCATCCTCGAAACGTGGGTAGAGGCGCAGCAGGGTCGAGAACGTCGAGTCTGCTCCGGAGTAACGTTTCAGCTCCGTCTGGGAGACTGCTTTATAGAACAGGAAATATTTGTCCTGCGGGTTATACTGGAGTCCTATGTCGTAGTCTTCAATCGCGAGGGAGTCCTTGCCGAGTGCCTGGCGTGCGAAACCTCGCAGCTTGTACGTCTCGGTCTGGAACTTGTTGCGCTCTATGGCGAGCGTGCAGTCCTCCTCCGCACCGGCGTAATCGTCGAGCGAGAGCTTGGCCATAGCCCTGAGATAATATGGCTCGGCCAAGTACGGTTTTGCTTTGATAGCCTGGTTGAAATACTGTATGGAGAGCATGTAGTCATCCATCGAGAGCACGTTGCGCCCTATGTTCATGACCTGTTCTGCATCGACCTGGGCCGACGCGCCAACAGACACGCCGAGCAATATGAACAGCATGGACAGACGCATAAACAGAGCCTTGAGCGCGATCACACAGGGTCGTGATGAAAAAGAAAACCGTGTTACCATTGTGCGGCAAATATAGCGTTTTTCCCTTGCATGACAAAATCTTTACAATTAAATAAGGTGAAAATGAAATGAAATTGGGAAGTGGCGGTAATTTTTACTACTTTTGCAGAGAATATCCCGGATTTGAATCTGAATTCAATCACACTTTTATGCTTCGTCTTATACCAAATAAAGTTCCTTACCCGATACCGATGCCCAACAACATGGGTATTGTGAGGTATGTGCTCGCATTCGCCGTGATAGTGGCGCATTTCAATACCTTGGTGGGCGGAGATGTGTGGTTTCCGGTCACAAGTTATTCGGCGGTGGGTGGCTTCTTCGCGTTGAGCGGATTCCTGATTTACGGCAGTTTCCTAAAGCATGAGCGTACTTGGCGGTATGTGCGCCAGAGGGCGTTGCGCATTCTTCCGGCCTATTGGGCAACGGTGCTGATTTTTGCTGCCGGTCTTGTGGCGGTGTCCTCGTTGTCTGCGTGGGAGTACTTTACGAGTCCCGGTTTCTGGAAATATCTTGTTGCCAACATCTGCTTCCTGAACTTTATAGAGCCGACGCTCCCCGGAGTTTTCCCCGACTTCGCGCAGCGGGCGGTCAATGTGTCGCTCTGGACCATGAAGGTCGAGTGGATGCTCTATCTCTCGGTTCCGGTTGTGGTTTGGCTTATCCGCAAGATGCGTTGCCGTCCGGTGGTGATGTTCATCGGCATATATGTGGTCTCGATAGCCTACCGGCTTCTTTTCAACTGGCTTTATTACCGCACCGGGAGCGAGATCTACCAGATATTGGGACGTCAGTTTGTAGGACAGCTGATGTATTTCTATACAGGGGTCATCATCTATTATTATTACGACGTTTTCATGCGTTATAAGTGGACTGTACTCGTGTGCGGTCTGGTGCTGATGGCCGTCGGCAGTTGGATACCATATTTCAGTGTGGTGCTTCATCCGCTTGCTTTCAGCTCGCTTGTGATATGGTTCTCGATGGTGGGACGCTGGGGTACGTTCGAGGGGCGGCGCGACAATGTTTCATACAACATGTATCTTGTACACGGCCCGATTCTTCAGTTGGCAGCTTATTTCGACTTATCCTCCCTGCTCGGCATGTGGGGTTGTTTCCTTATATCACTTTTAGTGATAATCCTCCTTTCGTTAGCCATCAACGTCTGCGTCGAGAAACCGATTCAGCACCGCTTTCGCCGCTGAAATGGCGGATAACTCAGATTTTGTCACATTGCAAATGAAAAGCCTTGCGGGGAGTGCCGTCTTCAACGTATATTATGCCGCAAAAAGCGAATCCCCGTTTTGCAATCCAGCCGAGCATCGGCGCATTATCTGCATGGGTGTCAATACGCACATTAACACCCGCATTCCTGCAAAAGTCAAGGGTGAAATCGGCAATACCCTTGGAGCCGTGGGCTGCAGCTATGCGATGTATGGTGCCATATGGCTTGTTGTCAGGCCAGGCTCCATCAATCACAGAATAATTTGGCTCTTCGCCGATGATGAAAGTAAAGACACCGATTATCCGGTTATCAGATTCGATAACATAACTGCTGGCCTTCCGGATGTCGTCAAGAATCACATTCCGCGAAGGGTAACCGTTCACCCACTGCGAGGCGTTGCCTGATTGGCGCATCCGCATCCGTGCATAATCATAAATGGACATGACCGTATCCAAATCAGACACCACAGTATGTCTGACCTTGACCCCGGCCCGAACCTCCCGGCAGATAAATGATTTATTCATCGGTCTATTAGATTGGTGACGATGCGAAGTTAGCGAATTTCTCCAACTCTACAAAATCTCAATACCGACACGGTACATTTTTGTCTGACTGAAGATATTTGTTTTTGATAAAGTAGAAACCATAGTCGGGAACGGGGCGTTATCTTTGTGGATGCGGGTTGCAGAGCGGGGTCTGAGGTTATGGTCTCGGGCTGTGCATCGAAAGTCTCTGAAGATGCGCGTCATTTGAAAAAAAACACATAAGGTTATGGAAAAGGTTGTTATTATCGGGGGTGGGTTTGCAGGTCTGAATCTCTGCAAGCATCTCGATTCTAAGAAATATGAAGTTTGTCTGGTCGACAGGAACAATTTCCATTGTTTCCCACCGCTGTTCTACCAGATTGCTTCGTCAGGTCTGGTACCTGCAAATATATGCTTCCCGTTCCGCCGGGAGTTCAAGAAGATGCCGAACGCCTCTTACCACATGGGGCATGTCAAGGGCATAAACCTTGAGGCAAAGACTGTCACCACGAGCTATGAAGTGATTCATTACGACAAGCTTGTACTGGCCGCCGGGTCTACGAATAATTACTTCGGCATGGCTAACCTCAATGAGGAGACATACGGCATAAAGACCGTGGCCGAAGCCTCGCATACGCGCGACGAGATTCTTGACCGCTTCGAGCGCGGAGCCATCTGCAAAGATAAGACGCGTCGCCGTCAGCTGCTCAGTTTCCTTGTTGTCGGCGGCGGACCGTCGGGAGTGGAGATTGCCGGTGCCCTCGGAGAGATGAAGAAATATATACTCAAGAAGGAATACCCGGAGCTTGAACCCGATGACGTGACAATCACTCTTGTCGAAGGTACTTCAAAGCTGCTCGGGGCAATGAGTGAGAAAGCGCAGCGCAAAGCCTTGGAAGGTCTGCGTGAGCTGATGGTCAACGTGCGTCTCGACACGATGATGAAAGGCTATGAGGACAAATATGTCACATTCGCCGACGGACATCGCGAGTATTACGAGACGCTGATATGGACGGCCGGTGTGAAGGGCGAGCCTATGCCCGGAATGCCTAAGGAGACCGTTGGACCGGGCGGAAGAATAATAGTGGATGAGTACAACCGCGTGAAGGGTTATGAGGACTCGCTCTACGCAGTCGGTGATATAGCCCTCATGATATGTGACGGCTATCCCAAAGGTCATCCGCAGATGGCCCAGCCGGCCATACAGCAGGCCCGCAACCTCGCCCGGAATCTTAACGGAGACTCGTTCACAAGCAAGTTTGTCTACAAAAACAAAGGCTCTATGGCTACAATCGGAAAGAACAAGGCGGTGGCCGACATTGCCGGTACGTCGTTCGGCGGTTTCTTTGCATGGCTGATATGGATGATTATTCATCTGATTTCCATATTGGGTATGCGCAACAAGCTGTCGGTACTCGTCAACTGGTTCTGGAACTACATGTTCTACAGCACTTCGCTGCGTCTGTTGCTGCGACCTACCAAGTTCCCGCGCCGACGACATTGGGGTGATTAGCAAACGTGATTAAACTTTTGGCGAATGCACCACTCAAACAAAGGTAACATAAATGAAAATTCACTCAGTTATGAATAGAAGACACATATTGAGGGCAGTTCCAGCCTTGGCATTGGCTCTGCTGATGTCGAGCTGTGGAATATTCAGCAAGAACACTGCGAAAATAGATCCTGTCATGCCGCAGGACCGTGAGAATATCGAGAAGAAGAAAGACCTCAAGACCTATACTCCTGAGGAGATAAAGAAGGGTGTGGTGAAAGGCGACTGGGCAATCGAGACGGTTCTCGGCAAGAAGGCGGTGGGCGAGAAGGCTCCGTTCATCAAGTTCGTGCCTTCGGAGAAGCGTGTCTACGGTAACAATGGCTGTAATGTGCTGAACGGTACCTATGCCTATAATCCCAACGACTCCACGATCAGTTTCGACAACGTGGCCGTCACCATGATGATGTGCGCCAAGGAGGGAATAACCGATTATGAGATCAACACCGCTCTCGGTTCCACGAAATACTATACATGGCGAGTGGAGGGAACGGATTATTACCTCACTTTCTACGACGAGACACATAAGGAAGTCATGACTCTCATGCACCAGAATTTCGAGTTTCTGAACGGCACATGGCGCGTTACCAAAATCAATGACAAGGCAGTCAATGTAGAGGACATGAAGATGGTCATCGATGTTGATGAAGGTAAGTTGCACGGCAATACCGGCTGCAACATCATGAACGGCCAGCTTGAGATTGACATGGAGCAGCCGAACTCGATATCGTTCAGCGCTATCGCCACAACACGCATGATGTGTCCGGATGCCGAATATGAGACGGCTTTTATCGTGGCTCTTGAGGAAGTGACAGCAGCTCGCCCGGTGTCGTTCTCGGAGGTGGTGCTTTATGATTCACAGCAGAAACCGGTGCTGACACTTGTCCGCACCAGCGACAAGGATTGATCATGGCGCAGGATGAGAGAATAGATAAATGGCTGTGGGCCATGCGTGTGTTCAAGACAAGGAGCATAGCCACCGACGCGTGCAAGAAAGGACGTGTCATGATGGGAGGCGTGGCCGTGAAGCCGTCGCGCACGGTCAAGGTCGGTGATGTGGTTGATGTCCGTAAGCCGCCGATTACCTATACCTTCCGTGTAAAGGCGTTGGCTCCCAATCGACTCGGTGCCAAACTCGTGCCTGATTATCTGGAGAACATCACCCCGCAGTCGCAATACGAGCTGCTGGAGATGACGCGCATATCCGGCTTTGTTGACCGCCGCAAAGGTCTCGGTCGTCCCACCAAGCGCGACTCACGCGAGATGACCCGTTTCCGCGAGGACACCTACGCCGACACCTACTACCTCGACTTCGAGGACGACTTCGACGACCTCGACGACGAATAGCCAACCCACATTTTTACGTAAGTATAGCAATAGTAAGCACAGCAATAAACGAGGCGACCTCAGGAGGGTCGCCTCGTTTATTGCTATCACCGTTGGGTCGGATTTGGAAATTCGCGGATTATGTTATATCTTTGTCATTCGGTCGGAGCCTTCAAGAAACCACGGTTCGGGCCGGTGATTGGCGTATGGTGATTTTTAAGCTGATAAGGGTAAGACAATGGGTCAAGAACCTGTTTGTTTTCCTCCCTCTGATTTTCGGCGGCAAGCTGCTGTCGGAGTCGGGTGTGTGGCATGGTCTGGCAGCCTTTATCTGCTTTTCGTTTGCAGCTTCTTCAATATATGTGCTCAACGATATCGCTGACCGCGAATCAGACCGTCAGCATCCCTTGAAGCGTAACCGACCGATCGCTTCCGGAAAAGTTACGGTCGCTTCGGCCGGAATCATATCGGTATTGCTTGCTTTAGTAGCTCTCGCCGGCAGCGCAGTACTGTTGCCCGAATCACCCGGAGTGCTCTGGATTATCGCCGCCTATATTGGTCTGAATTTACTGTATTCCTACTGGCTTAAGCATTTCGCGATAATCGATGTGATGGTTATAGCTGTCGGATTCGTGCTCAGGGTAATGGCTGGTGGTGCAGCCTGTGATATTCCTGTGTCGCCATGGCTGACGGTCATGGTGTTCATGTTGACTCTCTTCATAGCGTTTGCCAAGCGTCGCGATGATCTCGTGAAGATTAGTTCCGGCAAGAAGATTTCGCGCCGTTCGGTGGCCGGCTATACACTCGGTTTCATAGACCAGACGATGTCGCTGCTTGCTTCGGCCATGATTGTGGCATATATAATCTACACACTCCAGCCGGATGTCGAGGCACGCTTTGATTCCAAATATGTGTACCTGACCACAATATTTGTGATTGCCGGTATTCTGCGCTACATGCAGATTGCGATTGTCATGAAAGATTCAGGGCAGCCGACAGAAAAGATATACCGCGATCCGTTTCTATTGGGATGCGTGATTTGCTGGATCCTCAGTTTCATCTTCATAATATATTGTTGAGATGGAACCGGACAGGAAGAAATACACCTTTTTCGATTTTGACGGAACGCTCACGCGGCGTGACTCGCTGATAGGATTCATAATACATGTGCATGGTGTGGCAGGTCTGTTGCGCGCGCTTGCTGCCGCTGCGCCGGCGATATTGTTGTGGAAAGCGGGTCTCCGGTCAGGAGACAGCGCGAAGCTGCGCCTGTTCCGAGCCGCCTTCAGAGGAATGTCTCTTGCCGACTTCCGCCGGGCAGGCGAATCATATGCCCGGAAGATTGAGGGTATAACGCGCACGGATACAGTAGCCGCTCTCGGTCACGCCGTGCGGCAGGGTGAAGAAGTGGCTATTGTCTCGGCCAGCTGCGGCGATTGGATACGCCCCTGGGCCGAAGGTCATGGAGTGAGGCGTGTCATAGCCACAGAGGTTGAGGTCGATGCCGACGGATTCCTGACAGGAGCTTTCTCCACCCCTAATTGCAGGGGGCCGGAGAAAGTCAGAAGAATCCTCGCTGAGTTTCCGCAACTTGGTGAGGACAGAACGCACGCTGAGGTGACAGCGTTCGGCGACAGCAGTGGTGATGACGAGATGCTTGGTTTTGCAGACCGGGGAATCCGGATATGAAGCCGGTAATAATTATTCCGGGAACTAATGATAATTTTAACAACAACATAAATATTACATGAAGAAAACAATCTTTTTCGGAGCTTTGGCGGGTGTGCTGACTTTGACAGCCGGGCAGGCTGAGGCCTGTACAAACCTTATCGCTGCCAAAGGAGCGACAACCGACGGCTCGGTCATGATGACCTATTCGGCCGACTCGCACAATCTTTACGGTTTCCTGCATCACAGCCCTGCGGCAAAACATGCCAAGGGCGACATGCGCAAGATTATAGAATGGGATACCAACAAGCCGCTCGGCGAGATTCCCGAGGTGGCTGAGACATACAACGTTATTGGCAATATGAACGAGCATCAGGTAGTGATCGGTGAATCGACCTGGGGTGGCCGCGAGGAACTTGTGGACACTACCGGCAATTCAGTCATGGATTACGGTTCGTTGATATATGTGGCCCTCGAACGTTCCAAGACCGCACGCGAGGCTCTTGACGTGATGACAGACCTCGTGGCAAAGCATGGCTACGCTTCTTCGGGCGAGTCGTTCACCATCGCCGACAAGAATGAGGTGTGGGTGCTTGAGATGATTGGCAAAGGAGTTGAGAAGGGTGCCGTGTGGATTGCGGTACGCATTCCCGACAACGCCATCACCGGCCATGCCAACGAACCCCGCATACGTAAGGTCAACCTGAAGGACAAGGAGAACGTGCGCTATTCAAAAGACATGATCTCCTTCGCACGCAAGCGCGGATATTTCAACGGCAAGGATGAGGATTTCTCTTTTGCCGATGCCTACGAGGTTCATTCCCCTTCCACACGCCGTGGTTGTGATGCCCGTGTATGGAGCTACTTCCGCCGCTTCAACAAGGATGCAGACAAATATTTCGCATGGTGCAACGGTGACTCCGACGAACCGATGCCTCTCTACATCATTCCCGACGAGAAAGTATCGCTCACAGCTCTTCAGGATGCCATGCGCGACGTATATCAGGGCACGCCGTTCGAGATGACATCCGATATCGGTGCCGGTCCGTACCACGTTCCTTATCGCTGGCGTCCCATGGAATATGAAGTTGACGGCAAGAAATACTGCATGGAGCGTGCAATCGCCACACAGCAGACCGGCTGGAGCTATGTCAGTCAGAGCCGCGACTGGCTTCCCGACGCAGTGGGTGGCGCTCTCTGGTTCGGAACCGACGATACCAACACATCTGTCTACATGCCTATCTACTGCGGAGTGACCGAGGTTCCCGCACAGCTTGCCGAGGGTGACATCAACACACTCTCGCTCGATGCCAACTTCTGGGTGAACAACATAGTGGCCAATCAGGCTTATTACCGTTACGACCAGATGATTCCCGATATCCGCAAGGTGCAGTCGCGTCTTGAGTCAGGTTTCATCAATTCGCGCCCGGAGGTGGAGAAGAAGCTCGTTGATATTGTCAACAGCGGTGATATGGATGCCTACCGCAACGCTGTCAATGCAGAGGCTGCGGCGGTTGCTAAAGATGCTACGGATTCGTACCGCGACCTGGCCGGATACCTCTTCGTCAAGAACATGGATGGAAATGTGAAGAAGACCGATGCCGACGGCAACTTCATGAGAACAGAGTATGGTATACCTGCTTATCCCACCTTCCCCGGGTACGACAAGAAATATTACGAGAATATCGTGAAGGAGACGGGCGACCATTTCCTGATTAAAGAATAAAACCGGACAGCGATGTTTGACAACCAACCTAAAGGGCTATATGTCCTCGCCCTCGCCAACACCGGCGAGCGGTTCGGCTACTACACCATGCTGGCAATCTTCCTGTTCTTCCTTCAGGCGAAGTTCGGGTTTGATTCCACCTGGACAGGCCAGATTTTCTCGATTTTCCTCGCACTTGTCTATTTTATGCCTCTTGTGGGCGGTTGGGTAGCCGACAAGTGGAGTTTCTCGAAATGCGTGGTGAGCGGTATGGCCGTGATGTTCATCGGCTACGCACTGATGACGGCTCCGACTCCGGTGCGTTCCAACACATCGGTGATGATTCTTTTCGCGGCGTTGCTGCTTATCAGTGCCGGAACGGGTCTCTTCAAGGGTAACCTCCAGGTGATGGTCGGTGACCTTTACAACGACCCACGCTATAGTTCTCGCCGTGACTCGGCATTCTCATTGTTCTACATGGCGATAAACCTCGGTTCGATGTTCGCACCGGGTGCAGCTATCGCGCTTAAGAACTACGGTCTGTCCCGGGCCGGATTTCTTACCAACGACCCGATGGCCGCGACGGTCAGCAACTGGTGTCTTGATACCGACGGGTTCACAGCGATGCCTGCCGCAGGTTCCGACCAGCTTAAGTCGATGACCGATTTCGCGATAGACAAGGGTATGGCCGAGGGCGGCAACGTAGCCGAGTTCCTCAGCGGATACCTCTCTACGTTTGCCTCTGAATGTGGGATGGCCGGAGCAGATATATCGCAGTTTGCAACCGACTATATCACGGCGTTCTCAGCAGGATGCTCATATGCATTCGGACTGGCATGTATCTCTCTTGTGGTCAGCTTCCTGATTTACTTCCTTGGTCGCCGTACATATGCCCATATCGTCACCGGCAAGAACAAGCCTGCGGCCAAGGGTGAGCAGGCTACCGCAGCTCCTGTTGCCGAGCTTACCCCGGCCCAGACCAAGCAGCGCGTCGTGGCTCTGCTTCTCGTCTTTGCCGTGGTGATATTCTTCTGGATGGTGTTCCATCAGAACGGACAGACACTCACCGAGTTTGCCAAGAGCTGTACCGCACCTTCCGCATCAGGCTGGACACGTATCGGCTTCAATCTCTGGGCTCTTGTTTCGATAGCCGTCGGGGTCTACGCGTTGTTCAGCCTCGTGCAGAGCAAGGCAGCCAAGACCAAGGTCATCAGTAGCGTTATACTCGCTGCCGTGGCAGGAATATTGATTTACATCTATTCTGCTACACCCGAAGTAGTCACAGGCATAGACCCGGCCGCATATCAGCAGTTCAATCCTTTCTTCGTGGTTGCTCTCACGCCCGTGTCGCTCGCCTTCTTCACATGGCTGGCCAAGCGTGGTAAAGAGCCGTCTGCTCCGCGCAAGATTGGCTACGGTATGGTTCTCGCCGGACTCGCCTATGGTGTGATGGTAATCGCCTCGCTCGGCCTAGTGGGTACGAATGGAGCCATGTCGCCCGACTGGCTCATCTCGACCTACCTTCTTCTGACTCTCGCCGAGTTGCTGCTCTCGCCGATGGGCATATCGTTTGTGAGCAAGGTTGCTCCTCCCAAGCTCAAAGGTGCGATGATGGGCGGTTGGTTTGCAGCCACTGCAATAGGCAACTATCTTGTGTCGATACCCATGATGCTCTGGGGCAAGATTCCGGTATGGAGCATCTGGGCGATACTCATCGGGCTCTGTCTGCTGTCGGCCGCGTTCATCTTCTCAATCATGAAGAAACTCGAAGCCGCGACCGCCGACACCGAACCGACACCTCTCGCCGAACAGGCCGCTGCCGAGGCCATCGCCGCCGAAGCGGAGGAATAATCGGCCCGAACCTACCTGCACCCGAACCCAAAGTTTGGTTCAAATACTACCGCCGTGCCTCCATACGGAAGCGCGGCGGTGATTTTTGTGCTAAATTCATTGGTTTGCTTATAAGGTTGAAAAATATCGTTTACATTTGCAGCATGATTCGGATAGAATCATGGACATGCTTTTTGGTTTAGAGATGCTGACTCTTTGTAGTCCGGCTCCTCTAAACGCTCGATTTCAATATGAACAGCCATTGCTGTGCCCTTTCGGCTGGCATGGGTGTAGATATCGAAATCGTTTTTTTATCTCTAAACTTAAAAAGGGTGCCACCATCGAGATGGGGCGCCGCCCGTTTGTCGACGTAAAGCTCGCCCCCTGAGAGGGGCGAGCTGGAATTGAGGTAAGGGTCAGCGGCGGATTTTGCGGCGGGTTGTGCCGGCTTCTATTATGTATATGCCGGGGGTGGCTGCGCGGAGGTCTATTTCGTCGCCGTGGCCGCTGAGCAGCATCAGACCGGATGTGGTGTAGACACGCCAGCCGGTTTCGCCGGTAAGGATTATATGGCCTCCCTCGTTGGCTGCAATCTCGATGTCTGTCTCCGATTCTGTCAGGTTAACGCCGGTATATGTGTATTCGTAGGTGGTGGTCATCGGGTTGTTTGATACCGTGTAGCTGACAGTTACGTTCATGTTCCTGTCGGAAATCACGGCATCTTCCGCCACCCACTTCCCATCGGTCAGCACGGCTTCAACACCCTCGATTGTCACTCCCTTTATCTTTACCTCGGGCATGAGCGATGTGACCTCCACGGCTTTCTCCTCGGGATAGGTGGCATAGTAATACATCTCCTCGACCGGCGATGTGGTGACACCCCGGTAAATCGAGCCGTAACGTCCCGGTGCGCAGACGCGCTGCCAGCCTGAGCCGATGTCCTGCCCCGGTGTCTCCATCGACATATATAGCGAGACGTTGTCCATGCGGTAATCTTTCTGTCTCCTGATGTCTGACACTTTCGGGTTGTTGATTATGACCTGCGCATTGTCAGGCAGGAAAGTTATGCCTGTGTAGGTGACGACAGATCTGTCATTGGCCGGGTAGTATATCCGCATCAGATTCGGGCAGTCCATGAACGCGGTCGTAGCGAACCACTCGGTGCCGCGCATCGAAACCGCTGTCAGGCCGCTGCGTGCGAACGCATATGAATAGATGTCCTCGGTGTTGTCCTTGAGTTCAAGTTTCGCAAGTTTCTTGCAGTCGGCAAAACAGCCCTCCGGAATGTCAACAAGAGTTGTCGGCCAGCGCACGATAGTAAGACCGGATCCGGCAAACTGATAACCCTGTTTGTTTAGGCCCTTCACGTTTACAAAAGAGAAGCTTTCAAGAGATTCGCAGCCATAGAAAACTTTGACCGGAAGCTCCTCGATTTTTGCTTTCGGATCGATTGTGAACGTACTGAGGCTGCGGCAGCCGTTGAACGCGTTATGCCAGAAGTCGATTGACTTCAGCCCTTCGGGTGTCTCGACTGATTCAAGCGACTCACATCCGCGGAAAGCACTCTCATATATTGTGAGTGTGGCATCTGATTCCATTCCAATGCGGATGCTCTTCAGATTGCGGCAGTCGTAGAAGGCCATCATGCCAATTACCTCAGGCGCTTCACCCTTGAAATTGATTGTCTCGACACTCGAACCCATGAACATGTATTTACCGGCTATGCCTTTCAGCTTGTCAGACCAGGATATTGTCTTCACATTTGAGCTGCAGAAGGCACCGGAGGACACACTGGTCAGCGTGCCCGACACTGCGAACTTGTCATATTCCACACCCGGCAGAAGTGCTACGAGTCCTTTGCGGTAGTAAACTGCGCCGTCGTCGCCGATGGAATACTTATTGTGTGATGAACAGTCAATGCTCTCGATGGTGTGGTTGTCATACTGCCATCCCGGTTCAAGTATCTGCGACCCTGACAAAAAGAGTTTGCGCACATACTTGTTAGAGGCGAAAGCGCCCATGCATATGCTCTCAAGTGAAACCGGAAGAGCAAAAGACACATCTGTACGACCCGAGGGATAGCGGAATAGTTCCCAGCGGTCTTCATCATAAGAAACGGCCTTGCACAGCAGACCATCCATTGACTTGAAGTGCCGGGACCCGGCTTTGACTTTATATTCCTTGATATTGGGGCAGCCGACAAATTCGTTCGAGCCGAGTATGCGGAGCGATGCCGGGAGGGTGACCGAGGTTATTCCCTCGCAATTGTATATCACCGGGTCGTCGCCCTCATGTTGGGTGAAGTCGAACCAGCCGAGGCCGACAACCTCTACCTGTTCTCCCTCATATTCCACATAGTCGGGTATGACGAGAGCACCGGTGGGATTGTATCCCTCGCGAAGACCTTGTACAACGGCCTGAGGGCCGTCGTAGCCTACAAAATACGTAATAGAGTAATCGAAATCGCCGATTACGACTGCCGAAGCGTGCGGAGCACAGAAGAGCGACATGGCAGCGGCAAAAAATGCAAGTAACGTTTTCTTCATAAAGTTTTCGGTTTGTTATGGAACCGCTGAAGCGAATTATCAGTAGGCGGATTCCTTGGCCGCAAAGTTAGGAATAGTCGCCGAAATAGTGAATTAACCGGTATCTACATACTGTCTACCGCTTGAAATCTTATGGTTAGACGCATGTGTAGATGTTCTGTAGACGGTGGTAAACCTGCCGTAGATTGCAAGATTACTTCCGATTTGCTAATTTTGCAGCCTGTGAAATCAATATCTACACTTCTTTCTTTTGCCGTGGTGCTGTTGTGCTCCATTATTCCGGTGGCGTGCGGACGTGATTCCCGTCATGTGAGTCCGACCGGATGGGCGACTATAGGCGAGCCTTTCGATTCGCTGTCGCGCAAACTTGAACTTTCGCTTATAGTCGATACCGACCTTGACACTCTGTCGGCACTTGCCGGACGGTTCGCCGACGCCGCATCGCGTCCCGGAGTTGCTGCTGAGGCTGTGCGGCGCAATCATTTCTGGCAGGCGCGTGTGGCCTCGCGGAGAGATGACCGTAACCGTAGTGAGCGAGAGATGCAGCTTGCAACCGGAGGAAAGGATGATGCCGAGAAGGAATACATAAACCGTCGTGTCGGTTGGCTGCGTGAGGATATGGGTGAGTATTCCCGTCTCGAATGGTACCGGCATCTTGTAGAGGAAGTGGAGTACTATTCCCGTCGGAGCGATTATGTCATGCTCTATGCCCGATATGTTGACCTGACCAATCTTATGCGCGATGTCGGATACCGTACACGTGCGCTGACATATCTCGCGCTTGCCGACTCATGTGCCTCTAAAATCGGCGGCTACATCCATTTCCCAGGTCCGGTCATAAACCACGCCTGCGTGCTGTATGACCTCGGAAAGAAAGAAGAGGCTGGCAGGATATTCCGACAGCTTGAGGCTGATTCGGCTGCCATGGCCGACGAGGACATATACGCCCTCGTAAACTACAATATGTTCGTCCTTCACAATGACACGGCGGCGTTGCACAGGGCATACCTCAATCTGCATGATACGCCCGAACGGCTCAACCTGTTCCCGGTTGTGGCGGCGCAGATGGCAAAGGTCGCTGCCGGAAAGGGTGATCTTACAGGTGCACGCACATATGCTTCGGAAGCGGAGTCGGTAGCCGGTGACATAAGACAGAGCTACCATCTGCTCCTTGTGCTGGAGGCAATAGCGGAGATTAATGACAGAGGCAGCGACAAGGATATGGCTGTCAAGGCGTGGCGTGAATATGCCCTTGCAGCAGACTCGATAAGACGGGCGTTGGCCGACAACGAGGTTGTCAGCCAGGAGGCGATGGCCCAGATTCAGCAGGTTGAGTCGGAGATGGCGGAGCGTGCCGAGTGCAGACGACGTAATCTGTGGTTGGGTGGGGTGGTAGCGACTCTTCTTGTGGTGTCGCTTACGGTATTTATGGTACGCCGTGTCAGACGGGCTAACCAGCGTCGGCGCGAGGCTGAGAAAAGGAACGACGAGGCCAACCGCAGGAATGTAGCGATGCAGGTCGCGTCAGACCGTAAGGAGCAGGCGCTTTCCGAGGCCATGCGACAGGTCATGACCCTGGAGGAGAAAGGAGTGATGCACAGCGGCGACAGCCGGAATCTCATGCGCATGTTGAAAGAAGCCGAGACGGGTGGTGGAAGCGGTGCGTTCCTTGAGCTTTTCGCCGAGGTGAGCCCCGGATTCATCGACAGATTGCGCGAGCTTTGCCCCACCATAAGTGACGCGGCGATAAGATTGGCATGTTACACGGTTATGGGACTCGATACCAAGGAGATTGCAACCACTATGAACGTGCGCCCCGAAAGTGTGCGTCAGGCCCGCTGGCGACTGCGCAGCCAACTCGGCATGAATGGCACAGAAGATCTTTCCGCGTCGCTCCGCAAGCTGATGGTATAAGGATAGGACTCATAGCCGGGTGGATTAATGGGAGTGGCTCAATTTCCGAATACTTCTGCAAGAACCGCCGGTGATTTAAGCGTGGCCAGTCCGGGGAAGTGGAGGGAATAATAGTTTAGAAGTCCGCGAAGCAGCTCACGTCGTTCCGAAGCGTTGAATCTGTATACTCCGCTTGTGCGCAGATTCAGCCGTGACAACAGTGGAAGGATGCGTGCCTGAGCCGGAGTAAGCACATTCCGGTGGGGTGGAGGAAATATCGACATCGTGCCCCCCTGCATGTCAAACCAGCTGTCATCACTCCATTCGGTCAGGTCGGGACGTATGCCCGCAAAACTGAGGAAGTCGATCAGAAACGCTATATGGAAGTTGGCTATGCCCTTGCGGCATGAGTCGAGTTGTGCAACGGCACGTACAACAAACTCCCATACATGGCGGTCGGGAGGCGATTCCCGCAGGTAAGCGTTGAGAAATTCAGCTAAAAAAATTCCCACGGCACTTTTGACGGGATTGAAATAGAGGTCCTTCCATAGCACCTCGCGCGCGAATTTGCCGAGAAACTGCAAGTCGCGAGTGTGGTTGAAGTTGATGTCGGCCGATATGACCGAGAGGGGCATGAGGGCCGCGTTGCGTAAGCGGGCGGTCTTGCCACTGCCGGTCGATGAAAGGAGCGCGACGCGGCCGTGGTCGCGCGTGAAAAGCGTCACCACATTGTGCCGGTCGGAATGTCTCACGACATCGGTCACTATACCTATCACTTTCTCTATGGCCATATGTCTGCAAAATTAGCAAATAAACCCGACGCGGGCAATATTTTAGGCTTTAGGTTTTAGGTTTTAGGCGTTAGATTTAGGTTTTAGGCGAGGGATGGTTTATAGAATAAGCATCAGATTTCAAGCTGTAAGCAGGTCTTGAAATCTGATGCCTTATTCTTATGTTTTTGTCTGATATGTAGGTCTCAGGTCTAAAGCCTAAAATCTAACGCCTAAAGCCTAAAGCCTAAAGCCTGACGCCTAAACATTGTCTTCTTCGCGCTGGAAGTGCTGGTAGGGGTGGGCACATGCCGGGCACTTCTCGGGAGGTGTGGTGCCTTCGTAGATGTAGCCGCACACGAGACACTGCCATTTGATTTTCTTCGGGCTCTTCCAGACGGTGCCCTTCTCGATGCGCTCGATCATTTTCTCGAAACGTTCGCGGTGATGTTCCTCGACTCTGGCGATTGCACGGAAACGGTCTGCGATCTCGGTGAATCCTTCCTCCTCGGCAACCTTGGCCGATTCTGTATACTGTTCCACACCTTCCACTCTTTCCTCCTCGGCAGCAACCTTCAGGTTGTCTACAGTCTTGCCGATAACGCCGGCATCAACGCCGATCGGGTCTGTCTTGCATCCCCCTTCGTTGAGGAATTTCAGGAATATCTTGGCGTGATGAAGCTCATTGGCTGCTGTCTCGTTCAGTATGTTGGCATACTGATAGTAGAATTCTTTCTGCGCTGCCTGGGCGAAGAATGTGTAACGTGTGTAGGCGCATGACTCCGACACATATGCGTTGGCGAGATTTATCTGTGTGCGTGTGCCTACGAGGCTTTTCTGTGTTGACATAATATTACTCTTCAATAAGGTTAAAAGATCAGTAGACGCGAATTGCCTGAATTTGCCCGAATTTTAACATTTGAACGTAAAATTCCGCGATCCGCGCTTTCATTAGTTTAAACATTTGGCGTGCGGAATTGTTTGAAATTCTCGGGCGATTGCGTCTAAATACCTGATTAGGAATAAAATAAAAAGTCTACCCCTTTTCCCAAAGAGATAGACCGAAACCTTAATCTTAATTTAATACTATGAAAAACACACTGCAAATATACGGAAAAACGACCGTATAAATTGTGTGAAAAATATACAAAATTTGAGATTTAACATTATTTAATAGATTTATACAGATTTATACTCTTTGAAATGTGTGCATAATTTTGCCGTCTGCCTCATTTTCAATATTTTTGCAGGTGATGGAGATGTTATATCAGTACATATGGAAATATGGTCTCGCGGGTACAGATTTGCGCACTATCGACGGGCGCAGGATTGAGGTATTGCGTCCAGGCCGTCATAATTCGGATGCCGGGCCGGACTTCACCGGTGCCCGGTTGCGGATAGATGGTGTGGAATGGGGCGGCAACGTCGAGGTGCATGTGCGGGCGTCCGACTGGTTCCGCCATCACCATGAGGAAGACACGGCATATTCCAATGTAATTCTCCATGTGGTGGGTATAAGCGATACGCGTGTGCCCGATGGCCGAGGCAGTCATATACCGCAGACTCTGATAACCTTCCCTGAATCGTTTATACGCCTTTACGGACGGCTGGCTGAGAAAATAAAAGCAGTGACATGCGAGGATATGTTGGGCGCGTTGCCTCCGCTGGTGGTATCCGATTGGCTCGGCACGCTGACTGTGGAGCGTATGCAGGTTAAGGCGCGCCGCATAACCGATACGTATGAATTGCTCGGGCATGACTGGGAATGGACCTGCTTCGCGGCACTCGCACGTGCGCTGGGCTTTGGTCTCAACAGTGAGCCTCTGGAGATGCTGGCGCGCATGGTACCCCCGCGTCTGCTCTCGAAGCATTCCGACAATATGCAGCAGCTGGAGGCTTTGCTGATGGGACAGGCAGGGTTGCTTGACCCGGCGGTCAATATATACGACACCTATTATCAGAACCTGTGTCGAGAGTATATGTTCCTCTCCCGGAAATATCAGTTGCGGCCCATGAGGCGCGACATGTGGAAGTTCTCTCGCACTCGGCCACAGAATTTTCCAACCCGTAGAATAGCCATACTTGCGCGTGCGGCAGCCGATGGATTCTCTTTGCTGTCCCGGATCACGTCGCGCTCTTTCGGTGAGGAAGAGGCACGTGAGCTGTTCGGATGGCATCTCGACGGCTACTGGCTTGAGCACTTTGACTTCGGTGTGCCGGGCACACGGCTGCCGTCAGCGTTGTCAAGAAACAACATTGACCTGCTGCTCATAAATTTTGTGGCACCGTTGCTATACGCATATGGCACCGTCAGGAGTGATCCGGAGGTGGCGGAGCGTGGATTAGACCTATGGTATGGACTCGATGCCGAGAACAACGGTATTATCAGGCAGTGGCGGGCGGCCGGATTGCCGGCGGCTTGCGCGGCCGACTCGCAGGCGATGCTGCAGCTGCGCAACGAGTATTGTGAGCGGCACCGATGCCTCGAATGCCGGTTCGGTCACGCGCTCCTGCGCCGCGAGTCGCGTGCTGTCAAAAGTGTGTACATGACCGGAAAGCCGCAGGAAGGAGTCCTGTTTTGACAATCCTGAGCCGGATATGTGCGGCTAAGTGTGATTATTGCATGATTATTTCACCCGAATGGTGAGTTATTTGTTAATAGTTTATTAACTTTGTAAAATAATTCGGCGGATGCGTGTCGTTGACACGCACCGTGACCATATGCCTATGAACCGCAATGACAGAAGACCCTCTTTCAGAGAGGATAGAATATTGACTTTCACCAACCGTGGCGAGGAATCTCGTCAGCTGATGGAGTTCATATTGGCGTCGATGCCTGACGCCAAGCGCAATGATGTGAAAAAGTGGCTCCGCTACGGACATCTCATGGTGGCCGGGGTGGTCAGAAAGGTTTTTGACGCGCCTGTGTCACCAGGTGCTGAGGTTGCTCTCAATCTGACACGTCCGTTCCCCGTATTTCATCACCCCCGCATAGAGCTTGTGTATGAAGATGACGATGTGCTGGTCATCAACAAGGGGTACGGTATGCTGTCGGTCGGCACCAACAGCCACAAGAAGGAGGAGAACGCTTATGACATAATGCGTTCATATGTCAAGAATGTTGACTCGCGCAACAAGCTGTGGGTCGTGCACCGTCTTGACCGTCATACTACCGGACTTATGATGTTCGCCAAGAGTGAACGCGCCCATGAGGTGCTCCGTCACAATTGGAACAACATAATTCTCGAACGCCTCTACGTAGCCGTTCTGGAAGGTTATCTGGAGCAGGACAAGGGCTTCATAAAGAGCCGTCTTGCGGAGAATTCGCAGTTTGTGGTCTATTCGACCGAAGCTCCGGGTGAGGGGCGTCTGGCTGTGACCCATTACGAAGTCATGGCGCGTGGCAATGGTTATACGTTGGCCCACTTCTCGCTCGATACCGGTCGTAAGAACCAGATTCGAGTCCATGCATCCGACATGGGTCATCCGATAGCGGGCGACCGGAAATATGGTGCGAAGACAAGTCCGATCGGACGCCTTGCCCTCCATGCGCAGACGTTGCGGTTCGCGCATCCTGTCACTAAAAAAGATATGAATTTCGAGTCGCCGGTGCCCCGTGAATTCTCCGGGGTGGTGCGCGGCCGCAAGAAAGCATCCTCAAAATGAAGCTTGACACCTCGTCATATTATCCCAAGTCTCCTCTCGACGATGATCCGGAACTTAACGGATCCGCGCCGGTTCAGCCGGAACCGGTTGCGGATAATTCCGTTGTAACCGAAACAGAAGAGGTAACTGTCGCCTTCGACAGTGCTGACGGCACTCCGGCTCCGGAGATAACACCGTTGCCCGACAACTCTTTCTTCACCAAGCTCAGCCATGTGTTGTCGTGGGTGCTGGTGCCGATGCTCATGCCCGTATATGGAGTGATTCTTGCTTTCGGGCTTTCGATACTGGCATTCACCGGATTTGGCGTGAGGTTGGCGTTCACGGCAGTTGTAATCGCTTTCAATGTGGCGATTCCGGCAATTATAGTTCTGCTTCTCAAACGCATAGGTATTGTGAAGGATGTCGGACTCAACAACCGCGAGGAGAGGTTTATACCGTTTCTTGTGTGTATATTATGCCTTGTCGGCACTGCCATATTCATGAGATATAAGATGGCTCCTATGTGGCTCGTGATGTTCTTCTACGGAGGAGCGGCCGCCGGCGTTGTTGAGGTTATCGTGAACCGCTGGTGGAAGATTTCCGTTCATGCCGCCGGTGTGGCCGGAATAGTGGCACTGTTGCTCCATATGCTGATGGAGGACTATTGTGCACCGGCCACAGAGGTCTGGCTCATTATATCGGTAGCCTTGGCCGGATTGCTTGGCTCCGCCCGCATATGGCTCGGACGGCACACTTTGATGCAGGTGCTGGCCGGGTATGCGGTGGGCTTCTGCGCCGTCTTCTTCACAACCATGATTGGTGCCTGAGAAGGGGGTTGTTGGCTTGATGAGGCTTATAAGCCAAATAAGCCATATCGGTCTTATAGGCCTTATAGATGATTTGGTTAGAAACTTAATAATTGTCGCAAAGTGTTTCCATATAATTATTCCCGCAGGCGGTCGCGTCCTGTCAGAGTCGGCGGCGCCGTCATCGGTGGTGATGCACCGGTTCTGATACAGTCCATGACTAACACCTCGACCCTCGATACCGAGGGCTCAGCACGCCAGGCAAAGGCCATAGCCGATGCCGGAGGCGAACTGGTCCGCCTCACTACCCAAGGTGTGCGCGAGGCCTCGAATCTGACGGCAATCAAGGATGCTATGCACGCCCTCGGTTGCGACGTGCCTCTGTCGGCCGACGTGCATTTCAACCCTAAAGCGGCTTTTGAGGCTGCTGTCACAGCAGAAAAGGTGCGCATCAATCCCGGTAACTTTGTCGATGCTGCCCGGACGTTCCGGCAGCTTGAATTTACTGATGAGGAATATGCGGCAGAGATAGAGCGTATACGTGCGAGTCTTGTGCCGTTCCTCGCTCTTTGTCGCGAGCATGGCACTGCTGTACGTCTCGGTGTGAACCACGGCTCACTGTCGGACCGTATAATGAGCCGTTACGGAGACACGCCGGCCGGAATGGTGGAGTCGGTCATGGAGTTTCTGCGGATAGCCCGTGAGGTCAATTTCAACGATATTGTGATTTCTATCAAGGCTTCCAATACGGTGGTTATGGTGGAGACGGTTCGGCTCCTTGCTCATGAAATGGAGCGCGAGGGGATGGATTTCCCGCTGCATTTAGGAGTGACAGAGGCAGGAGATGCCGAGGATGGCCGGATAAAGAGTGCTGTCGGTATCGGAGCCTTGTTGCACGAAGGTCTTGGCGATACAATACGGGTATCGCTAAGCGAACCACCCGAAAATGAGATACCGGTGGCATTGTTGCTGCGTGAGCATGTTTCACGTCGTGCTGCGGCGCAGAGGGTTGAATCTCCGGTGGAAGTTCTTCCCGGCAAGTCGCGTGATTATGCCGACAAGACTCTTCCGCTTAAGGAATTCGTGGCAGAAGACTCGAAAGAGATTGGTCAGCTTGCGGCTGAAATCGATGAATTTGTCGCAGGCGGAGGTAAGAACCCGGTGCTTATCACCATAAAATATAATTGCGAGACTCTCGACGAGCTCCGTGTCCGTGCCGGAGCAGACTTCGGTGCGTTGCTGATGTCGGGTTACGGTTCGGAGATTAGGGTAGTGGATGCTGGATTCACTGCCGAAGAGCTTGATCGTCTTGCTCTTGACATACTTCAGGCAGCCCGTCTGCGTTTCCACAAGACAGAGTTCATAGCCTGCCCGAGTTGTGGACGTACGTTATTCGACCTCCAGAGTACATTGCAGGAAGTCAAGAAGTCGGTATCTACCTTGGGTATAAAAGGCTTGAAGATAGGAGTGATGGGCTGTATAGTGAACGGTCCCGGAGAGATGGCCGATGCCGACTACGGCTACGTAGGAGCCGGTCCGGGTCGTGTGAGCATCTACCGTGGCAAGCAGCTCGTAACCAAAAACATCCCCGCCGCCGAAGCCCTCCCCGCCCTCATCGCCCTCATCCGCACCGACCACCCCACCGCCTGAATAAACTCCTGATAAAATATTTATTGGGTTGCAAAAGTTTGTTTAGTATAATAAAATGTTATATATTTGCAAACAAACATGGACTTATGAATGAGAATGTAATGGATAGGTTGCGTAGTTACTTGTCGGCGCAGCCGGTGAGAAAGGCATGGCTGTTTGGATCTGAATCTCGTGGAGAGGCTCGTCCTGACAGCGATGTAGACATTCTTGTAGAATTTGATGAGGGGGTAGGTCTGTTCAAATACGCCTCTATGACGGAAGAAATAGAGGCTATTTTCAAGAAAGCCGTTGATCTTGTCTCAACCACCGCGCTCTTTCCCTGGGTTCGAAATTCAGTCGATGCAGATAAAATACTTATTTATGAAAGGAAATAAATGTTGAGTGCATGAGAGAGAAACCGAAAGACTATGGCAGACTGCTTCATATTTCAGCATCTCTTCAAAATATAAGTGAGTTTCTGGAAGATAAGACCCAAGAGGATTTCAGTAATGATAAACTTCTATACTTCGCTGTCGTAAAAAATGTGGAGATTATAGGAGAGGCTGCATACATGCTCACTTCCGAGTTTAAGGATGCCCATCCTGATACAAGTTGGAAGGATATAGTCCGCATGCGGCATATATTGGTCCATGGGTATTATCAGATAGATGCAGCTATATTATGGCACACCATAATAAATGATTTGCCACCGTTGCGAAAGCAGATTGATTCATATCTTGATCAAGAATCTTCCGAATTATAGGGTACATAAAATAAAATGATGGCGTGTCAATTACGACACGCCATCATTTTATTTTATGCACTTATACTATTTGAGCGTCCACTCTACTCCGTTTTTGGTGTCCTTGACGTTGAAGCCGAGGGAGGCGAGCTTGTCGCGGATCAGGTCGGATGTTGACCAGTCTTTGTTCTGCTTGGCGTTGGCGCGTATCTCCATCAGCAGGTCAACCGCTCCTTCGTAGGGGGTGAGGTCGCTGCCTTCTGCAGCCGTGCCGAGCCTTAACCCGAGCACCGCACCGGCCATGTTGTCGAACACTTCGCGCAGGCGGTCAATGTCGGTCTGCGACAGCTGCGTGTTGCCGTCGGTAGCGGCGTTGATGTGCTTCGCGGCATCAAACAGATGCGCTATCACCATCGGCGTGTTCAGGTCATCGTCCATAGCCTCCTGACAGAGTTTCATGTAGTCGGGAAGCTCTACCGATGACTTCTCCGAGGCTTTCAGATTCTGCAGGCGTGCGTATGCGTCCTGCATCTTCTGGAGAGCCTTCTCGGCTGCCTTGAGGGCATCGTTGGAGAAATCGACCGTGCTGCGGTATTGAGCCTGAAGAATGAAGAACCTGATCACCATGGGCGAATATGCCTGTTCAAGCAGCGGATGGTCGCCGTTGAAGAACTGTTCGAGCGTGATGAAGTTGTTGTAGCTCTTGCCCATCTTCTTGCCCGCGATGGTGATCATGTTGTTGTGCATCCAGTATTTCACCGCGTCATGACCCTGTGCGGCCACGCTCTGTGCAATCTCGCACTCGTGGTGAGGGAACATAAGATCCATGCCGCCGCCGTGAATGTCGAACATGTCGCCGAGATACTTGCGTCCCATCGTGGAGCACTCAAGGTGCCAGCCGGGGAATCCCTCGCTCCATGGCGAAGGCCAGTGCATGATGTGCTCCGGGGCCGCTTTCTTCCAGAGTGCGAAGTCGAGAGGATTGCGTTTCTCCTGCTGTCCGTCAAGCTCACGGGTGGTATTGAGCAGGTCGTCGATGTTGCGGCCGGACAGTTTACCGTAATGATGGTCAGCGTTGTACTTGGCTACATCGAAATATACAGACCCGCAGCTTTCGTAGGCATATCCGGCATCAAGAATCTTCTTGATATACTCGATTTGCTCTATGATATGACCCGAGGCATGAGGCTCGATCGAGGGTGGAAGCACATTTAGCGCCTCCATGTCGTGATGATACCGGTTGAGGTAGTACTGCACCACCTCCATCGGCTCAAGCTGTTCGAGGCGGGCCTTTTTGGCCACCTTGTCTTCGCCCTCGTCAGCGTCATGCTCCAGATGGCCGACATCGGTTATGTTGCGCACGTAGCGCACCTTGTAGCCGAGCCACTGCAGGTATCGGAACAGCACGTCGAACGTTATGGCCGGTCGTGCGTGTCCGAGATGCGCGTCGCCATAGACAGTCGGTCCACACACGTACATGCCGACGTGCCCCTCCTGAAGAGGGTGGAACGGCTGCTTCGTGCGCGTCAGCGTGTTATACAGCGAGAGGGAATTTGCTTTCATCGCGGTTGGTATCAGTTGTTGCCGATCTTGCCGGTGCGGGGAGAGATCTCGCCGAACTGAGCCTCATACTTCTTCACGTTGTCGGTGAGAGCGAAGAGGAGCTTCTTGGCGTTCTCGGGGCTCATGATGACACGGCTTACAACCGGAGCCTGGGGCATGCCGGGAGCTGCGAAGATGAAGTCGATGAGGAACTCGCTGCCGCTGTGGCCGATCATAGCGAGGTTAGTATATTTGCCGTCGGCAAGTTCGGGACGGAGCTGAATCTGAAGCTGGTTCTGATTTTCTTTATTTTCCATTTTTTTGTGTGATTTTGTTTATTTCTTGTTAATATTATTTCTCTTTACACTCCACAATCAGGGATTGCATATGCGAAGTTAACGATTTTCGTTCAATTCCGCAAATAATCTTTCAATCGTCGTGGTTCTCGGGTGGAATAATCCTTCCGTCGGCCATGTTTATGACGCGGTCGGCTATGCCGTTCATCGACGGGTCGTGGGTCACGATGACGAATGTCTGTCCGAAGTCGCGGCGCAGGTCGGCTATGAGAGAGCGTATCTCGTCGCGGTTTGCGGAGTCGAGACTTCCTGTCGGCTCGTCGGCAAACACTACCTGCGGACTGTTGACCAAAGCGCGGGCTATGGCTGTGCGCTGACGTTCACCCCCCGACATCTCCGACGGCTTGTGGCGCAGACGGTCCCCAAGTCCGAGATGTGCGAGCAGTTCTTCGGCGCGCGCCATAGCCTTCTTCTTTGCCGTTCCTGCGATGAGGGCAGGCATCGCGGCATTCTCGACAGCGGTGAATTCAGGCAGAAGCTGATGGAACTGAAATACGAAACCGATGTTGCGATTCCGGAATTCCGAGAGACGCCTGTCGTTAAGCCGTGCGAGATCCTGGCCGTCGTAGCAGACGGTTCCGCTGTCGGGACGGTCGAGAGACCCGGCAATCTGCAGCAGGGTGGTCTTGCCGGCTCCACTTGGTCCCACGATGGTTATTATCTCATTCTTACCTATGTCGATGCAGACATCTCGCAGAACTTGCAGGTTGCCATAGGATTTGCAAATATTCCTTACCTCAATCATTTTGTCTGGAATTACGTGAGAGATTGTTTATGACATGCGATGCGAGAAGGATGCCGAACATGGAGGGGATAGGTGCGATGGTGCCGTAGGAACTCCGCTTGTTGCGCTCGTCAAGTTCTATCACCGATGCGGCCCGTGGCGCTTCAGTGCTCGATACGACACGTAGCGGACGGCGCAGTCCGGTTTTCTTCAACCGTTGGCGGACAGCACGTGCAAGCCCGTCCTCGCGTGTCTCCCACAGGTCGGAATATCCGATTTTGGTAGGATCCACACGTCCACCGGCTCCCATTGAGGAGATAACCGGTATGCGGTTGCGCAGGCAGTGACTTATCAGCGCAACCTTGGGTACCACCGTGTCGATGGCATCAATCACGTAGTCATACCCCGCTTCGAGCATCTCGCCCACGTTGTCGGGTGTGATGAAGTCGCAGACCGGAAGAATATTGATGTCCGGGTTAATTTCACGGAAACGCTCCGCGAACAGTTCCACTTTTGGTTTGCCGAGGTCTGAACGGAGGGCGATAAGCTGACGGTTCAGGTTGGTGACAGATACCGAGTCAGCATCAACAAGAGTAAGATTTCCCACGCCACTCCGGGCCAGCATCTCAGCCGCATATCCACCCACGCCACCGACTCCGGCCACAAATACACGTGCCAATGCAAGCCGCGAAACGGCATCGTCGCCGAGCAACAGACGGGTGCGGGCGTCCCAGCACTCGCTCATCGTCCTACAGGCTGAATCCAGCTGCCGTTGAATCCTGTCTCGGCGAGGGTTTTCTCGACCTGTGCGGCCATCTCTGCGTTTTCGGGTATGCCGTGCACCTCAAGTACCTTGTCAACATTTTCGAGATCCATGCTCCATTCTGCATCGGGAAAGCGGTTTTTGACCGCGTTGAGTATGGCTGTCTTGCAGCCGTTGCACTTTGCGTTTGTCTTGAATTTCATATCTTTATGTTTTTTAAGTCTGTTATTTGAGCCTTAACGAGTTGCCGACCACGCAGAGCGATGACAATGCCATTGCTGCCGATGCGAACATCGGGGTCAGCGTGAAGCCTATACCCGACAAGGCTCCCGCTGCAAGCGGAATTCCTATTACATTATAAACAAATGCCCAGAAAAGATTCTCTTTGATTATGCGCAGAGTCTTGTTCGATAAGGCGAATGCCTCGGGCAGAGATGACAACCGTCCTCCTACGAGAGTGAGCTGAGCGACCTCTATCGCAATGTCGCTGCCGCCTCCCATGGCAACCGAGACATCGGCTTCGGCAAGAGCCTCGGCATCGTTTATGCCATCACCGGCCATGGCCACAACATGTCCCTTCTCGCGCAATTTGCGGATATATTCGAACTTGTCTCCGGGGAGCATTTCGGCCACCACAGTCCCGATTCCGGCTTCACATGCGACATGGCGTGCTGTAGTCTCACGGTCGCCGGTGAGCAGAATCACCTCGCGACCGGATTCTCTGAGCCTGGCGATGGTCTGCGGAATATCCTTCTGTAGAGTGTCTGCAACCCGGAATGCCGATACAGCAACCCCGTCTTCTGCAAGTACCACAACGCCGGCACCGGACTCAAGCCATCCGGTAACTGTGTCGCGCAACTGCGGTTCCGTTCCCGGATTATCAAGCAGCGTGGCACTTCCGATTTCGTATGAATGTCCCTGATAAGTAAGCGACATTCCCTTCCCCGGCACATATTCGAATGATTCCGGTTCCGCCGGCCTTGTGCCCTCCTTCTTGAAGTATTCGCACAGGGCTTCGGCAAGAGGATGTGTCGATTTCAATTCTCCACCGTATGCCACCGATGAAAGCCGTTCGCGGTCGGCTCCGGAAGCCCGGGCTGTCGCAGTAACTCTCGGGTGACCGGAGGTTATCGTTCCGGTCTTGTCGAGCACCACGATGTCAACTTTATGAAGCAGTTCGAGAGCCGTGGCATCCTTTATAAGGATACCGCGCCTTGCACCGCGTCCGATTCCGGCCATTACAGCCACCGGAGTTGCGAGGCCAAGAGCGCATGGGCAGGCTATGACAAGCACTGATACGGAGCATATGAGAGCCATCGGGACATTACCGGTCGCGATCCATATAATCAGAGTCAGGACGGCAACCATGATGACGGCAGGTACGAACCATGCGCTTATTCTGTCGACCAGCCGCTGCACCGGAGCTTTAGAACTCTGGGCATCGCGCACGGAGCGCACTATACGTGCAAGTTCGGTGGCCGCACCGACTGTGTCAGCTTTTACGGTCAGCGTGCCGTTGCCGTTGAGAGTCCCGGCCGAGACTTTCATGCCCGTAGTCTTTTCCACACGTTCCGGTTCGCCGGTGAGCATGCTCTCATCAACGGCGCTCACACCGTCGGTCACGGTTCCGTCGACCGGAATGCGTTCACCGGGGCGTACAGATACCAGCATACCGGGATGTATTTCCGATATAGGGGTCTCCTGCACATTGCCGTCGCTTGCGACCACAAGCGCGGTCTTGGGCTGGAGTCCCATGAGAGCACGGAGTGCCGCTCCGGTGTTCCGCCTTGACCGGAGTTCCATCAGTTTGCCGGTCAATACAAAAGTGATAATCATTGCCGCCCCTTCATAGTAGAGGTCGGCCATGAATCCAAGCTCAGAGAGCCGGGCGGCGAAGACCGTATTGAACAGAGAGAACAGGAAACTTGCGGAAGTCGAGATGGCCACAAGCGTGTCCATGGTCGGTACACGCTTGAGAAGGCTGTGGAAGCCACGGCGAAAGAACCCCGCGCCACAATATACCATCACAATCAATGTCATGACCATATAGACCCAGGCTTCGCCCGGGAAATGTACATGAGTCATACAAAGAACGGCGAGAGGCAGCGAAAGAACCCACGCCACGATCACACGACGTTTCATCGCCGAGTATTCCTCGGCATCTTTCCGGTCTTTCTCGGCCATGGCACGGGCCTCGTCCGATTCGGCGATCAGTCCGTATCCGGCATCGGCCACCGCGCGCACCATCGCGTCGGGCGATGTCTCGGCGGGATTCCATTCCACGGTGGCCGACTGAGTGGCGAAATTCACATCGGCTTCCACGACTCCCGGCATATCGGCCAGTGTCTTGCGTACAGTTCCGGCACATACGGCGCACATCATGCCTGTTACCGGAAATGTCTCTTTCATAACGTTCTTATTCTCCATTCGGCAGGGTAGAGGTTATTGGCCCGGTTTCCGATGTTTTTCACGAAACCGAGCGGATGTCCTTCATACGTAACAACGGTGAATCCCCTCGGACTGTTTTGGTCGAGGGTAATCGCCTCGTGACGCAGATACCGTAGCGCGGTGTCAAGGTCAAGTCCGGCTTCCGGGAACCGGCCGCGGGGAAAGTCGGTGGCCAATGCCCATTCCGATGCCGGAATCTCCACTTTCCCTTTAGTGTTGACAGTGGGTATGCCGTCGAGTATGACCCTGGCTTTCTTGCGGATGATTGAGAGGGCTTTCTCCCGGTTTACCGGTCGAGACTCGCCTGGTTTCCGCAGGACGGCGGCGAACAGACCTTCTCCCCTGGTAAGATGGGGCATGAATCGCAGCACAGGCAAATCTGTGCCGATACCTTTCCCGATGCCCCATTCCTCGGGTAAATCCATGTCAACCGGTTCAAGACCATGCCCGGAGATAAGCCACTCCACATTTTCCTCATCTTCCTTGCGGTTGAATGTGCATGTGGAATAAATCAGGAAACCTCCGGGACGCAGGGCTTTCACGGCTTCGGAGAGAATGCTGCGCTGAAGTGATGCACACTGGGCCACAAGTCCTTCGCTCCATTGCCGCGCGGCCTCCTCATCCTTGCGCATCATGCCTTCGCCCGAGCAGGGGGCGTCTACGGCTATCAGGTCAAACACCTCTCCGGCCGATGAGAGAACCTCGGCCTGAGCGGAGGTGACCATTATCTCCGGGTATCCCCATTTCAGCAGATTCTCACGCAATATCTTGGCCCGCTGCGGCATGACCTCGTTGGCGATTACCATCGAGCCATCGCGCAGAGCGTTTATCATCGAAGTGGTTTTTCCTCCCGGAGCGGCGCACATGTCGAGCACGAGCGGTGCCGCCGGCAACCCGTAGCGCTCCACGAGACGGGCCGTGATTGTCTCATGAATCATCGACGAAGCATCCTGCACGTAGAACACACCGGCGTGAAGCAGCGGATTGAGAGTGAACTTGGGTCGCTCCGAAAGATAAAAGCCCGAGCTGCACCAAAGCACCCTCTCGGGCGAACCGTAACCGGTTTCTGCGACATCACCGCACTTCCGGCGGTTCAATTTGAAACTCAAGGCGGGAGCTTCGGCCATTGCCCTGGAAAAAGCATCAAGGTCAAGGCCCGGTAGCGAGCCTGCCATCTTAAGAAATTCGGGAGGTATCATGCTGCAAATTTACAAAAAATTGATTAATTTTGTAACATGCAAATTGAAGCGGCTTTGTATCTGGTTCCGGTCGAGATTGGATCCGGTCCGTCGGAAATGACTATTCCGGTGGGTAATATCACTATAGTCAGGCAAATAAGGACTTTTATTGTCGAGAATCTGCGTACCGCCCGGCGGTGTCTGCGTCATTGGGCCCGCGAGTTCCCGATTGATGAATGCACTTTTTTTGAGCTTAACGCGCATACGCCGGAAAATGAGATCAGCGGCTTTCTTGCCGCGCTCCGTCGTGGTGAGCCAACGGCTGTCATGAGCGAGGCCGGTTGTCCTGCTGTGGCTGACCCCGGTGCGGCTGTCGTGACTATTGCCCAGCGTGAAGGTCTCAGAGTGATACCTATGGTAGGGCCGTCGAGCATCCTGATGTCGCTTATGGCTTCCGGATTCAACGGTCAGGGATTCGCTTTCAACGGCTATCTCCCCATTAAGGATGACGAGCGTCACCGTGCTGTAAAGGAACTTGAGAACCGGTGCGCACGCTATGGGCAGACCCAGATATTTATCGAGACCCCTTACCGCAACAACCGTCTCATCCGCTTCCTCTCCTCGTCACTGCGGCCTGATACGCTGCTATGCGTGGCATGCGACATAACCGATCCCGAACGGGAGTCGATTGTAACAATGCCGGCCGCCAAATGGAAAAACGTTAAAACAGATTACGACAAGCGTCCTGCAATATTCCTGATTCATAGAGGATGAAGTTGCGCGGACGAGGAGTAAGATATATGGGAAACTCAAGGAGAATAACTTTCGGACATCAGCCGTCGCTCCCGTTCGAGGAGTGGGATGAGGCTTCATCTGACGAACTGCCTGCGAAAAGGGCAGAGGTGCGTCAGGAGGTCTCGGATCTCAGTATCGACGATGCCGACCGCGCCGCCGACCGCGCCTCGCGCCGGCATCTGCACTACATTTCGTTCGCATCAGGTTCGAGCGGAAACAGCTGTTATGTCGGCAATGACCGTGGCGGCATAGTGATTGATGCAGGAATACGTGCCGACCAGATTGAGGATACGCTCCGCAGGCACGGCATATCGATGCGTCATGTGAAAGGCCTTGTGCTTACCCACGACCATAGCGACCATGTCCGCTATTCTTACAACCTTCTCCGCAATAACCGTCATCTGTCGCTTTACTGTACGCCGCGTGTGCTGAACGGTCTGCTCAGACGGCACAGTATTTCCAAGCGTATAAAGGAATATCACACCCCGATTTTCAAGGAGATTCCTTTCAAGATTGCTGACATGGAGATTACGGCGTTTGATGTGCCGCACGATGGGTCCGACAACATGGGCTTCTCCATAGATTTCGAGGGACACCGTTTTGTTCTCGCTACAGATCTCGGCATGGTGACTGACCGTGCGCGTCATTACATGAGTCAGGCGAATTATCTTGTGATCGAGGCAAATTATGATTCCGACATGCTTCGCATCGGTCCGTATCCGGAATATCTCAAGGCTCGTATCCGCGCCGTTAACGGTCACCTCGATAACCGCGACACAGCGGCGTTTCTGTCGGAGATTGCCAATCCTGCTCTTAAATATGTATTCCTCTGTCATCTGAGCAAGGACAACAATACGGCGGCCAAGGCGCTGAAGGAAGTGCGCGATGCCCTGGAGCAACGCGGCATTGTGGTCGGACATGCCGAGGAGACGATATCCGACCGACGTGCGGATCTCCAGTTGATGGCGCTGCCACGGTTTGAACCGACACGATGGTTCGTATTCCGATAATCCGGCAATCCGATAATCCGGCAAACGGATATATTCCAATTGCGCTGTGAAACCGCTAAAAATCTTCTGATTTTTAATGGCTAATTCAAAATAATTGGATACTTTTGCAGTGAAATTTTGTTATTAGATTGTGGTTACGACAACTCTAAATAAGAAAGTGCTGAATATCAGCCTTTTCGGTGCGGTTTTACTGCTGCCGGGATGTGGCGGCTCCTCTGCCGGAAAGGAAGATTCGGCCGTTGTCTGCGAGTCAGTTGAAGACTTTCATGCCGACAACGATATTGCCATGACCGTACGCAGTCTGGCAGATGCTATCCGCGTTGGAGAACCCCTTGATACAGCCGATTATAATTTCGACGGAATACTGACCGATGGCACGGGGCGTCCGCTCTACACCAACATTCAGGGGTTGCCGGGGGGATGGGATATTGACGTGTTGTCGGGGACGAGTGCGGTGATCCGTAACGTTGACATCGGCGACCTGCTTCCTGAAGATCTGGAAAACTATCTTGCCTCCGCCCTTGAACTTGGCGAGGAGAATGTCATCGACTCACTTGAATACCATGGAGCCGAAGGAGCCGAGACCACGGTCTACGACTTCGGCGGTGGCTACCTGCGCATAGAGGTCCGCAACGGCACCGCCTCCAACGGCCTTGAAGGCCCCCTGATGAACATTACCACCACCCGCGACCTCCCCTCACGCTGAAAACACGTTTCTTACACAGGGAATAATTCCTCAAGAATGGACATCTGTTTTTCTTCTGACAGTTCCTCGAATTGCACGGTTCTAAGTAAAGTATAAAGGCTCATGTCGGGACGGATGAACCTCCGTTTTGCCGTGCCGTTTATGGCAACCGATAGCACATAATATCCTCTGTTATTCACTGTCATCTGTATGTCAGAGAATACGCGCCCGTTGGTGTCGTAGAGATTTGTATGCCTTGACGAAGTGTCCATATATCCGAGCTGGGACAAATTGTCTTTAATCGCGGACTTTATGATGTTGGCCCATTGAGAATCTATGCTATATCGTTTAGCCAGTTCCGGAAATTGTTCCAGCACCTTGGCAGTGCGGGCAAGAACCTTCTCCGGCATCCTTATACCATTTTCTTTACCTATCTCCAGTAGCATTTCTTTGGTTATATCCCGGTATCGGCCGGCCACACTCAGACAATGGTGTGTTTCAGGCCCGGTGCCGAATCGATTGAAAATGAAAGTCAGGTCATAGGCCGGCGACAGTCTCCATTTCCCTCCTTTTTCGAGCAGAAAAGAGAAGTTTTTGTTGTGGTCATCCGTGTTGTTTGACAAGACATTGAAGACAAGGCGGCGGTATACCTCCTCAATTTCACGGTCGCTCAAATCAAGTTCACGACACGTGGTGAACAGGTCTTCATAAGATGTCGCGTCAGGATTGATTGCCGCGAGGGTTTGCATATGGATTTTCTGTCCATTCCGTCGGTCAAAACGCCGTGTCAGAAAGTGATTGCATCCATCAACATTAATGAGCCTGCAATCCTCCATTTCTATGCCGCAGGCAACTGCCAAGTCATGGTATGCCATCTCTATTTCAGATGTTGGGAGATTATCATCCTCAAACTTCAGGATACAGTAGTCGTATCCTGCGAGCCCACCGATCTGGCCTGATCTTATTTGACCAGTCTCACGGTCAATGGCAATAATCGCTTTCATCTGTCTTCCTCCTGCCGATGTCCCTACGGCCAGAAGGGTCTGCAAGGTCAGTTCTTCATCAGGTTTGATAGATATGCTTTCCCGGTTATGTAGAATCTTTAACGACAGGTCATGCAGAGCCTTGATATCAATTTTGCGGGTATGTGCGAGGTTCTCGACGGCTGGTTCAAATTCAAGTGCTCCCATTGCACGTTTGCCGATAAACATAAGTTTATATAGAGGAGACAGCTTGTTAGGTGAGAGTTTGTTGGTCTTTGCCCATTGTTCAAATAGCGTGTTGCCCCATGAGTCAGGTAATGAGTCTGCTATGAATGGAGGTAGGTTCTGGTAAATCTTCCTGTCATCGCCATAGGCAATCTGATTGCGGGTCCGGTATTTCATCGGAAGCAATATAGGCGATATATCCGGACAATTCCCATTCAGTTCCGGATTGAATGTGAAGTAACACAGTCTTACGGATGGATTGTAACTTAATCGTCCGAGTTCCTCGCCCCAAATATAAACTTTGAGTATGTTCATGATTTAGAATGACGTATGCGTTGTTTTTTTGTAAGATTATCATTATAAAGATATGGCGATTCAGGCAATTCTGGCAGTAATTTATCCCAATTGTCATATACACCGGCAATTTTCATAAGTTTCAGCATAGTTATCATAGACATATCGGTCAGATTGCCAGTCTCAAGTTTGTAGAGAGTGGTCATGCTGAGGCCCGTCTCTTCAGCAACTTCCTTGCGGGTGAGATTCATGCTCATCCTGTATTCCCTGAATCGTAATCCCAGGGTGCGGATGATTTCTGCAGGTGACAGAGATTTTAAACTAAGTATCATTATAATTGTAATTAATACGAAATTTATGACTTAATATTAACTAAAGTAATAATAAACTAATGTGCAAATTTAATAAAATACTTTGAATACCCCAAATTAAAATTCTGTAATATCGCTGTCATTAAAGATTGGCTGTATTAAAGGTCAGACCACCGCGGTCCGGGTGGATGCGGTGGCCTTGGTGGGTTTGGTTAGCCCTGCGGGGATTAGCTCCCCAGAAGGGTAATTTATGGATTATTCGGGGGTTATTTGGTGACGCGTTCGAGCCAGTTGACCATGGCGAACATCACTCCCATGGAGATGGCGCAGACGCTCAGGAAGACGGTCCATGCCACCCATATCGGACATGCGTTGTAGATCAGCGGACCAATCCAGAGCAGGAGATTTCCCACTGCTGTCGCGCCCAGCCAAAGACCCTGGCAGAGACCCTGGAGATGCTTGGGAGCTACTTTCGATACGAACGAGAGTCCTAACGGTGAGATGAAAAGCTCCGCTACGGTAAGGAAGAAATAGAGCACGAAGAGTACCCACGGGCCTGTCTTCATTCCCTCAGCTACAGCTGCGGGGAGTGCCTTGAACGCGTCGGCCGAGGGATAGCCCTGCGATGCCGAGAAAATCACGAGGAACAGATAGGCGATACCGGCAAGACCCATACCGATGGCAATCTTGCGGGGCGTGGAGATGACTTTGCCACGGCGTGCGAGCCAGTTGAAGAACATCATCACGAACGGTGTCAGCACAATCACATAGAAGGGGTTGAGCGCCTGCCAGATTTCAGGTGATACGGAGTCGGTCTTCACGAAGTCGCGTGCGAAGAGCGACAGAGAGGTGCCGTTCTGGTGGAATGAGAACCAGAAGAAAATGGCGATTCCGAGCACGGCGAAGAGTGCGTACATGCGCTGCTTGATTTCCTTGGCCATTGCTGCCTTCTCGTCGGCTGTGTACTTGACGGTCTCCTCTTTCTCCTTGCGTGCCGGGCTGGGAAGCATACCTTTGGTGCCGAGGAAGATGAAGAGCGAGATGAGCATTGCCGCCACCGAAGCGATAAAGGAGTAGTGGATACCGGTGTTGAACACATTGAGGTAAGTGGTGCAGAACTCCCGGATGTTGCCTGAAGCATCGCCTCCGACCTCGGTGATTAGGGCGTAGAGGTTGTTGAGGTTCTGGGTGTTCATGTTGTCGGTGACAGTCAGGAACTCATGGCAGAGAGCGGGGAGCGAGGCATTGTATGCCAGTCCGTTCTCGCCGAGCCACCAGCTGCGGAGCATAGGAGCCACGAAGGGGGCGAGCACACCGCCGATGTTGATGAACACATAGAAAATCTGGAAACCTGCGTCACGCTGAGCCGCATAGCGCGGGTTGTCGTAGAGCTGACCGACGATCGCCTGGAGGTTACCCTTGAACAGACCGTTTCCGAACGCGATCATGAAGAGCGCGAAGCAGGTGAGCGTCAGAAGCCATACCTGGTTTTCAGCTGTCGCGAAAATGGGGAAAGCGAGCACCACATAACCGGCGGTCATGATGATTAGACCCCAGATGATGGTCGATTTGTAATTCTGAGTCTTGTCGGCTATGAGACCGCCCACGAGACTGAGCACGTAGATACCCGCATAGAAGCAGGAATAGACAATGGCACTGGTCTCCTCCTTGAGTCCGAATTTCGAACAGAGGAACAACACCAGCACCGCATTCATGATGTAGTATCCGAACCGTTCGCCCATGTTGGAGAGGGCGGCGGGTATCAGACCTTTGGGATGGTTTTTGAACATGATACTGTATTTAGGTTAGAAATATTGTTTCGTGTCAATGTCGCGTGTCATTGCTGACAGCGCGTGTGTGTCAGCCCTGCCGGAGAGCCTTGAAGGCGCGGGCGTAGTCGCGTATCTGGCGCACCATTGCCACAAGACCGTTGGAGCGGGTGGGGGAGAGGTGTTCGCCGAGACCGATCTTGTCTATGAAATATAGGTCGGCGTCGAGAATCTCGTCGGGAGTGCGGTGGTCGAGCACGCGCATGAGCAGAGCTACGATTCCCTTCACGATGAGAGCGTCTGAGTCGGCGCGGAAGTCAATGTGGCCGTCATCGCTGAGACGGGCGTCAATCCATACGCGGCTCTGGCAGCCCTCGATGAGGTTCTGCGGAGTCTTCTCGCTCTCCGGATACTCAGGCAGTGTGTTGCCGAGGTCTATTATGTACGCGTAACGGTCCATCCAGTCCGACAGACCCTCGAATTCATCTATTATTTCGTCCTGTACTTCGTTTACAGTTGCCATTATATGAAGATTTATTTGGAAGTTTTAAGGAGATACCTGATTGATATTTCCATTTCAAACGTCAAAGATAATGAAAATTTTTAAGAAACCGAGGGTAAAACGCCAAACAGCACATATTTTATAAAAAAAGTTAATTTGCCGTCGGGCAGCCGATGGAAAGCCGAGAATAATTTGGTAAATCCGATTATAAGCGTTAACTTTGCGGCGTGAACGGATTTTAATGGACTCTTAAGTGAGGGTCTGTTATTTTTTTACGCATTCGCCAATGTGTTCCTGCCGCTCACCTTGTAATGGACATGTCGGCAACACTACTTACGAATTTTTAACGAAAAGCCTGATAATAGAAATGGCAGCATATCTCACCCAAGAGGGTTACAATAAAAAGATGGAGGAACTGGCGGCGCTGGAGGCTCAGCGTCCGGTGATCAAGCAGGCCATCGCCGAAGCCCGTGACAAGGGCGACCTGTCGGAAAACGCAGAGTACGACGCAGCCAAGGAGGCTCAGGGCATGCTTGAGATGAAAATCGCCAAGCTGAAGGAACTTGTGGCGAGCGCCCGCATTCTCGACGACAGCAAGCTGAACACCGAAGAAGTTCAGCTTCTCAATAAAGTGACAATAAAGAACGTCGCCAACGGTGCTCAGATGGCTTATACCATCGTGACCGAAAGCGAGGCTAATTTCAAGGAGATGAAAATCTCGTCGACCACGCCAATCGCAAAGGCGCTGATCGGACATCGCGTGGGTGACCGCGTGAAGGTTCAGGTGCCCGCCGGTGTCATGGACTTCGAGATTGTGAAAATAGAAATTTGATTGCAGAAGAAAGTCTCTCTCCTGCAATGCCAACTTTTCCGCAGCGTTGCCGAAAGGCCGGCTGCGATTCATCCCATAAAACAAAACCACGCCGCTGCGCGGATCCGCCGCGCAACTTGCGATAATCTTTAAAATCCATCATGACCATATTCTCAAAAATCATTGCAGGCGAGATTCCTTCCTACAAGATCGCCGAGAACGACAAGTTCTACGCCTTTCTCGACATCAACCCTGTCAACTGGGGACACACTCTGGTTGTTCCCAAGACGGAGACAGACTATATTTTCGACATCCCCGACGCCGATCTCGGCGACATGATGGTGTTCGCAAAGAGAGTTGCAAAGGCTCTCAAGAGCGTGATGCCATGCCGCAAGATCGGTGTTACGGTGCTGGGCCTCGAGGTACCCCACGCTCACATCCATCTCGTTCCTCTCCAGAAGGAGGGCGACATGGACTTCCACCACAAGATTTCCGACCCCGATCCGGCCCGCATGAGCGAGATTGCCGCCAAGGTATCGGAAGCATTTGCAGCGGGAGAGTGAGCCTGATTACGGTGCCGCTGTCATGACCCGGCAATAAAATTGGTCCGGAGCATCATATTTGGTGCTCCGGATTTGTTATATATACAGATGGGCATGCCTTTCCCGGCATAAGAAATTACTAAAGCCAATATAAAAACTCGAAATAATGGATAACTTCACATTCTGTACTCCCACGGAGTTCATTTCCGGACGTGACTCACAGAGCCATGTCGGTACCGCGCTGTCGAGCCGCGGAGCATCAAAGGTAATGATTGTATATGGTTCCGACCGTATCCGCCGCGACGGTCTGCTGCAGCAGATTGAGAACTCGCTCACCGAGGCGGGAGTGCAGTTTGTGGAATATGGTGGCATACAGCCCAACCCTACCGCCGGGAGTGTCTACGCCGGCATTGCCCTCGCCGTGGAGCAGTCGGTCAATTTTATACTTGCCGTTGGCGGTGGTTCCCCGATTGATGCCGCCAAGGCGATTGCTCTCGGGGCAGTGTATCCGGGTGATTTCTGGGATTTCTATACCGGAAAGGAGACAGCTCGTTTCGCGGTGCCGGTCGGTGTGGTGCTCACCATTCCTGCCGCAGGTTCCGAAGGTAGCGGCAACTCGGTCATAACCAATGAGAAGACAAACCAGAAGATTTCGGTGCGTTATCCCGGACTGCTGCGTCCACGTTTCGCAATCATGAATCCTGAACTCACCATGTCTCTCCCCTGGAACCAGACGGCCTACGGAATTGTAGACATGATGGCTCATATCTATGAGCGTTACTTCTCCAACACTACGGGCACACAGCTTGTCGATGCCTATTCCGAGGCAATCATGCGCGATGTGATGGACCAGGCTCTTACCCTGAAACTTGACCCTGAGAACTATGATGCCCGTGCCGATGTGATGTGGGCCGGTACTCTTGCCCACAACGGTCTGTGCGGTGTCGGAAAGGTGGAAGACTGGTCTTCTCACCGTCTGGAGCATGAGATCTCGGCCTTCTACGATGTTGCCCACGGTGCCGGTCTGGCTGTGATGATTCCTGCGTGGATGACTTTCTGCGCCTCGCGCAACCCCGACAAACTCTGGCGTTTCGCAATCAACGTCATGTCGGTTGACCCGGCGGGCAAGACCACTGACGAGATTATCGACGAGGGTATCTCCGAACTGAAGAATTTCTACCACGACCTCGGCCTGACGACCAACCTCAAGGAGCTTGTCGGCTGTGAACCCGACATCGAGAAGATGGTCAAGTCGCTCGAACGCAATGTTGGAAAGACCCTCGGCAACTACGTGCCCCTTTCCATGGACGACTGCCGCGAGATCTACCGCATAGCCTGCGGACAGTAAAAGTAGATTCACCACCTCTGGCGGACGCACGGCCCGTGCGTCCGCCAATATTAATCAAACACACACACCTATGGAAGTAGAGAATTTTATCAGGATATATGAAAAGAGTTTCATCGAGAACTGGGATTTGCCGGCATTGAGCGACTATGTCTCAGGCCGGACGCTTTCATATGGCGACATGGCCGTCACCATCGCCAAACTTCATGTTCTTTTTGATACGCTCGGTCTGGAGCGTGGCGCGAAAATCGCTCTATGTGGAAAAGATTCGCTCAATTGGGTGCTCGTGTATATGGCCACCGTGACATATGGTGCGGTAATCGTGCCGATCCTGTCGGAATTCAATCCGGTCGATATCACTCATATAGTGAACCACTCGGAGGCTCAGCTTCTATTTGTGGGAGGTTCGATATGGGAACATGTCGATCCGGAGTCTCTGCTCAATGTCAAGGGCGTCATATCCCTCGATGACATGCGGGCTCTCCATGAACCGGCCGGCGATATGCTTGCCAACGCCCGCCGTCTACTCAACCGCCGTTTCCGTCGTATGTATCCTCAGGGTTATTCCTCAGAGGATATACATTATGCCGACCGTGATAATGACGAGGTGGTAGAGATAAACTATACTTCAGGTACGACCGGCTTCTCGAAGGGTGTAATGCTTACGGGGCGCAATCTTGCCGGCAACGTCTGCTTCGGCATGGACACCATGCTGCATTTCCGGAGTTCGCGTGCGCTGGCATTCCTCCCGCTCGCACATGCCTACGGGTGTGCGTTCGATATGCTGACACCGCTTGCCGTCGGAAGTCATGTCACACTTCTCGGCAAGACTCCGTCGCCGCGTATCCTGATCAAGGCACTCGGAGAGGTCAAGCCGAATCTCGTGATATGTGTGCCTCTGATTCTTGAGAAAATTTACAAGAACCAGATTTTGCCCATGATTTCGAAGGGAACCATGCGCTGGACGCTTGCTGTGCCGTTTCTCGACTCTTACATCTACTCCAAGATTCGCAAGAAACTCATAGACGCTTTCGGCGGAGAATTCGAGCAGGTGATAGTCGGAGGGGCGCCTCTGAATCATGAGGTGGAGGAGTTCCTTCACAAGATTCGTTTCCCGTTCACAGTGGGTTACGGCATGACCGAATGTGGCCCGCTTATCAGCTACACTCCGTGGCGGGAGTTCATTCCCGGAAGTTCGGGCCGCACGTTGCCCGGCATGGAGTCGAAGGTGTTGTCGGATGACCCGGAGAACGTCCCGGGCGAAATCTGCGTGCGCGGCACGAATGTCATGAAGGGATATTTCAAGAACCGCGAGGCTACCGAGGCCGTGCTTGATGCGGATGGTTGGCTGCACACCGGCGACATGGGGACCCGCTCTCCCGACGGCACCCTCTTCTTGCGTGGCCGTTCCAAGACCATGCTGTTGTCGGCTTCGGGTCAGAATATCTATCCTGAGGAGATCGAGGCCAAACTGAACAACATGCCATTCGTATCGGAAAGTCTGGTCGTGGAGCGGGACGGCCGTCTGGTGGCACTCGTCTATCCTGATTACGATGCCCTCGACAAATTCGATATATCATCTGCCAACCTTGAACCGACATTGGAAAACGTACGCAAGGAGCTGAACAAGATTGTCGCTCCTTACGAACAGATAACCAAGATTATCCCGATGCCAAACGAATTCGAGAAGACCCCGAAACGCTCAATAAAGCGGTTCCTTTATACCCGCTGACGGATTTAAGTTCAGGATATGCATATGATTCCACTCAAGTGCGTTGGCATTTGGGTGGAGCTAATTGAACTTTTGTGAAAGGTGGCCGTTTTAGGTGTAAAAATGAGGTACTATGGAAAATAAAGACTATTCTAAAGATTCAGGTCAATCTCGTGATTCGTTCATGATCAAGGCCGTGGCATGGTTTATAGCGCTTTGCGTAGTGGGCTTTGTAGCCTGCGTTATACTCGGTATGCTCAAGATTGCCATACAGGCAGTGGTGATAGTGGCAGCGATTCTGATGTTCATCGCGCTCCTGGGATGGGTAGGTTACGAGAAAATAAAGAACCGTATCGACTCGCGACGTGACGATAACTCCTGACCTTTCCCGGGAACCTCACCCCGGTTGTAATACAAAATATATAGGTGCCCCGGTCCGAGTAGGAGCGGGGCACCCGTTTTGTTGCAGTAGGTGGGTTATGTTTTGTTTTAAGTTAATGACAGGAGTCATCAACCTTTATTCTGTTTAACTTTTATCAGAACACCGGCATGTGCCAGATGAAACCGACCTGAACGCTGTTGGTGTTCTGGTGCTTGGCGCCGAAAGCCTGGGCTTTGGCGGTATAGAGGTAGTTGCGGCCTACGTAGGTGGCGAAGAAGTGGAGGGTACGGTCCTTGAAAGGATAGTACTCAATACCTCCGATGTAGCCGAGTGCCGTGCGGTATTTGCCGGCCTTGAGCTCAACCGGAGTCTCGTTGCCGGCTGCGTCGAGAACATCCATGGTGTTGGTCTTGTAGACACCCTCGTTTTCATACATGAACTTACCGAACAGATTCCATTTTGGATGGAAACGGTAGTTGGCGTGGAGTACGAATGACATGATGTCGGTCTTGGCGGCCTTCTTGTTCCAGCCGTTCGGGGCCACGATGTCGGTGATGATACCTTTGCGGTCAACACCCTCGATAGAATACATCCAGTCGAAGTACATCTGGAACTTCTCACTGATGTTGAAGTCGTTACCGAGTGCGAAGTACCACATGTGCTCACCCTTGGTCTCGTTCATGAACGATGCCGACCAACGTGTCTTGTAGACATCGTTGAAGTTGCCGTTCCAGTTCAGGGTGTAGAGCAGAGGGAGCTTGGCGGCCGTATAGTCACCGTACATCTCTTTTGACGAGCTTGTCAGTCCGTTGAGCACCTGGAACTGAATCTGCTGGTTGGGCGTGGGATTGTAGGCCACGTTGACACCGGTCATGAAGTTGCTCATGTAGTCAACCATGTCGGAGTACTGGTAGATCTCGATCGGGTTGAGGTCGAACTCGATACCACCGTAGGCGGCGCACTGCTTACCGAGGAAGAGCGACCACTTGTTGAAGTTGAGGCCGATGCCCGCGATGTCGATGCTTCCGAGCACGTTGTCGTAATATCCGTTGGGTGTGTCTCCCTTGTTGAGACGCTGACGGTAGCGGTAGCTCAGCCAGCTGTTGATGTCGCCACGTGCCTCGACGCGGAGCTGCTGGAAGCGGAACTTGCCGCCGTCGAACTTCGAGCCGGTCCATCCGGCGTCGAAATCACCGTGCATGTCGAGGAAGAGGTTGAACTTGTCGGTTTTCTTCTCAATCTTGAAAATCTCCTCGATGAGACCTTTCTCGCGGTCAGTGCCGGGAGAAGTGTTCTGGTCCATCTGGGCGAAAGCCGTACCAGAGATGAGCAGCGGAGCCGCAAGCAAAGCAATATGTCTTTTCATAATGTGGAATGATGTCGAATTGTGTCGAATACTTAATGTAGTTATAGTGTTGTGGATCTTTGTAGGGACGCACGACCCGTGCGTCCGTGGCCGGGTTAGTCCGGTTTTGCGACGGACGCACGGGCCGTGCGTCCCTACAATTGATTAATATTCTTCGAAGTACTGCTGGATCTGGCGCCAGTCGTTAGTCTTGGTGAGGGCGAGCATGAGGAGCACGCGGGCCTTCTGCGGGTTGAGTTCCCAAGAAGCCACAAACTCATATTTCTCGTCATCGACCTCGTCGTAGAGGGTTGTCGGACCTGTCGGAACGCGGCTTGAACGAACCACGATGATTCCCTGCTTGCGTGCATCGAGCAGCGTGGGGAAGATGTTCTTGTGGTAGTTGCCGTTGCCGAGACCTGCGTGGATAATGCCCTGGTAGCCGTTTGCCTTGTCGAGGAACGGAGTCATCACGTCAGCCTCGATGTTAGAGTAGGCGTAAACGATGCCGACTTTGGGGAGCTTGGTGAGGTTGGTCACGTCAAACACAGACTTGGTAGTGTGCTTGTATGTGGTGACAAGGTTGTAGTAAGGCTTGCTGTTGTAGACATAGCCGAGAGCACCGCCGTCGGGATCCTGGAATGTCTGTACATCGGTGGTGTTCATCTTCTGAGTGCCGTGAGCACCGAGGATAAGGCCGTTCATGACAACCATCACACCGCGTCCCTTTGAAGCGGGGTCGGCGGCTGTCACCACTGAGTTGTAGAGGTTGAGCGGGCCGTCGGCACTCATGGCTGTCGAAGGACGCATTGCGCCTGTCAGCACTACGGGCTTGTCGCTCTTTACGGTGAGGTTGAGGAAGTAGGCGGTCTCTTCCATGGTGTCAGTTCCGTGCGTAACCACGATACCGTCCACCTGCGGAGAGGCGAGGAGCTCGTTGATTCGTTTGGCGAGAGTGAGCCACACCTCGTCGTTCATGTCCTGCGAGCCGATATTGACCACCTGCTCGCCGGTGATGTTGGCAACATCCTTCATCTCGGGCACAGCGTCGATGAGCGACTGGATGGCTACCTGACCGGCGGTGTAGCCCGATGCGGTGGCCGACTTGCCTGTTCCGGCTATTGTTCCACCGGTAGCGAGGATGTAAACGTTAGGTTTCTGCTGCGCGAAGGCAGAGGCGACAGATGCGAGGAGCATGACTGCCAGCATTCCGAATGATTTCAGATTTTTCATAAGATATGGTTTTTTTTGTGTTGATTTCGATTGTTGAAAGTACTACTGATAGAACTGTATGAGCAGCAGACCGACCCCGATTGCCACTACGGTGGCCACAAGTCCCGGCATCATGAACGAGTGGTTCAGTATGTACTTGCCGATTTTCGTCGTTCCGGTGCGGTCGAAGTTGATGGCCGCGACCAGGGTGGGGTAGTTGGGTATGAAGAAGTAACCGTTCACAGCCGGGAAGAGGGCGATGAGCATCCAGGGACTGAGTCCGAGAGCTACACCGAGCGGTACGATGGCGCGGACCGTCGCCGCCTGGCTGTAGAGAAGGATTGACATTACAAAGAGAGCTACTGCGAAGAGCCATGGCATCTCGGTCACGATACCTTTGATGGAGTCTGTAAGCACGGAGATGTTGCCGTTGATGAAAGTGTCGCCCATCCAGGCTATACCGAAGATGGCGATTACCGCCTGCATGCCGGCTATGAACACGCTGCCCTGTGTGGGTGCGATACCGTTGGTCTTCGACACGAGCAGGATGATGGCGCAGGCCGAGAGCATCAGAATCTCGATGAGTGCAGGCATTGCGATCGGAGTGCCTCCGAAGCTGGGACGCATGGCCGGAATCGAGCCGAAGAGCACGATGAGCACCGTGGCAACCAGAAAGACCACAACTGAAGTGATGGCTGTCTTTACGTTTTTGATTTCATTGAATTTAAGGGAGTTCTCCTTGATCATTCCCTGTTCTACGCGGCGCAGATACTCAGGGTCTTCCATGAGCTCCTTGCCGACACGCTTGGAGAGGAACGCGCCCACGAGCACGCCGACGAGAGTTGCCGGAATAGTTACTTTCAGGATGTCGAACAGAGTGATGTGAAAGCCGGTGAGAAGTCCGAGCAGAGCCACAGTCGCTGCCGAGATGGGGCTTGCGGTGATGGCCTGCTGCGAGGCGATGACCGCGATTCCTAACGGGCGTTCAGGACGGATCTTGGTCTCTCGCGCCACCTCGGCGATAACCGGGAGCACCGAGTAGGCCACATGGCCTGTACCTGCCACGAAAGTGAACAGATAGGTCACCAGCGGGCTGACGATAGTTACATGCGAAGGATTCTTGCGCAGCAACTTCTCCGCCACGCGCACGAGCCAGTCAAGACCTCCGGCCGCCTGCATGGCTGCCGCCGCCGAGATGACAGCCGCAATCATGAGCATGACGTCAATGGGTGGAGAAGTCGGCTCAAGGCCGAACACAAAGACGAGGATTGCCAGACCTACGCCACCCATGACGCCGAGTCCGATACCTCCGAGGCGCGCGCCGACTATGATGGCGGCGAGCACAAACAATAGCTGGATAATCATGCCTTGTCGTTTTTCGGTTAGATTTAAGTGTCGTCCGGCAGACCATGGTGGAGAGGTGCTGTGTCGTCCTCCGGTTCGTTCACTGTCTTTAACACTTATTAATGTTTTTAATTGTGATTTGTTCACGGGCAGGTATATGTTATTAAACATCTTTTCAACCTTTCTTGCGATATGTGGCGTTAGATAGCTGAAAAAAGGTTATATTTGCCGAATTATTTGGCACCCGCCGCCCCGGAGGGGTTGTTGCGGTGTCAATTAACCATGTAATATACCTTGAATTTAAATATTGGAAAACATGAAAGACAACTGTGAAAAGGGATTCCGTTCGGAATCTGACCTGCTCGGTGCGGTTGACGTGCCGGAGTGCGCCCTTTATGGCGTCCAGACGCTGCGTGGCGTGGAGAACTTTGAGATTAGCCGCTTCCATCTCTACGATTATCCGGAGTTTGTGAAGGGTCTCGCAATCACCAAGCTCGGAGCGGCGATGGCCAACCACGAGCTGGGTCTGCTGTCAGACGAAATGTACGAGGCAATCGCTCAGGCATGCCGCGAGCTGATGGGTGGTGAACACCTCGACCAGTTCCCCGTGGATATGATACAGGGTGGTGCCGGCACATCGACCAACATGAATGCGAACGAGGTTATCGCCAACCGTGCCCTTGAGATCATGGGTCACAAGCGTGGCGAATATCAGTATTGCTCACCCAACGACCATGTGAACCGTTCGCAGTCAACCAACGACGCTTATCCGACCGCGATACATATCGGTATGTACATGGCGCATCTGCGCTTCAAACGCCACTACGAGAAACTCATCGAGGCTTTCCGTCGCAAAGGCGAGGAGTTCCGCAACGTCATCAAGATGGGGCGCACCCAGCTGGAGGATGCCGTGCCGATGACTCTCGGTCAGACTTTCAACGGTTTCGCATCCATCCTTGAAGATGAGATCAAGCACCTCGACGAGGCGGCAGCGGACTTCCTCGTTGTCAATATGGGAGCCACTGCAATCGGTACAGGCATCTGTGCCGAGCCGGGCTATGCCGAGAAGTGTGTTGCCGCCCTCTCTGAGATAACCGGCTGGAACATCACCCTTGCTCCGGACCTGGTAGGTATCACATCGGATACGTCGTCCATGGTAGGCTATTCATCAGCACTGAAGCGTGTGGCCACCAAGGTCAGCAAGATAAGCAACGACCTCCGTCTGCTCGCCAGCGGTCCCCGCTGCGGTCTCGGCGAGATCAACCTGCCCGCACGTCAGCCAGGCAGCTCGATTATGCCCGGCAAGGTCAACCCCGTCATCCCTGAGGTCATGAGCCAGATATGCTTCAAGGTCATCGGTAACGACATGTGCGTTACAATGGCATCAGAGGCAGCCCAGATGGAGCTCAACGCTATGGAGCCTGTCACAGCACAGTGCAACTTCGAATCAGTGGATTTGATGATCAACGGTTTCGAGACACTCCGCATCCGCTGCGTCGAGGGTATAACCGCCAACGAGGACAAATGCCGTTCGTACGTACACAACAGCATCGGTGTAGTGACCGCGCTTAATCCCGTGATCGGATACAAGAACTCGACCAAGATCGCCAAAGAGGCCATGGAGACCGGCCGCAGCGTCTACGACCTCGTGCTTGAGCACGGCATCCTGACCAAAGAGGATCTCGACACCATTCTCGCGCCCGAGAACATGATCAAGCCCGTCAAGCTCGACATCCACCCCAAGAAATAACTTCCCGCTCAGGAAACTTCTCACAAAGTAACTAAATTAATAAAAGGTGTGCCGCCAAAGAAATTGACGGCACACCTTTAGTCTTTTTAGGCGCATCAAGCTCAGTCTTTCCCGATAATACTCCGTATTCTTTCCGGCGTAAGCCCTGTAATCTTCTCTATGCAGGTAGTAAGTTTGTCATCACGCATCGTGTTGATAAATGATGAACTGGGGGAGCTGGCCTTCAAAACAGGTGGGTAGGGGCATAAAAAATTGATTGTCATCCCGACAACCAATCTTGCGTTAACCTTAAAATCTAATACCATGAAAAACTCAATGCAAAATTACAAAATATTTTTGAAACACTGTTTTAAAACATAAAAATTTTCGTTGGTTTTAATATCTTTTAAAACAGCTGAGGCGTTTTCTATATTATTTTAATATATATTAGTATTATATTATACAATCCCATCCTTGGAGGGCGTGGCAAATAAAAGCATTGGATTTATTTGCCGCGTTTATTTGTCCTTCTTGTTTCAGCCGCCGGGTGTCTTAAGCTTTGGCCGCGCTTATTTGTTCCTTAAGCTTCAGACTACGGCTGTCTTCAGCTTTAGCCTCGCTTATTTTTCGCGGGTCAGTGTGTAGTTGAGGGCTGTGGACTCTGGAGTCTGGAGCTGGGCGTTGGTCAAGGTCAGAGTGGAGTCTGACGACGCGAGGAAGTAGAGAGTCTCTCCATTTTCGGAAGTGGCATCGGGCACGAGCTTTATGTAGGATATGCCCGCCTGTTCTCCGGTACCGCTGCCTACGATGAAGTTCCCGCGCGTATTGTATGTCACGCTGTCACGGTATTTAGGAGCTCCGGTCGAGTCGTTGGCTACAGAGTCGGCCACGAGATAGGCTTCCGACAGGTCATACTTGCCCGTCACGCTGTCGTTGGGCGAGCCATAGTCCAGACGCAAAGTGTAGCGTATACCTTCGACATCGGCGGCAGGAAGGATGCCCGTATATGTCTCGCTGCGGTTGCCGTCATTGTCTTTTGAACTCCCGGACTGCGAGCAAGCTCCGGCAGAGAGGAGGGCGACCGCTGCCATGGCTGTGATGATTGTCTTTTTCATAATATTTAAGAATTGTGGCCGCACCGGCGGGTGCCGGGCAGCGGCCATGTGAATAAATCCAAATAATCCTACAAACCAAACGCCCGACACCCCGTAAATGTTTGACATGCTGCAACAGCCTTGAAAATAGTGGCAGACATTATTTTATTTTTATTTTGTGGTTTCGGAATAAATTGCTATTTTTGCGTTCTGATTGGTGGCACGCGGAGATTCACACCTTCCGACGCCATCTATATCGTTAAATTTTTAGCTACTACTTAGTAACCGGTTGAAATATTCACGATTTTAATCCACTCATAATTAAATTATCTTAAGCATTTTCCGGAGGCGGACTGATGAAGCCTGAGCCCCCGACCCTCAGCAGAGATGCCGGGGGAAATCTCGAAAATCTATGGAAGAATCTAAAAAAACAAAGCGTCCGCGCATCGGCACTCCGGGACTCGGTATTCCCTCCGAAAGCGCAGATCATGAAACTCGCTTCGAAAAAGTGAATTACCCCTCTTCGTCTGCATCTAACGAATCCCGCGAGGATGGAGATCAGGGTCATCATGGCTATCAGCAGAGAAATTACGGCTATCAGCAGCGCCCGTACCAGCAGCGTCAGACCGGCTACCAGCGGCGTCCGTACCAGCAGCGTACGCAGGGCGGTTACGGCCAGCAGTCCGACAATGCACAGGCCGGCGACCAGCCGCAGCAGAATTCTTACGGCAACCGTCCCAGCTACGGACAGAACCGTCAGCAGGGTGGTTACAACCAGAACCGTCAGCAAGGCGGCTACAACCAGAACCGTCAGCAGGGTGGCTACGGTCAGCAGCGTCAGCAGGGCGGTTACGGCCAGAACCGTCAGCAGGGTGGTTACGGTCAGCAGCGTCAGCAGGGCGGTTACGGTCAGAACCGTCAGCAGGGCGGCTACGGCCAGCAGCGTCAGCAGGGCGGCTACGGTCAGAACCGTCAGCAGGGCGGCTACAATCAGAACCGTCCCGGCCAGAACCGTCAGCAGGGCGGCTACAACCAGAACCGTCCCGGCCAGAACCGCCAGGGTGGCTACGGCCAGAACCGTCAGCAGGGGGGCTACAACCAGAACCGTCCCGGTCAGAACCGCCAGGGAGGATACGGTCAGAACAACAACTGGAAGAACAATCAGAAGCCGCAGTTCACACCGCGTCCCAAGCAGATTGACTATGTGCTTGAGGATATCGACCCGAACTCGGAGATCCGTCTGAACAAATATATGGCGAATGCCGGTATCTGCTCGCGCCGCGAGGCCGACGAATACATCACCGGCGGAAAAGTGAAGGTCAACGGCGAAGTCGTTACCGAACTCGGAACCAAGATCACTCGCAACGACGTGGTGGAATATGACGACAAGGTCGTTACTCCCGAACGCAAGTGCTATGTGCTTCTCAACAAGCCGAAAGACTGCGTGACAACATCTGACGACCCGAACGGACGCACCACTGTGCTCGACATCGTGAAGAACGCATGTGAGGAGCGCATCTATCCCGTGGGACGTCTTGACCGCAACACCACCGGCGTGCTTCTGCTCACCAACGACGGCGACCTCGCCTCGAAGCTGACACACCCGAAATTCGTCAAGAAGAAAATATATCACGTATGGACCGACAAGGACATCACCGAAGAGGACATGCAGCGCATAGCCGACGGTATCGAGCTTGAGGATGGTGAGATCCATGCCGACGCAATCTCATACGTGAGCGACGACCGCAACCAGGCCGGCATCGAGATCCACAGCGGACGCAACCGTATTGTGCGCCGCATCTTCGAGCACCTCGGTTACCGTGTCATCAAACTCGACCGCGTATACTTCGCCGGTCTCACCAAAAAGAACCTGCCCCGCGGCCGCTGGCGTTACCTCACTCAGGAAGAGGTGAACTACCTCCGCATGGGCGCATTCGAATAATCAATACAATGGAAAAAATTCGCAGAACCACCATAAAGGAGCTTCTGGCCAACCCCGCACCTCACGTTGACACCCGTGTCGACGTGAAGGGCTGGGTGCGCACCCGTCGCGGCAACAAGCATGTGCAGTTTGTCGCTCTCAACGACGGAAGCACCATCAACAACCTCCAGATTGTGCTCGACCTCTCGAAATTTGACGAGGAGTCGCTGAAGCCGGTCACCACCGGATCGAGCATCCATGTGCAGGGCACACTCGTGGCCTCGCAGGGAAAAGGCCAGTCGGTAGAGGTCCAGGCCGACGAACTTGAGGTCTACGGCACGGCAGACCCGGCCACATACCCGCTGCAGAAGAAGGGTCATACCCTCGAATTCCTGCGCGAGAAAGCCCACCTGCGTCCCCGTACAAACACGTTCGGCGCGGTGCTCCGCATCCGTCACGCGCTCGCATACGCAATCCACAAGTTCTTTAACGACAAAGGATTCTACTATTTCCACACACCGCTCATCACAGCATCAGACTGCGAGGGTGCCGGTGCCCAGTTCCAGGTTACCACTCTGCCTCTCGGCGAGCTGCCCATGACTGAGGATGGAAAGATTGACTACTCGCAGGACTTCTTCGGCAAGATGGCCAGCCTCACCGTGTCGGGTCAGCTCGAAGGCGAGCTTGGTGCTACAGCGCTCGGCTGCATCTACACTTTCGGCCCAACATTCCGCGCCGAGAACTCCAACACTCCGCGTCACCTGTCGGAGTTCTGGATGATCGAGCCTGAGATGGCCTTCTACGAGATAGAAGACAACATGGACCTCGCCGAGGAATTCATCAAATACTGTATAAACTACGCCCTTGAGCACTGCAAGGATGACATTGAGTTCCTCGCCGAGCACTTCGACAAGGAGCTTATAGAGCGTCTCCGCTTCGTGGTTGACAACGACTTCGTGCGCCTGCCCTACACCGAGGGTATCAAGATACTTGAGGAGTCAGGCCGCAAGTTCGAGTTCCCCGTTTACTGGGGAGTTGACCTTGCTTCGGAGCATGAGCGTTTCCTTGTAGAGGAGCACTTCAAGCGTCCGGTCATCCTGACAGACTATCCCAAGGAGATCAAGGCGTTCTACATGAAGCTCAACGAGGATGGAAAGACCGTCCGTGCCATGGACGTTCTCTTCCCCAAGATCGGAGAGATCATCGGCGGCTCGCAGCGTGAGGAAAGCCTTGAGAAGCTCACCGCGCGCATCGAAGAGATGGGTCTGACCGGCATGGACTGGTACGTGGACACACGCCGTTACGGCTCCGTGCCTCACTCGGGCTTCGGACTCGGTTTCGAGCGTCTTGTGCTCTTTGTGACCGGAATGCAGAACATCCGCGACGTGATTCCATTCCCCCGTTTCCCGAACAATTGCGAATATTGATGCTAAGAACGGCGGCCGTCATAATTGCAATCCTGTCTCTCCTGCCCCTCGGGGCGGAGAGGCGGGATTCCATCATTGTCAGCCTTGTCACCTGCTGGCCGGGCGCGGAGGTCTACGAGCTCTGCGGCCACGAGGCGTTGCGCACGCGCAGCGCTACGGGCGACCCGCGCATGGACTCTGTGTGGAACTATGGCGTTTTCGACTTTGCCGAACCCAACTTCATCTACCGCTTCGTGAAGGGTGAGACCGACTACATGCTCGCCGGTTATCCTACGCGGCTCTTCATGGCTGAATATATGGCCCAGGGACGCAGGGTAGTTGAGCAGGATCTCAACCTTACCCAGGATGAAGCGTGGAGGTTGCTCGACATGCTGCGTCGCGAGGCCCGTCCCGAGAACCGCACATACCGTTACAATTACGTCAAGGACAACTGTGCCACCCGGATAGTCGACCGCGTTGACCAGGCTACCGGAGAACGTGTGGTCTATCCTGATTCTGTCAAATACGGAACCTTCCGCAACGAGATGCGCGCCTATCACCGCGACTATCCATGGTACCAGTTCGGAATAGATCTCGCGCTCGGTTCGGGCATAGACTACAGCCTTCGCGGCAAGGAGGAGATGTTCGTGCCGCTCGAAATGATGGAGAAATCGGCCGGGGCTCACTTTGCCGACGGCCGACCACTTGTATCGGAGACCCGTACACTGTTCGAAGGTGTGCCCGACGCCACACTCGGACCTACCCACTGGAGCGCGACTCCCTTGGTGTGCTGCTCGGTTTTTCTGCTGATGGTGATGGTGGTCTGCTGGCTGCAATGGCGGCGAAAGACGATTTACCGAGCCATATACAGCCTGTGGTTCGCGTTGCTCGGACTGGCAGGATGCGTCATAGCGTTTCTTGTCTTCATCAGCACTCATGAGGCCACATCGCCGAATCTGTTGATTCTGTGGCTCAATCCCTTACAGCTCATAGTGGCTGTCGGCGTATGGTTCCGCCGCACCTGGCGCGTGCCGACGCTTGTCATGGTTTACTGCAACATAATTTTGCTTACAGTCATGCTGATTGCGTGGCCGCTGCAAACCCAATCGGCCAATCCGGCGTTCTTCCCTTTGATGGGGGCTACATTGTTGTTGGCCGTCATGTATGCAATAATCTCTCCGAAAATCAGTTATAATAACAATCGCAACACGCGCAGAAATGAAGAGGTTAGCAACCTCGGTGCTGGTAGGTCTCGCCACGTTGGGCGCGGCCGCTCAGACGGATCCCGCAAGACCGCGCCTCGTGGTCGGGATAGTCGTTGACCAGTTACGCACCGATTACATAGAGTATCTGCAAAGCTACTTCGGCGAGCGGGGTTTCAAGACCTTGCTCACTGATGCTGTGTATATGCGCGATGTCGATTTCAAGGTTCCGCGCCTTGATGCGGCGAGTGCCACGGCCATGCTCTATACCGGAGCCTATCCGTCCGAGACCGGAGTTCCGGCGGGACTCGTCTATGACACCTCATCGGCGGCTGCCACACCGCGCCTGCCTCTGATAGCTTCAGGGGGAGCCAACATAACCAACGACTCATTCACCCCGGCCGGACTCCGACTCTCGACCATCGCCGACGAGCTCGTGGTCGATGCCGGAGGCGCGGCGCAGGTATATTCCGTGGCCATGGATCCGCAGCAGGCCGTCATCATGGCCGGACATGCCGGACGCGGAGCCGTATGGGTCAACAATTCCTCGGGCAACTGGGCCACGACCTCCTATTACGGAGCGTTGCCATCGCCCGTATCCAACCGTAATTTCCGCAGCTCGCTCGCACAGCGCATCGATACGATGACGTGGCGCCCGTCGGCCGCTTTCCAGCTGGTGCCGGGATTGCCAGAGAAGAAACGTCATAATCCGTTCCGTCATACATTCTCGCGTCAGGACCGCGATGTCTTCAAGAAATTCGCAGCCTCGCCGCTCTCCAACGCCGAGGTGACCGATGTGGCCATCGACCTGCTGCGCAACTTCAACCTCGGAAACAATCCGGGCGAGACCGATATGCTCAATGTGGCATATACCGTCGCCCCGTTCAAATATGTGACCGACGGCGTGACCCGCGCCGAGCTCACGGACTCCTACCTGCGTCTCGACGGACAGTTGGCGCGTCTGTTCGAGGCCGTTGACCGCTGCGTCGGTGCCGGCAACTCCGTAATCTGGCTCACGTCGACAGGATACTGCGACGATGCCGTGCCCGTAGACGAGAGGTTCCGCATACCCGGCGGAGAGTTCTCCGCGCGCCGCGCCCGCTCGCTGCTCAACTCTTATCTCTCCGCCCGTTTTGGTCAGGCCGGATATGTGTCGGCCATCCGCGACGGCCAGGTCTACTTCGACCGCCATGCCATCGAGTCGATGCGTCTCGATGCCGATGCCGTGATCAGCGATGCTCGCGCATTCCTCGTTAAAATGAGCGGCGTTTCCGACGCTCTTACCATCAACGACATACTTTCACCCTCGCAGCCCGAGGAGGCGGCTCTGCGTCTTGCGCTCGATCCCCGCTCGTGCGGCGACATCATAGTCAGGTTCACGCCCGGCTGGAATGTGGTCTATGACGAACAGACACCTCCTGTCACAAAGCAGGTACGCGAGTCGTCGGTCATGACCCCGGCCTTTCTGCGTGCTCCGGGTGTGGCACCGCAGGTCATCACAGACCCTGTAGAGGCCACATCGCTCGCCCCGACCGTTGCCGGGGCAATACGTATCCGTGCCCCGAACGGTGCCCGTTCACGGGGATTGGGACTTAAAAACAAATAGCAGCGGAGCTGCCAATAAAAAGCACAGCCGCAACAGCCGTAAACGACGGCCCGGCTGACACAAAACAGAAATAAAGACAGCATGTTCAACAATATACTCAAGAAAATATTCGGCGACCAGTCAGAGCGCGCCGTGCGCCCCCTCTGGAACCGCCTCAAAACAGAAATAAACCCCATCTCGGAGCAGATCCGCGACATCTCGAACGATGAGCTCCGCGGACGCATTGAAAAAATCAAAGGTGACATCCGTGGCAAAGCCGCCGGCTACAAGAAGCAGATGGATGACATCCGCGCCGAGATCGAGACCCTCGATTACGACAAGCGTGAACCCCACTGGAAGAAAATCGACGAAATCCGCGAGGAGATGTTCGCAGAGTATGCCCGCGACCTCGATGCCGCCCTTCCCGAGGTGTTCGCCGTGATCAAGGAGACTGCTCGCCGTTTCAAGGAGAACGACACAATCGAGGTGACGGCTACCGACGCAGACCGTCGTCTCGCAGTGGCAGGCAAGGACTTCGTGACAATCGATGGAGACAAGGCTATCTACAAGAATGAGTGGGTGGCCGGTGGAAACCTCATGAAGTGGGACATGATGCACTACGACGTGCAGCTCATCGGAGGTATGGTGCTCCACGGCATGATGAACAACGGCAAGGTCACCAACAACATCGCCGAGATGGCCACCGGTGAGGGTAAGACCCTCGTGGCGACACTCCCGGTATTCCTCAACGCCCTCACAGGCGAGGGTGTGCACGTGGTGACTGTCAACGACTACCTCGCCAAGCGAGACTCCGAGTGGATGGGTCCGTTGTATCAGTTCCACGGTCTCACCGTGGCATGTATCGACAAGACCGAACCCAACTCCGAGGAGCGTCGCGAGGCTTATGCGAGCGACATCACATTCGGTACGAACAACGAGTTCGGTTTCGATTACCTGCGCGACAATATGGCCACTCAGACCCAGGACCTCGTGCAGCGCGAGCAGCACTACTACGCTATTGTCGACGAGGTTGACTCGGTGCTTATCGACGATGCCCGTACACCGCTCATCATCTCAGGTCCCGTTCCCAAGGGTGACGACCAGATGTTCAACGAGTTCAAGCCCAACGTGGAGAAGGTTGTCAACGCACAGCGCAAGCTCGCCCAGCAGCTCCTTCTCGAAGCCAAGGAAAAGATTTCCAAGGGTGAGACCGAGGAGGGTGGACTCGCGCTCTTCCGCGTCTACAAGGCACTTCCCAAGCATAACCCCCTGATTCGCTATCTCTCTGAGGATGGTATCAAGCAGCTCATGCTCAAGGTCGAGGCCAAATATATGGCCGACAACAACCGCGAGATGCCCAAGGCTGTAGAACCCCTCTTCTTCGTTATCGACGAGAAGAACCACTCTATCGAGCTTACCGACAAGGGTATCGAGGTGCTGACCGGTACGACTTCTGACCCCGAGTTCTTCATCCTTCCCGACATCGCGGCACAGCTCAGCGCCGTCGAGAACGAGGACCTCACCACCGAGGAGAAGCGCGAGAAGAAAGACAACCTGCTTCAGAATTATTCAATCAAGGCGGAGCGTGTCCACACCGTCAACCAGCTCCTCAAGGCTTACACACTCTTCGACAAGGATGTAGAGTATGTGATCGACGATAACAAGATCAAGATTGTCGATGAGCAGACAGGCCGTATCATGGAAGGTCGCCGCTATTCCGACGGTCTCCATCAGGCTATCGAGGCAAAAGAGGGAGTGAAGGTCGAGGCCGCCACCCAGACCTACGCAACCATCACGCTCCAGAACTACTTCCGTATGTACCGCAAGCTGGCCGGTATGACCGGTACGGCTATGACAGAGGCCGGCGAGTTCTACGATATCTATAAACTCGACGTAATCGAGATTCCGACAAACCGTCCCGTAATCCGTGACGACATGAACGACCGCGTGTACCGCACCAAGAAGGAGAAATACGCGGCCGTGATCCAGGAAGTCGAGGATATGGTCAAGGCCGGACGCCCCGTTCTGGTCGGTACAACCTCGGTCGAGATTTCAGAGCTTCTCTCCAAGATGCTCAAGCTCCGCAAGATTCCCCACCAGGTGCTCAATGCCAAGCTCCACCAGCAGGAGGCCGACATCGTGGCCAAGGCCGGACAGACAGGAACCGTGACCATCGCCACCAACATGGCAGGTCGTGGTACCGACATCAAGCTCTCGCCCGAGGTCAAGGCTGCCGGCGGTCTCGCCATCATCGGTACCGAGCGTCATGAGTCACGCCGCGTGGACCGTCAGCTCCGTGGTCGTGCCGGACGTCAGGGAGACCCGGGTAGCTCGGTGTTCTTCGTTTCGTTCGAGGATACCGTGATGCGTCTCTTCGCCAACGACCGCGTGGTCAAGATGCTCGACCGTCTCGGATTCCAGGAAGGAGAGATGCTTGAGAACAGCATGGTCACGAAGAGCATCGAGAATGCCCAGAAGCGCGTCGAGGAGAACAACTTCGGTATCCGCAAGCGCCTCGTGGAATATGACGATGTGATGAACGCCCAGCGTAACGGAGTCTACTCGCGCCGTCAGAACGCCCTGAAGGGTGAGCGTATCGGCATGGACATCGCCAATATGGTCTACGAGCTGAGCAATGAGATTGCCAACGGCTCTTATGTTGACTTCAACGACTTCTCCGAGGAGGTCAACCGTGCCCTCGCCCTTGAGGTGCCCTTTACCGAGGAGGAATATGGCAAGCTCGACACCGCCGAGATTACTGACCGTCTGGCCGAGGCTGCCATGGAGACTCTCGCCCGCAAGAAAGAGAAGATTGCTCAGGGTGCCGCACCTTACGTCAAGGAATTTGTCGAGGAGCGCAACGCCAACGGTCCTATCGGTGTGCCGATGACCGACGGCCGTCGCATGTTCAACATCCGTGCCGACATCAAGGAATGCTACGAGAATGAGTGCAAGCCACTCGCCAAGGCTTGGGAGAAGGCGGTTCTTCTTTCTTCGATTGACTCCTGTTGGCAGGAACAGCTCCGCGAGATGGACGAGCTGCGCAAGTCTGTGCAGAACGCCACCTATGAGCAGAAAGACCCGTTGGTAATCTATAAGATCGAGGCATTCGAGCTCTGGAAGAAGATGCTCTGGGAGATGAACTCCAAGTCTGTGGCAACGCTGATGCGAGGACGTCTTGCCGTTCCCGACTATGCCGAGGCCAAGGCAGCCGAGGAGGCACGCCGTCAGGCCATGGCCGAGCAGGAGGAGGCTCGTCGCCGTGCCGCTACATATTCAGCTCCGCAGAACACCACGTTCACGCAGGGCAATGTGCGCCCCATGCCGAATCCCTACGCGAACTACAGCACCACTCACGAGACCTACGAAGGAGAGACTGCACAGCGCGAGGCAGCGAAGAACGTGAACCGTCCGGCATCGAAGCCGAAGCCCCAGCCCGCGAAAGCCGACCCGAAGGTAGGCCGTAACGACCCATGCCCCTGCGGCTCCGGCAAGAAATACAAGAACTGCTGCGGAAAAGGCCAGTAGGCCTTAGGTTTTAGGCTTTAGATTTTAGGTTTTAGAGCTTAGGCTTTAGAGTTTAGGTATTAGGCCTTAGTTTTTAGAATTTATAGCCTGAGTCAGATATCAGATTCGTGGAAGCCGCGTAGCGGTTACACGGCGTTAGGCACGGGTGAAAATTGGAACCAGTCCGTTTTCACCCATGTAAATCAAAATATTATAAATTTTCCGCGACTCAAAGCCATTGGCTTTGAGTCGCGGAAAATTTATAATTGGTAAATACCTTAATGTTACTTCGTCTGTGCCTGTTTATTGAGGTCGGCGGGGAGCAGGCGCGAGCCGTAGGAGCATAGCACGGTCAGGGCGGCCATCACGAGGAAGACTATGGCGGTCGAGTGGCGGATGTCACCGAGTCCGACCAGCGGTGATACCGCTGCACCGAACACGTAGCCGCCGACACCCAATATCGCCGAGGCAGCTCCGGCATTGGTGCGTCCCTCGTTCATGGCTAATGTGTTGCCCACGGTGAATATCATGCCCATCGAGAAGAGCATCGGAAGGAGGGTGCATTCATATGCCCAGAAGTCCCTGATAAAGAATAGTGCCAATGCTTCGACGGTTGTCGCGAGCATAAGTACCCAGCCCCCGACCCATGCGGCTCGTTTCAGCACCTTGAACTTCAGAGCGAACATCGCTCCGGCTGCGGTGAACAGTGCGTTGAACCCCATGAAGAGACCGAACTTGAGTTGTGAGAAACCATATATCTCCTGCATGATAAATGGTGCCGAGGCGGTGTAGGCGAACAGCAGGCCGAGTGCCGCTCCCTTAAGCATGACATGCGTCATGAAGGGACGCTCTTTCAGCAGGGGCACATATTCGTTGAACATGTCGCGCAACGGACCTTTCTCACGACGCGACGGCGGAAGCGATTCCTTGTAAAAGAAACTGACCACAACCAGCAGTCCGGCCAGCCCTGCCAATACCCAGAAGATTCCCTGCCAATGGATTGACTCACCCAGGAAACCGCCAAGCACAGGGGCACTTGCCGGAGCGAATCCGTTGATTGCACCGATAAGAGCCATCATCTTCGCCAACGGACGTCCGCCATATATGTCGGCGGGAACAGTACGCGATAGGAAATAGCCGCCCGAGGCCCCCAACCCTTGAACGAACCTCCAGCCGAGGAATGCATGGATGGTAGGGGAGTAGACCGATGCTATCGCGCCGATGATGAACACACCGAGCGATATGAGCAACACAGGTTTACGCCCGTAGCGGTCGCTGAGCGGCCCGAGAAAAATCTGACCTACGGCCAATCCTGCCATGCCGGTTGTGAGTCCCAACTGAACGACCGACACGGTGCAATGGAAGAACCGCCGCATCGCCGGAAGTGTAGGGATATACATATCGTTGACAAACGAACCGAACGCGCTAAGCATCACCAGATACCCGATGAGGAACATGTAGTAGCCTCGCCCGTTGGGGTATTGCGCGGTGTTGGGAGCGGAAGCCGTGACCGGAGCGGAAGCCGTGACCGGAGCGGAAGACTTGCTGCCAGTGGTAGGGGATTGATTGGAATTAGTTTCGGGCATAGCTTACCAGATATATAGCGGGTAGATTGTGAGATAAGTGAAAGTGCTGAAAATCAATCCGAAGATGAAATAGCATATAATCCATGCGAGAGAAATCCAGAATCCGCACCAGGCGAGACCATTGTTGCGGTAACCGAGGCCGATGCAGGAGAAAACAGCACCGATAAGCCAGAACAGACCGCCCAGAATCGGCAGCCAGCAGAACACGGCACCCAGACATGCGAAAATAAATCCGATGGCGCCTATCGAATTGGAACTTGTGTTAGCCATAGCAGTAAATTTTAATATCTTACACTAAAACAATTCCCACCTCAAATAGGTTGACCACCCGCCGAATCCCGGTTTATATGTGAAGTTTTAGATTTTAGATTTTAGGCTTTAGGTTTTAGAGTGCATAATTTAGGAATGTCTTCGGTACTATATGATAGCGCAGAGTCGGAGGTACCGTCAAAGTGCCTGAAAGGCACTCGGAGATTGATAGCCGGAAGCATACGCGCCTGAAAGGCACGGATGCTTCCGGTAAGGAGATAATCGTATATGTGTCTGAAAGACACCTCGTTTCAATTGCCCCTACTTTATCGGGAAGATATGTCACAAGGTGTCTTGCAGACACATATCACATCACTTCTTTCCCGGAAGCACCCCACGTCTTTCAGACGAGGTGTGCATCCGGCTATCAATCTCCCGATGCCTTGTCAGGCATCCTGACGATACATTAACACCTTGTATATCTTAGATTTTAGAATCGTTTGAAGAGCTTCTGCGCTTTCCCTGCCATTTTTGCGATGAGTAACCGGGCATCTGCTCGGTTGCGAATGAAAATTTCTGCGTGGCAGAAAAAGTCTGTCAGATAAACCGGGCTTACAAAAAAACTGCGCGGGACTTGGGCAAGTCCCGCGCAGTCGCGTTAGTGGTCGGTGTTGGTAATTGACTGTGTGTCGTCTTAAAACCTATATATACAACTTATTATTGGGTTTACGGTTTGCGTCCGTGTATGTTATCTCAGAAGAGAACCTTCTCAGACTTCGAACCTGTCACCTTGATGTAGAGACCATTGGTCGGATTCTCGACACGCACACCCTGGAGGTTGTAGTAAACCGGTGCTACTGTCTCGAAATCTGACGATTCACTTCCGAAAATCTCCTCTACGCCGGTGGCGACACCGTTTTCGAGCACATAGTAATGGTCTGTACCCTTGAGCTTGATCTCATTACTGTCATCGCCGACTGTGGGCAGAGCCGGAACATAGACTGAATAAGGATTGAAGCTTGCGGCACGTGCGGCAGTGCTTGTTCCTGCCTTCGGAGAGTATGTGAAACGGAACTGTACATATGCGTTAGAAAGACCGGCAGGAATTTCCTTGCGCTTGAGCTGAGCATCGTTTGCTGCGGCAGCCTCAGCCTCTTTCTTGATACGCCAGTTGTTCTTTCCATACACATCCATAGCCTCTACACCCCACATCGAATGATTATAATGCTCGGTGGTGAGTTCAACCCAGCCCTTCTCGTCATTTGAAGTCTTGCTGATGGGATGGATAGTGTTGTTATCCTCGGCATCGAGAGCTACGACGTTATAGTTGCGGTCGTAGGTGTAGACACGGTATTCAACTTTGACGTCACAAACATTTGCGAAATCCTCTGTGTTGACGTGCATGTGTATGCCATCGAAGAAATACAGGTTCTGGAGACCGAGCGGTGTCCAGTAAGGATACTTCACGCCATCTTCCTCGCGGTAGCTGTTCTCGTCGGCTGAGTTGCGGAATGCAACTGCAAACTTGGTACCGGCAGGGCAAGCGAAGCCATTAGGCACTTTTGCATACCATATATTGCGGCCGCTGATTTCCACACCGTTTGAGAGCTTGCCGGCTGTAAGGTCTGTGACAAGCTGCTCGTCAGCATTCGGAAGCCATGCGTTGATTTCTTCTGAAGTCAGACCTTCGATCTCACCGAACGACTTTCTTTCCATCTTGTAACCGTTGGCATTGAAATCTGTGCCCTCGGTGTAGTTCATGTGGTTCTTGTCGTCATTTATATTTGATGCGGTGAACGAGTTGTTGTTGCCGTATTCAACCTTATTGAAAGGAATATAGTAGTTGTTGGCATTAGGCTTCTCGGAGTTGATATGAGCACGGAGCTGCTCATGGTCCCTGTCACCCGTGCGGTCGTAGAAGATATAATAATCTACCTTCTTGCCCAGTACCATGATGACCGGTTTACCATTCAAGTCAGGATTGAACCAAATCTGAGCCTCCTTTACAGCATTACACGGGAGATGTATATTCTGTCCCTCACTATGACTGACCTCATATTCGGTTCCATTCTCATCTACAGGTACACAATCAGCGATATATTCTTTAAATTTTGCCTGTCTTGCTTCATCGCTAAGGTTGTCATTATCTCTGCGGACAGCCACCTTATGGCAATATGTGCCACCGCCTGCCCATGAGTTACCATCGAAAATCTGGAACTGGCCTGCCAGCATGCCGTCGGGGAAGTCAGAGAACTTGTACCAGCCGTCATTCTCGTCATATTTGAATTTCCAGCTGTCGCGACCCGGAATGTTACCATATCCCTTTGTCAGGAAAGTGTAGTCGATACCTGCGGAGGTTTCATTTCCATTCTCATCATAGTTGGTGCCATAAGTACCATCATCGTTTTTGGTGAACGCCTTTGAGAACCACTGGTTGAGGTCGCCGATAAAGTAGTAGTCCTTTCTCGGTTGTTCCATCTTTTCAGTGAGTTTGGCGGTGAATACAACCTGAGACTCTGAGCAGCTCACGATTGTCAACTCGTACCCTTTGTAAGCAGGAACTGTAAAGATGGAGTTTGTGTTATATTTGGCAGTAAACTCTCCGTCAGCGATGCTTGCACTACCATCTGGCCCAAATTGTTTCTTGTCATCGTTTTTGAAAGCAAAGCTGCGTTCTCTCTCACTGGGATTTATTTTAATGACCTGATTGACCGATATATAGTTGGTTGCATTATCCCAGCCGCTAACCATTCCCTCGAAGCCGTCCAGCGGGTCTCCAGCAAGGTAGATGTTGGATACAGATACAGAAACAGGATAGACCTTGATTTTTACAGGATTCCAACCCTGATTTCCGTCCTGAACATATACCTCGACATTCAATTCATTATCGGTGTCGAGAATGAGTGCAAAATCCTCCTCGTAGATATCCTGTTCTTGTTCACTGCCGTTGAATTTTACTTGGAATTCTGCCTTTCTGCCGTATCCATAGAATTGTTCAGCTTTGTCGTCAGATGCTTTAACATTGAAATTGAGCCCTTTTTGACCAGCAGGAATTTTGCCTGAGTAACATGAGCCATTCCATGTCAGATTGTAGTTTCTGCTTCCGTTATATTCTACAAGCGAATAGCTGTTCCATCCGTTGGCAGAAATACCGAAAGCCAGTAGTGCCACAACCATTAATAATGGCCGTATGGCATTCTGAATCAGTTTTTTCATTTTCTAAAATGATTAAAAGTTATTAGTTGATTTTGTTTGAGTTTTCATTTCGGCGGCGGTATTCGCATTGTCGTTGTCTTGCGGAGGCTGCCGCATGCCTCCGCAAATCCCTAATCCTTCTCATTAAGGATTGTGAAGTATGGAAGTTCCGGGTGTTTTGGGTATGATGATTTGGTGCTATGGCTCAGGATCTCTTTATAATGTGGGGCAATGCCGCACGGATAGCGGCCTGCGTGGGATAAAAAAGGGTAACTTATTGCATATGAAAAGAGAGACGCAAACCAAAAATTTGCCAAATATTCACAAAATTGTGCAAAAAAACTCCTTGATTTGTTGCACGGATATAAAAAAATCCTTAAATTTGCATCGCATTCAGGTCCTCCCGGCTCGTGAGCCGGACGCACGATTATATCGGTCGGCAAAAGTCTCGCCAAAACTTGTTCATTACCCTCTAATCATTCATGACTTCCCGGCAATGAACAATATAGCGGGTCCGGTGCCACCGGTGGCTCGCTTGGATTGCTGCATGCCGCCATGTCTCGTGCAGACAATGACGTTCAAACCTACTTGAATATCGGCAACGCCGGAATGTAACCTGTTCAAACCTACATGAGTATCAACTTTAATCACTCGATATAAAAGATGAAGAAATAACGGAAAGGGATTCTCAGCAAGGATTAGGATATCCGTATTGCAACGGCATGAAGACATATGCGCCCCGAAGGACACACAATGTCAAATCTCAATTGCCGGAGGTTATGCATCAAGCTGATGCATAGACATGTGCGGGGCAAGAAAAATCCTTAATGAGAAGGATTAGGGAAAACAACTCAGTAATGGCGCGGATTGGAGATTAGCCGTTGCGCGTAACCTACGATGAAAACTCAAACCAATATCAACTAATAACTTTTAATCATTAAAACTTCAAACCTTATGAAAAAGCTTTCAGTTTTACTGACGTTGCTGATGGCTTTCATGTGTGTGCCGTTGGCTAATGCATGGGATTTCTATTATGACAATCCCATTACGCAGATATTCAACGAATCCGCATCGAAAGACCTCGGTCAACTTCAGACACGCGAGGATGGAGGATACAAATATTATTTTGTAGACTTCACTCCAGAATCTGATTCTGACATCGAATTCAAATTCGTGTTTAACAATGGCAACGGTTCAACTTGGTGCGGTGCCGAAGAAACAGTAACTTCAGGTTCTGGCTGGGTATCCTTGACTACAGAGGACCAAAGTAAAAAAAATAAGCTCACCGGTCTCACTTCGGGAGTATCGCACCGTTTGGAAATACGAGTTGCGGACAGCAAAAAGGATGTTGTCGAAGCTAAATTAGCTAAAGTCACCGGTGACGTAACTACAGGCTCAAAAGACTACTATCTGTGGAGCAACATCGGGGGCAATTGGACAACAACCGGTATTAAATTCTCCGGTTCACCTCTTACTTGTACCGTAGAAAATCCCGGAGGATACGATTTTGGTATCAAAGTCACCAATGCAAATGCTGCACCCGATGACGGAGATCCCTGGTACATTACCAATCCTCAAAACATAACTCCATCATATGACGGAGTTACAGACTATGCATTAGAATCTGCAAGCCAAAAAAACGGACAATTCAATAATTCTATCAACGCTGGGAGATATACGCTGATTCTCTCGGTTGATGACAATGACAACCCTGTCAAATTGACGATAGTCGGACCCAATGGCTCATTGGGTACTCTCGGAGGGGCCTACACCATCCATGCTGTCAACCAGTGGGGTGAGCCTGTGACCGGCGACTTCGGTCTCTCTGAGAACGGCGATGTTTTTGTCGGCACTGTCGACTTCCGCACCGGTCTGATGACTGCAACCGAGTTCGTAATCAACTACACAAAAGACGGGCGCACTTACTCTTATTCTGTAAACGAGGGTAACACCACCGCTTCCGCATTCCAGACAACAACTTTCAGCTCACTGAAGGTGGACGGCACCCCGTTCCGCATGACTGCCGGCGCAAAAGCGGTCGCCACTTTCACTCTCGCAGTCGATGAAGAAGGTTTCCCGACCGCGCTCACAGTAGCACCCTTCGCTCCGCTGCCCGACGGCTATTGCCCCGAGACTCTCTACATCTGGATTGACGGCACTCCCCGTGCAATGAATTTTGACGAAAGCACCAAGCGCTTCAATTACAAATACAACTACACGGCCAACTCAAACCTTGCCTTCTCCTTCTCCGAGAAAGATGGTCAGAACTGGCTCGACCGCGGCGTGCTCTTCTTCAACAACGCCGACGACAATCTGGTGAAGCACGCTCCCGTCGAGATCTACAACATGCGTACACGCGACGAGGATCCCAACCACTACTTCCGCTTCAGCAACAGCGAGGATGATCCCCTGAACATCATCGTTGACTTCAGTGGCTCGCCCGCAACTGTCGAGGCTTGCACCGACCCGGTCAATAACCATACCGTTTACTTTATCGACAAGAGCAACGGCGCAAAGGGAGATGTGCTGGCACACTTCTATCGCACAGAAAACAATCAGCCTGTCATTTACAAAGCGTGGACAGATCCGGCCCAGAAGATGACAGACACATACAGCTATGTCAAGGTTGACAACAATTACTATCCTGTCTATTCCTACACATTCAAATGGAAGAATGAGGCACAGAACGTAATTTTCCACTTTGCAGACGATTCACAATTTAATGCTGAATACGTACGGGGAGCATATTACTACATAGATGGCGACAAGGCAATGATCGAGGAGAATCCGCAATTCGCTGACAAGCCTTCGACCGCTGTAGGTGAAGTGCCCTCGAACCTCTGGCTGCGTGTGTTCCGCAACAATGTCACCTATGAATATGAGATGACCTATGACAAGGCCGGCAAATTTACAGGTATTGTTCCCGGAAGCAGCGCCGACACATATTTCAGGATGAATGTAAAGAATGACAACGGCACCCTTATCAAGACATATGGCGCACCGTCTAAAGACTATCCTATTTCATTCAATGACACAAAGGCCGACGAACTTGCCGCACATCAGAATCTCAACATCTATGACAATGATTCAGAGAGCGGAACATACAAAGGCGACTTCCATACACTGAACGTCAATGACAACGACAAGTGGGAGGGTGACTTCTATGTGATCGCTGACTTCACGACCGAGCCCCGCACCATCACCGTAATGCCGGCATACTACTTCATCGGCGACCAGAACAAGTGGTTCTCGAAAGAGTTCGACGGCGACCCGACGCAAGGCATCAATGCCACCGAGCGCGACAACAACAAGGCCGCATGGGTGTTCGAGCCTGAATGCAAGAACGGCAAGTACACCGGTTGGTACATGTTCAACAACTTCCCCGACGCGGAGAAGCGTCTGCTCGGCCAGTTCCAGATCTTCAACGGTATGGACTGGAATGAGAAATCTACATTCTCTCACACCATCAAAATCGCAGACAACGACTGGACCAACGCACAGTACAAGCTCTACTACGACCGCAAGCTGCAGATAACCCAGGATGGCGAAGAACAGAAGTACAACACCGTGCGCCGCGGCCAGGGTCAGAATCTCCACATGCCCTGCAACGCTGTACAAGGAGCCACAATTCTCTTCAATCCTGCCACCTCGCAGATTGTTGTCATGGGTACAAAGCGTGACTACTTCATTTTCTACAACATGTCGCTCGACATGAACAACCCGCAGCTCCGTGCCCACATCAACTCCGAGAAGCCTAACCACAACAACTACTATCTCCCCTTCAACACCGTTGAACGGGTGGTCAACGGCAATACCGAGTCAAAGCAGTTCTATGCCGGCGACCCCGACCATATGAACAATACCGCATCGGAGGCATGGGACGAGAACGGTAAGGCTATGTACCACATGGATCTCCTCAAGGCGTATGCCAACGGAGAGCTTGACCAGATCTTCGCTATGGCGCCCGACGTGAGGACTGCCATTGAAAATGGAACCCTTCCCAACGGCCGCAAGCTCAAAGAGGGTGAGGAAATATGGTTCGCCAAGATTCCTAACGGTTTCGCAAATCCGGCCGGTACGAAGTTCGCCGTTGCATTCCGCAACTCTCAGGATCCCGAGAACTACCGCGACGGTGAGAAGAAGGAACTTCCGTTCTGGACACCGCTCGGCGCCGAGCACCTCTACTTCTTCGATGGCCGCATCCACGTCCATCTGAATACGGAGAAATCTTTCTCTGACGAATATGACACCCAGGTATCATATCGCGTATATTCATACGACATCGACTACAACACGGTTCTCCTCCACCCCGATTGGAAAAACAAGAGCACGGAAGAGATGCTCGTGAAGCTCGTGGAGAAAGGACACCGTCCGACAGCCGAGACCAACACCATGCACGATGATTGCTGGGTGACTCTCACTGACAACCACATCGAGGGTACATGGGAATCAGCAGCCGAGGCATCTGAGACATTCGGCAGGGACAGCTGGCGTATCGCTCTTGATTCAGAGGTTGCAGCAGCCGACAACAGTGAGGTCAGCCGCAAGGAAATCCCCGGAGCATACGGTTCAGCCTATGTACAGTTCCGCATCAGAATCGCACCCAAAGGCCAGCTCAACGCCCAGGGACGCGCTGCAGCTCCCTCGTTCCAGCAATATGATGTCTACTATCCCGAGTTGCCGACCATCGGCCAGAGCGAGGACGAGAAGCGTATGAGCGGTAGCGACTACTATCTCGTGACAGATGACAGCGGTGTCTGGACAGCAGTCAAGGATATTCTCGACGACATGTACGACAACGGCAACATCGACGACAGCGATGCGGCACCCGTCTACTACAACCTCCAGGGCGCACGCGTGGAGAATCCTGACAAGGGCATCTACATCAAGGTGACCGGCTCGAAGTCGGAGAAGGTTCTCTTCTGACCCCTGATGTACCTGATAAAGACGACTCAGAAATAGGTTGTATATATATGTAGGAAGTAGCTGTTGACTTGAAACGCTACGACGCACACGGTCAATTACCAAAACCAACCACTAACGCGACTGCGCGGGGCTTGAACAAGTCCCGCGCAGTTTTTTGTAATCCCGTCACGTTTGACCGGGATTAATGGAATGAGTCACTAAAGTTATTCATCTCAATGTGCGATACGGATTTTTACGGCACGGTTGCCGGTCACGCGGATGTAGATGCCGGGTGCGGCCGGAGCATCTATCTGCTGGCCCTGGAGGTTGAACCAGATGGCCTCTGCCGGTTCGGTCGCATCGGTATCGATGTCGCTGACGGCCGTCGCTGTCTCCACGCGCAGCTGACGCTTGGCCCAGTCAACCACGAGCAAATAGCGGCCATTCTTGGCATAGAACGCCTTGGCAGCCTCAGGATTCGGGCTTTCGGTGAGAGCGAGGGTCGAACCCACGTTGACCTCGGTGTCGATAGCCGGGGCGAAACGGTTGCCCGCCACATTCATGCCGTCCCAGTCGGAGGCAAGATTCAGAGCGAACGAGAAGTAACCCACGGTGGCCGTAGCCAACGTACCTTTGACCTCGACCTCCTTGCGGAACTCGCTGCCTGACTTCTGCATCTCCACTCCGTCTGACGGGCTCCATGCGTTGCCGTCAACCTCGCCTATGATGTAGAGGTGGTCGGGAAGTTCCGGCTGCGGGTCATCTCCCCCACCGCCGCCGACCTCGGTCTTGGTCCACACGCAATAGTCCGTGCCCGAAGCCTTGATGTCGCTGTTGCTGTAGCCGTCGGGCGACACCATGGCCGAACCGATCTTGACGACAGCCTTGCCCTTTGTGCCGGTAATCTCGGCCATGTAACAGTCTCCCTGATATTTCAGCACCTTCACCGCCGACATGTTGTGGATGCCGCAGGCGTTGCGGATCTCGATCAGACGCTGTATGGCGGCCTTGTTCTGCTTGTAATGGGGAAGGAACACGCAGGGAGTGCCTGGACTGAAGAGTATGAATGCGTTGGCCGCAACGACATTGCCGTTGAATTTCGAGCCGTCGCGATAGGTATCGTGGTTGTCGACGAAAGTCACTGCATAGCGCGGATAGCCGAAATGAATCATGCCGGCAGGCTGGGGATTAGTGCCGTTGGCGAGCCATACGAGCTTGGTCATGTCGCCCGACGAGAAAGCCTCGTTGATGGCATACTTGCAGGGGAAGTCGAAAGCTGCCGAAGTCTTGCCCGTGGCCTCGATCCAGCCCTTTACCGCGTCGTAGTTGCTGTCCCAGTATTCACCGACAGAGAACTCCACGTTGGCATAGCGGTTATAGATGCCCGTGTACTGGCCGCCGTAGCCCTTCACCATGTCGTAGCGCATACCGGCATAGCCATACTTCTCCTGAAGGCATTTCACGTAGTTCTTGCAATTGTCCTGCACATTAGCGTTGGTATGGTCGAGGTCGCGGCAGCCGTCGAAGTCGTCGCCCGTGTCGGGTGCTCCGGTCGGCTTTGCCTGGCCTGAGGCATTGCGCACCTCGTCGGTGGAGCATATGCCCTCCGGGCCTATCTTCCATGTGCGGCCGTTCCACTCCTCGGTCGGGAAGTCGGTCCAATTGGTCACTCCGTTGCGGTGGTTGATCACGCAGTCGGCTATTATACCGGTGCCCTTAGCCTTGAAAGTCGAGATCATCGACAGGAGCTGGGCCTCGGTGCCGAACGATGAGTTATGGTTGGTGAACCAGTACTGGGGCATATAGCCCATGTTGTTGCTGCTGCCGCAGCGGCCCGAATTGGGCACCCAGATCAGGCTGAAATAGCGCGACAGTTCGTCGGCCTGAGCCTCAAGGTTGGTCCACTTGGTGTCGGTGTAAGAGTCCCAGTAGAAACCCTGGAGCATCACACCCTGATAATTCTCCGGCCATCCGAGCGCGCGGGCATCGGAGCCGTGGAGAGCGGCGAAAGCCATCAGCATCGCCGCAGTCAGCTTGGAAAAAGATTTGTTCATATTGATTAATTGGTTAGCGGGATTAATCGGGATTAATCGAGATTAATCGGGGTTAATCGAGATTAGTCGGGATTAATCGGGAGTTATCGGGATTTATCGGGATTAATCGGGAGGAATCGGGATTAATCTTGAGAAGGGGGAGGCATCCGGCCTCATTATGCAAAATTAGCACATAGTTTTGAAAATAAAAAGAAACCGCGCGGGTCTTTTGAACCCGCGCGGCTATTTCGACAGATTATCCAATCAGAATCAGATAACCACTTATCCGATCAGAATCAGATAACCACCTTTGTGTTAGCTACGATATAGAAGCCCTTTGAAAGCTCGTAGTAGTTGTAGCCTGCAGTGACAGGGAGAGTCTGCACTGTGCCGTCGATCTTCACGGCCTGTACCTCGCAGTCAGCATCGGAGTAGATTACCAGACGGCCACCCTGTGCGAACACCTTGAGGCCATAGAGAGTCTCGATGTTGACAACGTTAGACTCGCCATAAGTCTGGTTGGTATAACCGCTGAAGTTGTAGATACCACCGTCGTAGAGAACGAAGCCTTCGGTCTGTTTACCGTCGCCGTTGAAGATAATCATAGCGTTGCTGAGACCTGATGCTGGAGCTGTGAAAGAGTATTTGTAGAGAGTCTTACCCTTCCAGTCTACAGTCTCGGTGAGAGCCTTGCCGGGCCATGCGCCTGAGAAGGCATTGCTTCCGGTGTAGGTGTCATCCCAGCAGTATGCGTTGACACTGCTCCAGTTCTGTGTATTCTCGAAGTATGCTGTGATTGTCTCCTCGATCGGGCCGTCAACCTTGGTGTAAGTGAAGGCTGCGCGGGTCTCGCCTACCTCGTTCTTCGCATAAGCGTTGATTGTGGTTGTTGAGGTGAGAGTGATCGGGCCGGTGTACTTGGTGCTCGAAGCCGAAGCCTGAGAGCCGTCGAGAGTGTAGTAGATGTCGGTTGCGGGAGAAACAGTCAGAGATACTGTGAGCGACTCGTTGAACTGCTTGCCCGATGCCGGGTTGGCATAGATGCTCGGAGCCTTCGGGCCGGGAGTAACCTCGATTGCAGAAGCGCTGGTCGCACCGTCATACTCGAAGTATGTATCCTCAGATACGCCTGTGATATCAGCTGTCTGCTGGCCACCACGGTTGAAGATTATGCTGACAGGATCGGAAGAATCAAAAGTGTGGTAGTAGAAAGTGCGGCCGTCAACCTCGGTGGTCTCGGTGAGGGCCTTTCCGGGCCATTCACCGGTAAGTTTACCACCGTCATTCCATGAGTAGAGGTTTGTACCTGAGATGTCAGCACCGTTCTTGCCGGTAACATAGACTGTGATTACGGCGTTGGGGTCAACCTTCTTATAGGTGACAGTACCGCTGTACTCGTCAGCACCCCATGTAACAGAGACTGCATCGCCGTAGTTCATTCCTGAACCGACAGTGAACTGCTTGCTCTCGCCGGGTGTGAGGTCAACCTTGGTATTGCCGCCGACCTTAAACCAACCTGTTGTGGCATCGCTGCTCAGAGCGGCGGTAACAGTAAGAGTCTCGGTCTTGAATGTTCCTCCGGCGGGAGAGAATACAACAGTTGCATGCTGCGACGGATCGAAAGGTTCGTCATCACGCACTGTTTCGGTATCGTCGGCTTCCTCGTTTCCGTCATAAGAGAGCTGCGTAGCCATAACGGGAGCTGCGCCATAGAGGAACTGGCTGTCATCACCGATTTTACCGGGGCCATCGAGCACATAGATTCTCATGTTGCCCTGACCTGAACAAGAAGCGGTAAGAGTACCGTTGTTGACAGTCTTGACATCACCTGTGATGGCATCGCGGTATGTACCGTTGAGCACACCTGTGAAAGTAGCATCACCCGAGATTGTCACCAGCACATATGAATCAACGCCATCAGCGGTATAGCGACGCTTGAAAGCCATATTGCCGGAGCAACCCTCAGTAGAGTACTGACCCTTGCGGAGAGCGGGGACAGCTGCACGGATTTTGTTCAGACGCTGCAGATGCAGAGCCAGAGGATGACTCAGAGAAGCGGCAAGGTTGCCTGTAGCATTGGTATATACACCGAAGTCAGTAGTATTGACAGAACCGGTCAGATAACCGCCGTAATATGCACGCGCTGTGTTTTTGAGCGGTTCAAGAGCACCCTTGTCGATTATATAGCCCTTGTGGAAATATGTTTCCGAACCCTGCCAGATACAGGGGATTCCACGGAAAGTAAACATCAGTGAGAGGTTCTCAGCCCATGCCTCAAGCGAACCACCGAAGCTCTTGGTATCCCATCCGTTCGGACCATAGTCATGACCATCCACATAAACGACATTCCACGTAGCGTCATTGTAATAGTCGTCCTGACTGCGGACGCCGAAAGCATTATCTGCTCTGTGGAAACGCCAGTGCATCGGGAAGTCAATCACATTGAAGCCGGAATTCTGTGAATAGTCGGGAGTGTGATACTCATTTCCGTTCAGCCAGGCGTTGTCGCTGTGCTTGATCTTGTCCTTGCCAAGATAATCGTCGGCCTGCTGGAGCACGGATTTGGCATTGACATGGTCACCGGTCTCACCTTCCATCACCACAACATTGTCCCATGAAGTCTCGCTGTAATCCCAGGCATAATCCTTATCTTCTTTCCACGTATAGAAACAGGGAGAGCAGTTGTAGTTTCCGTCGCGGTAGATTACCTCCTCAGCACGGGCACATACCTCACCGAACATATAGAACGGTGTGTTGCCGCGCTTGGCGATGGCCTCGCTCGACTCAGCCGCCGCATGAAGCTGCGGGATAAAAGCCTTGTTGAAAGTCAGACGTGAGATATGGCCCGATGTGTCGATACGGAATCCATCCACACCCATCTTGATGAACTTGGAGTAGCAGTCCACAATGTAGTTTGACACCGCGGGATTCTCGGTATTGAGGTCCACGCAGTCACCGGCAATCTGACCCCACCAGCGGGAAGGGTCATCCCAGTTGAAATGAGCGTAATGGTGCCAGAAGTTGTGGGTATCCTCGTTTACACCCCTTGTGTTCTTCATCAGACCCAGACGAGCCTCATACTGATCACCCGGAATCAGATTGTAATAGTCAGAAGGGAGCTTTGAATCGGGATGAAGCTTCAAGGACTTGTCGATGTTACTCAAGGGTTGCGAGTAGTCCTTCACAAACATCGGACAGAGAGACTCCTCACCGAAGTTTCCGGTATGCTGGAGCACAATGTCGAGGATGAGTTTCATGCCACGCTTGTGAACTTCATCGATAACAGTCTGGAAATTGACATCCTCGCTCTCATAGCGGGGGTCAACCTTCTTGAAGTCGAACGCGTGATAGCCGTGATAGTCAAGACCTGACGCGTTCTCGACAACAGGTGTGATCCATACTGCGGTGAAACCGAGAGCCTTGATGTAATCAAGTTTTTCGATAAGGCCCTTGAAGTCACCACGCCATTCGGGGTCATTGACGTTGTTCACGCCGTCCCAGCAATAAGTGTTGTTCGATTTGTCGCCATCGTAGAAACGCGTGGTCATCGCGAAGTAGATTGTCTCATCGCGAAAATCAGTGCGGTCTCCCACGAAAGTCGCGGCATTCGCCGTCATCGCGGCAGCTGCGAGTCCGCAGACTGCCGCGAATCTTGAGATTTTTTTCATGGAGAAAAAGTTGTAATTGATATAGATTATTGATTAAAAGTTGTTTTCGTTCGGTTAAATAGGTAGTAGGTTTGCCGGGCATCGGGTGGTTTATGATTCATAGCGAGCCATGAAACAATCACCGTAGGTCTGGTAAAATCTGGTGCAAAATTAGCTAAAAAAATACACCCATGCAAGAAAGGGTGTTATACAACATATTTTTTAGAATATAAATTTACAGCACCGGCCCCTTTTAAGTGATTAAATACACCTTTTTGACCAATGCCCCACTCCATTCATGAACAGGATTGCCGGAACATTCTACTGCGGGAGATGCTACTGCGGGAGATGCTACTGCGGGAGATGTCACTGCCGGAAATGCCGCTCCCAGTCCTCGCGTGTGCCGGCGAAAACGTTGAGGTCCACGTTGCCGCGCACCCCGGGCACTGCACCGCGATGGTCATACTGCCAGTAGGTCCAGTCGGTGTTGGCGGAATTGTCGGTGAACTGGCAGACCCATAACGGCAATCCGCGGAAATCGTCAAGGAGGTATTTCTCGTAGCCGGCACGGTTGGAATATAGCGTGACACGATGACCACGCAGGTTCAGATACTCAAGCATGAGCTGAAGGCGCGCCTTGACCGAATCGAGAGGCACACCGCGTGCGTTGCCCGCCTCCTCGACATCGACGGCAAGCCCCAGTTCGAGGCTGCGCGGGCCGACAACCTTAAGGAAATTCACAGCCTGCTCCACACCGTCGCGGTCGAAGCGGAAATAATGATATGCGCCTACCTTCAGACCCGCATGACGCGCCTTCTGATAATTGAGCGCGAAATTCTCGTCGCGGAAATCCGAACCCTCCGAAGCCTTGATGAACACGAAATCGAACCCTGCCCGAGAGGCAGCCTCAAGATTGGCGTAACCGTTATGTGAGGATATGTCAAAGCCGCGCACCGGAAACCGTTCCGGATCGACATATGGAGGCGTGGAGACATACTCATGGTACGTCCACCAGCTCGCGCCGCCCAACAGCAGCACGACGAGCAGGAACCACCCCGCCACAGCAATATCCTTCTTCGGTCTTTTCATGGTCCATCTGATTTCAAGAGCCATCCGGCACGCCCCGACAGCCCGTCATGTGAAACACTATCCCGACGGGAAAAGAGTATGAAATCACTATCCTTCTCCACAACATAATAACGTCCGGAAGAGAGATAAGCCAGCATGATTCCTGATTTTTCGGGATTATGAAACAGATTGGCCGACACGGAATCTCCGGCCATGAAGGCATCCGAGCCGGAACCCCATTCAGACCCGAGAGTCCTGAACCGCAACAACAGTACATTAGCCGGAGCATCCGCAGCACCAAGCTTGTGATCAAGCAAACCGGGAGTGAGCAGTTCCGGCCATGAACATCCGATGGCGGGCACAGTGGCCGTGAGATGATTCAGCATCGGAGCAGAGCCATAGACGAGCAGAGTATCGCCCGGAGCCACATGCCGTCGCACGGCAGAGACCATTGCATTGACACGGCGCGCGCGCTCAGGCGAGGTGCGTATTCCGGCAGCGGAGGGGGAATTGATACTTCCCGTCATTTCAGACAGCGGGGTGTCATCGAAATACATTCCGCCCACTACCAGAGACCTTACACCGCCGCACACAAGACAAACCGTCACGACAAGCGACAGAGGCACCAACCGACGCCCGAACACGGCAAACGAGACCGGAAGAGAGAGCCAGAAAATCACCGCTCCGAAATTATAGAAACCATTGTCGGAACCGAGAGGGAGTATGGCGAGCATCGCAAGAACCGACCACAGTATCGTTCTGCCGGCACCGCGGAACCTGACCAGCCCTGCCACCGCACCTGAAACAGAGACCGCAGCTATGGCCGTGAGCACATCGACACGGAGCAGAAGCCACACCACGACACATGCCGTCAATATATTAACAAGCAGGGAATGCCACCTGAGATGCACCACATATATCAGCAGCAACGGCAGAGCGGTGCGGCCAACGGCGTACCAGGACCCTACGAGCGCGGACAGCAGATGCGAGAAACCATGCGACGATGCACCGGCCGGACTGGCAACCGTCACCACAAGGTCATGGACCATATTCTCAAGCACCGGAATATGACCGAGCGCGGCAGCAAGCGCGAGAACCGCAGCCACACCTCCCAGCCACCCGCCGAGCCAGACAAGCGAAGCGCGCCATCTTCCACAGCCACCTGCGGCAAGTGCGCGCGCAGGTGCCAGAAGGAGAAGGCATACAAAAAACACCTCAAGGATATTCGGCAAACGGGAAAACGCATTGACACCCGCCACAATACCGGAAAACAGCAGGATCAACAACCGGCAACGCACAGTGCGGTCTCCATCCACTTCGGGCACAAGGGCGACACAGAGCAGACGCAGCGACACCATGGCGAGCAAGACGGTGAGTGTGTCATTGTAGAAAGCAAGCGGCGCGCTCCAGGAAGCAGTGCCGATAATCAGCACAGACAGCAAAACCGGAACAAAAACCGCCGAGCCCCGCTGTCGCGCTACCCGGCCCCACCTCCGGACCATATCATATGCGAGCCACACGCACGCGACATTGCAGACAGCCCCGAAAATACGGATTGCCAAAACAGAGCCTGCTGTGACGGCGCTCACCACGCCACCCGCGAGGCCGCTCAGATAATACATGAAATTGTATTCAACCGCCTCGGGATGCGTGAAGATATTGTCATAAAAAGTCATGTAAAAGCCCGAGTCGCACAACTCGAAGCCACACAGCAAGGGGGGCAGCTGCACAATAGCCGCCACGAGCAGAAGCACCCAGACCAGATGACGATGGTCCGCGAAGCCATTGAGAGATTGATGCTTGGCAATATACTTCACCTGCTGTCGTTTTATTACATGCAAATATAATGATTTTTCGCAAGAAACAGGATGTTATCTACAGATAAAAAAATCAGTATCGCAAATATAGAGCTCCAGGCATGGATATGGCTCGGGCTCCCGATGTTGCTGTTTCTCTACGGCTGGATGAGATGGTGGATCTCGCTCCCGCTCTGCGCTCTGCTCATATATTCAACCGCAAGGGTGATAATCAGACAACGTAAACAGCCCGTGACCGAACGTGGCGGCGAGACCCACGGAAGATGGCAGGATGTCACCGTAACCAGGAGCTACAAGATGTCACTCCTTTTCCTGTTTATATTTCTGGTGCTGATCGGCATGGGTGGTTTCTTCCCGCAGCATTACGATTACGTATGGCGCAACGCAGTGTTCTTCGACCTCGTGCGCAGGGACTGGCCGGTGGTCTATGAGGCCCCCGATCCCCAGCTGATGTGCTACTACTTCGGCTACTGGCTGCCGGCATCGCTTGTAGGAAAAGCCACCGGCGGCCTCATCATGCCAGGAGACATCGCCACACTGTTCTGGGGATTCTGGGGTATGGCGATAGGATTCACGTTTCTTGTGAGCTTCCTCGGAGGCAGGACGAGATGGTGGTATCTGCCCGTACTGCTTATGTTCGGATTCTGGGACAGCACCATATATGCCTTGTTCGACAGCAAGATCGCCGAAATGATGGGAATAGATGATTTCTGGCAATTGTATTCCAACTACATGAGCTTCTCATCGGCCACACAGTTGAAAATTATTTTCAACCAGACGATACCCTTATGGATAGCGTTGCCCATGTTATGGAAACTGCGCAGACATCCCGGACACATGGTGCTTCTTTGTGCACTTCTCTTTCTGTTCTCCCCTCTTGCATGCATCGGAATATCCACAGCGGTACTGTTCTGGATTGCAAGGAACTTAAAAGCGGCAATGACTTTGGAGAACATCACAGGTCTGCTTATCCTGGCAGTCACCGGCATTTTCTATATGAGCAACAACAACGCGTCATCCACACACCCGAGCCGGATTCTCGAATGGTGGAAGATACTGATAATCGGCATCGGCTTCTACGTACTGTCGATAGGTGTGTACTTGCCTTTCGTATGGAATCTCGTAAAGCGCGACCCGACTTTCATAATAATGGCGGCGACTTGTTTCATTCTTCCATTCCTTACATTGGGCGACTCTGACGACCTGGGACGCCGCGCCACCATGTCGCTGACCATTCTTCTCACATATGCCACAATCGGACAGCTGAACAAATACAGATCGCTCTCAAAGTGGAAGCGGATCGCACTTCCCATAGTCCTTGCATTAGGCATAACCGATTCAGCCACGGTACTGTATTGCATACCCAAAGACATCATATTCAACATCGAGCACGACAAATATCCCAAGCATATATACATGATGGGGAAACTTGACGACCCAATTGTAAATTACCACTACAACAACTTCATTGCCGACGGTGAATCACTCTACACAAAATACCTTATGAAGCGATGAGCGAGCGGAGTTTAGTGAGGCAGGCATGGATATGGCTGGCCTCGCCGGTTGTCTTGTTCATCGCGTTCTGGATAAGAGCTGAAATAGCCGTACCGGTCATCGCCGCGACAGTCTTCTGCATATGGAGGATGCTTTGGCACAGCCCCGGGAACCTGCATGTGCACGGATTTCACGACATACCATGGAGACGCACGATGTATGCCGCGCTCCTCGTCACGGCGGCATATGTGACGATGAGCGGCATAGGAGGATTCGTCGCACAGATTCCGAGCGACCACGCATGGCGCAACGCCATATTCTACGACCTGGCACGGCACCCGTGGCCCGTAAGGTATGGTGATGGCGCGGATGCGCCGTTGCTCTGCTACTACTTCGCCTTCTGGTTGCCTTCAGCCATAGTTGCAAAGGCCACGGGCTTCATAATGGCCGGAGATGCCGCACAACTTGTATGGGCCATCTGGGGAACATGGATTGCGATAAACATGATTGTATCCATGTGCGGCCGGAAAGCCATATGGAGCACAATCGCCATATTTATTTTCTTCAACGCGTGGGACTGGGTGACAGCCATCTTCTTCAGCGATGAGTATTTCTCTATATTCGAAAATCCTTGGACGGCCCATCTGACATGGCTGAGCACAACAAGCGACCGCTTCTCAGCCTCGGCCAACCCTATCATCTACAACTTCATATATAACCAGGGAATCCCGCTGTGGGTATTCATAACCCTGCTCATACACCGGCGGAACAAGCCCGGGACTCTTCTTCTGCTCCTGTCGCTGCTGCCGATTTACGCGCCGATACCCTCGTTGGCATTCATTCCGTGGATCACATGGAGGCTTCTGCGAAGCCCGAAAGAGATACTGACACTGCCGAATGTGACAGGATTAGCGATTGCCATTCTCAGCTCTGCATTTCTTCTGCAGAACAACAGCGGCGGCCACTTCCGGATTGTCACTACTGACGGATCGGTGATAATTCAGCTGCTTATGGCACTGGTCTACTATGCCATTTCATTCGGGCCGTTCATTCCTTTCATCTGGAAATTCATAAGACGCGACCTGCTTTACTGGTCGCTCATCTCAATGGCGGTAGCCCTGTCGCTCTTCGGAATCGGCGTGACCCCGGACCTGGCATGGCGCATATCATTGCCGGCAGTGATGATGACGACCATAATGCTGTGCAGAAGATGCTCGGAAATAAAGAGACCATTCTCCGTGACCGACCGGCTGGTGGTGATGGTGCTTGCCATAGGGAGTTTCTCCTCTGTCTACACATTCGCATATGCCATACATTCCGAAATACTTGTAGCAAAAGGGGAACGGGAGCGCAAGCTGATATTCATGATGGGAAGGCTCAACAGCAGGGAGCAGGGGTTATGGTATGACAACTTCAACGCCGAGGGCGAGAGCATCTACCGGAAATGGCTTATGCCACGGCAGCCGGACAGCGCGCAACATGTTCAACCAAAAAAGTAGGCCGTAAGCAGTCCTGTTATTGAATTATTGATATTTTTATTGTAATTTTGCAGAAAAATAATGACTCTCCCAAACAAGACAAGCACATGGAACGCAAGGTTAGAGTAAGATTCGCGCCGTCGCCGACGGGACCGCTCCACATCGGCGGTGTACGCACCGCGCTTTACAATTATATTTTCGCCCGCCAGCACGGGGGCGACATGATTCTCCGTATAGAAGACACCGACAGCCGCCGCTTCGTGCCCGGAGCCGAGGACTATATCAACGAGTCGCTCGCATGGCTCGGAATCGGCATCGACGAGGGTGTGCGCGAAGGTGGCGCATACGGTCCATACAAACAGTCGGAACGCCGCGACATATACCGCGAGCATGTCAAGATGCTGCTCGACGCAGGCAAGGCATACATCGCGTTCGACACGCCCGAGGAACTTGAGGCTGCCCGCGCCGAGACACCCAACTTCCAGTATGACGCCTCGACACGCGGCCGCATGAACAACTCCCTCACGCTCCCCGCCGAAGAAGTGGAGCGCCGCATCGCCGCCGGCGACCAGTATGTGGTCCGCTTCCTTATCGAGCCGGGCCGCGAGGTGAAAGTCAATGACCTGATCCGCGGAGAGGTGACAATCAACTCATCGATACTCGACGACAAGGTGCTCTACAAGAGCGCCGACGACCTGCCGACATACCATCTGGCCAACATCGTGGATGACCATCTGATGGAGGTATCGCACGTGATCCGCGGCGAGGAATGGTTGCCTTCGGCTCCGCTGCACGTGCTTCTCTACGAGGCATTCGGCTGGAGCGACACCATGCCGCAGTTCGTGCATCTGCCCCTGCTGCTCAAACCTGTGGGCAACGGCAAGCTCTCCAAGCGCGACGGCGACAAGCTCGGTTTTCCGGTCTTCCCGCTCGAATGGCATGACCCTAAATCGGGTGAGATATCGGCCGGATACCGCGAGAACGGCTATGTTCCCGAGGCTGTTGTCAACTTCCTCGCACTTCTCGGCTGGAATCCGGGCGACGACAGCGAGGTGATGTCGATGCAGCAGCTTATCGACAAGTTCTCGTTCGAGCACTGCTCCAAATCGGGTGCGAAATTCGACTACAAGAAAGGACTCTGGTTCAACCATGAATATATGATCGCCATGCCCGACGAGGAACTCGCCGCGCTATTCATGCCAGTTCTTGAGAAGAAAGGTGTGACCGGCTTCACACCGGAATATGTTGCCAAGGCAGTCGGAATGGTGAAGGGACGCGCAAATCTTGTCGGCGACCTCTGGGAGCAAGGCGACTTCTTCTTCAAGGCGCCCGAGACATATGCCGAGAAGGATGTGCGCAAACGCTGGAGCGAGGACACACCCCGCATAATGGAGGAACTTATCGGTGTGCTCGACGGCATAGAAGACATGACCTCGGCCAACGCCGAGAAAATCGTGCTCGGCTGGATCGAGGAGAACGGCTACCACCTGGGCAACGTGATGAACGCCTTCCGTCTGGCGGTGGTCGGAGCATGCCGCGGTCCGCACATGTTCGACATAACAGAGCTCATGCCCAAGCAGGAAGTGACCGACCGCATCCGCAGGGCAATCGCGACGATAAACCGATAAAGAGCAGATATGACAGGCAAAGATGTCAGAATCGTAGCCGAAGAAGCGAGCCGCCAGATTCTGGAGGCTCCGCTTTATACAGCAGGAATAGCATTGTACCGCTTCGGTGTTCGTGTGGCAGGGCTGCACAACACCAAAGCGCGCAAGCTCGACCGGGGTCAGAAAGAGATATGGCACCGCCTTGAGACTGACCTCAACCCCGGCGACCGGGTGATATGGGTGCATGCCGCCTCGTTGGGCGAGTTTGAACAGGGCCGTCCTCTCATAGAGAAAATCAGGGCCGGACACCCGGAATTCAAGATACTTCTGACATTCTTCTCCCCCTCGGGCTACGAAGTGCGCAGCCACTACGAGGGGGCTGACTGCGTGTGCTACCTCCCCTTCGACACGCCGGCCAGAGTGAAGAGGTTCATCGACACGGTCAATCCGGAGATGGCCATCTTCGTGAAATATGAGATATGGCGCAACTACCTGCATGAGCTGTACACGCGTGGAATCCCGACATACCTTATCAGCGCGGCCTTCCGTCCGGACCAATACTTCTTCCGTCACCGGGGATCATGGTACGGTCTGTGGCTCAGATGGTACCGCCGGATATTCGTGCAGGATGAACGCAGCCGCGAACTGCTCGATACCATCCACATACACAACGTGGACGTATGCGGCGACACCCGGTTTGACCGCGTGTCGCAGATACGCGCCATGCAGAAAGAGATTCCGGAACTACAGGCTTTCACCCGGCATGGCGAGCCTGACGCCCCGGCCACGATGATGGCCGGAAGCAGCTGGGAGACCGACGAGGATGTCTACGCCGGGTGGTTCAACGCGCATCCGGAGGTAAAGCTGGTCATAGCCCCCCATGAATTTGACGAAAAACGGCTCGAAACGCTCAAATCGCGTTTTACGAACGGAGCCGTACTGATGAGCGAGATCAAGAAAGACCCGCATGCCGCCGACAACTGTCAGGTTCTGATCATGGACTGCTTCGGGCTGCTCTCTTCGGCCTACGCATACTGCGACGTGGCCTACGTAGGAGGTGGCTTCGGAGCCGGGATGCACAACATCAACGAGGCCGCGGTCTATGACATTCCTGTCATATATGGCCCGAACAACCGTAAATTTATCGAGGCCCGCGAAATGGCAGAATGTGGCGGAGGAATCGAGGTTACGTCGGAAGAGGAATTCCGGACGGTGGCCGACATGCTTCTCGGGCTGGATGACACGGAGCGGAAGCGCCGTGGAGATGCTGCCGGGCACTACATCAGGTCGAAGACCGGAGCCACCGACAAAATCTATTCAGCCATAGGATTCTGACAAATTCCGGGCACTCCGTGACAAATATCCTGAGCGGGAGCGAAATCACAATAAAGGTGCTTGCGTATCCGTTATTTACACGATGAACAAAGCACTTAGGAAACTGTCAATGATAATGCTGCCGGCGGCCCTTCTGCCGGCACTCCACGTCTCGGCGCTGTCGCCCGGCCACTACGCGGCCAACTCGGCCATGTCCACCGGCCGATGGGCAAAGGTAAAAATCAGCGGCGCCGGCATGAACATCATAACCGACACACAACTCCGCAATCTCGGGTTCACCAACCCCGAGGCCGTGCATGTGTACGGCATGGGCGGACGTCAGATAAACTACGGACTGACCGACAGCGACCCCGATGACCTTCCGCTTGTAGCGAGTGTCAGGACATCGAAAGGTATCGTGTTTTTTGCAACCGACAACTTCACATGGAAAGCGTCGTCAACAAACGGCATTCCCTACACGCACTCGATACATGCGTATAGCGACGACACATATTATTTCGTCAGCGACATACCTCTTGAGGAGACCGAGATGCGTGCGGCATTGACCTCGCCCGGTCTGGCCGAGGTAAACGCCACCACATTCACCGAGCGCATTGTTCATGAAAACGAGCTTGAACCGGCCGGAGAGTCAGGTTCACAGATTTATGGCGAGGATTTCCGCTCAAAGAAAAGCCAGACATTCTCGTTCACCCTCCCTGGCATGGCCGACAAATCAGCCAACGTCAACGTGAGATTCGCGGCAAAAACCACGAGCGGTACGAGCTCACTGCTGTTCACCGCAAACGGCAACAGGCTTGATGCAACCACCTCCGACATCATAACAAGTTCAGACGCCGACTCATATTGCCGTGTCATAACCACACGCAAAGACGTAGAGAATGTGGACGGCAAACTCGACCTCACGATAGACTACTCATATACAGGGGCCCTGTTCAAGGCGAACCTTGATTATATCGAAGTCTTCTACAACCGTCATCTGGAGCTTGATAAAGGGGAATTGTACTTCTACGTGAATGTCAGGTCAAGAGAGGGTCTGACAATCAGCGGATGTTCAGACAAGACTGTCATATGGGACATCACCGACCCCACATATCCGCGCAAGGTGGAATACCAGCTCCAAGGCGACAAAGCCTCGTTCATCTCCAAGACAACCGGCTACCGTGAGTTTGTGGCGTTTGACCCGGAATCGGTGAGCCGTCAGGTCACGCCCTCGGGCGTAATGGCCAACCAGGACATCCATGGCATGGACACTCCCGACATGCTCATCATCACCTATCCTGAATACCGTCAGGGTGCCGAAAAACTCGCGGCATTCCACACGTCGCACGACGGAATGCGTGTCGCAGTGCTCGAACCCGACGCGATATACAACGAATTCTCCGGCGGCAAGCCTGACTTCCTTGCTTTCCGCCGCCTGCTCAAGATGTGGTATGACCGTGGCGACAGTGGTGACGGCCATAAGATCTCCTACTGCTTGATAATGGGCAAGCCGCTTTACGACAACAAGATGGTAAGCGCGGAAGCCAAAGGGGCAGGATTCAAGCCTATGCCCATATGGCAGAGCTACGACGGCCTTTCAGAAAAAATGTCATACTCCAACGATGACATAATCGGCATGCTCGACGACGTGACCGACTCTCGTTTCTCCATGACAGCGGCCATGCTCACGATACCTGTGGGCCGCTTCCCGGTCACCACATCACAAGAGGCTGTCGAGATGGCGGAGAAAGTTGAGAAATATGCCGGAAATCCCGACTATGGTCCTTGGCGCAACAAGGTCATGATCATAGCTGATGACTCCGACCGTGCACAGCACATAGACCAGGCACAGAATGTTTACGGATATCTCCGTTCAGCCGGCAACGGCGCCTCATTCCTGTACGACCGGCTCTATCTCGACTCCTATCCTCTGGTCATGACAGGTATAGGTCCGACATATCCCCAGGCAACGGAGAGAATGCTCCGCAACTACAACGACGGAGTCATATTCACCGACTATATCGGACACGCAAGCGCATACGGCTGGGGACATGAACACCTGTGGGATTGGGAATCGATAACCTCCATGACCAACAAGAACCTGACCTTCATGTACGCCGCCACCTGCGGCTTCGCATACTGGGATCTTCCGACCCGCAGCGGCGCGGAGTATCTGCTGCTCAATCCGGAATCGGGTATTATCGGAATGATGGGTGCTACCCGGACCGTCTACATATCCCAGAACGGAGATCTCAACTACTGCACAACGTCGGAGTTTTTCGCACGCGATGCCGACGGAGGCCCCCGGACATTCGGAGATGTGTATATAGCCGGGAAAAACAATTACGTAAAAAAATATTCCTCGACCGACAGCAACAAGCTGCGCTACGCCTTCTTGGGCGACCCTGCCATAAGGATACCGTCCGCACGCTATAATGTCGCCATCACCAACATAAACGGCCAGGCCATCACAAATTCGCTGCAACCGGAGTCCTATCCGGAACTTGCGCCGATGTCTGCCGTGACTGTCGAGGGGTGCATCACTGATGCAAAAGGGAATGTGCTCTCAGACTTCAACGGCACGGTGAATCTGCAACTTTACGATGCCGAACGTGTCATAACCACATATGGCAACGGAGACTCCGGTGTGGTCAGAAGCTACAACGACCACGACAGCCGTCTTGCGGTGGCCAACGCCACCGTAACGGGTGGCCGCTGGACAGCTACCCTGCGCGTACCTCCGGAAATCAGGGGTACCTACAACACGGCTCTCATATCAAGCTACGCATGGAGCGACCGGGGAGACGAGGCCAACGGTGCATTCGAGAAGCTCTATGTGTTCGGTTACGCCGGTGCTTCTGCCGACACCACAGGTCCGGAGATAGAGGCGTTCTATGTCAACAATCCCTCGATGCCGGCAGATGCCGTAATCGGCCCAAACCCGGTTGTGTTCGCGCGTCTCCGCGATGAATCGGGCATAAACATCTCACAGTCGGGCATCGGCCATTCACTCAACATAAGCGTTGACGGCAAGGAATTCTTCAACGACCTCAGCTCATATTTCGAGCAGGACGCCAACGATCCTGATTTCGGCACACTCGTGTATCCGCTTACCGGCATAGCAGCCGGAAAGCACACGCTGACACTGACGGCATGGGACAATGCCAACAACGTATCCAAAGCATCGATCGACATCAATATCGGCGCTGCGACCGACCCGGTGATATACGAGATCACCGCAAGCCATAACAGCGAGACATCGTCGGTAGACTTCAGGATACTTCTGGACCGTCCGAACACCTCCATGACTTGTACATTGGGCATATATGACCTGATGGGCCGCAAGATATGGGATAACAGCCAGCAGCTCGACAGCGACCTTGACAGCGTGATAACGACTCGCTGGGATCTCTGCGACTCGGGAGGCAACCGGGTGCCGCGCGGCATATATATCTACCGCGCCACCGTCGAGTCGCCCGAGGGTACTTACAGTTCCAAGTCAAAGAAAATAGCTGTCGCCGCCGAATGAATCCGCTTCATAACATAATATTGCCGGAGCCGACCCTGAGACGACTACCCTGGTATCTGGCCTATGTGGAGATTCTCCGCAACAAGCGCGTGAAATATGTGTCGTCAACACGCATATCACGCGCGCTGAGCGTGGATGCCTCACAGATTGCAAAAGACCTGTCGTTCTTAGGGGTGAAGGGGCGTACAAGAATCGGATATGAGGTCGAGGCCCTCACCCATGCGCTGAGCGACTTCCTTGGATTCTCGCGGGCGCACAAGGCCTACGTGATCGGGACAGGTAGTCTCGGCAAAGCTCTGATACGCGACTCCGGACTGTCGAATTACGGTCTTGACATCGTTGCCGGATTTGACATCCGCCCCGACATAATAAGCCGTGAAGACCTCGGTGTGCCGATCAAGCACATGAACGAGATTTACGACACGATGCAGACCACACCGGCAGAGATAGCGATTCTGACTGTTCCGCCGGAAGTGGCGCAGGAATCGGCCGACATCGCCATCGGGGCCGGAATAAAGGCTATATGGAACTTCACTCCCTACCGTGTGAAGGTTGCCGAGGGTGTGGTGATGGCCAATACTTCGATTTACGCGCATCTGGCGCTGATCTACACACGCCTCGACTCGGCCGAGGTGCAATGAAGGAAATAGGGAATCATAGTAATCGTCATAACCTCCGACATAAAACTAAATTAAAATTACAGACGCGATAAAATGAAAATATTCGCAGTCATCCACAATTATGGGGAAATATCGCCCGAATCACCGATGGGCGAAGGGGAAACCGACTGGTACGAAATGCCTGACTCTGCACTTCTAAGGTCAGGGAATCCATTTTTTGTTCCGGACTTCGATACGGAATTCCGGGCGTTTCCAAGCATCTGCTTCCGCATTGGCAGACTTGGCAAAAGCATTGCCTCGCGTTTTGCCGGACGCTACATAGACTCATGGACAGCCTCGGTGGCGGTAGCCGCCACAGGGTTGCTCCGCCGACAGCGCGAGTCGGGAATGCCCTGGACCCGGGCCGTGGCTTTCGACAGAAGTTTCATGATTGGCAATTTGCAGCCGATTGATACGTTTATAAATTACGCGAAGTTCTCAGTGAGCTGCGGAGAGAGCCGCATGGTGTACGACATCAACGACCTGCGGTTGTCCGTGGAGCGTCTGATTGAGCTGATAAGCTCCGACAACACACTGAAGAACGGCGACCTGTTGTTGGCGGGTCTTACCCCGACCGGACTCGTACTGAATCCAGACGAGAGACTGCGCATTGACACGGACAACCTGAACATGAACTTGTTAGACATAAATATACGATGAGAAGACCTCTTCTGTTGGCTTTGCCGCTCATACTGCCTTTCATGGCCAATGACGCACAGGCGGCAGCAACTGTTACAACCGCATATCAATTTTCAGAGACGACACCACTCGCGACCGGCAACTGGGTACGGATATCCACCGGCGAGAGCGGGGTATACGAAATAACATACAGCGAACTCCGGGCTATGGGGTTCTCAGACCCGTCGAAAGTGGCGGTTTATGGTCTCGGAGCTACCCAACGCGACATCAATTTTCTTGATATTAAAGGGGAAAGGATGTTTGAAGACAACTTACAGCCTGTAAAAATTCTTCATTCCAACGACAAGATTCTCTTTTATGCGGTAGGTCCGGAGAAAATAAGTTTCAGCATGACCGGTTCCGGAACAGGTCGCCGGGGTATACACACCCGTGAGTCACGAAACATATATACTGACAGCTCATGCTATTTTCTTACGGATTCGCACCCGGTGGAAACCGTACCGGAAACTTGTGTGTCGGACAGGACACAGGCCATATCTGTCACCACCGGTTACGGAGTTGTGTATCACGAAGAAGACCTGAAGCAAGGCAAGGAGGGATGCGGACAGCTGTTCTGGGGAGAACAGGTGTCGGTCGGAACTCCGGTGAAGTTCAGCATTGAGGTGCCTTATGCCATTTCCGACTCACCCTCCGCGCTGAACTGCGACATTGTTGTCATGGAGGGACAGGCAGGTAATTTCAACATAAAGGTTAATACATCTGAGAGAACCTACTCTTTAGCAAGGTCTGAAGCCCAGGTGTTCAGCTGGACAAATGTCCTGACGACAAACAAACTGACTGTCAATTCACAACATGTCGGCAAGGGCACGCTTACCTTTTCCGCAACGGGCACCTATAACCCGGATGTTCCTCTGGCCATAGACTATTGGGCGCTTACTTATCCCCAGTCGTTGGAATATGCTGTGTCTGACCCTGATTTTACCCAGCAATACATAGCCTTCGCCGAACGGTCAACCATGTGGAAACATCCTGCACCGGCGGGCTCCATGGCCTGGGATATATCGGACCGCACATCACCCGTGATGCTTGAGGTTGCCGACGGATACTTCTACAAGGACAATGCCGGCGTATCGGCTCGCACGGAAGCAGTGGTGTTTGATCCTGCAAAGACCCAGAAAAAAATAAACCCCGGATACGTGGCTGTGCCCAATCAGGACCTGCATGCGTTGCAGAACGATCCGGTCGACATGATTATCTTCGCCACACCCTCCATGCTGCCCTATGGCCGGAGAATAGCCGACCTGCACGAGAATCTCGACGGACAACATGTCCTGGTTCTCGACCCCCAGACGGTCTACAACGAATTCACATCTGGCAATCCTGATCCGATGGCTCTCAGGATGTTTGCCAAGATGTTATACCACAAAAATCCTCAAAGACTGAAGAACATTCTTCTGCTCGGTCCGGTCTATGCTGATTTCAGAAACAAGACTGGAATCGAGGGGCGCCCAGAAGGTATGATCGCATACCAGATGGTTCCTGCCAAGCTCTCGACAACCCCCGCACCTGTCATGGACTATTATGGCATCATGACAGACCGGATCTCATCAATAATATCGCTTACCAGCGCGCCGGTATCACTTGGAGTGGGACTTCTTCCGATCTACAGCCCGGAAGAAGGCGAGCTGGCAGTAGCTAAAATAAAGGATTATCTTGAGAACCCGGACTTCTCAAACCTTGTAAACGAGTCATTGAGCATTTCATGTGCCGGCGACGGTCATATCCATGACAATCAGGCCATAAGGTGGGGTACGTTGCTCCAGTCGTATGAGAACAGCTATTTCGATTCTGAGTTCGCGCACCGCACTATATGGCTGGAGGCGACCGGCACAGACAAAGGCCATGAGCAGATTTTCAGCTCGCTGAATGAGGGTAAGCTTCTCTCCGTCTATTACGGACACGCCGGAGAGGGTGGTTTCGCAGGCTTTTCAGTAGAAGACGCGATGAACATCAGCAACAAGGAACCGGGGTTCCTGTTTCTGGCTGCGTGCGACTTATGTAAACCGGATGTCGGCACACATGGAGTCGGCGACATGGGAGTCATACGCAACAGACAGGGATTCGCAGGTGTGATTTGTGCAACCCGCACTGTATTGTCAAACTACAATGACGCGCTCGCCCGCAACTTCGCATCCTCACTGTTCATGAAAGATGCTGGTGCCGGAACGTTAAGAACCACTTCACCCACTGTGGGAGAAGCTTTCGCCCGCGCCAAGGATATAACTTCTTCAAACGAATCAAAACTGGCATATGTACTGATCGGCGACCCGGCCCTCACCGTACCGGTGCCCCTCGGCAGAATTGAGCTCACTGCTCCCGAGGGCACTTATCGCAGCGGAGATCTTGTAGAGGTCAAAGGTCGCATTACAGACAGTAATGGCTCGACAATTACGGATTATAACGGATCCGCCACTGTCAAGCTGATGGAGCCGGTGCGTTCAATTGCCGCCCAGACCTCAACAAACAATGATGGTGAGATAATTATTGAACGAGACAGGATAGACTACAACGACATGCGTCTGCTGACTGTCAAGGCCGACGTGAAGGATGGCGAATTCTCTGTCAAGCTGCCTCTGCCCGCAAAGTGCGACAACTTCCTTCCCTCTGAAGGAGAGACAGCGTCACTGCCCGTATTTGCCGGCGCGTATGACCCCTCCACCCGCCTCGGAACATCAGGACGCACCAGCTTGGCTCTCGCCACTTTCGGCAGCACAGAGCCCTCGGTCGCTGAGAAAGATGAGGAGGCTCCGGTCCTCTCTCTCGATTACGACCCGGCACTCTGCGTAGTCAAAGTATCGGCCTCTGACAATGCAGCCATGCTTCCGGGCATCGGCGCAGGCTCTGGCATCAATCTGACCATCGACGGAATATCGTATAATGTGGACGGAGGCCAGAGCGACGGTGTGAATGTCACAAACTATTCCGGCAGCGTAAGCGCCGCAAGACTCGGTACCGGCAAGCACACGGCTGTGGCATATGCAACAGACCTTTCCGGCAACCGTTCGGACGTAAAGACATACTCTTTCGTGATTGCCGACAAGTCCGCTCTCGCGCTCTCAGCCGACAGGAAGATTGCAATAGACAGCATCGCTTTCAGCATATCCGGAAGCGACGATGACACCGCAGAACTCAACCTTATCATAGCCGACAACAAGGGCAATGTGGTGGCCGACGAGGATTTCTCGGGCAACTCATACGAGTGCGATACGACAGATATTCCGGCCGGCATGTACCGTGCAGCCGTACGTCATAAATCGGCCGCAGGAACCCAGATACGTTCCAACTGGGTGGAATTCACAAAAATAGACTAAGAGCCCGACTCATAAAATATTAGCCAATGAATCTTAAAACAATCATAACGGGCAGCGCATTGCTCGCCTCGATGGCGGCATACGCGCAGAACGACATCAAGGACAATGAGTTCAACCCGGTCAATACGGGTGTGACCACCCTCAGTATCACCCCCGATGCCCGAGGCAGCGGTATGGGTAACCTCGGTGCGGCCACCGACCCTGACATGAACTCCCAGTTCTGGAACCCGTCGAAGTATGCCTTCGCATACTCGCAGGGTGGCCTCGCGCTCTCCTACACACCTTGGCTCCGCAAGATTGTCAACGACATCTTCCTTGCCGACCTGTCCGGTTACTGGAAACTCGGCAGCGGCGACAACCAGGCCATCTCGGCATCGTTCCGCTACTTCTCGCTCGGTGAGGTGACGACCGGCGGCTATGAGGGCGACGGTCTGAACGCGCAGACAATCAACCCGTATGAGTTCGCGTTCGACGTGGGCTACTCACGCAAGCTGTCGGAGAAGTTCTCGATGGGTGTCGTGCTCCGCTACATTCTGTCAGACCTTTCGTATCAGGACACAACTACAGGAGAGCAGTTCAAGGCAGCCAACGCATTCTCGGTTGACCTGTCGGGTTACTTCACGACCTTCCCGATGATCGGCCGCAACGAGTGTCAGTTCTCGTGGGGTTTCGACATCTCGAACATCGGTACGAAGGTCAGCAACGACAACGGTGTGACCAACTCGTTCCTGCCGACCAACCTGCGATTGGGTATGAACTTCATGTTCCCTCTCGCAGATTACCATACCCTCGGAATCGGTCTTGACCTCAACAAACTCCTCGTGCCAACCAAGCCGCGCGTAAAAGATTACGACATGGCGACCCAGGAGGGACAGGATGAATATTGGGAGGCATACGACAAGTGGAACTCCATGTCTCCGATCACCGGTATCTTCAAGAGCTTTACCGACGCCCCCGGCGGATTCAAGGAGGAGCTTCAGGAAATCCAGTTCTCGCTCGGTGCGGAATACAACTACAACCAGCAGTTCTTCCTGCGTGCGGGTTACAACTACGAGCATCCCAACAAGGGTGGACGTTCTTACTTCGCGTTCGGAGCCGGCTTCTCGCTCAACGTGGTGCAGCTCGACGCATCGTACATGCTGGCCACCGCACAGAGCTCGCCTCTTGACCAGACTCTCCGCTTCACACTCTCGTTCGACATGGATGGTCTTCGCGACCTTATCGGCAAAAGAAGGAAATGATGTTCAGGATAGGACAAGGATACGATGTCCACAGACTTGTGGAAGGACGCGAGCTGTGGCTATGCGGAGTGAAAGTCGAGCACGACCTGGGACTTGACGGCCACAGCGACGCCGACGTGGCGATACATGCCCTCTGCGACGCTCTGCTCGGTGCGCTCGCCCTCGGAGACATCGGCAAGCATTTCCCGGACTCCGACCCGCGATACAAAGGGATAGACAGCAAAATTCTTCTCGGCCACGTATGCCGGCTTATAAAAGAGAAAGGCTACCGGCTTGGCAACGCCGACATAACAATCATGGCGCAGCGCCCCAAACTCGCCCCATACATCGGGGAGATGCGCGACACTCTCGCCAAGGTGATGGAGGTAGATGCCGGCCAGGTGTCGGTCAAGGCCACCACAACCGAGCGGCTCGGATTCGAAGGCCGTTGTGAAGGAATCTCAAGCAGCGCAGTAGTACTGTTAGAGTCTGTTTCATAGATGTTTTACCATCTGATTGTACTTGTAGTGGCCGCGTTCGCGGCCATTTGCGGATTCAGACGAGGCTTTGCCCGACAGACCCCCTCTGTCATCGGCATGGCCTTCGGCATAATATGCACCCGCATACTCGCGCCCGGACTGTTCGGGGTAATTTACGGAGCTTTGCCATCGATACACGGGCATGTTGAGGAACAGTTCGTGTGCGACACACTCTCGACCGGAATAGTTTTCGGCTCGGTCTACCTGATATTCGCCACCATCACCTCATTTCTCGGCAAGGTTCTGGCACACGACGACCGGACCATAATCGACAACCTTGCGGGAGCAATATACAGTCTGTTCAAGTATATGCTATTCGTTTCGATAGCCTACAACTTCATAGCTTCGCTCCAGCCGGACTCGATACTGCTGAAATCAGCGAAATCTGACGACGGAAACGCCGTGGAGGAGGTCATGCTCCTCTCCCCTGCCCTGCTCGGCGGACAGGACATCGAGGAGCTGACACACCTCATGCAGCTTGAGGAAGCCAAGAAAATCTCATGACTCATATCCCGCCACAGTCTACAGACCTCATCTAGGACCAAAATAAAACTCCGCCTCTGAAAAATAAAATACGCCCTCCGTGTGTTTTACTTTTTAGAGGCGGTGTGCATATATGACGTGCATATCCCGAACGGGAATGCACGGTTGCAGCCGTCAATGTCATAACCCATGAAACATAGAAAAAGCGAAATATGTTAAAAGTCACTGATCTTCATGCGGAGATAAACGGCCGCGAGATTCTGCGCGGCATCAACCTTGAGGTGAAGCCGGGCGAGGTACATGCCATAATGGGGCCCAACGGTTCCGGTAAGTCAACCCTCTCGATGGTGCTGGCCGGCAATCCGGCATATACAGCCACATCGGGCAGTGTGGAGTTCTACGGCAAGGATCTTCTCGCCATGGAACCGGAAGTCCGCAGCCACGAGGGTCTTTTCCTCGGCTTCCAGTACCCTGTGGAGATTCCCGGCGTATCGATGGTAAACTTCATGCGCGCCGCCGTCAACGCCAAACGTGAGTATTTCAACGAACCGCCGATGACAGCCACAGAGTTCCTGAAGATGATGCGCGAGAAGCGTGCCGTGGTCGAACTTGACAACAAGCTCGCATCGCGCTCAGTCAACGAGGGATTCTCCGGCGGCGAGAAGAAACGTAACGAGATTTTCCAGATGGCGGTGCTCGAACCGAAGCTCTCCATACTCGACGAGACTGACTCAGGCCTCGACATCGACGCCCTCCGCGTCGTGGCCGAGGGTGTGAACAAGCTCAAGACCGACAACAACGCCACTATCGTCATAACCCACTACCAGCGTCTGCTCGACTATATCAAGCCCGACTTCGTGCATATCCTCTACAAGGGGCGCATTGTGCGCACCGGAGGACCGGAACTCGCCCTCGAACTTGAGGAGCGCGGATATGACTGGATCAAGGAAGAAAACAAGGACTGATGAGTGCGCTGAAACAATACTTAGACCTCTTCAGGGAGCATCGCGGACTGATTGACGCCAACAGCGCGGCTCCCGTCAACGCCCTGCGCGATGAGGCTGCCCACGCTCTGGAGAAGATGCGTCTTCCCCGGCGCGGCGATGAGAATTTCGAGAACATCGACATGGAGGAGATGCTCTCGCCCGACTATGGTCTGAACCTCCAGAAAGTGGACATCGATGTCAACCTTGACATGACATTCCGCTGCGAGATTCCGGTATCGCCTCAGTCGGTGCTGATGAACATAAACGATACTTTCGCAGCCGCTCCCGAAGCGTTCGACTCGCTACCCGACGGCGTTGACGTGGGCAGTCTGCGCGAGTTCGCCAAGCTGTATCCGCAGGAGGTATCGGAATATTACGGCCGGATCGCCGACATGTCAAATCCGATTGTGGCTCTTGACACGCTGCTGGCTCAGGATGGACTGTACGTGCGTGTGCGCCGGGGCGTGAGACTGGAGCAACCCCTTCAGTTAGTCAACATTCTCTCGAACGCCATGCCGCTTATGGCTGTGCGCCGCGTGCTGGTAATCGTCGAGGATGAGGCTGAATGCAAGCTGCTCGTCTGCGACCACACACAACGCTCCGACGTGAATCTCATGGCTCTGGAGACAGTGGAACTGGCCGTAGGTGAACGCGCCCGTCTCGACTATTACAACATAGAGGAATCGACCGAGAATACCCGCCGTCTCTCTGCCGTGTATGTGAGCCAGAAAGCGTCGTCGCAGGTCAACATCGACGGCATAACCCTCTTCAACGGCACTACCCGCAACGAGTATTATTGCCGCTTTGAAGGAGAGGATGCCCGGCTGCGTCTCTACGGAATGGGTATCGAGGACCGTCAGCGTGTTCTCTCGACCTACACGAAGATTGACCACGCCGTGCCCCGCTGCATGAGCGACGAACTTTTCAAGTTCACCGTTGATGACCAGGCCATCGGCGCATTCACAGGCCGCATACATGTAGCAACCGGAGCGGTCAAGACCGAAGCATATCAGGCCAACCGCAACCTTGTGGGTGAAGGTGGCGCGAAAATGTATTCAAAGCCTCAGCTTGAAATCTACAACGACGACGTGAAGTGCTCGCACGGCTGCGCGATCGGTCAGCTCGACCCGCTCCAGGTGTTCTACATGCGCACACGCGGTCTGACCGAGGCAAATGCCCGGTTGCTGCTTCGCCAGGCGTTCATGGCCGATGTCATTGCCGCCATCGACGTTCCGTCGCTGCGCGACCGACTGCACATACTGACCGAAAGACGTTTCGCCGGACTGGGAAGCGCATGCGGCACATGCCCGCTTTCCGACTCGACAAGCTGTGCCAAATAGCACCAAATAGCACCACACACCGCAAGGTGCTGTTAAAAATGTAAAAGATGGATGTAGAGAAGATTCGCGGGGAATTCCCCATACTCGGGCGCGAGGTCAACGGCCGTCCGCTGGTTTATCTTGACAACACGGCCACCTCGCAGACCCCGGCCGAAGTTGTAGATGAGATTGTGCGTCTGTATGAGAACACCAAGGCCAACGTGCACCGTGGTGTACACAGCCTGTCGCAGGAGGCCACCGACCTTCAGGAGCATACGCGCCGACGCGTGCAGGAATTTGTCAATGCAGCGGAACCTGAGGAGATAATCTTCACACGAGGTACGACCGAGGCAATCAATCTTGTGGCCGCCTCATACGGTTCGCGTTTCCGCGACGGCGACGAGATTATCCTCACCGTGATGGAGCATCATGCCAACATTGTGCCATGGCAACTCCTGCGCCGTCACGCCGACATAAAGATCCGCGTTGTAGAGATAAACGAGCGCGGAGAACTGGACATGGACCAGTACCGTTCGCTCTTCAACGGGCGCACGGTGATGGCCGCGTTCTGCCATGTGAGCAATGTTCTTGGCACTGTCAACCCGGTCAAGGAGATGACAGCCATTGCCCACAGCCACGGGGTGCCGGTGCTGATAGATGGAGCGCAGGCTTCGCCGCATCTCCGGATTGATGTGCGCGACCTTGACTGCGACTTCTACGTCTTCTCATCGCACAAGATGTATGGCCCTACCGGTGTGGGCGTGCTTTATGGCCGTCGCTCACTGCTGGAGGAGATGCCTCCCTATCAAGGTGGTGGCGAGATGATAAAGCATGTCACTTTCGCACATACCACCTACGCCGACCTTCCCTTCAAGTTCGAGGCCGGTACGCCCGACTTCATCGACATCGCGGCCTTCTCGAAGGCTCTTGACTTCATAGGGCGTGTGGGTCTCGACAACATCGAGGCACACGAACGGGAACTGCTCGACTACACCACCGCGAAACTTGAGGAAATCGAAGGGCTGAAGATCTATGGCACCGCGCCGCACAAATCGGCGGTAATATCGTTCAACGTCGGCAACATCCACAACTACGACTTGGGGATGCTTCTCGACCGGTTGGGAGTGGCAGTCCGCACGGGGCACCACTGCGCCCAGCCGCTGATGCAGAGGCTCGGCGTACCCGGCACGGTCCGCGCCTCCTTCGCCGTGTACAACACCCGCGAAGAGGCCGACGCCTTCATCGCCGCCCTCCGCCGCGCCCTCGCCCTCCTGTCGTAATATTCGTTCAAAATAAGCAACAGGCCAACAAAATCAAATCTCAGCGATTTTTCATTTTGCACACTGCTCGACAACCGTATGACAAATTTTGATATCGAATCCCTCTCCAACTACCGTGAGCACAATCAGTTGGAAGCGAAATCTGCCAAGGGTGGTTTCCCGGGTTCATTCTGGGAGACCTATTCCGCTTTTGCAAATACTGATGGAGGTGTGATTTTGCTTGGTGTAAAGGAAAATCCAGATGGGACACTGCATTCCGAAAATGGTATAGCTATTTCCAAACTCCGCAAAGATTTTTGGAACATGGTTAACAACCGTCAGAAAATAAGTGCAAATATTGTCACGGAGCAGATGGTCACAGAAGAAGTATTTGAAGGGAACCCAATTCTTGTTGTGCGCATACCAAGAGCCGAGCGAAGAGCCAAGCCTGTTTTTGTTGGTTCGGATCCAAAGTCCGGCACATACCGTCGTAATCATGAAGGCGACTACCATTGTTCAGTGGATGAAATGGCTTCGATGTTCCGGGATGCTTCAGCCGTGACACAGGATACAAAAGTACTTGAAAAAATGGACATGTCAGTATTCTGTATGAATACGGTAAAGGGCTATCGCAACTTCTTCCGCTCAAAGCATCCAAACCATCTTTGGAACAATGAAGAGGATGAAATCTTTATGCGCAAGATCGGAGCCATCGGAATTGGCGACGATGGCAAGTATCACCCAACAGCAGCCGGATTGCTGATGTTTGGATATGAATATGAGATTACACGAGAGTTTCCAAATTATTTTTTGGATTATCAGGAGAATCGCTCGCTGGGCGTAACCCGATGGACAGACCGCATAGTATCTACCTCTGGCGACTGGAGCGGAAATATATTTGACTTTGTTGTCGAAGCCCTACGCCGTATGCAACAGGGACTTAAGACTCCATTTGTTTTGATAGGAAATCAGCGTGAGGACGATACACCATTACATAAGTTACTACGCGAGGCCCTTACTAACGCTGTAGTTCATGCCGATTTCTATGGTCGTCAAGGATTAGTAGTACAAAAATCAGAGGAAGGTTACAAATTATCGAATCCGGGGAGTTTACGCATTTCCATCAAAGAAGCAATTGATGGGGGTATATCCGATCCCCGTAATGGAGTAATGCTGAAAATGTTCTCACTGGTTGATTTTGGAGAGCGAGCAGGAAGTGGATTGAATGAAGTCTGTACAGTATGGGAGAAAGTCTTTCACACGCCTGCCATCTTGGAAGAGATACATAAAAACGGTGTTGACCGCACAATCCTGACCCTCTCCAATAACGGCAATAAACAAGATGTCGGTGCCATGCTCAAATTATATGGTGCTGAATGCATCGAGGATATCAATGATACCGATGCAAACCGAAATAAAACCATTCGTAAATCAGAAGAAACCGATATAAATCCGATACAAAACAATTTAAAACCGATACAAACCGATACAATACCGATACAAAACCAGACTAAAGACGCAGAGAAAAAAAACATTATTAATGCCTTACGAAATACTCCGACATTATCGATGGATTCCTTAAGTCGTATGCTTGGCATTACCAAGAGCAGCGTTCAGCGTCGCCTCGATGCACTTGTCAAAGAAGGCAAACTCCAGCATATAGGGCCATCTAACGGAGGCTCATGGAAAGTGACGGAATAGCTTTCGAGGCTATCAATAACAATACCTTACGCACAAAATTATCAGTCAAACTGATGCTGTATCTTTCCTATAATACAATAGTTCGCCAATCTAAATTTATCGAACTATTGTATATTGGAGTCAAAGGAGATTACTGTCTTGTCAGAACCTTTACCTTATATTTCTGATTATTTAATCAATGGATAATATATCGTTGAGTTCCACGCCGAGGATTCTGGCGACCTCGTCTGCAGGAATACCGGCTGCTATCATCTTCTGCGCGGATATTCTCAAGCCCTCCTTTAGTCCCTTCTTAAGACCTTCCTCCATGCCTTCCCTGCGACCTGCATCAAGTCCATCCTCGCGGGCCGTCTCAACAACGTCGTGCATGCTGATCATTCTGTCAAGATACTTGTAGTAGTCGTTGCGCTCTTCTTTGCTCAGGTTGTCAACGCGCAACTTCTCACGAACCTCGTCGAGACCGGGAGCATCCGAACCCTCGTGCACCACACCCTGTGACAGGAAATACATCCACTGATCAATAGGAGTCTTTGACCATCTGTCGAAATCGTTGGCCTTAAGAATATAGTATTCAGGATATATGTCACTTATTGAGTCCACTCCATGCCTGCGGCGCCATCTTGCCGGAAGAGTGAGCAGATCCCCCTTGTGCAAACCATGGAATTCGGTCTTGCCGACATATACATAGTCATCTCCCTCGCCGAGATCAAAGTAAACAATATTGACCGAGTAAACCTTTGTCACTTTTTCATACGGTTCCCCACGCTTCAGATACTCACTGATAAGACGGGACGTACCGAAGAGCATACGGTGGAAGTACGAATCCTCGCTCTGGTTCTGGACTTCGATAAGTATCTTCTGACCTAATGAATTCTCGGCCAGGATATCAACACGGTTGGACTTGTTCTCAGCATTTTCCTGATTGCTCTCGCTTTCGAGAATACGGTCAATCTTGATGGGATGACCCAGAAGGGAGGTCATCAGTCCTTCAAGTACTCCGAAATTGGCCTTGTCGCGGAGCATCCGCTTCATCGCCCAATCGAATCTTATCTGTTTTTCCATAGCCGTGACTTTAAAATAAAACAACCGGACAGGTGGAAAATATCGCTCTTCTCCAACCTTTGGCAAATATAATAAATAAATTCAACTTCAGCAAATACCAATCGGAACGCAAACGTAAACGCAAGCCTCCGGCTTGCGAAGATGCAAGCCGGAGGCTTTAATAAGATACACGCAATCCGGAGGATTACTATCCGGTCGGGTTATTTCTTTTCGTCGGCGAAGCGGTTGGGGAAGTCGAAGTGCTCTCGCGGATGGGTCATGGCCCAGATTATAAGACCGATTCCTATCAGGATGAAGGGGATGCTCAGCATCTGGCCTAAGTTCATGCCGTAGGTGGCTATCATCTGGTATTCGGATTCAACCTGGACGTTCTTGACGTATTCTATCAGGAACCTCGGCACGAAGATGCCGAGGAAGAACACTCCGGTTATGAGCCAGGGGCGCTCCTGGGCATTCTTCTTCCAGTACATCCACATCAGCAGCGCGAAGAGCGCGAAGTAACATAACGCCTCGTAAATCTGCGTGGGATGTGCCGGAACAGTCTGACCGTCGCGCACGAAGATGAATCCCCACGGCATGTCGGTCGGGCCTCCGTATATCTCACTGTTCATCAGGTTGCCGAGGCGGATAAGCCCCCCGACCAACGCGATGGCGACGACTATCTTGTCGAACACCCACGACGCCGGCTTGTGGCTCACGCACCATGACCAGATGAAGAGAGCGATGATGATGGCTATCGTGCCGCCATGGCTGGCGAGACCGCCCTCCCATATCCGCAGGATTTTCTCCGGATGAGCCGAATAGTAGTCCCATTCGTAGAAGAATACATGACCGAGACGCGCTCCGACGAGCGTAGCCACCACAACATAGGCCAGCAGTATGCCGAGCCAGCGTTCCGGAGCTCCCTCATGCTTGAACATTCGAGCCACAATCGAGTAGCCGACCGTGAAGCCGATAGCAAACGCCAGACCATACCACCTGACGGCGAGAGGTCCGAACGAGAACAGCACCGGATCGGCATTCCAGACTATGGCGCTCAGCATTTGTCTCCGACTATTTCAGCAGTGTCGCGTGCGATCATGAGCTCCTCGTCGGTGGGGATGACAACAACCTTCACCTTCGAGTCAGCGCCTGAGATGACAATCTCCTCACCGCGCACCTTGTTGGCCTCGGCGTCGAATGTCACGCCAAGATAGTTGAGGTGACGACAGATTTTCTCGCGGGTACCGGTCTGGTTCTCGCCCACACCACCGGTGAAGACAATCACGTCGACGCCGTCGAGCACGGCCGCGTATGCGCCGATGTATTTGAGGATGCGGTACTCGTACATGTCCATCGTGAGGCGTGCACGTGCGTTACCCTCCTCGATACCTTTCTCGATGTCGCGCATGTCGTTGGAGATGCCGCTCACACCGAGCACACCGCTCTCCTTGTTGATGAGCTTAGAGAGACCGGCTGCGTCGAGACCTGTGCGCTCCATGAGATACACGAGGGCACCCGGATCAACGTCACCTACACGTGTACCCATCATCAGACCCTCGGTCGGGGTGAGACCCATCGAGGTATCGATGCTCTTGCCGTCGCGTACGGCCGTGATGCTGCCGCCGTTGCCGATGTGGCAGGTGATGAGCTTTGTCTTGGCTGGGTCGAGGCCGAGGAACTCGCAGGCACGGGCCGACACATAACGGTGGCTCGTTCCATGGAAACCGTAGCGGCGGATACCGTACTTCTCATAAGCCTCATAAGGCAGAGCGTACATGTAAGCCTCTGCCGGCATGGTCTGATGGAAAGCTGTGTCGAACACGCCCACCTGGGGAACGCCGGGAAGCAGGTCGAGTATTGCCTCGATGCCGATGATGTTAGCCGGGTTGTGGAGGGGTGCCACAGGATAGCACTCCTTGACCTTCTCGATAACCTCAGGGGTGATGAGCACGGACTTGTTGAAGTATTCCATGCCATGCACCACGCGGTGACCCACGGCATCAATCTCGTCGAGGCTCTTGATCACACCCTTCTCTGGGTCTGTGAGCACCTTGAACACCTGACGGATTGCCTCCTTGTGGTCGGGCATGGAGACCTTGACCGTCTCTTTGGAACCGTCGGCCAGTTTGAACTTGAGGAAAGAATCGGGAAGACCGATTTTTTCGACGCCGCCCTCTGCGAGCACGTCGTTGGTGCAGCTGTCAATGAGCTTGTACTTCACGCTTGAGCTGCCGTTGTTGAGAACTAATATCTTCATTGTTGTTGATTGCTGCTGATTAATGGATTGCCTGGTTGCAGGTCACGATGATAGTGTTGACGATGTCATCTACCGTCGCACCGCGCGAGAGGTCGTTGACAGGAGCTGCGAGACCCTGGAGAATCGGGCCGACTGCACCTGCACCGGCGAGACGCTGCACGAGCTTGTAAGCGATGTTGCCGACTTCGAGCGAGGGGAAGATGAGTGTGTTGGCACGGCCGGCGACGGGGCTTCCGGGAGCCTTCATCTGACCCACGGCGGGCACGATGGCTGCATCTGATTGGAGTTCGCCGTCGAGCAGGAGCTCGGGATCCATCTCGTGAGCGAGCTTGGTAGCCTCGACAACCTTGTCGATACGCTCATGGCTTGCGCTGCCCTTGGTCGAGAAGCTGCACATTGCCACACGGGGTTCGAGACCTGCGATGTCGCGGGTGGTGCGGGCGGTTGCGACTGCAATCTGGGCAAGTTCCTCGGCAGTGGGATCGGGCACAACGGCGCAGTCTGCGAAGACGAGCATACCGTTGTCGCCGAACTGGCAGTTCTCGGGGAGCAGCATGATGAACGCGCCGCTCACAACAGAGATACCCGGTTTTGTCTTCAGCACCTGGAAAGCGGCGCGGAGCACGTGGGAAGTCGGGCTGAGAGCACCGGCAACCATAGCGTCGGCATCGCCGTTCTTGATCATGAGGCAGCCGAGGTAGAGGGGGTTCTTGACTTGTTCGCGAGCCTGCTCGATTGTAACTCCCTTCTTCTCGCGGAGTTTCTTGAACAGTTCTGCGTAAGTCTCTGTAAATTCCGTGTCATCGGGGTTGACAAACGATGCCTTCTCGATGTGCTGGAGGCCAAGTTCGAATGCTTTGGCGAGAATCTCTTCCTTATGTCCGACGAAAATCACGTCGGCTACAGAAAGTTCAATAACACGGTTGGCAGCCTGCAGTGTGCGCGGTTCCAACGATTCGGGGAGCACTAAGCGGCGACGGTTTTCCTGTGCGCGCTTGGTGAGTCTTTCAAACAACGTCATAGTATGATGATTTAAGTGTTGTATGATAATTTAAGTGTTCGTTATAATTTAATCCCCAAAATTACAAAAAATTTCCGTGTCTGACCAAAAATTTCTAACTTTACATTTCAAAACTTGAATCACGGACCGCAAAAAACGCGACCCGCATCGTTCAGGACACAGACATGAGAGTAGTCAAACGCTTATATCTCTTTATATTAAAAAGTTTTCTGCCGCTGTTCGCGATGACATTCTTCATCGTGCTCTTCATCGTGCTCATGCAGTTCCTGTGGCGTTATATCGACGACCTGGTGGGCAAGGGACTCTCGGTGGGGCTTCTCGGCGAACTTTTTTTCTATGCGGCCGTGAGCATGGTGCCCATGGCTCTGCCGCTCGCCATTCTGCTGGCGAGTCTGATGACATTCGGCAATCTCGGTGAGAAATCGGAACTTACGGCCATCAAGGCTGCCGGCGTTCCACTTGTCAAGACCATGAGTCCGCTGATAATCCTCATCTCGATGATAGCTGTCGGAGCGTTCTTCTTCCAGAACGATGTGCTCCCGAAGGCGCAGGTCAAGATGTGGACACTTCTCTTCTCCGCACGACAGAAGTCACCCGAACTTGAGATTCCGGAGGGTGCGTTCTACGACCAGATTCCGGGCTATAACCTTTATGTCAAGTCGAAGAACAAGGATACCGGCATGTTGCGCGACGTCATGATTTATGACGTGTCGAAAGGTGGCGACAACGCAACCATCCTTGTGGCTGACTCCGCACGGTTGGCATTCACCAAAGACCTCAGGTACCTGTATCTGCATCTTTATCAAGGAGAGCAATTTGAAAACCTGCGTGAACAGAAGACCTCTGACCGAAACGTACCTTTCCGCCGTGAATCATTCCTCGACAAAGAGGTACTGATTCCTTTCGACAACAACTTCAACCGCCTCGACGAGGGTGGTATGCGCAACCAGTATGTCGGCAAGAACATGGCCGAACTGAACCAGACCCTCGACTCGCTGAGAGTGCGCATAGACTCTCTGGGCAACGAAACCCGCAAAGGATTCGAGACAAGTGCTTTCCCTCATCTCGGCAAGGGAATGGCTGCATCTCTCACCCTCAATCCTTCTTCTGATCCGCCTCAGGAAAAAGCCCAGGCAGAACCGGCCGCTTCAGCAGCACCTCTCAATCTCGACTCAATCCTGAACAACATGACCTCCTCGCAGATTGACGCCACCTTTACCTCGGCAACCAATGCCGTGAAGATGCGCAAGAGCGAGATGGAGTTCCGCGCCCTCCAGATGCACGACGAGAAGGCCCGTTACCGCCGGCATGAGATTGAGCTTATCAAGAAGTTCACGCTGTCGGTGGCATGTATCATCTTCCTCTTTATCGGTGCGCCGTTGGGTGCCATAATCCGCAAGGGTGGACTCGGCACCCCGCTTGTAATCTCAGTGCTGCTCTTCCTTGTGTATTACATCATAGACAACACCGGCTACAAACTGGCACGCGACGGACACTGGGTGGTATGGGTCGGCATGTGGCTATCGACATTCATTCTGCTGCCGCTCGGCATATTCGTGACCTACAAGGCCATGAACGACTCATCGGTATTCAATCCGGACCTATACAAGGAATGGCTGCGCCGTCGGCTCGGCTTGCCGGAATCGCGCCAGGTCCCTCTCAAAGAGGTTGTCATCAACGACATCAGCACAGGCCACGCTCTCGCCATGGCCGAACAGCTTCACAACGAGACATGCACGTGGTTGTCACGGCACACGGCACGGCAGTCATACGCGGCTTATTGGCGCGGCAACTGGAAACCGCAGCCTATCGATGCCATAGGCACGCTAACGGACAGGCTTGTGACATATCTGTCAGACTCACGCGACCCGAGAATTATCGATGCGCTCAACCGCTACCCCGTGACCCGCTCGCTATGGATACTGTGTCCGTTCAAAGGGGAGAGAATGCGCCGGATCATGAAATGGTTCTTCCCCTTGGGTGCGGTATTCTATCTGGCATCGCTCCCCTACGCCCGCCGCGTGTATGGAGAAATCCGCAAAACATACACGACAGACATGTTGCTATGCGAGATTTTAAAAGAAATTTCAAAACCTAAACAGCTGACCCAAAACGCATAACGCATTACCAAATAGTTAACAAACGTTAAATATGCACTTTTCTCAGAACAATCCGCTTCCTGCTGCTGTTTACAATGCAGTTAGAAGATAGATTTTTGTTCATTAAGTTAAGATGAGGTGACAGCAATGTCATCAAGAAAACGGCCACTCGTGAGAGCGGCCGTTTTTTTATTTTCTTGTGTCAAAAAAACATTTTGTGGTTCGGGAAAAATTTTGTAACTTTGCGTGCTTAATATGCGCGCGTCTGAACGCGTGCTGAGGATATCCATATAAAACAATATGTACAGAGATACAACTTGCGGCGAGCTTCGCCTTGCCGACGCCGGCAAAAAAGTGAGACTTGCCGGATGGGTTCAGAGAGCCCGCAAAATGGGTGGCATGACTTTTGTCGATGTCCGCGACCGTTACGGCATCACTCAGGTGGTGTTCAGCAATGAAATCAACCCTGAACTTGCAGAACAGGCGAGCCGTCTCGGCCGCGAGTTCGTTGTGCAGATAGAGGGAGAAGTGGCTGAACGCAGCTCCAAGAATGCCAATATCCCCACCGGAGACGTGGAGGTTATCGCCTCGGCTCTCCGCATTCTGAACCGCAGCGAGATTCCTCCTTTCACGATTGAGGACAATACCGACGGCGGCGACGATCTCCGCATGAAATACCGTTATCTCGACCTGCGCCGTCCTTGCGTGCGCACCAACCTCGAACTCCGCCACAAGATGGCGTTCGAGATCCGCCGCTACCTCGACTCGCAGGGATTCCTGGAGATTGAGACTCCTATTCTGGTCAAGTCCACTCCCGAGGGTGCCCGCGACTTCGTGGTTCCCTCGCGCATGAATCCGGGTGAGTTCTACGCTCTCCCCCAGTCGCCGCAGCTGTTCAAGCAGCTTCTCATGGTGTCGGGATTTGACCGCTATTTCCAGGTAGCCAAGTGCTTCCGCGACGAAGACCTCCGCGCTGACCGTCAGCCCGAGTTCACACAGATTGACTGCGAGATGAGCTTTGTGGAGCAGGAAGACGTGATCAACATGTTCGAAGGTCTTGTAAAGCACATCTTCAAATACGTCAAGAACATAGACTTCACCGAGGCATTCCCCCGCATAACCTGGGCCGACGCCATGGCCCGATACGGCAGCGACAAGCCCGATATCCGCTTCGGCATGGAATTTGTCGAGCTGACCGACCTTGCCAAGGGTCACGGTTTCTCAGTCGTTGACGACGCCGAGCTTACTGTCGGCATATGCGTGCCCGGATGCGCCTCATATACACGCAAGCAGCTCGATGCCCTCACAGACTTCGTGCGCCGTCCTCAGGTAGGCGCCAAAGGTCTGATATGGATTAAGTTCGAGGAGAACGGCTCAATCAAGAGCTCTGTCGGCAAATTCTTCAGCGAGGATGACCTCCGCGCATGGGGAGAACGCGCAGGTGCGAAAGCCGGTGATCTCATGCTCGTCATGAGCGGCGAGGCAATGAAGACCCGCAAACAGCTCTGCGAGCTCCGTCTGGAGATGGGTTCACAGCTCGGTCTGCGCGACAAGAACGTCTTCGCTCCTCTCTGGGTGATAGACTTCCCCCTCTTCGAGTGGGATGAGGAGACACAGCGTTTCTACGCCATGCACCACCCCTTCACGTCGCCCAATCCCGAGGACATACCCCTGCTTCACAGCGACACGGGCAAAGTCCGTGCGACAGCATACGACATCGTTGTCAACGGTACAGAGCTTGGCGGCGGTTCAATCCGTATACATGACGCGGAGCTTCAGGACACTATGTTCGAGCTGCTCGGCTTCACTCCCGAACGCGCCAAGGAACAGTTCGGCTTCCTGATGGACGCCTTCAAATATGGCGCGCCCCCTCACGGAGGTCTCGCGCTCGGATTTGACCGCTTCGTCTCAATACTCGCCGGACTCGATACAATCCGCGACGTCATCGCCTTCCCGAAGAACAACTCCGGCCGCGATGTCATGAACGAGAGTCCGTCGCCGATTGACCAGGCCCAGCTCGACGAGCTCCAGATAGCACTCGCTCCCTCCAAATAAACAGTCAGGATAATGACCGTAAAGGATATCGCCGACGCAATCGAGACATTCGCTCCGCTGCCGCTCCAGGAGGATTACGACAACGCAGGGCTTCAGGTGGGGTTCCGTGACCGCCACGTGAACGCCGTGATGCTCTGTCTTGACGTGACCAATGAGGTACTCGAAGAGGCTATCCGCCGCAAATGCGACATGATAGTCTCGCACCATCCCCTGATTTTCCGGGGACTCAAGAATCTGACCGGAGCCGACGAGACACAGCGCATCGCAATCCGCGCCCTTGAGGCCGGGGTGGCAATCTATTCAGCCCACACCAACCTCGACTCGGCCTGGAACGGAGTGAGCCACGAGATGGCCCACATGCTCGGTGTGACCGACATCGAGGTTCTCTGCCCGCACGACAGCGACCCGCGCTCAGGACTGGGCGTGATAGGCAACGTCTCCCCCACCCCTAAGCTCGAATTCCTGCGCAGGGTCAAGGAGAAATTCAACGTCAAGGCACTGCGCTACACGTCACAGTCACCCAAACTGGTTGTGAAACGCGTAGCATTCTGCGGAGGCTCCGGTGCATCTCTTATAAAAGATGCCCTGCGTGCCGGAGCTGACCTGTACGTGACCGGCGATGTGAAGTATCATGACTTCGCGACATACGGCAGCGACATGGTGATTGCAGACATTGGCCACTACGAGAGCGAGCTCTGCTCCATGAAGATATTCTCGCGGATCATCCGCCAGCAGTACCCGGAGCTTGTGGTATATTTCTCCGATGACCAGCGCAATCCGGTCGGAGTGATGTAAAAGAAATAAAAAGAGGGCACCGCGCCCGCAAACATATAATATAACATGGCAGAAAAGAAAACAGAGAAAGAACGTAGTGTCGAAGACCGCCTCAAGGCACTCTACCAGCTTCAGACACTCCTTTCGGAAATCGACCGTATCAAGATACTTCGCGGCGAGCTTCCCAACGAGGTCAAGGACCGCGAGGATGAGATTGTGCGTTACCAGACGCGCATCAGGAAGTTCGAGGATGAGATCGCCGGTTTGCGTGAGCTCATCGAGGCCAAGAAGAACGACATAGAGGTTCGCCGCCAGAAAATAGCACGTTATGACGAACAGATCAACAACGTGCGCAACAACCGCGAGTTCGCTTTCCTTGAAAAGGAAAAGGAATTCGAGACTCTTGAGATCCAGCTCGCAGAGAAGAACATCCGCGACGCCAACACCAAGATAGAGGAAAAGACCGCCGAAATAGAGCGCAACCGCGAGGAGCTCACCGACAACGAGCACATCCTGGAGCAGAAGAAAGTCGAGCTTGAGGAGATTGTGTCGGAGACCAAGCAGGAGGAGGAGAACCTTCTCAAGCAGGCCAAGGCTCTGGAGCCGGACATCGACCCCTACACACTCGCCGCTTTCAAGCGTATCCGCAAGAATGCCCGCAACGGCCTCGGCATCGTGACCGTGCAGCGCGACGCATGCGGTGGCTGCTTCAACCGCATCCCGCCCCAGCGTCAGCTTGAGATCAAGATGCACAAGAAGGTCATTGTATGCGAGTACTGCGGCCGTATCATGATCGACGGTGCACTTGCCGGCATCGAGGAGACTCCCGCAAAGGCTCCGGCTCCGAAGAAGCGTGCCTCAAGAGCTAAGAAAACTCTCTAAGACACCGGCTACCGACACATGTATTTTGTTCGAAAGACATTCGAGTTCAGCGCGGCCCACAGGCTGGAACTGACATACGGGAGTCCCTGCTGCAATCTCCATGGCCACAACTGGAGGGTCACGGTTGAATGCCGCTCGCGCGAACTGAACGAGAACGGCATGGTGACGGACTTCTCCGAAATCAAGCGGCGCGTGCTCGACATGCTCGACCACAAGATGCTCAACGATGTCCTCGACTTCAATCCGACAGCCGAGAACATAGCCCGCTGGATTGTCGACACGATTCCTAACTGCTACCGAGCGGAAGTCGAGGAGAGTCAGGGCAACTGGGCCGCCTATGAGAGAGATTCCTGATATCGATAATAAAAATCGGCGGCTTCGGCCGTCTGACCATGAGGAAAATTAACGAGATATTCTATTCATTGCAGGGGGAGGGCCACCACACTGGCTATCCCTCTGTTTTCATACGCTTTGCCGGGTGCAACCTGAAGTGTCCGTTCTGCGACACGCGTCATGAGGATGGTATGTTCATGGACGATGACGCGATTGTACGCGCCGTCAACCTCTACACAGCCGAATGGATTGTGATAACCGGTGGTGAACCATCTCTGGCGATAGACGCAGACTTCATTCATCTTCTGAAACGTGCTACCGGAAAGAAGATAGCGATCGAGACGAACGGTACGCGTCCGCTCCCTCCGGGCATAGACTGGATAACCGTCTCGCCCAAGAAGGGCATCTGCTCAAAAGATGGTGACTGCTCCGACAATACCCTGGCCGAGGTGCTCGTAACCCGCGCCGACGAGATCAAGGTAATCGATGTCGGGCAGGATCTTGAGGACTACTTCTCACTTCCATGCCGCGACGAGAAGACACTGATGTATCTTCAGCCATGTTATGTGGAAGACAAGGAGCAATGCGAGGCAAACCGTCTGCGCACGGTGCGCCGCGTGCTCGCCGACCCGAGATGGACACTCTCCGTTCAGCTGCACCGTTTCCTCGGCATACCCTGAAAAGGATAAACCTCTGTTCACATAAGGTCTCACAATCTATCCGGCAGAACCCCGGCAACCATTAATTAAAGACATGAAAGACAGCATAATAGTTTTATCAGGAGGGATGGACTCCGTTACACTTCTGCATGACTGCAAGGAGCGTATCGCACTCGCCGTCACTTTCGATTACGGTTCCAACCATAATGGCCGCGAAATAGAATGCGCACGCAAGCAGTGCGAAATGCTCGGCATAGAACACATAGTGATTCCACTCTCGTTCATGGGACAATATTTCAGAAGTTCCCTTCTGTCGGGTGCAGATGACATTCCTGAGGGACACTATGCTGATGACAACATGAAGAGCACCGTGGTACCGTTCCGCAACGGCATAATGCTCTCCGTGGCCTGCGGGCTTGCTGAGAGCCGCGACCTGCGGCATGTGCTGATAGCCAACCACGGAGGCGACCACGCAATCTACCCCGACTGCCGCGCGGGCTTCATCGAAGCCATGAGCCGCGCAATGAGCGAAGGCACCTACGAGGGCATAGACATCCTGGCTCCTTACACCGGAATCACCAAGACTGACATTGCACGGCGCGGTGCTGAAATCGGAGTGGACTACTCGCTGACATACTCATGTTACAAAGGAGGAGAGAAACATTGCGGCCGATGCGGCACCTGCGTCGAGCGCAAGGAAGCATTCGCCGACGCCGGCCTGACAGATCCGACCGACTATGATGACACGCAACGCAGCTGACTCACGGACATTATCGGCAGATGATAAGAAACGGATACGCAAACTTCTGGAGCATGAGTGCGACTATATCATGCCCGAAAAAATCGCCGACGAGTTTCTCGACGCCGGAGAGATAATAGAAGTCAAGAAGTGGGACAATGTCATATCGTCGGGGGATATGAACCCCGACATCTATGTAGTGATAGAAGGTATTCTGCGCTGCTGGTACTGGGACGATGACCGGGAAATCACCGCATTCTTCTCGACACTGCCGACCATGGCCATAAACTACCACACATATTACGCCAACAAGCCGTCGTTCTATAACTTTCAGGCGTGCACTCCTGCAAAACTGCTTCATATAAAGAAAGAGATTTTCGACAGCCTTGTGGAAAGGCTGCCGGAATTCGCACGCTGGAATCTGCGCGTGGCACAGAACCAGCTATATTACTTGGAACTGAAACGCGACCTGAACCAGGGCAAAGCAAAAGACAAGTACCTTTCGCTCGTGCGTGAACTGCCGGACATCATGAATTCCGTACCGCTCCAGATTGTAGCCTCATATCTCGGCATCACACCCCAGCACCTGTCGCGTCTGCGCCGCAGCCTGCTGTGAGGGACATGAAATCGGATACTGTTAACGGCACATAGACATAATACGCTCAATGACAAAAGCGGCCGTTCCACCGACATTGTGGAACGGCCGCTCGCCATATACCATACACAAGAGGCGGGCTAAACTGCAAAACCACTCATTTTGTCTAAATTTCCACAAAATCTTACTTTTTGAATCTATGTTAAGCAAAAGTCCGCGAATAGCACCTATCTTTACGGCGCAGACAGACAAAAGGAACAGAAGCAACCTGTATCCTATCTTTTAGACACACTGACGTCAACTATTCTAAAATCATCTGGCTCAACAGTTTCAAGTAGGGTTTCAAGCATTATGCACGGACTTTACACAGTATTCACCTTAATAAACACGAAAATGAAGAAATTATCTCTTGGTCTCGCAATGGCGGCAATCGCCACAGGAGCGCAAGCCTATTGGATGCCCACTCCGGAAATCACTTCTGAGGTTTCAGAAAACGGAAAAACCACAATCGAATGGACATACGATGATTCAGAGGTGTGCACGTACTTTCAGGTCATCGTCTACAAGATGCACAAAGCTCAGGAAGATGGCAGATTCGTCCTTGCATCTTCAGATTTCAGCCACATCGAGTCTGAAGGAACCATCAACAACCATCAGGAGCGTGGGGCACTGTGGGATTATCTGCCAGACAACCCCGGCTGGTGGGTGCGTTCACCGCTCTACATGGGCAACGCCATGGGTATCGATACTTTCAACTATTTCGCAGGCAGTGACAATTCGGACATTTTCGGAGGCGCGTACATGGTATCGCCCGACTATGACCTGACCAATCTTTCCGACAAGACCGTCAACGTGAGCGCGTCGCTTGCCGCCGAGGCTGTAAGCGTGAGCGGAGGCTTCTGCATATGGGCCTGGAACACCAACTGGTCTGACCCGACAAACATCGACTACAAGCCCATCACCACCCTCGACCATCACTACACACTCTCGACCACCAATTTCAAGACAGTGGAGGAGGCTTGTGCGTTCCCCGATGTTGCCGACTACACAGACCCCGATGAGATTGACGAGATCAATGGCATATGCCCCGAGCGGACGCGTGTCATGTTCTACGGGAGAGGTTACTCTTCATACTGGATCAACAACTTCGAGGTTTCAGTCAACATGAAGAAAGGTGAGACCGTTGACTACGGTGCCGCTATCTATCAGACCGAAGAGAATTCATTTGTTATCGACACAAGCGGAGACACCGATACCGACTACACATATGCCTACGAGGTACGTGCCGTCCGCGAGGATTACGACGACTACCGAGACCTGACCACAGTAAGGGCCACAAACTACGCATACAACGCTCCAAAGAGAGTAATCGGTCAGACAACAGGAATCGGAAGCACGGACCTCGACGGCAGCAATATCGATATCCGCGTGGCAGCCGGCAGAATCAGCATAAGCAATGCCGAAGGTCTTGACACACGCGTCTATTCCACAGATGGAGCATGTGTATTCGAGGGCGCATCTGACTCAGAGATAACACTGCCCGCAGGAATCTATATCGTGAAGACCGGTACAAATTCAGCCAAGGTCGTGATCTGACAATAAGAGTTCAACCCTCAATCCACACCTATGACTATATCTATCAGAAAAAGCATGTCGCTGCTGTTGGCAGGGATATGCGCAGGGACAGCTTTTGCCCAAGACAACACATACTCCCTCCCCTTTGAATTCGAACCGGACCATGCGACTTTCAAAGAGTGCATCGTGATTGACCTGAACAATGACGGCAACGGGACAAACGGCACATGGTCAGTGCAGGACAACGCTTTCCGCTTCACATACTCAAGCGATGCCTCCATGCCTGCTGACGACTGGATCATACTCCCGTTCGTAGATTGCGGCACAAACAGCAAAGTAACCGTGTCCATCAGCGTCAAGGCCGGCGGATACAACGAGAATTTCGAACTGGTTCTGGGTCAGGAGCGGACAGTGGAAGCCATGACCGTACCGGTAATCAAGGAAGAAAACTATAAAGACCCGGCCTACAAGACACTGACGGCTGAAATAGAGCTGCCTGAAGGCGACAGCAATATATGGGCATTAGGTATACACGCCTACAGCGATGCCAATATGAACACGCTTGACATAAAAGACATCTCTATCACTGGCGAAGCTGCCGAGCCTCCCGTCGCGGACGAATATACCCTTCCTTTCAACTTCCCGGCCACACTCGACAACTTCAACCGCTGTGTCGCTTTTGACCTGAACGGAGACCGTGACCCCAATGACACGCAGGACTACAACTTCGGCATATGGTCATTCACCACCGGATATGGAGGCGCATTCAAATATGCTTATAACCAGGCCAATGATGCCAATGACTGGCTGATACTTCCCCTTGTCGATTTCGGAGAGAGCACACACGTCTCCGTCTCGGTAGGAGTACGCACAGAGTCTGACGCGGAAAGTTTCGAAATATTCCTCGGCAGGGAACAGACACCCGATGCAATGACTCTTGAAGTACTGAGCCGCGAGAATTACGTACACAATACTGATTTCGAGACAATATCTTCTGAAGTCAAGCTTCCGGCCGAAAACCCTCAGACAGACAGCAAGTGGTGTGTCGGCATACACGCGAGCAGCCCCGCTTTCCGCTTCAACATTTTCGTAAACAATGTAAGTGTGACGGGAACAACAGATACAGGGGTGGACTCGGTCAATGCAAGCGAATCTGCTGAAACCGAGTATTACAATCTTCAGGGCATACGCTTGAGGCATCCCTCACGTGGAGAAACCGTTATAATCCGCCGGAACGGTAAAATCCGCAAAGCGGTTTTCAATTGACGGACCACCCGACTACTGAACACGACAACAGACACGGGGCAGACCCGGAACCATTCCGGATATGCCCCGTGTCTGTCGTCGTGTTATACGTCAGCCGGCGTAGGCACGGATGACCGGGCTTTCGACATCCACCCCGTAGCGGGCGGCGAATTTCAGTATGTTGCGTGCCAACTCCGGGCGCAGGTCCTCCGGACAGTAACGGAAATAAGCCTCGGCGGCGCGTACGTGCGCGGCATCGGGCATGGGATATTCTCGGCGTTCGGGCAAGCCGAACACATCGTCAGGGAGCTCTCTACGCTCCGCTGTGTCTAATTTATCACTCATATCTTAAATTTTTAAGTTTTATAATATCAAAGCCATCTTTTTTTATTATCTTTGTAAATTGATAAATAAGCGGCATACCGGTTCCAAGGGTGCCACACATTCTCAATTTATCACTTACTTACCAATAAAACACCCTTCTTCGCGAAGAGGTTTATATGGAATCTGACTCTCATGTGGAAATTCGCACCAATTCTTAAAACCACCATCTGGGGAGGCGACCGCATCATCCCTTTCAAAGGTCTCAGTTCATCGCTGTCGGAAGTCGGCGAGAGCTGGGAAATAAGCGGTGTGACCGGCTCTGAATCCGTAGTGGAGGGTGGACCTGATGACGGACTTGCACTTACAGGACTTATAAAACGCCACGGCGCATCGCTGCTCGGCAAACGCAATTATACAAAATTCGGCAACAGTTTTCCGTTGCTGGTCAAGTTCATAGACCCGTCAACCGACCTGTCGGTGCAGGTTCACCCCGATGACAAGCTCGCCATCGAACGTGGACACACAAACGGCAAGAACGAGATGTGGTATGTGGTCAGCGCAGAAAAAGGTACCCGCATAGCCAACGGCTTCAACCGCGAGATAAATCCTGCGGAGCTCGACGGTCTTCTTGAGAAGGAGGGCATAGAACATGTGCTGAACTATATAAATGTCTCGCCCGGCGATGTCTATGTTGTCCCGGCAGGACGCGTGCATGCCATCGGGGCCGGCGCGTTCGTGATTGAGATACAGCAGACAAGCGACGTGACATACCGCATATACGACTATCATCGCAAGGACCGCGACGGCAACGAGCGGGAGCTTCATATCGATCTCGCCAAAGATGCCATAAACTATAATGACACCGAGGGTCAGGCAGTGGAATATACCCACCGCCGCGACATACCGGTCAATGTGGTGAGATCTCCCTTCTTCACCACCAACATTCTGGAGACCGACACGGAATTCATAAGAGATTACACCGAGAGCGACACGTTCGTGATTCTTGTGGCCGCCGACGGCGAGGCAGACATAACCTGCGGCAACGACACTATCCGTCTGCGCCGTGGCAACACGGTGCTCATCCCCGCATCGGCTCCCGGTGTGACAATATCGCCACGCCACAATATCAAACTTCTCGAAACATACATAAGTTGAAATGAGAACAGACAAGGAACTTGAGGGCGTGACCCTCTTAGGCAACCAGGGTACAACATATTCAGACAACTATAATCCCGAAGTGCTTGAGACATTCGAGAACAAGCACCCCGGAAACGAGTATGTGGTACGTTTCGACTGCCCGGAATTCACTACCCTCTGTCCGAAGACAGGTCAGCCCGACTTCGGCCATATATACATATCCTACATTCCCCGCGAACGGATGGTGGAAAGCAAGAGCTTGAAACTCTATCTCTTCAGTTTCCGCAACCATGGTGACTTCCACGAAGATTGCGTGAACATCATCATGAAAGACCTGCGCAAGCTGATGGATCCCCGCTACATCGAGGTTGAGGGACGCTTTATGCCCCGAGGCGGCATCAGCATACACCCGTTCGCCAACTGGGGCGATGATGAACATGCCTCGCTTGCCGAGGCACGACGCATCGCCAAACTCGATTTCTGAATAGTCATCAAAAAATTATCCCATGCAGTATTTTCTCAAAATAAACAACCAGGTGATAGGCCCGATGCAGGCACATCAGGTATTCGCCTATGATGTCAATCCCAACATCGCCGTCAGCACCGACGGACTTGACTGGCGCCAGCTCTATTCGTACCCTGAGCTGATGCAAATCTATCACCAGCAGGGTTACGGCCAGATGTCTGATTCAGAGGTCAGCTCAAAGAAGACTCTCTGCGGAATCATGGCCATGCTCTTCGGCTCTCTCGGTGTCCAGTACTTCATACTCGGCAAGACTGCCGGCGGCTTCATCACCATCCTGCTCAGCCTCATAACCTGCGGCGCATGGGCTACAATCACTTTCATCCAGGGAATCGTGATGCTGTGCATGTCCGATGCCGACTTCAAGCGCAAGTTCATCGACTCCACCTCTACCCTCCCGCTCTTCTGACAAACCGACAAAAATCTTCTTACCCTATAAATGCTTCCGACTGACCGAAAAACCGTGCTTTCGGGCATGTTCCGCGACTGGTATCTGGAATATGCCTCATATGTTATTCTTGAACGTGCTGTCCCGCACATCGAGGATGGCCTCAAACCTGTGCAACGCCGCATCCTGCACACCATGCAGCGTCTCGACGACGGCCGCTTCAACAAGGTGGCCAACATCGTGGGACGTACCATGGCATTCCACCCGCACGGTGACGCTTCAATCGGTGACGCACTCGTACAACTCGGCCAGAAGATGCTTCTGGTTGATACACAGGGTAACTGGGGTAACATTCTGACCGGTGACTCCGCCGCAGCACCACGTTACATCGAGGCACGTCTGTCGGAATTCGCCATCGAGACCGCTTTCTCCCCAAAAATCACGGAGTGGACACCCAGCTATGACGGCCGCGACAAGGAACCGGTGACTCTCCCCATGAAGTTCCCTCTTCTTCTCGCCCAGGGTGTGGAAGGTATCGCGGTTGGTCTTTCGTCGAAGATTCTCCCCCACAATTTCAACGAGATAATCGACGCGGCCATCGACTGCCTGCACGACCGTCCGTTCAAGCTGCTGCCCGACTTCCAGACCGGCGGCCTTATGGATGCGTCGAAATACAACGACGGTGCGCGTGGCGGTTCGGTCAAGGTACGCGCCAAGATTGAGAAAATCGACAACAAGACGCTTGTAATTACCGAGCTGCCGTTCGGCAAGACCACCTCCACGCTCATTGCTTCAATCCTCTCCGCAATGGAGAAAGGGAAAATCAAGGTGCGCAAGGTCGATGACAACACCTCGAAAGAGGCTCGCATCGTGGTGCATCTCATTCCCGGCTCAAGCTCAGACAAGGCCATCGACGCCCTGTATGCCTTTACCGACTGCGAGGTGTCGATCTCGCCCAACTGCTGCGTTATACGCGACAACAAGCCGGAGTTCCTCTCCGTGACGGAACTGCTGCGCGACTCGGTGACACGCACCCGCGACATATTGCGTCGTGAGCTGGAAATCGCACTGGCAGAGGCACGCGAGAGCCAGCTTTTCGCTTCGCTCGAAAAGATATTCATCGAACAGCGCATATACAAGGACCGCGAGATTGAGCAGGCGGCCGACATGGAGCGTGCCATACGCCGTGTTGACGAGCTGCTCGAACCGTTCAAGCCCTCATTCTTCCGCGAGATAACGGATGACGACCTTATCCGTCTGTGGGAGATAAAGATGGCCCGCATACTGAAATTCAACTCCAGCAAGGCCGACGAGAAAATCGCACGTCTCGATGCCGAGATAGCACGCCTGTCACACGACATAGAGCATATCGACGAGACCACCGAGAAGTGGTACATGCACCTCAAAGAGAAATATGGAGAGCATTTCCCGCGCCTCACCACGCTCCGCAACTTCGATTCAATCGAGGCTTCGAAGGTAGCAGAGGCCAATCGCCGGCTCTATTACGACGCGGAGGGACAATTCATCGGCACATCTCTCAAAGACAATGAATTCCTCTTCACCTGCTCCGACATAGACGACATCCTTGTGATATATCGCGACGGCACGTATAAGATAGTGCGCGTAGCCGACAAGCTCTATGTCGGCAAGAGCAAGAGCAACAAGATTATACACCTCGGCATTTTCAAAAAGAATGACCGGCGCACAATCTACAATGTAATCTACCGCAACGGAAAGGGTGGCAATTATTACATGAAGAGGTTCTTCATAACGGGTCTCACGCGCGAGAAGGATTACGACATCACCAAGGGGCTTGCAGGCTCACGTATAGAATGGCTCACAGCCAATCCCAACGGAGAGGCGGAGACAGTACGTGTATCATTAGCTGACGAACCGAACGCACTCGGCCGACGCCCGCGCAACACCGAGCTGACCATAAACTTCGCCGACCAGCTCATAAAGGGTAAGGAATCACTCGGTAATCTTGTCACTAAATTCCGGGTGAAGAGCATATGTCTTGAGAAGCGTGGCTCCTCTACATTGGGTGGCCGCGAGGTATGGTTTGACCGCGATGTCATACGACTTAACTACGACCGTCGCGGCGAAAGTCTCGGCATATTCCAGGGGGATGACAAGGTGTTGGTAATCACAAAGAACGGAGAGTATTTCACCTCTTCATATTCCGACACGAACCATTACGAGGACAACATACTCCGCATCGAGAAATTCGACCCGGAGAAGGAATGGACTCTCGCTCTGTTCGACAACGCGCTCGGTTTCCCCTATCTGAAACGCTTCAAATTCGAGGTCAGCGCGAAACCCCAACGGTTTGTGGGAGGCGAAGAGGGAGGCGACATACTGCTTCTGACGGACAAGCCACATGCACAGTTGCTGATGACATTCGGCGGGGCTGACGAAGTACGCCCCGCTGTGGAGGTTGATGCCGAAGAGTTTATCGGACTGAAATCATTCAAGGCCAAAGGCAAGCGTCTGACCCAGTACACTCTCGCCACGATAGAGGATGTCACCCCCGAGCCGGAACCTCAGCCGGAAGAAGCCCCTGAGATTTCCAACCTTCCGGAACAGTCGGAACAGTCTGCCCTGTCAGACTCGTCTGACCAGTCCGACAAGTCCGACTCGTCTGACCTGTCTGACCTGTCGGACCAGACTGACCAGCAACCCCCTACCGAACCCTCCCTCTTCGATGGCCTGGATTAAGCACATAGCCGCTGCCGCTCTCATTTTTGCGGCCACGACAGCGACAGCCCGGACAGCAGTCGCTGAAGCGGAGTGCGCCCCGGGCAAGTGTGAGAAATCTGAGTGCTGTGAGAACAGGCCTGTCACTTCAATCTACAGCATCGAGATCGGTGGAGCACGCGACCTTTCCACATATCTGTCTCCACTCTATTACACCGGGATGGATTATGCCATCAGCGGGAGCTGGACCAAGTCGTTCAACCGTTGGTCAGACCGCTGCGTGATGCGCTTCGAGGCAGCTGTCAATTTCCAGGATATGCTTAATCCGGCCAAGACCGCAGTGATGTACGGGCTGACAGCACGCTTCAACTGGGGACTGTCTTGGCGGCATCGTTTTGCCCGCGACTGGCAGGTCACTGTCGGCCCGATGATTGACCTGTACGGCGGCGCACTCTATCTGTCACGCAACGGCAACAACCCGGTCACAGCACTCGCATCAGCCGGAATCGACGTTGCCGCTTCTGTAAGCCGTAAATTCCGGATAGGGCGCTTGCCGGTTGAAATCGTTGACGAGGTCAGGATACCCACTCTATCCGCTTTTTTCAGTCCCGAATACGGGGAGACATACTACGAGATATACCTCGGCAACCACCGTGGCCTTGCACACTGCGGATGGTGGGGAAATGCCTTCGGCATAGACAATCTGCTCTCTTTCCGCATGAACTTCGGCCGCACCGGCATGATGGTAGGCTACCGCTTCGACCTCCGTACGTTCCGAGCCTGCGACTTGCAGACTCAGGTCATGCGCAACGCGTTTGTAATAGGCGTTATCCCCCACGGCTTCTGACAGCCGGCACACTCTTTTCAACCTTCTTAATATTGACATCCGGCGGCTTTTCAGCTCCGAACCGGATGAATCCGCTACCACAGTTGTTATTTTTACAGCCTAAACCGACGTGAAAATTTGGTGAATGGATATTTTTTTGTAATTTTGCACATTGTTAAATAAAATGTGCAATCTCAAGGAGTCGAGAACTCCGGCGGCTTGCCCCATTCACCCACTACAGACTATGTATATCAACGCCACCGGTTACTATATACCGACAGAACGAGTTGACAACGCCCACTTTCTGCCGATCAACGGCCTGACTGACGAATGGATTGTCAAACGAACAGGAATCCACACCCGCTCCCGTGCAGCCGCCGATGAGAATCAGAACAGCATGGCGATAGCTGCTGTGCGCGATGCCCTGAAAAATCTTCCCTATGACATAAAGGATGTTGACCTCATTGTTTCGGCAGCTTATTCAGCCTACGATACGGTGGCTACCGTAGCTCATGAGACACAGAAGGAGTTTGACATTGACGGAGCGAAGGCTCTCTACGTCTCTTCGGCATGTTCCTCGTTTGTGAACGGTCTGGAGGTTGTCGAGGGTTATTTCGCCATGGGCAAAGCTAAACGCGCCTTGCTGATATGCTCCGAGCACAACACCTATTATGCCAACGAGACCGACGTGAAGTGCGGTCATCTGTGGGGTGACGCGGCCGTGGCGTTCTTTCTCTCTGCGGAACCCTGCGGCGAGGATGAGCCTGAAATAAAGGCAATATATACTTCCGGACTCGGCAACATCTCCAAGGGTCCGGAGGGAGTGAAACTGCGTCCGAAAGAGGATGGCATAACGATGCCCGACGGCCGCGATGTGTTCATACACGCGTGCCGCTACATGATTAATGCTCTCGACGAGGCCGGCAAGATGGCAGGGGGGATTAAGACACCGGAACTGGACTACATCATCTGTCATCAGGCCAACCTTCGCATCGTTGCCAACGTAGCACACCAGCTGGGACTTCCCGATGAACGTTTCCTGAACAACATCGGCGAGCTCGGCAACACCGGCAGCGCAGGCGCTCCTCTTGTCTTCGCCCAGCACCGCGCCGATTTCCGCAAAGGCCAGACCGTCGGCGTGACCGTCTTCGGCGGCGGCTACTCCTGCGGCGCCTTCATCGCCAAGATATAAAACTTTCTTACATCGCACCTTAAAATTCATTAAACACATGAAGAATTCGATTTTATTCGCCATCGTAATGAGTGGGTTGGTTTTACTTTGCAGCTGCAACAGTAAAAAGGCTGCCCCAGCGGCAGAACCGGATCCGGAATTCGTAACAGCTCTTCAATCAGCTCAGAAGTCTCTTGTTTTGGAATCCAATTTGATTTCAGGCTTCAAAATAGGAATGACAGAAGAGCAGGTTGACTCTGTTATTCAATCCCTATATGCCAGCAACTCTCTCATTCATAGGGATGATGTCAATGAAGATATGATTCCGCTCAGAGAGTCATGGGAATATTCTGTCAATACATCTTGTCTTGAATATAACATACAGGATAAAACATACTATATTTCGCTCAATCCAATTTATGCCAAAGGCAGATTAACGGAGCTGGTATGTACCATAACGAATGCAAAGGGACAAAACCTCGATGCGCCGCTCCATGTAATATTCAGTAAATTCTTTGAACAGTCCGAGCGAGGAAAGTCTTTCAAAAAATTTACGAACAAGGATGAGAATGGCGAAGAGATGATTTTCTTTATAAAAGATAATCTTGAAATTGTATTTTTCCCTCAATCTCCTGATGAAACCGGAGAAGTAAAAGGAACTATCCAGTATGTTAACATACCGGGCTTGGATGAAATAGAAGAAGAGAATAAAGAGAAGGATCAAGATTTAATAAACTCCCTATAATCAACCACTGATACACAAAAAACGTCTGCGGTTCGCAGACGTTTTTTGTGTGCTGGGAGTGTCACAGAACGGATGGTGGGTGCGTTACTTGGTAAAATGATTCCGTTATGAAGAGATTTATAATTGTTGCGGCTATTGCCGCTTTGAGCCTGCTGCCGATGATAGCTGGTGTTCTTGACCCGGTTTTCGACAAGTATCGTAAACTTGAGAATGCCGAGTATGTGCATATACCGAAGTTCCTTATGATGATGGCCGGTGATTACACCAAGATTGATAAGGATTTGCCGATCACCGGCAAAGCATCCGGAGTAAAAGTTCTCAGCATCGACGATTGCTCTGCCAATACCCTCACTGAGATTGAGCAGTCAATACGAAAGACAGCAACGGAGAAGGACATGGAGGAGATAATCCGGACTACTTCCTACGGAGAAGAATGCCAAATATGGTTCCAGAGCAAAGGCGACAAAATAAAGTCAATCTACATCCTCTCCCTGGAGAAAGGAGAGCTGAGCCTTATCGAGATTTCTGGCAACTTCAAGCAGACCGACATAGAGTGACATCCAATAAGCGGACGCTTCATAAATCCTCTTTACCCAGAGCGGCCATGGTCAGTCTTTCGCCGGGAAGGTAGGCGCGGGACGCGCGGCGCGTCAGAAGTTCGGGGAGGTGACGGGGGTGCAGCCCATAACCGGGACGGACACAGGCTACATTGTCGCGGGTGAAGGGTTCACCCGGTGCTATCGGAGCGGAGACATACAACGAGCGGCTCCACTGCCGTCCGGGACGTTCGGTTGATTCCGACTCCGGAAGTCCGGCTCCGGGATTTAGTGCGGCCTCAGCCTGACGCACGTCGCGGACCATGGCGGCAAATTCCTTTGCATCCATCGAGAAGGCTGCGTCGGGTCCTCCGATATTGCGGTCAAGTATGAAATGCTTCTCAATCATGACAGCACCCATGGCAACACTCAGCACCGGCAACATGCTGCCGGGCGAATGGTCTGACAAGCCGACCTTCACGCCAAAGCGCTCACGCATCTCCGGAATGAGCGACAGAGCGGCATCCTCAATACGTGCCGGATAAGCCGAGGTACATTTCAGCAACGTCACATCATCGTTGCCGACCTCATTACATGCCACAATAGCCTCCTCAATCTCACGGACAGAGGCCACTCCGGTACTTATCACCATCGGACGGCCGAGACGTGCGGCATATCGAATCAGGTCGAGGTGCATCACCTCAAACGACGCTATCTTATAAACAGGATTGTCAAGAGATTCGAGCAGGTCTACGGCCTCGCGGTCAAACGGTGTCGAGAAACACTCCAGACCGCATTCGCGGGCAAGTTCATAAAGTTCGGCGTGCCATTCATAGGGGGTATACGCCTCCTTATAAAGATCATAAAGATAACGCCCGTCCCAAAGTCCTCCTTTCAGACGGAAATCCTCACTGCGCACATCGAGCGTAAGGCTGGCGGGCATATAAGTTTGCAATTTCACGGCATCCGCTCCCGTGTCGGCAATGGCACGTATCGAATCGCGCGCCACCTGAAGATCATGATTATGGTTTGCCGAAAGCTCGGCGACTATCATACAACGGTTGTTATCTTTCATACATTTTTAGGTTTGATCTACTTTCCTTCCAAAAATAATTCCGACGCAAATACACTCACACTAAACGCATAATTCTTTAAATATGTGCACAAGCTCGTGGCGGCGCCGGGGGAAGTCGAATGAGGGCGGCGTGGGGATGCCGTGACGGAGAGCGTGGCGAAGGCGGTGCTCAATCTGCTCCCCGCCGTCGGGCAACCAGCCCAGGGGGGCGAACCAGCCCTGCGATACTCCATGCCGGTAGAAGTCTTTCTGATTGTCTACGTAATATCCGGCTGCCACCGGCAAACGGCGCGAGAAAGCCTCGACACATACTGTGCTCGCCGGGAAGATGCCGAGGTCTGCATGGTCAAAAATATCAACTATCCTTCCGGCATCAATCTGCCGCCATATGCGAATCCCTGCTGACGCATCGACTGCCACTGACTGCCCGACTATGACATCAACCTCAACATCGGGCAAAATGCTCCGCAATGCCGCGATGACAGTATCAGTGAGATGCATCGGGTCTGCTCCACCCATGGCCAAGGCGACGCGACGGGGAAGAGCGGGACGCTCGCGATGAGGCACAGGATCAAGAAAGGGTTCGCGAAGAAAAGCCCTGTCAACCCCTCCGTAAAACCGGGTGTAATCCTCAAGCGAGAAGTCCGAACGTGTCAACGGGCAGACGGTCAGAACCAAATCAGCCACAAAATGCCGGTCGTGCATATCGTCAATGCAGACCAAAGCCTTGACCCGCGACCTGACATCCCGTTGGTATTCAGTGGTGAAATAATAATTGTCAAGTACAACCAAGTCTTCCGGATGAAGACTTGCGATAAAACGGGCATCAAATTCCGACAGTCCGGAACCATAGACGGGCAACACTCTGGCTCCGGCTTCCGCCACAAGCGAATGCTGCCACTCTGACGGATGACCGAGGTCGGTATTGCGCGTTGCAATCACACAGTCGAAATCATGACGGAGATAAGCGGCGAGCGCGACCGTGCGCACAAAATGACCGTATCCTATCTGACTGCCGGCATCGGCACGGAGCACGACACGCCGACGACCTGCAGATGACTGCTCAGTCTGCGAGCCGGGTCTCATAATAGACATACTCTTCATCGCGCCTGACCTCGACGGCTCCGAGTTTCTGCTCCAGACGATGGGAAGCCTCGTTGTCCACCCGCACTTTAGTCTCGATGACATCCACATCCATCGCGCGGTGGAAATAGTCATACGCACGGGCAAGAATCTTCAGCGCATGGTTCTTTCCCCACTGCGAAGGGTCGATCCATATGCCGCGCTCCATGCGCGCGGGGCCCGTACGCTCCATGTTGAACGACCCGATTATGTCACCCATATTGGCCGTAACGGCATAGTACACCTTATCTTGACGCGAACGGAGCGAGCCGACAAACGCCTCATGCTCCTCGCGGCTTACCACCCCTTCATTGACCATTCGTTTCCGGATGTCAGGATGATTGCGGCCACGCAACATCAAGTCTGATGTTACAGCATCCATCACCGCGTATGACTCGCAGGTATATCTGCCAAGTTTCATCGTTTCGGGGAAGGTCTCTGTCTTGGTCACCGGTTTACGGGCGAAGACAATGGCCGGAGCCTTAGGCTCCGCAGCTTTGCTCTCCAACTCTGCTTTGCTCTTGCGACCACGTTTTTTCTTGGGAACAGTGTGTCCGAGCAGCTTGAATTTCATTTCGGCAAGTTTCCAGTCGGTCATCGTATCGAGATCCTGCACTTCAAGTTCGGATAGAATCACCGGTCTGGTGTCGGGACCCCATAACGAACCGCACTCGCGGAAAGACTTCACAGTGGAGAGATAGAACTGACCCGCATCGTGATAGCTCTTCGGCAAATCCTGAGACCGGGCCGTTGCATATTCCGGATACTTCATTCCTATGCGACCATCCTCGCCGATTGCGAGCGACCGCTGTATAGGGTAAGAGTATTCCACGCATGTGAACGCCGCCTGTGCCTCGCCGCGCTCAAGCATATCCGCTGCATCGCGCAGCCGCTCCGCTGTAATGAACGGCGCCGTGGCATAGATACAGGCCACAGCGTCGTAAATGTGGCCGTTCACCTCCAGGCGGTCGAGAACCTCTGATATGACATCGGCCGTGGTGGCGTAATCGTCAGAGGTCGCCGCAGAGCGCATGAAAGGGACATCTGCACCCAGTTTCTTGGCCACCCTCGCGATTTCCGGGTCATCGGTCGAGACCATCACCCGGCTGAAGCATCCGGCCTGAAGCGCGGCTCGTATGGAATAGGCAATAATCGGTTCTCCGCAGAAGTCCTTTACATTCTTGCGCTTGATGCGTTTGCTGCCTCCCCGGGCCGGAATAATCGCGAGTATCTTCATAGTTTTATTGTCTTTTAACGTATTACCTTTTTACGTATTCGATTACCTTGTCGATGACATACTGCTGCTCCTCATCGGTCAGCGTCGGGAACATCGGAAGGCTCAGACAGTGACGGTAGTATTCCTCAACAACCGGAAGCGAGCCCTCTTTCCAACCATCCCGACGGTAGTAGGGCATGAGATGCAGCGGCGCGTAATGCACCTGTGCAAGCACGCCCTCTGAGCGCAGGAAATCGTATAGTCCCTTGCGGTCTTCGACCTGTATGATGTAGAGATGGAACGCATGATAGATATCGTCGGTACGTCGCGGCGTACGGATACCCTCTATGCCGCTGAAAGCCTCGTCATAACGGCGGGCTATCTCCTGACGCCGCCGCAGACCCTGCTCGGCACGCGACAGCTGCGACACTCCGAGCGCGGCCTGTATATCGGTCAACCGGTAGTTGAATCCGAGCTCCTGCATCTCGTAATACCAGCCGCCGTCGTTCTTCTCCAGCAGCGAGGGGTCACGGGTTATTCCATGAGTGCGGAACAGACGCAGACGCTCCAACAGGTCCGGTCTCGCGGTCGTGACCATGCCCCCCTCACCGGTAGCGATGTGCTTTACGGGATGGAAAGAGAACACGGTGCAGTCGGCAAAACGGCAGTTGCCCGTGAGCTGACGGTTGCCGGCGGAATCGGTCCACCATGCTCCGGGAGCGTGACAAGCGTCCTCTATTATCCACAGACCGTGACGGTCGGCAATCTTGCGGAACTCCTCAAGATTGTGTGGATAACCGGCGAAGTCAACTATCACAATACCGGCGAAAGTGCCGGCCGGATTCTCCTCAAGAATTTTCTCCAGCTTGCGGGCATCCATCAGGTATGTCTCCGGGTCTATGTCGCAGAAAGTCACATCACCACCGCAATAGCGGATGCAGTTGGCCGAGGCCGCGAAAGTCATCGGGGTCACTATCACACGCTGTCCGGGAGCGACACCGAGCGCTTTTGCCGCCAGATGAAGCCCGGAGGTGGCATTGTTGACCGCCACGGCATAGGGAGCGCCGACGTACGCGGCAAACTTCTCCTCAAACTCTGTTATTTTCGGGCCCTGCGTCAGATAGTCGCTGCGAAGTGTCTCTATGACTGCGGCTACATCCTCGTCGGTGATGTTCTGCCGGCCGTAGGGAATCGGTTTTTCTCTCATCTCTTTTCAGTTGATGTAAATGATAACCATCCGTCGGTTCTTACTTTACTTCGAAACCGGGGTCTACGAACTCCTTGATTTTGGCACGCATCGACTCGACAGTCTCCCACTCGGTGTTCTTGTCGGAACTGTAATGGAAGCCGTCGGGAACAGGCACGCCGCCATGATGGGCTATGTAGTCCTCGCGTGTATGCTGGAAAGACACGGAGGGCAGGATTGCGTAATATCGGCCTATGTCGATGGTGTTGAGCGCATCGGTGGCTGTAATCATCTCCTCGTGGAGCTTCTCGCCCGGACGGATACCCACCTCCACCTGCGGAAGTGACGGGGCGATGGCAGTGGCGACATCCTTGATGTGGTATGAGGGAATCTTAGGAATGAAAATCTCACCACCCAGATGGTTCTCGATGGCCCAGAGCACAAGATCAACACCGGCTTCGAGCGAGATGTTGAAGCGGGTCATGCGCATATCGGTAATCGGAAGTTCCTTGGCTCCTGAGTCACGCTTGGCAATGAAGAACGGGATGACGCTGCCTCGTGAACCCATAACATTGCCGTAGCGCACCACGCTGAAACGCACCGGGTTGTTACCCCGGATATTGTTGGCGGCGGTAAAAAGCTTGTCGGAGGTAAGCTTAGTTGCACCGTAGAGGTTGATCGGGGCGCACGCCTTGTCGGTCGAGAGAGCCACCACATGCTGCACACCGGTTGCGAGAGCGGCGTTAATAACGTTCTGCGCGCCGTTGACGTTGGTCTTGATGCACTCCTCGGGGTTATATTCGGCGGTGTCCACCTGCTTGATTGCGGCAGCATGGATTATCACGTCTATACCCTGGCAGGCGCGGATCAGACGCTCGCCGTCGCGCACGTCGCCGATGAAGAACCGCAGCTGCGGATACTTATCGTGCGGATATTTCTGTTTGAGCTCGAACTGTTTGAGTTCATCGCGTGAGTAGATTACTATCCTTTTGACGTCGGGATAGCGGCGGAGAATCACCTCCACGAATTTCTTGCCGAACGAGCCTGTGCCGCCCGTTATGAGAATTGACTTGTTGTTCAACATATCTTGACGCGGGTCGTACCCGCCATTGATTTTACAAATATTTGTGACTCACCAGTGCGTAAAGTATCAACCCTAAGAAGAATGTGATTCCTATCCACATCTTGGCCTGACGGTCGTAGTCGTGCGCCTGACGGCGGCACTCCTCTCGCTCGCTGTCGCTGTATAGCGGTTTCCCCTGCTTCGACTCGCTGCGTGTGGCCTCCATCCAGAATTGCCGCGACTTGTAGGAGTAATACACGGCCACAAGACCGGTGACCGGAAAGCAGAAGAAGAGCAGGAAGATGGATATGAACAGCGTCGGGGTCGGCGGTACTGAAGTGTCCGGCTCATCTGACCGGAAGCCAGCGGGAGCCTCACCCGAGCGGCGCACCATCTCGCGGTATCTCAACGGAACCTCAGCATATGGATCTTCTGCGGGCGCGGCATAATGTTGTTCAGACGAGGCCGACGAAGAGGGACGTGCCTGCGAGGGGTGCATCATGTCGAATATGCGCTGCCTGAAGTGGCGGCATATGTCGGCCACATCCTCCGCTTTCTCCCAGTCGGACATGCCCTTGCACCACACATATGTGCCGGGACGCACACCCGCTTCGGCGAGCTGGGACAGCTCGAAAGGGCCACGGCGTTCGCCGTCGATCATTGCAAAGTATAGCATCGGGACTGCCTGTTAGAGAGTTAGTCAAGGGCATCAATTATTGCCATCATGTGCGTGAAGTAGCCGGTGGCAAAAAGGAATATCATTCCTATGATGCTGATGACACCTAAGATAAGGCCACAGATGGTGACTGTCTTGGCCGAGGAGTTCGCACTGTCTCCGAGAGCGCGGTTACCACGGTTGTACATATCGTTTGCCTTGTTGGCCTGAACGATTCCGATTATACCGAGTATCAGGGTGATACAGCTTGTCATGCAGCCGAGCACGGTGCAGACTATCGCCCAGGGCAACCAGTTGGTATGAGGAATCGGCTCTGACTGCATTCCGGAGGGTTGCGGACCGTAAGCGGGTCGGGCTGTGAATTCCTGACCGTAGACAGGCTGCTGCATGGAGGGTTGTTGCATTCCGGGATATACCGGGGGCTGCTGGAGAGCGAAGAGGTCTGCCAGCTCAGGCAGAGCCGAGGCAGCGACCCAGTTCTCCAGACCCTCGCGCCATACCATTGACTCAGGTCTGATGTTGTGGTATTTAAGTTCCTCGCGGACAAACGGGCCGGCCTGCTGGCCGTCGATTATCATGAAATATGAAGTTTCCATATCTGTTCAAAATCAGTTAATTTGCAAATTTACAAAAAATCCCTCAAAAACCGAAATCAATTTTCACCCCCTGCTGCATCCCAGTAACTGGCTCCACCACAACAGCCATCCACTAGCATCCAAATCCCGGTTGTGTGTGTTAGGCGCGTCAAAGCCGTGTTAGCGGCGGCACGGCGGTAGGCACGGGTGAAAACGGGCTTGTCCCGTTTTCACCCGTGTAATCATGAGAATATATGATTGGTGAGGAAGTTATGCTACTTCAGGAAAATATGCCCAAAAATAGATTCCCCGTTGCCATAGGGATAATCCATGCTCAGCACAGCAAGTATCAGCAGCAAGAAAACAACGGTAACTATCGCGATACCCCATCTTACCAAAACATTAGGCTCGGACCCTAAAATATCACGTACTTTCTCCGAACGCAGTTCAATCCTGTCATGTGAGCCGGATTTGCCATGATGTTGCCCTCCGCTTTCTTTATTTTCTTTATCCGTAGCCATTACTAATATCTTCACGTTCCCAATTCAAGCTGATTTTTCACCAGATTGAAATATGTACCTTGTTTTTCTATAAGCTCCGCGTGTGTTCCGACTTCCGTAACACGACCCTGGTCAATCACAACTATCCTGTCGGCATTCCTTACAGTTGAAAGACGGTGTGCCACAACAACCACCGTTCTTCCCTTGTAAAACCCGTCAAGATTTTCCACTATCGCCCGCTCATTCTTGGCATCAAGTGCGTTCGTGGCCTCGTCGAGGAAAATGAATTCCGGATTCTTGTAGACCGCACGGGCAATCAGAACGCGCTGCTTCTGCCCCTGGCTGAGCCCCTTACCGTCGCGCCCTATCCTGGTATCATATTTTAGTGGCAGCGACATCACATAATCATGGATATTGGCCAACTTCGCCGCATGTTCCAGCCGCTCAACATCCACGTCGCCGTCATCGACAGCTATGTTTCGGGCGATTGACTCGGCGAATATCACACCATCTTGCATGACTACGCCGCATTGGTTTCTCCACCATTTCAGATTATAGTCACTGATGTCGTGTCCGGAAACCGATATGTTTCCATCCAAGACCGGATAATAGCCAAGCATCAGTTTTATCAGGGTGGTCTTGCCGCTGCCAGAAGCTCCGACAATTGCAGTTACCTTACCCTCTGGAATTTCAAACGAGACATCCGAAAGCGTCGCGTCCGAAGCATGGATATCATATTTGAAATAGACATGACTTAGTTTTATAGACCTTTGCGACCCGAAATTCATTTTCTGATTAGCGGAAGTCTCCTCATTTCTGCGTTCATGAATCTCGTTGATGCGTTCAAGAGAAATCTTCACATCCTGCAATGAATATATGAACGCCATCAGCTGCGCTACGGGAGAGTTGAGCTGTCCAACTATATACTGGATGGCAAGCATCGCACCGAGTGTGATTTCTCCATGTATCACGGCCGTCGCGGCAAACACCGTTATAAGGATGTTCTTTATCTCGTTTATGAAAATGCTGCCGGCCTCCTGTGTCTGCTGGAGTTTCAGCGACTTCATCTCTACCGTGAAGAGTTCAGCCTGTGTATCTTCCCACTCCCAGCGGCGGCGCCGCTCGCAGTTCTGGAGCTTTATCTCCTGCATCGATGTCACAAACTGATAGGTCCGGTCTTGATTCGCCGCCTGCTTCTCGAACATCTCATAATTGAGAACCTTGCGTCGCGAAAGGAACAGTGCTATCCAACCGGCGTAAATTATGCTTCCAACCATAAAGATAAGGAAAATCAATCTATCATAAATGAACAGAACCACACCGAACACAAGAAATGATATCATCGTGAACATGATACTCAGCAACTGGGTTGTCAGAAACGACTGCACCTTGTCATGGTCACTCATGCGCTGCATTATGTCACCAATAAGTTTGGTGTCGAAGAATGACATCGGCAGCTTCAGCAACTTTATGAAAAAGTCACTCACAAGCGAGATGTTGATACGCATCGATATATGAAGCAACAGCCACCGGCGGATAAAATCGGTGGCCGTTCTTCCCAATACTATCAGTAATTCACCGAGAAGTACAAGCCATATGAAGTTGATATCCTTATGGGTGATGCCGATATCAACAATCCATTGTGTCAGAAAAGGGAAGATGAGTTGCAGCACACATCCGAGTCCCAATCCGAGAACAATCTGTAGGAAATACCTTCTGTATTGCAAGAAATATTTCCATAAAAAACGGAATGACCGTTTTTCATGACAGCCGGTTTCATTTGCTTTCTCAAACTTTTCGGTCGGCTCAAAGAACATGGCGATTCCTTTCTCCTCGCCACTGCTTTTAGTAGCGACCCAGTGCCGCTTCATTTCATTTGCCGAACAGATGTATTTACCTTTCGCGGGGTCGGCAATCCAGAAGCGGGTGCCGTTCTTGTTGACTTTATATAGTACCACAAAATGATTCTGATTCCAATGCAGCACACAAGGCAAAGGGACTTCCTTCAGTGTATCAAGTGCGACCTTCCCGGCCATGGAGTCGAGACCGATTTCCTGGCTCAGATCATGAATCGCTTTCAGTGACACACCCTCTTTCGACGCATGACAATAGTCCTCCAGCCGTTGAATCGAAAACCGATTGTCATAATGGCTGCATATCATCGACACGCACGCGACACCGCACTGCATACCGTCATGCTGCTTGATAAGCCGGAATCTGGACATAAATCAAATTTTTGGTTACTTTGTCAAAATACCGGCATCATCTTTTCCTTTGTAGTAGTTAGCCTTGACCCTGTTCTGATTACGCCCAAAGGAAATGTTCCACGATAGTTGAAGTGACACATAATTGGCGTAATCTTTGCAGATTGAGGATGTTTCATGAAACACAGGGGCACCCTTGATGGTGTATTCACTATCCTTGAATTGTTTTCCGAAAGGCATAAACCATTTCAAGCCGATTGATAAATCCCTTATGGGACGATAAGAAGCACTGACATACCATGCTTGGCCTCTCGGACGCACCGTCTGTCCCACAATCACCTTGCCCGGGTATTGGTAGAACGCATAGAATGACCATTTCGTCAAATTCAATGCAAGCATGGACATCCATTGGAATCTGGTTCCGTGCCAGCTGTATTGTGGATTCTTACCTCTTACATCTGCATAGTTGATTCTGTTCCAGAACATAAGTTTGTTATTGCCCAATGGCATGATATTGAAATTGAGCCTCGCAGCAAATTCCCTGTAACTGTCAAGGTTGACAATAGTCTCCAGCATATAATTTTCAGTCAGCATATATTGACTGCAAATCATATCCGGGTTTGAAACGTAGATGAGGTCTATCGATCCTGCGAAATACCTGTTGTTGTATACCGGTGTCAGAGTTATATTATGCGATTTGCTCGCTACCAATCTGGCATTTCCATGATATACAAGCTTGGTATCGAGCCATTGGTCTGTCTCACTTAACTCGGCTATTGATGGAAGATTCGAGCTATATGAATAATTTGCCGTAAGAGAAAAAGACTGGTTCGGTCGCCATCTGAGCTGTAAATCAGGTGATGGCACCACCGTCGTATATGGCTTATCGAGCATTGTCGTCAATTCATATTCTGCACGAATCTGCATTGATGCAGACCACTGAATCTTTTTCCAGAAACCGAACCAACTTGCCCCACCTGTAAATGTATTCGTCTTTTGAAAAAAAGGAGTGTCTGAATCGGCATATTGACTGTAGTCATATGAATCCAAGGCGGTTATAGAAAAATATCCGACCTTTGTCCTCGGAAAGCTGTACGATACGCTTGCAAACACACCGTCGAGACGAGTTTTATACGCAGAACTATTGTTTACAATATCCTGTGCCTCATCAACCGGAAATTCCTGATATGAAGAATTGTACCTGCTGTCAAAATGCTGATAGCTGAGTGTGGCATTTATTGAGCCGTATTTATCCTGCTTACCAAGATGCTTCTCGAAGTAGTTGGCGACGGTATATCTGTTATACCTTGTCTTTAGAAAATTGACTGCATCAAACTCGTAATTATCAGATACAACATTCTGTTTGGCATTTCTCTTTTCCTGATTCCAGCCGCAGCCCACTTCAAGGTTATAGATATAATCATCAGGTTTATTGTTTTGAAAAGAGAATGCGACTCCATGGTTGTCTTTATGCCATGGTGAATCTTCGCCTGTCTTTAATTTGAGATATTCGACCCCGTCAAATTCATATTCAAGTTTCTCATTCTGCTGATATTTATTCAGATGCTGAATGAAGCCCGTATATATCACCGAGAATCTTGAGCGCCGGTAATTATAGTATAATGCGGCATTATTGTTACCCATTACCGGATAAAACGCCTGATCAACATTTAAGCCGAAATTTCCACCTGTAAGATTTGACTTCGTCCTGACATCTATCACAGTCTCAATACCTTGTGCAATATATTTGGCCGGAGGATTACGGTATACCTCCACATTGTTGATATCCTCTTTGGAAATAGTCTGTAGTTCAGCCGTTGTCGTAGCCACACCATTAAGAAGGAATTGGATTTTGTCTCCACCTTGGTAATACGCACCACCGGTTGGAAGGATTGTAAGATGAGGTATCTCATTCAAAGCCTGATAGAAATTGGAATATCTGTCCATATCGGCCATAGGAATCCTATACGACATTCTGTTTCCAAGATCTTTGACATTGTCAGGTGTGACAATAACTTCGGAAAGCTCTACATAAGGCTTTACAAAAATTGTGTCTGATTTAAGATTGGCTATCTGTGAAAAACTCATCAATATAGAAGAGCAACCGTCAGCTTTTATCTCGACAGCAGTGTAACCGAAAGCCGGAAGTAGAACATGTCCTATTGAATTTATATCGGCAATACCGATGGAGTCATTGGTTTCATTATATAATACACACTGACCCGATTTCACCGTTTCTCCTGGAGGATTGCAGACGATTACGTAATCACCGGCAACGGCAAACCACGATGTCAGCCAAAGTAGAAGTAGCAATATGTTTGTTCTCATAGTCTTAGGTTATTATAAAGAGCAAAGAACTCAACTTTAATTTTTATTAAGTGAATTTTAAGGACTTAACAGGAAAACCATTTCTTAAAATACCATATCATATTCCTCAGCTTTTGGACACCGAGGATCCGGGAATGAAAGTGATTTGCCTGATTTACATATATCGACATAACAAACTTTCTTGCCATATCCATTTCTGCACACCGAGAACACCTTGCATGAAGAGCAAGGAGATGTCCCCTCTATAACCTCCTGGTTTAATGCATATAAATCAAGAGCCTTCTTCGAGTTCCAAATTTCACGGATTGTATTGGAATTTACATCACCAAGTAGATACTCTTCTTCCTCATATAGCATCTCACACACTGAGCATTTACCATTAGCGAGAATTGATAATCCCGTAGAATTCGCTACACACGTTTGATTTGTTCTCACAAAATCCTCGACATTATCGGTTGTTTTCAGTTTATAACCTTCTTCGGAAATCTTGTTGAGACCGATTCGGAACTTCAGATTATCCTGATGAACAAACTTATATACATCTTTCAGGTCATCATTATTGACCTCTAAATGTCTGTATTCATCAGCCTTATAGTTGGAGAAAAAAGCAGGGGTTAGTGTCCATTGTTTAACGGCATCAAAACTTGCAAGAAACTCGTAGAAATCTTTTACAAGTTTAACATCAGCATTCAGTCGAGTCAAAACACTTCTTACCAGAATATTCAGACCATGTTTTCCCGAGTTCTCAAGAAATTCTTTGACACTCTGAAAATATCCTGTCGGTGCTTTAACCATTTCTCTTAGTATCTCCTCTGAATTGGTGTCCAATGAAAATTGAATTTCATCGTAGCCCAATTCTCGCAATGTAATAATCTCTGACTCGGTTATTGGAGTTTTGGTGGAAATAAAAGGGAAATATCCATATTCACGCATCTTCTTTAAGATACATGACCAATCTTTGCGTGTCAGGATGTCTCCTCCGGTCAATGTAATATTGATTACCCCGGCCTCATGCATTTCATCTATCAGAGTCAGTATTCTGTCTGTATCCATAATGGGACGTAAAGATCTGTCTGCATAACAATAGATGCAATCAGTTGTGCACCGGGTTGTTATCATAAGATTGATGGAAATTGGCATGTATGGTCTTCGAATCACATAATCCCCCTTATAATCGAAGTCGTCAACTTCCAATACGTTCACCTTAGGCTTATCGTTGCTTGTTGAAAGCAGGAATGGCGGAAGATAAATTGTTTTGTCTTCATTCACCACAAACTTCTTGCTTTCTTCATTATCTGTTAATTGATTAACAAAATGACGAATTGTATTTTCTGAAATGCCGAGAACGTCTGAAATTTTTGTTAAAGACTCTTCTATCTCATAATCTCCGATATGAGAAAGTATGTATCCCATGAATGGAGGTATACAAAAGGAATCGAAGAATTGGGCTTTCTTACCAATCATTCTTCCGAATTGAATCAGATACGAGCAATCGCTCTCATTCCTGATTGCATAGTCATTGGAAAGGTATATGAACATTACAAAAGATTTGTAAAATTTAATTTAGCAGTATTTCCTATGTACTTGGCAACATTGCAGGCACTATATATGTATGTAATATCGCACCTGCAATGTTATTCTTATATGCACACTATTGTTGAGCACCTGAGGGACAAACACATGGTGGAGTCGGTGGCACCACTATCAACTCCTTGATTTGTCCAGCACCGCCCCGCGTGCAGGTGCAACTGCCAGAGCCGTCTGTCCCTTGGCCTGCCCCACTTTCGCATAGGCATCCCTTGACGGGACTTATTGTTCCTGCGACTCCTCCTTTCACGTCTTCCATTTCTTGAAGTAGAAGTTCTTCCATTTTCTGAATGTTCATACTCTTGAAATTTTTTTGTTAATACTTATTTTTAAGTGTGCCACATATCGCTTAGCGTGCATATATCCGGCGCTTTCGAAATCGAGTGATTTAGCAACTTTGTTCATGAGTGCCTCGGTACCCATGCGTATGAATTCAGCTTGTTAGGCTTCCAAGATTTTCGTTAATCAAGGATTATCGCTCCAAAGTTAATTAATTATTTCTTAAATGCAAAATAAAATTTAAAAAATATTGCAATTTTTTAAAGAATAGCCTAATTTTGATACAATGTGTATAAACTGTTAATTTCTGTTGGCGAATGCGCAATGGCAATTTACATCGAAAAGATATTAACCAAATCCCGGTTTGTCCGACTGTTCTTTCTGCGCTTTTCCTGCCTGTTCTCCGTTGAAATCTGATGCCACAG